>Ga0307428_1001687_pt1 | contig 10848 bp, 9 predicted proteins | sample SalMarWE160240MG_FD_202161 | JGI IMG/M metagenome (GOLD analysis project Ga0307428, IMG submission 202161) | Salt marsh sediment microbial communities from the Plum Island Ecosystem LTER, Massachusetts, United States - WE1603-240 | ecosystem: Environmental > Aquatic > Marine > Intertidal zone >...
TGAGGACCGGGAAGTGGTTTATAACACCGGCGATCAACCCCGTGTTTATAGACGGAGCCATATCCGCGATGTCCAGGTGTACTGGAGTGGCGCCTGCCGCATCCGCTGCCGCAATCGTCATGGTCTCCGCGCCCATAATCTTCATACCCTTAATGTCGTCAGGAGTCACGACGGCTTTGTTGGCTGTGTGGATGTGGGTGCCCGGCATCATCATGACCGAGAGGATGGTTACCCCCTTCCACTCTGCCTGCATCGCTTTAGAGCTGTTCAGGAGCTCCAGGTAGAGCTTGCCTGCCTCATGCTGTTCAGGCCAACCCATGAAGGGCAACGCCATGACTAGGTTCAGGGCAAAATCCTCACGGGTGTCCACCACGTAGTGGGCAACGTCACACACTCCGGTCTGCACCCCCCTGTATGCTTCCTCACCGGTTAACAAGGCCCCGCCGGAATGGACAGTCAACTCCAGCTTGCCTGCAGCTAGCTTATTAACCTCTTTTGCCCAGTAGATCATTGTTTGACCCGGTCCGGTAAATGGTGGATTATGGTCGTTTACAGTAAGTTTTATTACCTTCCCTTCTGCAGATGCGGGAGACAATACAAGCATGCCCGAAGCGATTGTAAGACAAAGACCAATAATTATAAGCAAAGCTTTTTTCGACATCTCAAACCCTCCTCTACTTTTAAGATTAATCACACTGGAGCCGACATCATTATAAATATGATCCTTGTGACCCTATTAATTCATCACCCCCTTTCTATGTTCGTTCATTGTTTTTTGTGTCCCTGTTTCTTGTGCCCTTTTTGTGTTTTCAGCCATTCAGCCAAGGATGTACCCTCCTTGCTGTTCATTCGGTCTGTCTTGCTTCCAGATGTTTTCTTGAATTGCCGTGGAAACAGGTTTTCATTGAGAACTTTCTTAATTTCTGATCAAAAAGTGATGGTCCCGTAAAAAGTCAGACCTGCCTTACCCGGCCATTATGAGCGGATGCCGATTCGTTTCCTTACTGAGGTTGCCAGATCCTAAGCTGACATCCCTCAGTACGACGTCAGCCCTATGCAAGGCAAAGCAGAGAGCAATGTCTGCGCCTATCACGGCTGCGCCCGGAACAGCAACATGGTTCAGATTGATCACATTGGAGGGGTTTTCATTTGACATAGGCAGAGAATTTGTATATACCTAAAATAAATCGAGCACTCGCTCTATAGTTTGTATATTGCCGAATCTTTTTTGTCAAGGAGATTTTTTGTATCCTTTTAAAAAAGTACCCGCAGTCTTGAGTCGAAAGGCTGCTAATGATGGAGAAAAGAGCAAGGCAGCTTTTAAAATCAATAGGCTTTTTGGCTTTCAGGAACATTGATTTTCTCAATATGCCACACCTTGCCAACAAAGAGAGGGGGAACGATGGACTTTGAATTTACCAAGGAACAAAAGGATATAGCAAGGGCGGCGAAGGAGTTTGCAGAAGGCGAGTTTCCGGATAGGGCTGAAGAGTTCGACAGGGATGAGACATTTGACGAGGCTATCTTCAAGAAGGCGGCAGAACTTGGCTTTCTGGGCATATTTATCGATGAAGAATACGGTGGTCCAGGTTTGGCAATTATAGAGCAGTGCATCCTTCAAGAGGAGTTCTCTGCTGTTGATCTGGGTATGGGGAGTGCTATTCTTGTTTCTTGCTTTGGATCCGAAATTATCCAGGCTTTCGGAAAAGAAGAACAGAAGATGAAATACCTTCCTCCGCTGGTCAAAGGTGAGGCCATCATGGCGAGCGCTTTTACAGAACCGGATGCCGGATCCGATCTAGCCGCTGCCAGCTCCAGTGCTCTTAGGGGAGGAGATGAATTTACCATAAACGGTTCCAAGATGTTCATATCAAACGGGACAAGAGCGGATTTTCTTGTTGGTTTCTTTCAGACCGATCCGGAGAATCCAAACCGCCACAAACGTCACAGCATGATTATCGTGGAGACGGACCGGGAGGGTTTTGAGGCAAACAAATTGCATGGAAAGCTGGGAATTCGTGCATGTGATACCGCCGAATTGACTTTTAATAATGTCCGAGTGCCTTCAACTAATCTCATAGGCGAGCCCGGTAATGGCTTTTCTGAGGCAATGTACCTTTTTAACTTGAACAGGATCGGCATAGCGGCCCAGGCTGTGGGAATGGCCCGTTCGGCTCTGGAGGAGAGCATACGGCATGTGAAGAAAAGGATTGCATTCGGTAAGCCTTTGGCATCCTATCAAGATATCCAATTCAAGCTCGCGGATATGTATACCTGGATGCATGCCGGCAGAAACCTGGTGTATGAAGCAGCCTGGCGGATTGACCAAGGGAATATCGATCATACGCTGGTTGCCGCTGCAAAGGCGTTTTGCGGGCAGATGATCGTGCGGTGTGCTGATAGGGCCCTCCAGATGCACGGAGGATACGGGTATCTGGCAGAATACAAGGTGCAAAGGCTCTATAGAGATGCCAAGATCATCGAGATCTATGAGGGTACCACAGAGATTGAAAAGATTATCATAGCCAGGAATTTGCTGGCCTAATGGAGCGTATACTGTGATTAAGGCCAAGTCCCTCAGAGGAGGCGATTTGCCCTCAGAAATAAAGGAGTGGTGCGGTAAGATCCTCAAAACAGATCTAAGCACCCATGGAATTTCAGAACTGGAAACCATGGCCTATGTAGGCCGATTCCTTGGCGGCAGGGGCATTGCCACCCGAATATATTGGGAGGAAGTTGAACCTGAGGTCTGCGCCTATGATCCCCGGAATTGCTTGATTTTCATGACAGGTCCTCTTGGCGCCACCGGCGCTCAAGGGGCATCGAGGTGAGTCGTTGCAGGCAAAGCACCTGCATGTAGTTTCTTGCAAGAGAGTGTCTATGTCTCCTTTGATCGTGACAGGGCTGAACCGACGAGGGTCTTCTGGATCTCGGTGCTTGAGGCGGTGACCCCTGCATGGGCGATGGTCCTGTAGAGCCGTTCTATCTTGTAGTCCTTGCAGTAACCGTATGAGCCGTGAATCTGCAAGGCCTTCCTGGCCACCTCCTGGATGGTCGGGACGACAAAGAGCTTAAGTGCTGCCGAATCTACCTGAAAATCACCGCCTTCGTCCTGTTTACAGGCCACCCGGTAGGTCCACCACCTGCATGCCTCGATCGAGGCGTGCATCTCGGCCAGCATCCACTGAAACCCCTGCATGGCGGTCATGGGCCTCGCTCTCACCACCCTCTCGTTCGCAAACTTCAAGGACTCATCCAGACACGCCTGCCCCATGCCGACCATGAATGCCATCTGCTGAATCCTCTCCCCTGCGATCCACCTGAGCAGGATGTGGAATCCCTTGCCTTTCTCGCCGAGGATGTTGGCTGCCGGCACCCTGACATCTTTCAGGAATACATCGACCAGACCTTGCCCGGCAAGCCCCATCAAGGCCCACGGTTTGGACCAGGTGCAACCTTCCGAGCCCTTGTCTAGAATAAATGCCGTAACCCTTCCGGTCTCATCCTTGGCATAGAAGATCCCGTAGCCTTTCTTGTGCCCCATGGTAATGAATCGCTTGGCGCCGTTCAGGAGGTAAGAGTCACCGTCGGGCACGGCAGTGGTGGTGACCGCGGTAGGATCAGAGCCGGTGCCCGGCTCGGTAAACGCCATGGTTGCATAGCTCGACCCGTCGCAGAGAGAAGGCATAAACCGTTTTCGCAGCTCCTCCGAGCCCCAGTAGTAGATGGTCTCCGCAACGCTGTTGTTCATAGCCATGATAAAAGGGGCTGCGGATCCGCTTTTTGCCAATTCTTCTGCAATGAGGATAACATTAAGGGCGCTTGACCCGATCCCTCCGTATTCCTTCGGGATCATCATGCCCAGCATCTTGGCCTTGGCAAACCTTTCTAAAAGGTCGTCAGGAAGCTCATCGTTCTTCTCTATGGTGGGGATACTCGGCTCGATTTCACGCTCGGTAAACGCTCGTGCGGCCTTGACCATCATCTTGCTCTCACCCGATAGGGTAAAGTCCATAGCTCCCTCCTGTTCTTTGTTTTGCCAACCTACAGTCCCACAATAACGACACTCACCACGTTCATCTGAGGAAACCCGCCGAGATTATGGGTGAGGCCGATCGAGGGATCTTTGATCTGCCTCTCCCCGGCCTTTCCCTGGAGCTGCTTATACATCTCGTAGAGCATCCGCAAACCCGAGGCGCCGATGGGGTGGCCAAAACACTTCAGGCCCCCGTCGGGCTGCGAGGGGATCTTCCCTCCGAGGGCAAAGAATCCGTCCTCAATATCATCCCGCGCCTTTCCCCTGGGAGAGATCCCCAGATCCTCATAGGTTACCAGCTCGGTGATGGAGAAGCAATCGTGAAGCTCCATCATGCTGATCTCCTCCCGGGGGTTCTTGATCCCGGCCTCCGCGTATGCCCTGGCAGCCGTTCTGGTCGTCGTCTCAACGTATGATCCATCCCAGCGGGTATAGGCCAGTTCCTCACCAGAGCTGATCCCGATCTGAAGCGCCTTGACCAATACGGGGTCAGCCCTGAACTGCTTTGCCATATCTGCCCTGCACACAATGGCTGCTGCTGCCCCATCGCTCACCCCGCAGCAGTCCAAAAGACCGAGGGGAGAAGCGATAATAGGGGCACGCAGCACGTCTTCCTCTGTGATGACCCGCCTGAGGTGTGCCTTGGGGTTCTTGGCGCCGTTCTTGTGGCTGTTCACCGAGATCTTGGCCAGCACCTTCTTGCCCTCCTCGGTCGTCATGCCGTATTTGGAGAAGTAGCGGTTTGCCATCATGGCGAACGCACCTGGGGCGCTTATCGCAGGAAAGATGATCCTGTTTTTCGTGCCCACGATGGTGCTCACCTCAGTAAGCCCTCCGTAACCCGTATCCTTGAGCTTCTCCGCACCGAGGGCAAGCGCCAGGTCATAGGCGCCTGACGCTACGCCGTAAACGGCCCCCCGTAACGCCTCGGAACCGCTCGCACAGAGGTTCTCCACCCTGGTAACCGGGATAAAGGGGAGTTTCAAGGTCCTACTCAAGGCAAGGCCTGACTTGCCAACATTCAACTCCTCGTAACAGGAGCCGTACCATGCCGCCTGGATATCCTTCTTCTCGATCCCTGCATCCCCCATAGCCTCGGTGAATGCCTCGACGATCAAATCCTCCGATCCCTTATCCCAATGCTCCCCGAACGCAGTGCACCCCATTCCAATGATCGCGACCTTGTCCTTGATCCCCTCGGCCATATGTTTCTCCTTATCCGTTCATAGGTTCCGGATTCACCGTTCAAGGTTGATGGTTTCTTAAAGAGACCTTCTCATAACTTCTTTTTCTGTCATTCCGGGCTTTACCCGGAATCCAGGAAGTACCTGAAAACACTAGCTTCCGGCGCCTGCCCCTGACTCCGATCCGAGCTTGACCCGGAATGACAGCAAAATAGCAAAAAACGACTTTTTACGAGTTTGTCAATCTTGATTCCAACGGGAAACCTTGAACGTTGAACGGTTTAACCTTATCTCAAGCCGGCGCTGCCTTCCAGAAATAGCCGATAACCCCGCTCTTCTCATCGACGTACCTCCTTCTGAAGGTGAGCTCAACAGGCATACCGATGGTCATTGAGTCAAGCTCGCAATCCGTGACATCAAACCAGAACCTGCCGCCCCCATCAAAATCGACAAGGGCATAGATGGCAGGCGGGTGCGGCGTGAAGGACAAGAGATCGCCGGTGAAGCTGAATACCCTGGCCTTCTTGTCGGAAAACCGGTAGGGCTCCATTTCATCGATTGCCCCGCAGTCGGGATTCACGCATACCCGCTGCGCTGGATACTGAGGGGTTCCGCACCGGGTACATCGTGTTCCGCACAGCCCTATGATCTCCTGCCGGTCTCTCCATACCAGGGACAAGGCCGTAAAGGGAACAGCTTCTGCCCTGATCCCCCCTTCAGGCGTCATCAGGTTTTTAAAGGCCAGATATTTCTCGTAGCTGACAAGCTCCCTTGTCTTCTCCAGGTACCGCTTCATCCCCCTCGTTGCACCCCTGAACCTCTCGATCTCCTCGGTTACTCGAAACAGGAGCGCATCACTGCCGTTCCCGAATCCGGCTACCAGCAGTACATCGCCAGGCCTTGATTCCTCCAAGGCAGAGATCAGCAGGTTCAAGGGATAGGGGGTTCCGGTATTTCCTATGGCCGTCATCAGGTGGTCCTGAACCTGAGATTGATCCAGCCCTATTCTTGTGCAGATTGCGGCGTGATCCTTGGGATACATGCCGGGAAAGATTACCTTCGAGATATCCTTGACGTTGATGGCGTATCTGTCCATGAGCCCTGTAATGGCCTCAAGGATAAACTTCCGGTAGCCCTCCTCCCGTCCGAACCGATCCTCCCAGGCCCTATCAGTCCTGTCATACTCCGCTCTCCAATGATCGGGGAAATCGTAGGAGACGCTGTATGAGCCCCTATATTCCGCAATGACGGAATTGCTTCCCACCAATATGGAGGCAGCACCGTCGCTGAAGCTCATCTCTTGGGAGCTGCCCGGTTTTCCAGGCCGCGCATCCGATGCGCACACCAGGAAATCTCCAGAGAAGTCGTCATCGATACTGTTGAGCGCGGCAATCAGTGCAGCGGTACCGGCGCCGGTTGAACCGGAAAAATCGGCTGTTCGGATGGCGCTGTCCAGATCCAAGGCTGTTCGTATAAGATCGGCACACCCTCTTTCCCTAAAGGGCGAGGTGGTGGTGGCGAAGTAGAGGGCGTTCACGTTACTCCTGTCATGGCTCTCCAGGCAGTTCATCGCTGAAGCCACCCCCATGGTAAGGCCGTCTTCATCCCAGTTGGCCACGCACTTCTGCCCCTTCATAAAGGCGGCTTGATTGAGCCAGCCCATGCTTTTACTGATGATCTCCCTGTCTATTCGATACAGGGGGAGATAGCCGCCGTAGGAGACAATGCCTTTCATATGATCGTCGACCTCCTTTACCTCTTTCATCCCCCGTGAGGGCTTTTTACGATGTCAAAGAGGAAAACATGTCGGTGGGGCTTTTTCCTGACGTTCAAAACCCCTCCCTCAACCTGAGGCCATTACTCCATCACTCCAATAATCCCATGACCTGAAGGTAGACATTCGGCCCCTTTTGAGAGAGCTCCGGACAAAGCCACATCCTCTGGTCGTGGATTCTCTACGGAGACAAAGGATATAGCCATGGCAGCATCCTGTCTGAATGCCTCATGGGGTGGTGAACACGTAGTTGAGCTGTCCATTCGGCAGGGTGTTGCTCACGGCTTTGAGCCCCATTCCCACCTTGAGATCCTCATAGGGTGTGCCCTTTGCTATCCTTCCGAACACCTTGTAATCAGCGTAATCTACAAGGGCGATGATATAGGGAAGGTCATTCTCAAATCCCACGGGCCCATAGGTCAGCTCGCTAAAGCTCACCAGCCTCCCCGTTCCGGAAACCTCAAACCACTCCATGTTGCTCTGCAAGCACTTGGAGCAGTCCGAACGCGGAGGAAAGAACACAGCGCCGCAATCCTTGCATCTGGTACCCATTACCTTTCCCTGCTCGAGGTAGGTAATGAAGTCATTGGTCTTGCTGATAGCGGTGAAGCTCACCGTACCGAATTTCTTAAATCTATCGTCCACTTCCTTTTTGGCCATTTTCTCACCTCCCCAGGATGGTTACATTCCCATAGAGACCGACACCGCCGATATTATGGACCAGCCCAATCTCCGGATCTTTCACCTGCATCTCTCCTGCATCTCCCCGGAGCTGGAGCACAATGGTCCTCATCTGAGAACCGCCTGTTGCCCCAATGGGATGTCCTTTGGAGAGCAGCCCTCCATCTACGTTTACAGGAATGCTTCCCTCTTTGTATGTCTCCTTTGAAGCAATCAGGTCCTTGCCCTCGCCGGGCTTCGCGAATCCGAGGTTCTCGTAAGCCATCATCTCCGCAATGGTGAAGCAGTCGTGAACCTCGGCTACATCGATATCCTTTGGGCCGAGGCCGGCCATCTCGTATGCCTGTTTCCCTGCTTCAATACCGACAGACAATCCCGTCAATAGGTCCCTCCCGGCCATGTTCACCGCCTCAGAGGCGGCACCGATGCCCAGGATCCACACGGGCTTCTCACACATGGCCTTGGCCTTTTCCTCGGATGCCACGATGATGCAGGAACTGCCGTCTGCATTAGCACAGCAATCGCCTACCCTCAAAGGCCTCGCCACAGGAGCGGAAATATTGCTCTCGGGATCGGTGAACATCTCCATAGTCACCTCTTTTCGATATACGGCCTTTTCATTGATCTGGCCATAGGTAGCAGCCTTCACTCGTATCCTGGCGAGATCCTCGAGGGTTGTCCCGTACTTGGCCATGTGCGCCTGCGCATACATGGCATAGTATGCGGGCATCATGGTACCAAAGGGCGATTCCCACTGAATATCGGCCCCTCTCCCCATCCTCTCCTGAGATTCACTGGATGAGATCTCAGACATCTTCTGAAAGCCGACGATTGCCACCACGTCGTGCAATCCAGCCTTCACCATAGAATAGGCCACCTTTAAGCCCGTACTGCTCGATGAGCAGACCGACTCAATGTAGAAGGTGGGCTGGGGGATGAGGCCCAAATACTCGGCGATGACACCGGCCGGAGACCTCTGCTTGTCGTACTCCGGGGCAGAGGCGATTATCGACGCCTCTATATCCTTTGTCCCTATCTTGGCATCCTCTACGGCCTCCTTAAATCCCTCAAAGGCAAGCTCCCGTATGGAGCCCGGATACCCTCTCACGAACTTGCTCTGTCCAACACCAATTATGCCGACTCTTCCCATAGTTTTTCTCCTTCTTTATCCAGGGATTTGATAAAACTCAACAGTATAGCTATATTATAACTACAAAATAGTTATATCACCTGTCAATACCAAAACAAGACTCTCCACACGATGCTGCTCTTCAATGAAAATCGACAGGGAAGGATAGTGTGGAGATTACAGGTGAATGGCGTTTTGAACCAGGCTCCCCTCCCTCAACAGAAAATAGATGCTTAAACCCATCAGGGTCTGGCCATGGTCTATCTCACCTCGCCGTATCATCTCCGGAATCCTCTTTAGGTCCATCAGGCACACCTCTATATCCTCAGTTGCATCGAGCCGGGGCTCGGCTACCCTCTCCACACCTGTTGCCACATAGGTAAACCCGGAATGATTGAGGACTGCGGGCTGCGGAAAGGTCTTGCTCAGCAGGGAGAGCTCCTTTGCCCGGTACCCTGTTTCTTCCAAGAGCTCTCTTGCAGCAGTCTCTTGAGGGTTGAGATCCTCATTATCGATCAATCCGCCTGGCAACTCAAGAAAAGTCCGGCCACAACCATGCCTATATTGATTGACCATGACGACTTGATCTTCCGGCGTGATGGGTATCACCTGAACCCAGTTCGGAAAATCGATTACATAGAAATCGTGCTCCCGGCCTGTCCTCGGGGAACGGCACCGATTCACCCGTACGGAAAAGAGCCCCATATCCGGGCCTTCGTGCGTCTCGATAATAGGCCATGGCTTTATCATGGCGGTTCCCCTGTCTAAATAATGCCTAGATCGGCACGGAGCTCCGCTGCGCTGCACACCTTGAGGAGAGGAAAAAGAGCAGTGTTTCTATATAGATTCAGGGTATCCTGATGGACTTTTATTGAGGTGGCAGCAGTACAGTCGGAGACAATGACGCAATGAAAGTCATAGCAGATCGCATCGAGCGCAGTCGTCAACACGCACACGGGTGTGGCGATGCCGGTTACCGCACACAAGGTGACATCTCTTTCCCGCAGGTATCGCTCTAGACCGGTCTGAAAAAAGGCGGAAAAGCGCGGTTTGGGCAGCCATAGATCCTCGGGCTTTCTCTCCAGCTCATCGATAACCTCTGCACCCTCGGTACCCTCCAGCGCCTCAGGTTTCATCCTGCCGGTGAAGATGAAATCATCCTCCTTGAATGCATCCGTTGCGAAGATAACCGGCCAACCATGCTGCCTGAATGCCGAGGTGAGTTCCCTGATAGGGCCGATGATATCCTTTGCCAGGGGGGTGATCTTTAACCTCCGCCCAGGATCAAAGTAATCCTTGACCATATCTATCACTAAAATAGACGGGACCTTCCCTTGTAGAATATCCTCCATATCCTTCGTTCGTTTCCTCTCCTATAGGTGAGGCATTTGTATACTATTCTTTGTAGTTTGACAACCTCTCATCGCCGGTGGTATAAATTTTTCATCAGCAACCCAGCAGGAAGGAGAACGACCATGGCCCAGACAAGAGACGAGCAGCTCATCCTGTGGTTCGAGGAGATCGCTATCACCGATGTCCCCCTGGTGGGAGGAAAGAACGCCTCCCTGGGAGAGATGTACCAAAAGCTCACCGGCAAGGGGGTGAACATCCCCGGCGGCTTTGCCGTCACCGCCTCTGCCTACCGCTTCCTGCTTAAAGAAGCAAAGATCGAGTCTGCCATCAAAGAGGCCCTTGAGGGACTCAATACCCACGATATGAAAAACCTCCAGGAGCGGGGAGAGCGGGTACGCACCCTCATCAGAAACACCCCCTTCCCCCCCTCCCTTGCCGATGCCATCCTCAACGGCTACCACACCATGGAGGAGCGCTACAGCAACGGGGTGGATGTGGCGGTCCGCTCCAGCGCCACCGCAGAAGACCTCCCCGATGCCTCCTTTGCCGGCCAGCAGGAGACCTTCTTGAATATCCGGGGCGAGGATGCCCTGATCGATGCCTGCAAGCGCTGCTTTGCCTCCCTTTTCACCAACCGGGCCATCAGCTACCGCCACGACAAGGGTTTCGGCCAGTTCGACGTCTACCTCTC
>Ga0307428_1001690_pt1 | contig 10830 bp, 9 predicted proteins | sample SalMarWE160240MG_FD_202161 | JGI IMG/M metagenome (GOLD analysis project Ga0307428, IMG submission 202161) | Salt marsh sediment microbial communities from the Plum Island Ecosystem LTER, Massachusetts, United States - WE1603-240 | ecosystem: Environmental > Aquatic > Marine > Intertidal zone >...
CTCACCCTGGATAAGCCGTGCAGCACGCCGGAGCGCTCGTAGCGGTAAACCGTGCCCAGCTCGGCGTAGCGCAGCGGCAGGTCACGGTAACTGCGCTGGCTGGTCTTATAAATCAGTATGTGCCCCAAGCAGTTCATCGGTTTAATAACATACTCCTGCCCGTCCACATCCATCGGGCTGTACATGTTCTCGCGGTAGAAGTCCCAGTGACCGCTGGTCTGCCACAGGTCGCGCTTGGCGATGTGGGGAGTATATATCAGGTCATAGCCGCGCTTGATATGCTCGTCCTTCCAGAAATCCTCGATGACACGTCGTATCACCGACCCCTTGGGGTGCCAGTGAACCAGCCCCGGCCCCGCCTCCTCATGAATGCTGAAGAGGTCAAGCTCTTTGCCCAGCTTGCGGTGGTCGCGCCTGGTCGCCTCTTCAATCTTTTCAAGGTGCTCATCCAGAGCTTCTTTAGTATCAAAGGCGATGCCGTAGACCCGCTGCAGCATGGGGCGGTGCTCATCCCCCCGCCAGTAGGCGCCGGCGATGCTGACCAGCTTGAAGGCTTTTATCTCACCAGTAGCGCTTACATGCGGCCCCCGGCACAAATCGAGGAATTTCCCCTGCCGGTACAGCCCCACCTTCTCATCGGCTATCTCCTCTATCAGCTCCAGCTTGTAGGGCTGGGCGGCAAACAGCGAACGGGCTTCCTCTTTAGAAACATCTTCCCGGCTAAAGGGGAGGTTGGCGGCGACTATCTCCTTCATCTTAGCTTCGATAATCGGCAAATCTTCGGTGGTCAGCGAGCGGGGTAAATCAAAGTCGTAGTAAAAGCCGTCTCTGGTAGCCGGCCCTATGCCGAACCTGGCATCGGGGAAGATAGACTGCACCGCCTCGGCAAGGACATGGGATGCGGAATGCCGCATTGTCTCCAGCTTATCACTATCGGCTGCTTTGGGTGGTTTAGTAGAAGCCATGGTCAAATTATATCAGCTAGCCGTGGTATGCGCAATTGACCGAAAGATAATGTTGACGGCTGGCAGAGATAACGACAGCTACTGCGTCTTCTGTCGCTGCCGGTAGGCATCGATGTAGCGGCGGGCGCGCTTATCCTGAGCCAGCACCAGGTCGGCCGCCAGAACGATGGGGCGCACCTTGGCCACATTGACGATGAGGCTGGTGGCGCCGGCGGCAATAACCACCGACATAAAGGCATAGTTGATTAAATCACGGTCGGGCAGGCCGAAGGATATATTGCTCGCCCCCAGGGTCATGTTCACCCCCAGCTCGGCTTTAACCCGCCGGATAGTTTCCATGGTTACCCGCCCCGAGTTGGTATCGGCGCCCACGGCAAAAGCCAGGCAGTCAATCACGATGTCCTCAGGGGGGATACCGGCCTTCCCCGCCCGCTCCACAATCTTGTGAGCGATGGCCACCCGCCGGTCGGCGTCAGTGGGGATACCCTCGTCGTCCTGGGTCAGACTGACCACGGCCGCCCCGTACTCTTTGATAACGGGCAAAATCCTGGCCAGGGAGTGCTCCTCGCCGCTAACCGAGTTGACCAGGGGCTTACCCTTGTAGACCTTGAGCGCCGCCACCAGGGCATCATGATTAGAGCTGTCAATACATAAAGGCGCGTCCACGGCTTTCATGGCAATTTTCACCGCCTTGGGCAGCACGTCTACCTCATCCACACCGAAGGCACCCACGTTGACATCAATAATATCGGCGCCGGCTTCAACCTGGGCTTTAGCCTCGCTGCCGATAATCTCCAGCTGGCCCGCTTTCAACGCCTCCGACAGCTTCTTCCGGCCACTGGGGTTAATCCGCTCCCCGATAAGCACGGTGGGCCGCCCCTCACCGATTATCACTTCTTTACTGGCGCTGGTTATCCTGGTCTCCATCACTCATTCTCCTTATGTCACATCAACTATTTAGTATCTTTATATGTCCCCTTCCAGAACTTATCCCGCAGCTCACGCTTCAGAATCTTGCCCGAAGGGTTCTTGGGCAGGGCATCAATAAACTCCACCGACTTCGGCGTCTTATAACCGGCCAGCCTCTTTTTACAGAAAGCGATAAGCTCTTCGGCGGTAGCTTTTTCTCCCTTCCTGGTGGTAACTACAGCGTGAACCTTCTCCACCCAGTAATCGTCGGGGATGCCGATGACCGCCGCCTCCATAACCGCCGGATGCTGGTAGAGAACCTCCTCCACCTCCCGGGGGTAGACATTCTCGCCGCCGGTGATAATCATATCCTTCTTCCGGTCAACGATATAGATATAGCCCTCCTCATCGTAGTAGCCGAGGTCGCCGGTATGGAGCCAGTCCTTGACCAGGTTAGCCTTGGTATCCTCGGGCTTATGCCAGTACTCAACCATGACCAGCTTGCTGCGCACTATTATCTCACCAACTTCACCCGGCTTAACATCCATACTCTTATCGTCAACAATCCTCACCTGCACCCCGATATCCGGCCGCCCCGCCGAAGCCAGCTTCTTCTGTTCCTTCTCCGACCTATCCAAAACATTGTGGTCATCCTTGTCCAGGTGGGTGATAGCCGGACCGCTCTCGCTCTGCCCGTACCCCTGGGCAAAGATAGGCCCAAAAAGCTTCATCCCCCTCTTCAGCACCTCCTGGGGCATTGGTGAGGCGCCGTACCAGAGGCACTTTATCGAGCTGATGTCGTAATCCTTTAAGTTAGGCAGGTTAAGCATGGCTACCAGGTGGGTGGGCACAAAGTCCATATGGGTAGCCTTCTCCTCCTGGATAATCTTCAGCGTGGTCTCGGCATCGAAGAACTTGACGATGATATTGCAGCCGCCGGTGTACAGTGAGGAGCGGAAATGGGTGTTGCCGGCGATATGAAACAGAGGCGTTATCTGCACCCGCTTGTGGCCGGGCTGTAAGCCCATATCTATAACCAGCGTCTTGGCGTCTTCAATGAAGCGCTTTTGAGTATAGAGGGCGCCGCGGGGCATACCGGTAGTGCCGCTGGTATAGATGATGCAGATGGGGTCATCCTCGTCTATCTGCACATCGGGCTCGTCACCAGGATATGATTTAAGCAGGTCTTCGTGGGCTATCATATCGGGGCCAGCGCTCTCCAGAGAGATAAAATTCTTAATCTTGGGCAGCTTATCCCTTATGGAACTGGCCATCTCGAACAACTCCGGCCCCACAAAGAGGGTATTGGCTTCGGAATAGTTGATAATATACTCCAGCTCGTTAGCCTGCAACCGGGGGTTAAAGGGCGAGGCAATAACCCCTCCCTTCATCGATGCCCCGTAATACTCGGCAAACTGCAGACAGCTCCAGGACAGGATGCCAATCACATCCCCCTTCTTCACCCCCATCTTATGCAGGGCGTGAATCAGCTTATTAATCCTGGTATTAAACTGGGAGTAGGTTATCCTGGCATCTCCATAGACAAAGGCTTCCTTATCGGGATAAAGAAGCGCATTTCTATAGATGATATCGGCCCAGGTGCCAACCTTATACCGGGATAGTTCCTTAAGCAACAGACGCTCCGACATAACTCATTACCTCCTTAAAGCAAGGACTCTGGTTTCGCCAGCTCCTCTATGGTAAAACTGCGACAATGGAATATCTTGTCCCAGATTAAGAACCGGACTGGAGCGGGAGACGAGGCTCGAACTCGCGACCCTCTGCTTGGGAAGCAGATGCTCTACCACTGAGCTACTCCCGCCAAATTATATTAAATTACAGGTGAATTTTACGCCAAAATGAACCAAAAAACAAGCTGGAGGTCACGGTAACGGCGGCAGCCATTTGGGCGGAATGGGCAAGTTTTCACTGACGGTCAGCCAGAAATACTCATCGATAAAACGGGCCAGCGACTTCTGGCAGCCATAACTGTTATAGCCGAGCTTCTCGGAAAGGAAGACTTCGGGCGAACCGGTATTCCCCTGAGCCTCAAAGTCGCTCTTAACCTGCAGCGCGTGCTGCTGGGCGATAGTCAACCACTCAATATAATCATCAGCCTCATCACGCAGACTGAAGTTTTCGGCTATCCTCAAATCTAAAATAACAAAGAGGGAGTCATTAAGCACATGAGCAATCTTGGTTATTCCGGTCACCCAGAGCCCGTCAATACTGCCCAGCCCCTGGTAGATTTCCCTTATATTCTGGAGCAAATCCTTATCCGCTAAATCGCAATCGAGCAGACTAACCCCCTCAAGGCTGGAGGTACAGCTGCGCAGCCTGATAATCTCCGCCAGCACGTTACCTCCCCTCGTCCCCACCGGCAACCGCAACCCCAGGCTGTTAACGAAACTGGAGATAACCTTAGTTTCAAATTCGGGATAGGAGACATCCCACGGTGCCTTTCTCAATTTAGAGATAAACTCGCCATCCCCAAAAAGCTTCACGTATCTTCTATCCTTGTTCGATTGATAATAATGGAGCAGGGCTGCCCAGCCCAGGTCGCTGAACTTCACATTAAACCTCCATCAAGCCTGGCTTAAACTCCGTCTGGCGTTATTAAATCATTATAAGCCAATTATATCAATAGCTATCTTACTCCCATAAAGGCAAATTAACCCCCTACCAAATCCCTATACAGATATTACTATTCAGCTATTTACACTCACCTCATTTTGTGAACTAATATAAAAAGGGACACCACGGGATAGTGTTATGGTCAAAAACAATAACAATAATAAAAATGGCGTCGTCGAGCTATGGGGGCACGAATTCAAGAAGGCGACGGAGGGGCTGGATAAATCAGAGGTAGTGTCTTTCGTCACCGAGCTCATGAAAAAGAACGAGACCCTCCTCAAGCATGCCGGACATCTCGAGTCGCTGACCAAGCTCGCCGAAAAGACGATCGTTGAGGCTGACGATGTCGCCAAACAGGTCCATACCGAAGCCAAGGAGAAGGCAAAGGCTGAGGCTAAAGCGATTTTAGCCGAGGCGGAGGAACAGGGTCAAAAAATAATCGAGGAAAAGAAAGCCGAAGCTCTAGCCAAGGCTAACCGGGAAGCGGAGGACATCAAGGCTAAAGCCCAACAGCAGGCAGAAAAATTGCTTGAGGAAAAGATAAAGGAGATTCAACCCGAACTGAAGGGCAACGCCAAAACTCTATACGAAGAGCTTCTCACCCAGCTGGAAAACCTCAAGAAGCAGGTAGTGACGTTAGAAGAAGAGTTAGACCACAAGCTAGCCGAGCCTCCGGCAAAGACACTCAAGGCAACTCTGGAAACCAACAAAACCGACGAGGTCAAAAAAGCCGATAACGAGTTCCTCGAACTACTCCAGCCCGTTGAAGCACCCAGCGAAGCGGAACCGGAATGGGAAGTGGAAGTACTGCCCCCCATAGACCTGACGCAAATACTGGATATCATAAACCATCTTGACGATTTACCCCAGGTAGTAAGAACCGAGCTTATACCCCAGATGGATAAGCCCACCATCATGGTGTTCCTGCGCCAGCCGATAGAGCTGATTGAGATACTGGAGACACTGCCGCAGGTAGCCAGCGTCACCGAAGACAAAACCGGGGGCGGTGGCGCCGAGGGCAAACCGAGAAAGGCTCAAATAGAGCTCCCCAGACAGACCGTACCCCAGCAAAGCAACTAGCCAGCAAAAAAAAAGTGGAGCTGGGGTGACAAAATGAAAGCCGGCCTTCATTTTTTAATTCATCAATGAATTTTAACCGATCCAGTGCTTGAGATTCATCGAAAAGGTAATAGCCTCCCCTAGTCCTATCGACTGGATTAAAAAGTCCCTCTTGAACATATAGCGTACTTTGGAAAGAAGTATTCCGGCAAGCCTTGCGAGTTGTCCTACTTTCACTAATAATTTCCCCTCATTCATGCAAAAACCTCATAAAAGCATAAAGTATCACTCTTCACTTTATTATAGCAAGATTCTCTAACCCACAGTGCGCATTTTGCCTCAAAACTGTTAGCTTCTCTTTAAGCAGCCCCGTTCGCAACGTGGACTAGTGGGACAATTGGAAGAGCTTGACAAAAAACGAACTGCTAACTAGAATGCGTTTGCTTACGGCGTTTCGTCGCCTAACTTATGAGCCAAAAGAAATGAGTAATTATCGACGAGGACAGAATTCCTGGAATAAAGATAGCCGGAGGTGATGCTATGTGAGCAGGCTAAGACCCGGGGGAATTTCCCATCCTTACGGAGGTAAATGATGAAAAAGTTATCACTAATTTTATTAGCGCTTGCCTTATTAGCGGTGCCCTTGTCCAGTGGCTGCCCAGCTAAGACGCCCACTGAAGTCATAGAGTTGACCTATAATAATTTCTTCCCCCCCACGCATTTCCACTCCGTATTGGCCGAACAATTTTGCCAGGAAATAGAAGCGCGCACTGATGGCTGGGTAAAGATTACCTATTACCCGGGCGGCGGACTGGCCCCTGCGCCTGATACATATGACGCAGTGGTCGAGGGTATATGCGATATAGGTATGTCCTGCCTGGCCTACACTATGGGGCGCTTCCCTGCCTGTGAGTTAGTTGACCTGCCCCATGGTTACCCTTCTGGCTGGGTAGCCACTAAGGTAGCCAATGACTTCTACAATGAGTTCAAACCTGCTGAACTTGCTGATGTCCATCCCCTTTACTTCCATGCCCACGGTCCCGGGACTATCTTCACCACCGATAAGCCAGTGCGCACTCTGGAGGATATGAAGGGGTTGGTACTGAGGTCTACCGGTAACGGGGCTAAGATAGCCGAAGCTCTTGGTGCCACCGGGTATGCTGCATCACAAGGAGAAGCTTATGAGCTTATGTCCAAGGGCGTGATAGACGGCAGTGTGACCCCCCCTGAGGTGCTAAAAGGATGGAAGCAAGCCGAGGTGGTGAAGTATGTCACCATGTGCACTGACGTAGGCTATACCACCGATATGTTCGTGGTCATGAACCAGGCTAAGTGGGAGAGTCTGCCTGACCAGTATAAAGAGGTTTTCAATGAGGTTAGCCAAGAGTGGATAGAGAAACACGGCAAGGTTTGGGACTACTATGATAAGGTGGCAATAGACTACTTCCTGACCTTCGAGGGTAGAGAGGTGATTGAGCTTTCACCGGATGAGATGGCCAGGTGGGTGGATGCGGCTGAGGTGGTAAAAGACACCTACATGACGGAAAAGACGGCGTTAGGATTGCCCGTAGCCGATTATGAGGAATACCTGCTAAAACAGGCTGGGTACTGGGCTGGCAAGGCACCCTCGGCAGAGGAGTCTGTAACCTGGGTCGAGGCTGAAGTAGAACCGTTTGCGCCAGCAAAATAAAGAATTGGATAGCTGCGAGTAGCTTTTTAGGGGGTGCCCGTGATGGGTAATCCGCGATTTCGGGCACCCTCTAAGAATGATGTGTTTCTATGTCAGGCAAAATAGACCGCCTGGAAAAGTTTGCCAATTCATTCAGCAATTGGCTTAACTGGGTAGCAGGCGCCGGTTTGGTGGTCATGCTCGGCCTGGTTGTGGCTGACATAATCGGAATCAAGCTCTTCAACAATCCCATCCCCGGTGGCATTGAGATTACAGCCTTTCTAGGCGTGGTGGTAACTGCTTTCGCCATCGCTTATACCCAGGTTCTGCGGGGGCACATTCAGGTAGAATTTGTGGTAATGCGCCTGCCCAAGCGGGCTAAATCAGTTATTGCCGCCTTTGTTACCCTCCTTGGACTGGCTTTATTTATCTTTCTAGCCTGGCAAAGCGTTGATTACGGACTGAGCCTCCAGGCCACCGGCACAGTTTCCATGACCCAGGGGATACCCTTCTATCCCTTCGTCCATGCCATAGCTTTTTGTTGCATCCCGGTCTGCCTGCTGCTGGTGGTGGAATTTTCTAGGTCATTGATGAAGGCGGTGAAGAAGTGAGCCCGGTTACCATTGGCCTCATCGGCATTGTCGTCCTGGTTCTAATTTTCCTCCTTGGCATGCCAGTGGGTTTTGCCATGGCCTTTGTCGGGCTTGCCGGTTTCTGCTACCTGGTTTCACCAGAGGCAGGGCTTAGCATTCTGGCCCGGGATGTTTTTAGCAATTTCTCCTCTTATTCTCTCACTGTTATCCCCATGTTCGTATTCATGGGCTCTATTGCCTTCGCCTCAGGGATGAGCCGAAGGCTTTATGCTGCCGGCTATACCATGTTTGGACAAATGCGCGGCGGGTTAGCCATAGCTACCATTGCTGCCTGTGCCGGTTTTGCCGCCATGTGCGGGTCGACCAATGCCACTGCCGCCGCCATGGGGAGAGTATCCCTGCCTGAGATGAAGAGGTATAACTATGATGACTCGCTGGCCACCGGCAGTGTTGCCGCCGCCGGAAGCCTGGGCATACTGATTCCCCCCAGCACTATATTTATCATCTATGGAATATTAACCGGAGAGTCTATTGGCAAGCTTTTTATAGCTGGTGTTTTGCCAGGCATACTTCTGGCCAGCCTTTTCATCGCTGTGGTGGTTCTTCTCTGCCTGCGCAAGCCGAGCCTTGCCCCAGCGGGGGCACCAACAAGCTTGAAGGAGAAACTCGCCGGGCTTAGCGGCATTATCGAGATGCTTATCTTGTTCGCCCTAGTGATAGGGGGGCTTTTTATGGGCTGGTTCAGCCCGACACAGGCTGGAGCCGCCGGTGCTTTTGGCGCTCTGCTCATTGGTCTAGCCAGGCGGCAGCTAAACTGGCAGGGATTCCTCTTTGCCATTAAGGATGCCCTGCGTATAACCTGCATGGTGATGGTTATCATTACCGGGGCTATCGTCTTCGGGCATTTCATAGCGGTAGCCAAGATTCCCATTGTCCTGGCTGGCTGGGTAGGCGGGCTTACCCTCCCCACTACGGCTATTATAGGACTTATCGTTTTAATGTACCTTATAGGTGGCTGTTTTATGGACGCCCTGGCTTTGATTACCCTCACCATCCCCATCATTTTCCCGCTGGTTCTAACACTGGGCTTTGACCCGATATGGTTTGGGGTGATAATTGTTCTGGTGACTGAAATGGGGGTAATTACACCACCGGTGGGGGTAAATGTTTATGTCATCAAGGGGATTGCTAAAGATGTTCCTCTGGAAACCATCTTCAAAGGCATATTCCCTTTCCTCGGAGCATTGATTGTTGCCGTGGGCATATTGATTGCTTTCCCTCAAATCGCAACCTTTTTGCCCAGTTTAATTACCTATTAAGCCGGCTAGCCTATGGAGCCTCTTCCTCAGATATATGCGGACGCCGTTAGGGTTCGGCAGATTGCTTAATATGACTGGAGAGTGAAGCTCAGTCCCGTTACCCAAAGGTCGTTGGTTTGAATCCACGTCCCAAGGTCGCAAATAAATTAGCACGTAATAAAAAGCCATTTTGTGCACTGGTCTATCTCTCAATAGATAAAGGAGTGCTGTTTCATTTTGATCCACTTCCCTTCATCAATACCAATTAAATTACCACACTGACATTTAACTTCGCTTCCGTCACGGATGCTATAATCCTTGACTATCCGTCCTTTCCAGCAGTGTAGCACTCGCCCTTTCCCAATCTTTAAATATCTAAACACCTTATGCTTACATTTAGCACATTTTATGGTTATCATTTTTAAGAGCCTTCGCTGTATTGATGCTTCCTAGATTATTATAGCTGCTGTATGGGTTGGAGGGGAAGTAGCTTTGCCTCCGCCAATGACTAGTGCTAGTATAACTTTGGGGTTAAAGAGAAGCTGACAATGCAAATAGAAATAATTGGGACTGAATCTTTAGGGGTTCGTGGTCTGTGCTGTGTAGTTACAACAAGAGAGCGCAAGGTGGTTATCGACCCTGGGGTGGCCCTGGGATTCCGGCGGCACGGCTTATTGCCACACCCAGTGCAAGTGATAGCTTCTGAAAGAACTAAAGGCCTCATCGCAGACGCATTAAAAGATGCTACCGATGTCGTTATTAGCCATTATCACGGAGACCACATTCCATTGATTAACGCTAATCCGTATCAGCTTTCAGTTGAACAGGTAGCTGAGTTATGCCAGCGCCCCCACTTCTGGGCTAAAGGGACAAAAGACCTCTCATATAACCAGGCTCACCGAGCCAAAGCGCTGGCTAACTGCTTAGGTCATGCTCTACCAGCTGCGGAAGGAATGAAAGACGGGCCATTGACCTTTTCGTTTCCTGTCCCCCACGGTGAGCGAGATAGCCGTGGGGGCAGCGTGATGATGACCCGGGTCGAAGAGGATGGGCAGGTATTTGTGCATGCTTCAGATATACAGATGCTTAATGACAAAGCAATTAAGCAGATTATTGCCTGGCAGCCAAACATAGTGCTTGCCTCCGGCCCGCCCATTTACTTGCCAGGCTTAACTTTGGAGGAGCAGGAAGACGCCTTACACAGGACCTTGCGCTTGGCTAAAAGGGTTAATACCCTGATTCTTGACCACCACCTGATGCGCTCCAGAAAAGGGGAGCAGTGGCTGAACCATGTCTCTTCTCTTGCCGGGCGTAAGGTCGTTTGTGCTGCTGACTTTATGGGATGCCGCCGTAATCTGCTTGAGGCTGAGCGAGTCCTCTGGTACAAGAAACTACCTGTCCCTGATGGCTGGCACCGAGCCTACGCTCGCGGTGAGGTTAATGTAGTCTCTGATTGGTCTGGCAAGGCAGCACGGGTTAAAGTAAGATGAAACTTATCAGCGCTTGTCTGTTAGGAATAAGGTGTAATTGGAGTGGTGATGACAAATATAAAAATGACCGCGCCATTGAACTTTCTAAGGTTGAGGCTCTGATTCCTGTTTGCCCTGAGCAACTCGGAGGGCTGGCGACCCCTAGAGTACCTCAAGAAATCCAGGGTGGCACGGGAGAGGATGTCCTCAACGGCGAAGGTAAGGTTGTGAATA
>Ga0307428_1001691_pt1 | contig 10830 bp, 8 predicted proteins | sample SalMarWE160240MG_FD_202161 | JGI IMG/M metagenome (GOLD analysis project Ga0307428, IMG submission 202161) | Salt marsh sediment microbial communities from the Plum Island Ecosystem LTER, Massachusetts, United States - WE1603-240 | ecosystem: Environmental > Aquatic > Marine > Intertidal zone >...
CTCCCTGGTCGCCAGTGTGACTTGCCGCAATTGGTCGTTGATAAGGTAACGATCCACATCCACATTATTGAAGTCGTAATAGAGGCGTATCGCTTGAATCTGCCGGTAGGTTTGAAGCAGGGGGCGTTCGTCCCAGATCCTGATGTTCTGAATCGTCACATCGTTCTTCCTGATATCTTCTGCGCTGAGCGCGCCGCTCGCCGGAAAATGCGCCGCCGTTATCCTATTCAGATTATAGGCCTTGCTGGTAGCTTCTATATTGTAAGCAATGTAGGGGGATTCCTTAGCCAATTCATTAGGCTTCACCACGATTTTTTGCACCACAGTGGGCAGGAGGCCTGCAAATACCACGACGGCTCCTACCCAGATTACCGCACTCATCCAGATTAGTTTTTTCCTTGGATGACGGGTGCTGTAAAAAAGGATAGCTGCCAAGGCCATGGACAAAACGATCAAGACCCTAAATGCCAAGATCTTGACGTGGATATCGGTATAGCTGGCGCCGAACGCAGGACCGTAGGTGGAATAGAGAAGCTTGTATACCTTGAGATGGTAACCCCAGGCCAAGAGAAGTGCCACAATGCCCGCCAGGAACAAGAGGTGTTTTTTGACACCGGGGGTGATGGTAACCTTGGGCATCGAGACCGGCCTTCCTTCTGCCTGCGTAAGCTCGCCGACTATCTGAAGCCCTCCCTCCTTGAGATACCATCCCATGGTGAGAAGGCCTGCCAACACAAAGAGAATAAGCAACCCATTTTGAACAAAGAGATGAAAGGGAAGGGAGAAAATATAAAAACCGATTTCCTTGTGAAAAATCGTATCTGTGCTCCCAAAGGGTTGCTGATACAGATAGCGCAGGAACATATCACATTGATAGGATCCCTTTGCGGCAATTACTACGCTGATAAGCAGGATAATCACCATGAAAAAGACGCTGCCGGCTCTCCCTGAGAGGCCGAGTTGTGCCAGGTATCCACCATCGGGCCTAAAGGCAGTCCTCTGCGGTATGCCCGTACTCAGGCGATTGGCCGCGTAGATGTTAAGCGCTAGGATAAGAATAAAAACCAGCCATACCCCCAGGCCGAACCCGAATTTGCTCAAGATCATGGTCCAGAACACTGATGAAAACCTCAGCTTTTCGAACCACAACCAATCAGGGTAGATGGAAAGAACCAGCCAGAGCAAAAGCAGAACGAGAATCCCAAACCCTATGATGACCTTTTTCTTCATAATGAGCTCCCTTTCAAGACAGAGGCGAATCCGTTATGCAATTGGTGCGAATCCGATGATCTTTTCATGGTATGAGGTTTTCGCGCCTTTTAAGTTTTCATCATAGGGGGTGAAGCCAGTAATTGCAAGCGGTTTTTCGGGACCTCCTGTAAAATGGTGGTATTCGTTGGGATCAACAGGAATGCTTTGCAGTGAACCGCTGCACGAAACTTCTCAGTGCTCGTGCATATATAGTATCGTGGGTTAGCTAACCTGGATTAAAGCATGTGGTGGAGGAAAAACTGATGAGAGGTTAAAAGAGGTTTTCAGTGCGTATCATTCGAAAACATTTGATGATAACGCCGTGGCGTCAAGGCTTGCTCGTTCCGCCAACCGGGCTTTATTATATTGCCGACAGCCATCGTACGGCCACAAGGGCACAACATCTTCATGGAGATGCTGATTAATTAGGATTTGCCGTCTCCACTATTGATAGTCGAACCAAATAGATCCCTTTCAATCGCCCTCTATCATACTTATCGATATCCTTGATTTCCGTCTTCAAGTATTCGAATGGATGCGACACATCAGCTGAGTAGTACTTTAGATCCAATACATCACCGGTCTTCAAGTGATTGAGGAAATCAGAGCCTTCTTTTACCAGTACCCCTTTTTCATTCAATGATATGTCCCAGATTTTGAATTGATAGACAAAAGGGCTGTTACTTATTGAAAATTCTACACTATGATACTGTTCCGCTCCTTTTCCTGGTATAAAGTTGCTCTCAGCTACGTTGTGATGAACAGCGTATTCGTTCATGCTATCACCCCTCCCAGGCTATTGGCTCATTAAAGAAAGATAGCAAAATCAGTGCCAGAATAGACTATTTCGAACAAACTTCCCGATGCATGGGAAAAACTTGCTATAAGAAGGACAATAGCCTTCTCCGGTATCCATGGGTAGGTTCCTAAGGGGGTGGTTATGTCCTGTTGAAGGCGTGTTTTCTTGTAGACTTTTTTACAGGTACTGTCTTATATTTCATACCCTTTTCAGAGATGATATTTAGCTATCAGCCGGGATAGGTACGTCCTCTGAACATCCATTACCTTTGACGCCTTGCTTCTATTGCCGCTTGTATGACGTAGGTTTAAGGCGATGAATTCTTTCTTGAACCTGTCAACGGCGTCTTTGAGGGTTAATCCTACCTCCATGCCCGGGTAACCCGTTTTTGGGCCGTGAATGGGCAGATCCTCCGGCAGGATTTCATGCCCATCACCCATGACCACAGCACGCTCCAAAGCATTGCCGAGTTCCCTCACGTTCCCTGGCCAGTTGTATTCAAGCATCTTTTCCATGGCCTTTTCAGAGACAGTTAGATGTGGGAGCCCCCTTTCTTGCTTGAAGATATTTAAGAAATGCTCAGCGAGGCGGGCTATGTCCTCCTTCATTTCCCTCAGAGCAGGCATACGGATTTGAACGACATTTAAACGGTAGTAAAGGTCTTCCCGAAATCTCCCATCAACGATTTCCCGGATTTCCCGCGAAATATCTCGATTTGTAGCCGAGATGACCCTTACATCCACCGATATGGAGATATTGCCACCGACCCGGTAAAACGACCCCTCCTGCAACACACGAAGCAGCTTTGCCTGCATCCCCGGTGTCATTTCGCCTATTTCATCCAGGAACAATGTTCCACCGTCAGCCAGTTCAAACTTCCCGATCTTTCTGTTGAGAGCCCCGGTAAAAGCCCCTTTCTCATGCCCGAACAGTTCTGCTTCGAGGAGGGTTTCAGGCAGCGCTGCACAATTTATTACGATCATAGGTTTATCCCTCCTCGGACCTGCCTGATGGATTAACCGAGCCAGCAGCTCCTTACCCGTTCCGCTCTCTCCAAGGATAAGGGTGCTGGTTTTCGAGTTGGCCACCTTTAAAGCATCCGAGATGACCTTCTTGATCCTTGTGCTCTCGCCAATGATTTGGTATTTGTTTCCAAGCTCTGCCCTGAGATCCCTGTTTTCCTTTTTAACCTGATCTATCTTTTGCGCGTTAGAGATCGCCTTTGATGCCAAATCGGCATAGACGGTCAATATTTTCATATCCTCAGGCCCGATTCGGCTCCCGTCCTCTTTATCAATGATCTCAACAATCCCAATTATTTCACTATCCACCTTCATGGGCACACAAGCTATCGAAGATGTCTGAAACCCTATGGATTCGCTTATTCTTTGATACCATCTCGGGTCCTTACTGACATCCGGGATAAGAAGGGGCTCCCCTTTTTCAGCTACATACCCTGCTATTCCCTGCCCCAGGTCAAGCTCATATTTCCTGACTTCCGTTCCTTTTTCTCCGGTAGCAACCTTAAAGTAGAGTTTCTTGCTTTTTTGATCCAATAGCATCAAAGAACTGGCCTTAGCCTGCATCATAGAGGTTGCTGTTTCTATAATGAGCTCCAGTAATTGATCCAGATCAAGAACAGAGGAAACCCACGTGGATATCTCCTTCAACCTCTCTATCGGCGAATCAGGGACTGATGGACTTGTTCTCATGCGCCTTCTCTCTGCTATACGTGGTGCTCTAATAATTGAAAAAATAGCCGGTAATTATGGATATGTCTACTTTTTTATTCACATCCTTGCTGAAAAATCGTCTACATTATCTAAATAGATAATTTCAAGCAGTCTAAAAAGAGACTCCCCTATCAAGAGAGGATAAGATAATCATTGGTGCCATGCCCGGATTGATAGACCTTCCGGGAGATATTGGTCCGTATCTTGCTTTACTATTAATAGAAATACTCAGGATACTATTTCAAGCAACAAACTCCCTGTTGCGGTTGCTTTCACCCCATGCTCTCTGAGAGGCAGCTCTTATAAAGACGGCGTCTCTTTGCTGATGTATCCCGAAGTGGCAGATAATCACTATTATACTTCTGGTGACCTTTTTTGGGAGTGAAGGTTGCTGACAGCCTATAAGCGACTTTAGGTGTTATATTTGCCGAGCTTACCCATGATGAAAACAGGAATGAGAAAATGCCTCATTTGTATAACCACGGGTTACCTGTTGCAACTACTATAAAACCTTCAATGAACAGGAGGCTGCTATGTCCTTTGCGCAAATATTCAACATTTGGCCACACTCCCCGGCACTATCTCTGATCGTAGCGGTTCTGGGAGCAGTCTTTTTACTTTACCTCGCCCGGATACCGATGCAAAAAGCCATTTTTTCGATAAGCCGGGCTACCCATAACGGATTCCGAATAATGGCTCGTTCAGTGCTCATTGCGGAAAAGAAGGTAGTTGAGCGCAATAGAGAAGTTCTGCTCAGCGCTGGAGAAAGAGCTGCGGAACAACTCATTGAACGTGAATTCCACCGGGTAGACGCGGCGGTAAGACGTGATATGAGCGGATACCCTGCCCTCCAGCGTACCCTTGCAGAGCAGATTGCTCACATCGATGCGGACTACAGGGAAAGCACTGAGTTGCCGGTACCGCCGCCTGATTGGGTAAAAGCAGTTGAGACCTTAGCAAAGCTTCCCTCTAAAGGGGATAAATGGGTGGCGAACATCTTAGGTGAAATTCACAAGACCGCAGTCGCCCAGTACAAAAATGCAATGGAAGAATACCGCAATGCTTGTTCTAAACGCCACTCCTTACTGGATAAGATGATGCCGTATTGGCGCAAACTCACACAAACCTTGGATCAGGTCGATAAAAGGATAATCGGTCTGCATGAGCGGACTAAAGTTGTTGACAGCCGAATGACCGAATATGAAGAGATTCAAAAGAAAACCGACATGGCAGCACATATGTTGACATCTTCCTCCATTACCCAGTTCTTTATTTCAGGTTTTGTATTGCTTGTTGCTATAGGAGGAGCAGTGATCAATTTTAATCTTATAGCCCTTCCCATGTCGGAGATGGTAGGAGGTGGAAGCTATATCGGCAGCTTTAAGACTTCCGACATCGCTGCATTGGTGATCATTCTGGTTGAGCTTGCTATGGGCCTCTATCTTATGGAATCACTGCGCATCACCCATCTGTTTCCTATCATCGGACAGATGGACGACAAGATGCGCATCCGCATGATATGGGCCACCTTTATTATCCTGCTGATTTTGGCAGGCATTGAGTCGGCGCTGGCCTTCATGAGAGACCGTATCGCTGCGGATATGCAGGCCCTGAGACAGGCCCTTTCCAGCGTGGAGACAGCTCAACCGACGACCAGTTGGATCCCGACAGTCGGACAGATGGTGTTGGGCTTCATTTTGCCTTTTGCACTGGCATTTGTGGCCATACCCTTGGAATCTTTCGTGCATTCCTCCCGCACCTTGGTAGGTGTGGCAATGGCGGCATTTCTGCGCTCAATTGCCTTCTCCCTGCGCTTACTGGGCAATATTGCCTATTACCTAGGAGAATTTTTCGTGAATATCTATGATCTGCTCATCTTCCCGGCTTTGTGGTTGGAAAATCTTATCAGGAATAAGGAGCGTAAGGCTGAGATTAACGATATTATTGTTAAGGAAGAGGTATCGCAATGAAAAATCTGCTGACATTTTCCCTGGTATTTATTTCACTATTCTTGAGCGGATGCGCAGATACCACAAGTCATTTACAAGGCGTTTACATGCTCATCGACAGCTCAGGCACGTATCAACAGGAGGTGAAAAAAGCACAGGCCATCATCAATTATCTCCTGGGCACGTTGCAGCCTGGGGACTCCTTGGCTGTAGCAAGGATCGACAGTGCCAGCTTCAGCGAGAAAGATATCATCTCCAAGATGACCTTTGACAGGCGGCCCTCGGTTACCAATAAACAAAAGCGTCTCTTCAAACAAAAAGTTGACGAGTTTGTCGCCACAGTAAAGGGCAGCTTATATACGGATATCACGGGGGGAATTGTGCAGGCAGTTGAGTATTTAAACGAAACCGGCTCTGGAAAAAAATACATTCTCATATTCTCCGATTTGAAGGAAGAATTGATTAAAGGTCATATCCGCAACTTCCCTATCAAGCTATCTGGATGCAGGGTGGTGGCCCTCAACGTCACCAAGTTAAGGAGCGACAATGTCGATCCCCGGGAATACTACAAAAGGGTTGAAGCTTGGCAGGCGCGAGTTGAATCAGGAGGCGGCAGCTGGCGTGCACTCAATGATCTGGAACGGCTCGATGCCATACTAGCGAATTAGCATACCGCTGAATAGATATAAGGCATGAGCCGAGGGCGGTCGATATATCTGTAAATAGAGTATAAAAAAGGTAATGTTACGCTTACTATGACGAATACTATCTGCTCAATCTCTACGGGTGCGCACTAAATTTTTTTCTCTTTGCAGCCCTATCCCGCCTCGTGGAGCCCTGGCTTATGAGACGTGGGCCATAGTTAGAATCCTCATCAACCCCGTGACCTGAAGTTCATCGCTTTCCTTCCCGCAATATCCGTCGCAAGCCTTTATGATTCTCATTTGGGTTGCACTATAAATAGCGATATATAGGCCAGTAAGGCCTCACAGGCATCCCATGCCTATCATTGCTTTGAATGGGCTGAAACGAGATCTTTCAGGAAATGGCGATCTACATCCGAGATCTTCACAAAGCAGATACCTATCGCAAAGGCAGTATCTTGCTCATCGATTGCATAATGATCAGACCAGAGCACCTTGCCGTTGACCTCTATGCCCTGTTGATTCGGGGGATTGATGGAAATTCGAAAAACTTCATTGAGCTGCAAAGGCTCTTCGCAGCTTATAAGCACACCGTCAACTGTAATATTGATGGTTTTCCCCTCTATACTCTCCTCATCCACTACTATAGAGATGGGCCATGAAACATTAATTCTCCGATATTTGCGCTTTTCGATTCCGGATGCCAAATCTCTATCCTTCTTTCACCTGCTCACACGGGTGCCAGGGACCCCATCAATAAATAAAGAATAGGGCAAAGGTGTCAGCCTGTCAAGACGAGATACCGCCGAATTCCATTCCTTGCACTACGTGTGCTCTTTAGCTATACTATATACAATGAATCAAAGGTTTGAGGTGTTGGAAAATAAGGTGCTATCCGCAGCGAAAGGAACCCAGGAACCTGGGGGCGTAACAGAACAACCGGTCAAATCTGATCCACGCCGTGTTCACGTAGTCAGCAGGGGGGAGAATCTCTATAGAATCTCCTTGAAATATGGACTCACCGTGGATGAGCTTTGTCGGCTCAATGATATGTCATCGAGCCAACCCATACACCCGGGCCAAAAACTCCTCGTCGCCCCAAAAAGTGAGTAAGATAGGCGATTGAAAGCTGCATAGAACAAATGTTCAAAACTGTTCTCGCTTCACTCCATTCTTGCATCATCCCCTTGTCCTGGCGAGGTGCATGAAGACAGCAACTCCTTCACCTTCTGGACTATTGGCATGGAGCCATACAAGGTTTTAGAGCATCTTGAAGAGCTTGGCCGCAAGCTTTGTGTGGAAATTGTGTACCAAAGGCTTGGAACGGATGAGTTTTCTCCAGGGGGAGGTTTATGTAAAGTAAAGGGCTCTTACAAGATCTATCTGGATCGATCCGATCCGGTTGAGAAACGTATACAAATCCTGGCCAGGGCGCTTTCGTCATTTAATAGAGATGAGGTATATGTGCTTCCCTTTGTCAGGGAAATCCTCGAAAAGGCACAAGGGTCAACGGAGTGAGGATGAACATGGAACTCAATCAGCTCAAGGTTTTCTGTGCAGTTGTTGAGAAGAAAAGCTTCTCCAGGGCAAGCGAAGCGGTCTTTTTGAGCCAGCCGACCGTGAGCCTTCAAATCGGAGCACTCGAACAAGAATTAGGCACGAAATTGTTGGATCGCCGGGCTAGAGAGGTCGGCGTTACCAGAACCGGAGAAACACTGTACCAGTATGCGCGAAGGATCTTGCAGCTGGCAAATGAAGCCGAGCAGGCCATCGAGCAGTTGAAAGGATTGATGAAGGGTGTCTTGGCATTAGGGGCGAGCACTATCCCCGGCGAATACCTTTTGCCGAGCCTTCTGGCTGAATTCAAAGGCTTACATCCCGCTATTGAAATAGAACTTCATATATCCGATACACAGGATGTGATAACTAAGGTTTTGGCCCACGAGCTGGAATTAGGATTTGTTGGTACCCGAGAAAAGAACGATAAACTGGTGTTCAAGAACTTTGCAAACGACAGGCTCGTGCTCATTGCCTCGGCTCAAAATAGCTGTCTGAAACAGAACAGCCTTACCGTAGAACAGCTCAGGGGAATCCCCTTTATCCTGCGTGAGAGCGGTTCCGGCACCCGAACCACGGTCAAACAAAAGCTTCTTGAGAAAGGCATCAAGGAAGAAGAACTCAATGCGGTCATGAAACTGGGAAGCACTGCTGCCGTAAAACATGCAGTGGAGAACGGCCCTGGGGTTTCATTCGTTTCCGAAAAGGCCATAAAAAATGAGATTAAGCTCGGCGCCATTAAAGTGGTTCCCGTGGTTGATCTGGAGCTGGATCGCGAGTTTTTCATAGTTTTCAAACGTCATAAATCCCATTCTCCTGCGGCAGACGCCCTCCTGCGATTTTTGGAGGATAAAAAGGGAACGATTTGACGCAATAATCAATTACCCTAACCATACAAGATTTTTCGCCCTTCTCCGTCACTCCTTAGGCTAACCTGCCACCAGTGCTCAATATTCTAAGATCCTCGTCTCTCCATTCTATTGAAAACCCGTATGGATTACGGGATTGTTATTTAATATTTAAATTTGACATATTAATATATCCAATATAGTTTTTCTTCTATTCAGCAGGAAAATTTGCCGTTAGCGCTCAAGAAATCAATTTCTTGCAGTTCCAGATGGTTTTCGAATTGAAGATGAGGATCACATGACCGGGCTGAAGAAATTTTTTGCCACCCGGCTGGGGATAATCAGTGTCGGCGCCTTTATCGGCGTCTTTGCCTCCCTCTTGCAGAAGTGGGGCAATCCCGGAAACATGGGTATCTGTGTTGCCTGCTTCGAGAGGGATATTGCAGGCGCCATAGGGTTTCACCGTGCTGCTGTGGTGCAGTACCTGCGGCCTGAGATTATAGGGTTTGTGCTGGGCTCCTTGATAGCCGCATACCTCTTCAAGGAGTTTCGCCCGAGGGTAGGCTCCGCCCCAATAGTCAGATTCATGCTGGGCGTCTTTGCCATGATCGGCGCCTTAGTCTTTCTGGGATGCCCCTGGAGGGCATTGCTGCGTTTTGCGGGAGGCGACGGAAACGCTATCTTCGGGCTCCTGGGCCTTATCGGAGGGATCTGGATCGGAACCAGATTCCTGAAAAGCGGATATAATCTGGGGCGTACTGAAAAGACCTATACCTCAGCCGGGTGGATGCTCCCCTTGATCATGATGGGGTTTCTTATCCTTCTGCTCATCTTTCCACAGGTCCAAGACGAGGCAAAGAGCGACATCCTCTTCTACAGCGTCAAAGGTCCGGGATCCATGCATGCGCCCCTCATCATTTCCCTTTTGGTGGGCCTGGGTATAGGATTTCTCGCCCAACGGAGCCGGTTCTGCACCATGGGGTCCTTCAGGGACCTGATCCTGTTTCGAGAGGCCCATCTCTTTACCGGGCTGGCAACCCTTGCGGTATTCGCCTTTATCACCAACCTGATTGTAGGGCAATTTCATCCCGGATTTGCAAAGCAGCCGGTGGCCCATACCATGGGACTCTGGAATTTTGGAGGCATGGTCCTGGCCGGTCTTGCCTTCTGTCTGGCAGGAGGATGCCCCGGGCGGCAGCTCTTTCTGGCGGGGGAAGGAGACGGCGATGCCGCGGTCTTTGTCCTCGGCATGATCGTCGGGGCCGGCCTTTCCCATAACTTCGGTCTGGCCAGCTCACCTGAAGGTGTTGGTCCCCACGGAATAGCAGCCGTGATCGTAGGGTTGCTCGTGTGCTTGTTCATTGGTTTTACCATGAGGAAAAAATAAGGGAGTGCTTATCATGACAACAACCGTCGATGCAAGAGGCTTCTCCTGCCCACAGCCGGTATTGATGACGCTGGATGGGATAAAAAAGGCGGATTCAGGGGAGATGGTAATCCTGGTGGATACCGATACCTCAAAGGAGAACGTCAGCCGCGCTGCCAGGAGTCAGGGCTGGCAGGTGAAAGACGTTATCGAAGAAGGCGGGGGATACCGGGTCACCATCTCAAAGGAACAGTAGTGGCCTTCTTCGATGTCTTTAAGCGGAAGAAGCAGGATCACTTATCTGAAGAGGCGGCATGTGACCGGGGACTGTTACTATTCGAGAACACCAGCGAGGTGATCAGGGCAGAGAGGGTGCTCAAGGCTAAGGGATGGGAGATCAGGGTGATGGGACCTCCCCCGGAGGTGCGAAGCGGCTGTGACCTGGTCATAGAGATCCCCCTTATCGAGGAGCTCAATATCCTGAGGACCCTCCAGAAGGAGGGCGTGCTTCCGAGAGAGGTGGTTCCGGTCATCAGTCCCTTGCTCCAGCCCGTTGACCTGTTTCAAACCACATGTATCGGCCGCTATCTCATGGTGAGGGCAGCGAATATGAAATTGACCATCGACAGGGAGACGGCAACCATCGTAAATGTCTCAGGCGGAGGATGCCCGGATGTCCCGTA
>Ga0307428_1001692_pt1 | contig 10830 bp, 7 predicted proteins | sample SalMarWE160240MG_FD_202161 | JGI IMG/M metagenome (GOLD analysis project Ga0307428, IMG submission 202161) | Salt marsh sediment microbial communities from the Plum Island Ecosystem LTER, Massachusetts, United States - WE1603-240 | ecosystem: Environmental > Aquatic > Marine > Intertidal zone >...
GCAGTCGGCAAAATCCTGCCAGCGTAGATTTGGCTCCTTGCCGAGAAATAAAATCAAATTGTTCTTCTCGTCGCAGTAAAAGTGATTTTTGGGCACTTCGAAAGAGCGTATCAGCCCGTCCTTTATTCGGGTGTGGGGTCTGAAAAGTGCCGCCGTATCCATTGGACCGGGAAAGCTGTAGATGTAGAATTGCTCTGGCTCGATATCGGCGATTTCGCAGGCCTCAAGCTTGTCAATCATGCCACCAACGGTACCCGTGGAGACTTCGCCTCCATCCATCCAGCCGGAGAAACCCAATAACAAACGAGGCTCACTAAGCTGGGGCTTCTTGTGGATAGTCAGTTTGTCGGATGCCATAGCCGCGCCTTTTCTTTTTCACACCAGGGTCTTTTATTAATTTATTTGCAGTTTAAGCCAGATGAATCCCGCCGTCAACGTCAAACAGGTCGGCTATCCTCCTGGCGGATTGAAATTCGTGAATCCAGATACGAACTACGAGACACAAGATACGCGCAGAGTAGCTGCATCGGGCGGTCTATTTTTTTCTTGGGACGGTGCGCCTGCTCTGCCTTTTATTTGTGATATCGCGTATTTCGATTTTGCTTTTTCTGCCTCTTTTTTGGATGGCGGCCTTCGCTCTGGGTTTTTTTCTCAGCAGCCTCAGTGCGTGATTGCATGCCTGCCGTGTAGCGTTGTTGCGGCTCTTGAGTCCCTCTTGAATGACCTCGAAAGCCTTTTTCTTCATCCTGCCCTGCGTTTTCCTCAGGCCGTAGGCGGCTGCCATCCTGGTTGTCCGCGTGAAATCAGCAAACAGGGCCTCCTTTAATATGTCCAGACCGTCCTCCTGCATCCAGGCGAGCTTAAAGGCCGCAAGTCGGCGAACCGACGGATCCTCGGAATGTAACTTCTGCCTGAGCTGCTCAAGCAGCTTCACAGAAGCCTCGTCCTTTTCCCTGCCCGAAGGTTTTCGCTTGTCCAACTTCATACCACTACCATCTAAAACATCGGCAATCGTGTACAAATGTCTATAGCAGTTTGTTTTTTCGGACCTACTGAGCAACGAGGCAATTATACTGAAAAATAAGGGTTACTAAAGGAAAAAACGTGCGTGCTTATAATAATCCAGCGGATTTGCCGGCCGGACTTCGGGTCAGCTCTTATTTGTCGGTCGCCACGATTTCGACCTTACATTTTGGTATTGCGGCGAGGAATCCGGCGCCGTAGGCTTTCTTGATGATTCTGCTGTCTAAAATCACGACGATTCCGGTATCGGTTTTGGTGCGAATAAGTCGTCCGAAGCCCTGCTTGAACTTGATGACGGCCGAGGGCAACTGATACTCGTGGAAAGGATTGCCGCCGCGTTGTCTTATCTGTTCGAGCCGGCCGAGAAGCAGCGGCTGGTCGGGTACGGCGAATGGAAGCCGCACTATAATCACATTGGAAAGCGCCTCGCCCGGCACGTCAATACCCTGCCAAAAGCTGTCGGTGCCGAACAGAACGCTGCTTGTCGGCCCTTTGAACTGTTTCAGGAGCGTGGTCCTGTCGGCGGTAGAACCCTGTTGAAGCAAATCAAGGCCATTCTCGAGCAGCCACGCGGAAAGCTTTGCCGCCATTTCTCCGAGCATTGCGTAACTGGTAAAGAGCACAAAGGCTCTTCCCGCGGTCTTTAGTATGTACTTTTTCATAGCCTCCGCGGCAGAGTCGACAAAATCTGCGTCGTTGGGGCTTGGCAGGTCCTTCTCGATATAGACCGTAACCTGATTCTGGTAGTCAAATGGCGAACCGAGCCGGACGGCGTCAAAGTCGTCCAGCCCGATGCGTGAAGTAAAGAAATCGAAACCGCTTTTGTCTCCTTCGGCGGCAGTGCTCAACGTCGCGCTTGTCATTATCACGGATTGGTATTTATCGAAAAGGCACCTCTTGACATCGGGCCCGACGTTTATCGGGGCGCTCTTAAGCCGAACGGTCGGGTTTGTACCGCCGTCGAGCTGGACCCAGTAAACGGAGTCGGGTTTTTTCTGCAGTAGAAAGTCTTCCAACTGCTGCACCAATGCCTCGCAGCGGTCGGTGAAGCGGAGCAGTTCGAACTTTTCGTCAATATCCTCTGTCTGCTTTGCCAGTCGGGCCAATTCGGACCTGAGGTTTTTCAGGTGCCCTGACACGGTGTCATCGACGAAATTCCTGTGACATCTTCCGTTGGTTTCACTCTTGGTTTGCTCGTACCAAATGCGTACTTGTTTGAAGAAAGTCCTGGCCAGGGTAGCTGTTCGGCGGACCAACTCAATTGTTTTTTGAGAGTCCGTATAGGCCAGAAGACCCCTGTGTGTCTGTGGATTGTACAGCCCATCGAGCAGGAACTTGATTCTGCGATTGCTGAGGTCTATGCCGAAATGCTGCTCAGCCACGCGCTCGACGTTGTGGGCTTCGTCGAGTATCACGTAACGATAATCAGGCAGTATCGAGACACCCTGCTCTCGGAGAACAAGGTCGCTGAATAACAGTGCGTGATTTGCGACAATTATATCGGCGGTTTCCAGTTTTCTTCTCGCCCGCCAGTAGAAGCAGTTGTGGAAATGATGACACTTGCGTCCGCGACAATTGCCGTGCTCGCTTTTGACCTTGTCCCAGGCGTGGTTTCCGGGCAGGAAGTGCAGGTCGCTCAACGAGCCGTCGCTTGTGGTATCGGCCCAGGATTTTATGAGCGTCAGTTCGGCAGCGACCTCGTTGAAAAGTCCCCTTTGTTTTCTCAGGACAAATTCGAGTCTGCGTTTGCACAGATAATTTCCTCGGCCCTTGGCCAGGACGGCTGTGAAATTTTGCGGCAGGGCCTCGGCGAGAAAGGGTATGTCTTTGTTGATTAGCTGTTCCTGAAGGGCGATAGTGAAGGTGCTGACCAGAACCTTGCAGGCATGCCGGCGGGCAAGGACGATGGCAGGGACGAGATAAGCAAAGCTTTTACCGACGCCGGTGCCGGCCTCGACGGCCAGATGGCGAGTCTTGGTCAAGGTCTGCCACGCGGCGCAGGCCATCTCCACCTGCTGCGGGCGGGCCTCGAAGGCAGGCAACGACCTCGAAATAAGACCGCCCGGAGCAAAAACCTGCCCCATATCAGAAGCTGTATTGGCCTTTATCATCTTTCATCGCAACAAAGCAAAACTGCGAAGGCTTTAATTTGGCCTGACAAAAGTCAATATTACGAAAACGCAGGCCTGTGGACAAACCAATTCTGACGCCCTCGCTTGTGCACCTGGACTTGTTGGTCTGACCCCGAACCAAATCAGATACTATTCCTGGTGATTCCAAGAGAGACTTCAAATCGTTGCAATTTGGGGAAGATTTTGATATTAGAGGCCAATTACAAGACTTGGTTGCGTAACCGGGCGTTTAATAACCATAGGTGGCAGGGCAAAGGTATATCATGAAACCATCTTTTCCAAATCGCAAAATGTGCAGAACCAATCAAAAAAACAGTCTGACGGTACTGGCGATACTGCTGTGTACGGCGTTCGCAAATTCGGCACATAGTCAAGGCCAAAAGCTCGACCTATCTAAGGCCGTCATAGTTCATTCCCCCGGCGTGGGCAGACACACTAAAGCCGCCGAGTTCCTGCAATTCGAGATTCAAAAACGTACACAAACCGCGCTTAGCCTGAGCAGCTCAATGCCTTCTGCCGGCACCCCCGCGATTGTCCTCGGCGCCGTTGACGCCTTGCCGACTTCGTACAAATTGCCCGCTACCCTTTCCATCCCGGCCAAAGCCGAGGGATATGCGCTCTGGACTAACACAACCGCCCGCCCGGCGCCCACCGTGTACCTCGTTGGCCGCGACGATAGGGGCGCATTATTCGCCGCGGGCCGTTTGATACGCCTGCTCTACCTGGCGCCGAACTACATTCGCCTGCCAGATGATGTCCGGCTTGCCGGCGCCCCTGACTGTGCAATTCGCGCCCAGCAAATCATCAGGTCAACGCAATGCGAAGACGGCTTTGTTGACTGGGATGACGCCCTGCAAAAGCAGCAGTATATACGCGACCTGGTACTGTTCGGAACCAACGGCTTTGAGCCGAAGGAACCGCATAATGTTGACGATTTTCTCGAAGAACTCGGCATTGACCTGTTCGTCAAAGTATCATGCCAAGCCGTAATCGACCACAACAAGCTCACTGACAATGACATCCGGAACTTGTACACCGATTTAACCGGCATAGACCATTTCACCACTTATGGCGGCGATGCAAGCGGCTCCAGGCCGCCCCAGCAAGTCTTTCCGAAGATGGAGCGAGTTATTCCACTGGTGCTCGAGAGTCACCCCGGCGCCAGGTGGTGGTATTCGAATCAGTGCCTGAAAGACCACGCCATCGACTATGACGACTATATCTTCAATTATATCAAAACCAAACAGCCGGCTTGGCTCTACGGAATGGTTTACGGGCCGTGGACAAAAAGGGCAATCCCCGAAATTCGTGCCGACTTGCCTTTGCAGTACAAAATCCGTCATTATCCGGAAATCTGCCACGTTCGATGGTGCCAGTACCCCGTGCCCAAATGGGACCGTGTCTGGGCGCAAATCTGGCCTCGCAACCACAGCATCTACGCAATGCCAACCATGATGGCAAAGATTCACAACGCAACGCGCCGGGGCACTGTCGGCTTCCTGCCATACAACCATACTGGCTGCTACAACGACCTCAACAAGTTCGTCTGGAGTGCTATGGGCTGGGACCCCGCCGCCAAAGTCAGCGATGTCCTCTATGATTACGCCAGGGTCTTTTTCGCTTACGACTTCAAGGGCCATTCGGGTCTTGCCGGCGGCGCTGGTTACGCCTTATCCTCAAAAGATGCAATTATCGACGCCGCCTCTCGCGACGTTGCACGTGGACTTCTGCTGCTTGAACAAAACTGGACGGGACATCTTGCGGATAACACAAGCGCCGAGGCTGCGATGAAACTCTGGAAGAAAATCGCCGCGAATATGGGCGGCGTCGGCAATAACTGGCGGCTGGAACTCTTCCTCTACAAGGCAGTGCTCGATGCCCAGGTCAAGCGCAAATACGATGCCGAAATGCGATGCCAGCGCCGCGCGTATGAAACTCTGAAGCGCGCTGAGACGAGCGGAGTTGCCGCCGCTGTCAAAAAGGCACGTACCGAGCTGGCAAAAATCGACACGGAATTCCAATCGAAGACGGCTTTCAAGCAGGAACTTCGGTCTCTCGGTCTTACCGACAAATTCGGCGACCTTGATGAAGTCCTGGATAACATATATTTTTCACTGGCTGACCGAAAGTGGCTTGAAAAGCAATTGGACGCCGTCACGACCCTTGCCGATATCGATAAGATACTGAATTACGAAGACCCCGGCCCCGGCGGCTTTTACGATAATCTCGGAGTCGTCGGAGCCCAACCGCACCTTGTCAGACAGAAGACGTGGCAGCAAGACCCCGGCTTTGTCCATTCACCGATAGAGTGGCTCGACCATAAACCCGGCTCCGACCGCAGAGGTTCTCAACTGACCCACGCAACCTGCCGATACGGCACCCCACTGCTGATGCGCTGGGAGCAACTTGACCCCGATGCAGCTTATCACATTAACGTTGTCTACCGCGGGCCGTTCGGTCCACAATTTACATGCAAGACAGACGATGGCTACCTGATTCACGCTTCAAGAGGTAATACCGACTCAACAGCCGTTTCGTACGGCATACCGCAGGCTGCTACGAGTGACGGCGTACTTCAGTTGCAATGGCAGCTCACTAATCAGGTCCGCGGCGTCTCCGTCACCGAAATCCGGCTCATAAAGAATTGAAAAAACAAACCCGCGACGTCGCGCTGTATCCCTACGGGTCCGGGACGTCAGACATCCAGTACGGCCAATCCGGAAGGGGTGCGTTCATCGGCCAGTCCACGTACCATTTGACCCTCCATATCTCCTTGATGGTCAGCCTTTTAGTAGAGCAGTCGAGGAAAAGTCCGTTAACGTGGTACGGAGAATGCCGCTTGATACACGCCCGCCGAATCTCATCTTGTGCCCCGGGATTCCACAAGTAGGCCTCAAACTCCAGTGGTTCGTCCTCTGGATACGGCTCGATATTGCTCTGCTGAGAGTCAATCAGCAAAAGCCCGTACTCCGCCCCGCGAATGTTCGGACTCCGCCAATAACCCCGCACACCAGGGTCCAGCAGCGCATTGCCAGGTTCGTTTGACACCCAGAGGTTTATCCCGTAACTCCCGATAAAGTTATAAGGCCCAAACGTATAAGGCCCCCACGCTATATAGGGATTTCGAGCGCCCTGCGCAACTGTCTTCGTCGCCATCGGGCAAGCTAACATATCCTCATTGATTGCATCGGGAAAAGCCCCCATCAGCACTTGCGGCCAGTCGTTCGCTCCATTACGGTCCATATACTTGCCGTCGTTATCATCCGTAAACATCTTGAACAAAAGCGACCACTGATGCAGATTGTTTTTGCAAATCACCTCTTTCGCCTGCGCCTTTGCCTTATTCAGCGCAGGCATCAGTATCGACATCAACACGGCAATTATTGCAATTACCACCAACAGCTCTATCAACGTAAAGCCTTTTCTCGCCTGCCTGTTCATACCGTGTCCTTTCTACTGCCTCAATGCCGGACTTCGGGAAAAAAGCACCGACAGCAGCTTGCCAGATAACTATTCTCGCAACCATTTAACCAGGCCATACATTATGATGCGCCCAGAGTACCTGCTGTTCCCTGAATTTCCTTCCACGATGCCATCAGGCTTCTCGGAACCCTCACAATTCCCCCTAAAACAAGCATCCTGCCCACAACATCCTTGATTATACCACCTCAACCGCTATAATACAAGAGCAAAATCTTGCTTTGGCGACCCCCGCACCCGCGTCAAACAGCCCTACTGCACGTTCGTAGCAACCTCGCTGGTCTCGGCAATCGCCCCAATCGCCTCTGCCAGCTCATCCGCCTTCTGAGAGCCTATAAGAAGCCGTTTACCGTCCCTGAATACAAGCTGCACCCCCCGGTTGCCGCTGACGTTGTAAGCCTTGCCTTGCGGCCCGAACCGAATCCCCCAGCCCCCGTAGTCACGGATGGGCCTGTAGCTGCACGCAAAATGCCGGACGATATCGGCCCTCGTAAATCTCCTGTAGCGGATGTGAATCGGGAAAAAACGAATGTATAAACCGTCCCGGCGGACCTCCGTCTCCAGCTTCAACATCAGGAAAAAAACCGCGATACCAACCGGCAAAATCACCATCAAGGCGACGCAGGAAATGACCACAAACACTTGTGCCGCCTCCTGCTCTGAGGCTGTCTTTGCTAATACGAACCAGCACAGAGCAACCATAGCAACTGCAACGAGCACAATCGCCGCACGCAGCCACAGCGCGAACCTCTGCACCTCCCGAAAGACTAAGCTTTCCTGTATGGTCATCATTGCATCGGCAACCTGAAACTACGGTTGGCAGCGTTTGCAGGGCCTTTTGCCGGCCATTATCGCTTCCTGCCTGCTGCCGAAACCAATAAGGTTCTCCGGCTTAATCCTCCTGGCCCAGGGACAGTCGGGCCTGTGGAAAACATCGCTGTTCCTCGAGCACACGTATTCGTACTTTGCTGACTTGCCCACGACCGGCACAACCGGCTCGACCGACCAGACCGCAATTGCGTTGGCATCACAGGCAGGTACACCGTTAGGATTGGCAATATGATAGCAATTTATAAACGTCTCGAGCTGACCCAGAACCACTTTCGTGACCTTATCAGCCACACTTTCGGCCGGGACCGACTCCATAACCGCTCCCGTCTGCCAGATGCCCGCCTTGACAAAATGCCGAGCAGCCCCCTCCAGGTAAAACCGCGCAGCCAGTGAAGTCTGGATGTGAAACACGTACTGCCGCAGCTCGCCAAGCTCAAGCATATCAACGTTGATTCTAAGCTCCGCCAGACCAGAACCCCCGGCAGAGTCAATCTCCGAACCACCTCTACAGTCTACCCCGGCTTCTTTCAGGCGAGCTTCGACCTTTGCGTTCAGTGCCTTCCACACTAAAGGAGCCTTGTTCGGCTCTCCATCAGGCGGCTCAAGCACAACGCACAGCTTATCGATTCCAGCCAGCATGGGGTTGCCCTTGCCAATCAGAAGCGCCTTTTCCGGCTCGGGCCATTCCACCTTCGCCTCGGCGCAAACAAACAAAACTGCAACACCCGCCAGAACCAGCAAATGCAACCTTTTCATTTCAAAAGCCTCCGTTTTAAACCTTCACCATGCCCAGACCGCCTGCCCGCAAATTCCAGGCGCCATTGACACAACAGTCCTGCTGCTGACCGCCTCGCCAGGTGAAACTTACTCGATATATCCACCTGACTTTATTGCAATATCACAATGCTGCCCGCCGCGGCATTTGTCAAGCGGATTCTTGCCAATTTCCCGGTAAGCTCTATAATTGTGCTGTCTTCATCAACGAGCTTCGTGAGAGAAACGATATGGCAAAAGACCTTGCAGAACAGATTAAGCTGCTGAAACGCGGAACCGTCGAGGTTTTTACCGAACGGGAGCTTTCGGAAAAGCTCGCCCAGGCCGCAAAAACACCCAGACAGTTGCGAATCAAGCTCGGCCTGGACCCTACCTCGCCCGACATTCACCTCGGCCACACCGTAGTACTCAGAAAGATGCGGCAGTTCCAGGACCTCGGCCACAGGGCCGTCCTTATCATAGGAGACTACACCGCAAGAATCGGCGACCCGACAGGTCAGAATGCGACAAGACCCGTACTGACCCCTCGGCAAATCGAAGAGAATGCAAAAACTTACTTTCAACAGGCCGGGAAAATCCTTGATACATCCCAACAAAAACTCGAAGTACGATACAACGGCGAATGGCTGTCGGACCTGAAGCTCGCCGATGTTATCAGGCTTACAAACACAATGACCGTCGCTCGTATGTTAGAGAGAGACACCTTCGAGCTGCGCCACAAAAAAGGTGACCCCATCGGTGTCCACGAATTCCTCTACCCGCTTATGCAGGGATACGATTCGTTTATCGTCAAAAGCGACGTCGAATTAGGCGGCACGGACCAGACCTTCAATAACCTCGTCGGAAGGGACATCCAGCGGGCATACGACCAGCAGCCGCAGGTCGTCATCACTATGCCCATTCTGGTCGGACTCGACGGCAAAGAAAAAATGAGCAAATCCAAGGGCAACTACATCGGCGTCACAGACGAGCCGAACGATATGTTCGGCAAGGTTATGAGCATCTCGGACGATATGATGAATGACTACTTCACTTTCCTGACTGATTTGCCCGCCGAGAAAATCGCCGAACTAACCGACCCCGAAAAAACTCACCCAAAGCAGGCAAAAATCCTGCTGGCCAAAACTATCGTCGCACAGTTTTATGACAATGGGTCAGTTACAGTGAGGAGTACTGCCGAGGCGACTGCCACTTACTTCGACAACGTCTTCGCAAAAGGCCAACTGCCCGATGATATGCCGGAGATTATCATCACCGAGTCTGCCATCTCAGTAAAGCAACTGTTGCTGTCCTGCAAACTGGTCGAAACCGGCGGTGAAGCAAAGAGAATGGCAGCCCAGGGGGCGGTCAGCATCGACGGACAAAAAATCAGCGACCCCAATGTGGAAATCACGCCGAGAGATGGTATGGTTATTCAAATCGGAAAAAGAAAATTCGCAAGAGTTAAGGTCCCTCGATACAGCTGACCTACTTCAGAAAATACCGGGAACCGAGAACAGGCTCAGACGCATAGCCAGAAGTACCCGGATTTGCCTCGGAGTTCACCGATATCCACTTTATTCAGAACAGGCACATCTGCTTTCCCGTCGCTTTGAGGGAAACCGGCGTGACAGTAAGCAGTTCGGGCGCCGGCACTCTTCCCAATTCCCGCGGCTCCAATTTGTGCAGTCCGCCTCCGTAGAACCGCCCGTTCTCCAACAGGTCTTCTGGCTGCAATGCGTTCAATATCTTCCATACCTTGCGAATGAGTCCCCGCCCTTGGCCGATAGCTCTCCGAAGGTTCTTTTTCGGATAAAGCAGTAGGTACACGTTTGTGGCTGTAGCGTTCGAATTGTTGAGGATGAACCGGAATGGTCGCCCTCGCTTTGTGCCTGTTCTTCCCATATATGTACAAAGAAAAGGGGCGGGGGGCCGAACTTCCTGCCCGTACCACGGCCTTCTGTGTCTGCACAGATAGCGCTTCGCCACTTCTGCTCTTCCCGACATCAGGTAGCGGTGCAGACAAGGGTAAGCCAACCTTAGCTTTTCTTCAGGCAATCGACACCTCAGAAGAAATAATTCCTTATTCACAAGCGGATTGCCGTTTGCATCTGATTTTACCTCATCCTCGTCGAGAAAACGGGGGCTGGGCAAAACAGGGCAAAAACACTCCCAGGGCAACTTGAACTCCTCAATCTTATCTCTCGGCATGATAAAAAAACCGTTCCCTCCGGTCGCTATCCCACGTTTAATCGTAAAATAGTCGGATAATGTTACTCCGTTTTCAGATGCTCGCGGCTCTTTCCTGAACAACCTTGACCATTTCTCCTCAGCTTTCAATCCCTCCGATTTCACACTCACAGATATTTTAGGCTCCAACAAGGTTCCCCCAAGGGTAAAATTGATTTCATGATTAACAGGGGGAGCTTCCTTTCGGAAGCAAAGAATGGCCGACGAGACCATGGCATCTTCGAATTGAACCTCGCGCGCATCAAAACGGTGGATACGCAACAGCGTTACCTTTTCAAGCAGATATCTCTTCAATCCCGCCCCATAATTAACGTCCATGAACTCGCTTGGAATCAACCAAACTCCCAGCCCGCAATCCGTC
>Ga0307428_1001694_pt1 | contig 10810 bp, 6 predicted proteins | sample SalMarWE160240MG_FD_202161 | JGI IMG/M metagenome (GOLD analysis project Ga0307428, IMG submission 202161) | Salt marsh sediment microbial communities from the Plum Island Ecosystem LTER, Massachusetts, United States - WE1603-240 | ecosystem: Environmental > Aquatic > Marine > Intertidal zone >...
GTATCGCCATCTGGATTAGTGGCTTATTCCCATCAACAGGGGCAATTGGAGCTGCCGCGTTTACGTCGCCGACTTGCGGCCAGGCCGGCGACGCGCTGGCCGCACAGAAACTAATGAGTAGTACACACAAACAGGTGCCTGCTAAGCCTTTCGAGATTTTCATTTTCTCGTCCTTTCGAAATCGTTATGTCTTGATTGTCAATTCGTGTTCCTGATAAGGATCGGCTCGCCGTCCACGACGAGTAAGACTTCGCCTCGAAGGGCAATGCTTCCCTGGCGGTTCTGGCGGGCCAGCTTTTGTGCCAGCTTAAGGAACTCTTTCGAGCCGAACTCGATGATTTTTTTCGGCTTAATCTCGTTTTCTTTTTTGATTAGTCTGCTGTCGACCCAGCGATTGCCTCTGCGGTAAAAGGCGCGGTCGTTAATCTGCTGGACGTTGACGATTGAGACGCGCTGCATGTCATCTCCCAGGAAGCAGTTGCGCATGTTGAGTTCTGATTGAGCTTTTTGCGCGCCCAAATTAAGACTCTGGTTGACGCCGGCATATCCGGAGCGGTCGCGCATAGCTCTGCTTTCCAGGGATTCTGCTGCCGCCCGAGTAACCAGGTCTCCGTCACTGATATCGGTTCCTTCTCTTGCCAGAAAGGCGGTGTATTCTGTCAGTATGCCGAACTCGGTGGAGAGGCGTACGATTTCATCGACGAGCTCTTTCGCTTTGGGGTCGGAGGTGGAGCTGCCTGGCTCGGCGCCCATCTGTCGGACGACGTCGATAAGTTCGGCAATTTTTCTGCTGGCCCAGAGCCGGGGCACAAAGCCGTTTCTCAGATTTGCCTTGTCGAGCTCAAACGTGAATTGGAAGGTGCGTTTTTTGCCGAGGTAATTGCCGCTGATTCGGAAGGTAATGGGGTCATTATCGATGTACTGGCCCAGCAGGACGAGTCGGTCGCCCTCGAACATATCCGGTAATTTTTCCGGCAGGATGTCACGGGTTCTTCCGATGGCAGGGGCGCCGTTTTTCCTGACGACATCAAGCTCCACATCGGCCAGCACCGGTCCGGTGAGTTTTGCAAAGACGCGCCCTATTTTGACCTCGACGTCTTCGCCGGGCAGGACGAATTCTGCCTTGGCGCGCGACTCGTCGGCGATTTTCTCGAGGAGCGGAGCATTGACATTGACGCCTACGCCGAAGGTGAAAACGCGGCGCTTGTGAGGGTTGGATTTTGTTACAAGCTGGCGAATGGCAAGTTCCGAGGTGTTGCCGACGGTGGGCAGGCCGTCCGTAAGGAACAGCACGATTGGCAGCATTTCGTCGGTCGGTGCCTGTGCGAGCGCGTCCTGGAGCGCATCGTAGATGTTGGTTCCTCCGGATGCCTGGAGTCCTTCGATGTATTTGCGGGCCGCCTCTTCGGTCTGTTTTGTTTTGATTACGGGCTTTTTGGGAAACCACTGGGCGGTGTTGTTGTAGATGCACACGTTGAATGCTTCGCCCGTTTTCAAGCCTGCGATAATCTGCAGGGCGGCTTCCTTGACCTGTTCAATCTTTTCGTTTCTCATACTTCCGGAGCGGTCGATAACAAGTGTCACCTCGCGTTTGATGGCCGGCTCGTCCGGAGTCTCTGAGATTTCGGCGGGCAGCCCAGCCAGAAGCAGGAAATATCCGCCGCCCACCTTCTGGTCGGGATAAGTAAATATCGAAGCGGTGACGCCGTCTTCCTGGAGCAGACAGGACAGCCGAAACGGCCCGGGTTCTGTCGTTCCTTGTTCGGTTTTGGCGGTAATGATGACCGGTCCGTTCTGCTCTTGCATCGATTTCAAATCGAGCCGTTTCATACCCACCAACTTGTGCGTCGGGGAATAAACCGTTGATATGGGTCGTTTACTTCTGATTTTGACCTCGATATCCCATGGAACCCTGTAGTCAAGAGCCTCGGTGCGAGGCAGGACGTAATCGATACGGTTGCCGTCGACGTCGAGCAGGTGCTCGTAGGTTAGTCGGATTCTTTGTTTGCCGCGGGCTTCGATGGGAAAGACGCTCGAACGAATTAGGTTGTACCCGATAAACTCCACGAGTGCGGGGTCCTTAATCTTTGCCACGAGTTGCTGATATATTCTTTTTGCTTCTGCTTTTGGCAGCACTTTCGCGGTGATTTCGCCGCTGGGGCCGTCATAAGCGAAGCCCCGCACTACGGCTCCGTCCGGCACAGGAACGATAAGCTCAGCTTCCTGTCGCTGACTGCTTTTGTTTTCCAGTTGGATTTCTATTGTTGTTACTGCGGTGCTTTCGAGGATGTCTACGAGGGCTTTGATTCTCGTGATTTCGACGTTACCCTGGCGCTGCTGCGCGAACGCCCTTGCCCTGCTTTGCGGGACAATGACGTTTGACGCCAGGGGGCGAACCGTTACGTGACTTAACTGACCGAGCGTTTGTCCGGCAAAAAGGACCGTCCCCAGTACCGCAAAGCCGATGAGTTTTTGGTTGAGTTTAGCCATACCACTTCCCCTTAATTTTGATTGATAGTTATCCTTTACATATTATAGCGCATAAAGCGTCTGCAGTTTCGTAAATAGTTTGTAAAAAATAAAAGAGTTGTCTCATTTGCTATTATGCACCCGGCGAGACCGGCAGTGTTGGATTGATATACGCCGGAGGCAAATCAGCTATGCGCAGCCAGGCTGACTCTGAAGATTGCGCCGGCTGGTTTGGCGGTGAGGATTTCAACGAAACCATTGTGGGCCTGGGCGAATTTTCTGACCAGTGCCAGTCCCAGACCGGTCCCAACGGTTTCGCGTGTGGCCTCCGCTTCTGTACGGTAGAACTCTTCAAAAATCTTCTTGCGCTGTCGATGAGGCACGCCGGGTCCGTGGTCCTCCACTTCGATAAACACGTATTGAGTGTTGCCTCTGGTGCGCACGGTAATTGTTCTGTCGGTGGCGTTGTGGGCGTACTTGATGGCGTTATCCAGCAGATTCACGACTATCTGCTTAACTGCGTCATTGTCGAAAGCCGTCTGTGCCAGCGGCTCGAAATCGGTTTGTATCGAAAAGCCGTTTTGAACGGCGTATGGCCTCATCATCTCGGCCACCGCTTCCACGCACTGATTGAGGTCGCCTGCGCTGAAGTTAAATTTCTTGCGTCCCTTCTGGATGCGGGAAAAATCGAGGACGTTCTCTATCAATCTGCTGAGCCTTTCGCTTTCCTGCCGCATACTCTTGTAATACTCGACGAGCTTTTGCTCGGATTTGACCCATTTATTCTCCAGCATCTCCGAGTACATTCGTATCGACGTAAGTGGTGTCCTCAGCTCGTGTGAGACGGCCGATATAAAATCATCTTTTTTCTCGGCCAGCTTAATCTGCGCTCGTGCGTAGCGCCACAGACTTGCCATTCCGAGGGCGGCCGCGGCAAAGACAATAGCGACGATGCTGAAGTATAGGTTCCGCAGATGTCCGACCTCACTGCCTATCCAGGCGGGGTCCCGCTCCAACAGATAGAGTATCAACCGCCCGAATCCGAAATCCAGTACAGCTTCATAAGCGATGTTTCTGTCGCCGCGCGCCGGCACTTTACCTCCGTTATCGACCTGTGGCAGTTCAAACGTCATACCGTCGCGCATAAATTGAGCTGCCGATTCCCTGACATCCTCGATGAGTCTGGCCTCGTCAAGCTGAAAGCCCTGCCTGACATGCCTGTCTTCGATTTGCACGTGTCGGAGCAGAAACACCTGTCCGCCGAATATTGAATTTTCGGAGTCTCCGCCGGGTACGACTATCGGCACAAAGGGTTCAATTCTCACAAGCACTGTGTCGCTCTGGTCACCCTCTGATTCCAGCGTCGAACTATCTTGCGTCGCTTGCTTGGGATAATCTCCAAGGATTGGAACGCCGCCGTATTCGAGTTCTTGCCGCGAAGCCAGCCGGGATTCACTATCGCCGTCCACATCTACGATTCCTGCTCTTTGTTTCGCTGCTGATTCGGAGACACCGTAAGGTGCGATTTGTTGAACTGCATTATCAGCCTGCAATCCAGAACGGGGCAAACCGCCGCCGTCGGCCTTTTTGCCGTTTGTGCGGTCATAGCTTGTCTGCAAATTCTTGGCGTCCAGGGTGATTGGCTCTGCTCCGTAACTTGTTCGTTCTGCCGCGACCGGTGCTGCCGGAGCTGGCTGCGGTCTCGCTTCTTTGGACTTCTGCTGCTGTTCTGTGGATTCGTCTGCTTCTTCTTGAAAGTAATAGACTCCGCCGCTGCTGCCGGCAGTATTGCCGGCAATCTGCGTTTCTACGATTGCACGGTTTTGACTCAGGACTTGTGTTCCGCGTTCTTGCCTGTCCAGGCTTTCGATACGCAAGTTCTCTGTCTGTCTGGGCCTGGCTCGTTGCCAGGCGCCCAGCTTAGCGCCGGATTTGTCCCGGCCAAGCTTACCTCTCTTGTCGCGACTTAGTTGTGTCCCTTCAAATTCCTCACTCTTTTGTGCAGCTTGTATTCCCAGCGAAGCTGCCCCGCGTGCGCTCAGTGCAGGCAGGAGGTTATATTTCACATTTGATACGTTCAATTCGTCTTGCTCTATAATCCAATTATTTCGACCGGTTGCGCCTTCGTTGGTTATCAAATCGTCGTTTGCATTGGTGATGCTGCCGTCGGGCTGGATTTGGAAGTAGCCCACTGCAAGGCCGTTGTGCAGCGTCCCGGCCAGCGGCGAACGGACCAGCGGCAGGTTGGTCTGCTCGGCGAAATTTGCGATGTTATCCGGAATGTAGAAATACTGGTAATGTGTGTATGGTCTGTTTTCCTCGTCCTCGACGAAGTCATCGAGCTTTTGTTTTACATCCTGTCGGATTTGCTCGGCAACTTCTGCAAACTCACCGAGCCGCTTCCATTCGAGACCTTCGGCCCACTTGTCAATGGCGTGATAGCCGAGAAGCGTCAGGCCGACAAGGGCCCCGGTGATTATCACCGTCAAAATAATAAGTCGCCTGTTCATATATCTGATTCACCCGTCAAAGGTCAGCATTCGTATTTATAGCCTGCCCCGCGTACCGTTTTTATGATTTGCGGGTCGGCTGGATTGTGCTCGATTTTGCTTCGCAGCTTTGCGATGTGCATATCGACCGTTCGTGTACCAAGCTCGGTGAAGGTCTCATTCCATACTCCTCGGTACAGTTCTGCCCTGTCGATGACGCGGTTGGGATTGGCCGCGAGGTATTGTATAATGCGCCCTTCACGCCTTGAAATTTCTATTTCCTGGTTGTCGCGTTTGAGCTTCAGCGCCGAGATATCGACATCCAGGTCTGCGAAGGTGAACCTTTTTCCGACGGCCCGGCCAGGCTCTGTTCTTCGCAGCACCGCGTTGATTCGCGCCAAGAGCTCCTCGAGTGAAAACGGCTTTGTGATATAATCATCTGCGCCCAGATTGAGGCCGGCAACTCTTTCTTTCTGCTGGCCCTTGGCGGTTACCATAATAATCGGAGTCTGCAAACCCTGGCGGCGCCACCTGGTGCAGAGCTGCTCGCCGCTTATCTTGGGCAGCATTAAATCCAGCAGGACCAAATCAAACCGCCGCTCGGCGACGACTCGCTCGGCCTCAAGACCATCTGCGGCCTCGGTCGCTTCGAAGCCGTGAAATTCCAGAAAGTCCTTCAGGGCCGTGCGAATCTTTTGTTCGTCCTCTACTATAAGTACAGAGATTCTGTCTTCCATAAATCACCTGCCACACTATATTATAAGCCAAATCCTGCCCTGCGCTTTGTAAATAATTTGTAAAAAACTTCAGCTTTGTTTTTTACCTGCAATTTACTTGCCTGTCAATCTGCGAATACGTATTATGAAGGTGCATTTTAGTATATGTTTAATCTTTATTGGACTGTCTTGAGGACCCTGAGAAAGTGAAAGGAGAGCGTTATGAAGGCGAATTTGAACCACAGGTACGATTGGACTGCGAGGCTTTTATGTCTGTTTGGGCTCGGGCTGTTGTTTAGTGTCCAGGCCCCTGGGGCGGTAACCGTCCGAGAACCAACAGTATCGGCCTTACGCGGTCAGCTCACCAACCCAAGTGAAGAGGTCAGATTTGATGCAGCTTACCGCCTCGCCGAACTCAAGGATGCAACGGCGCTGCCCGAATTGCGTGAGGCTCTTGTACGATTTCGCAGCAAAATGGACGAACATAATTTTAGTGACTATTCCAAACTTATAAGGCTCGTTTTTGCATTTGAGCATATCACCGGCAAGAACTTTGGTTCGACGCCGCCCGACCCGGTCATCTTTAGCGAGGAAAAGGGCTACAAGAAGGCCATACAAGACTGGAAACGACTTGTTAATAACTGGGCTCAATGGTGGGCATGGCAGCCAGAAGCAAACCGTTACCAAACAGGGGTCACGGCCGCAGGGGCTGGCGATGAGCGGACGCAGCGGGTGCGTGATTCGTTCGGCGCCTATTTGAGAGGCGAAGAGATTGCCAAGGCAGATAGAGTTGACCGAGTGGATGTCATGGGTATTCCGAAGTTTGTCTGGTCGGACATTCCAATCCTGCTGGAACTGGCAGAAAGCACGAGAAACGCGAAGAGAATTCCCCAACCGGTGCTGTCTTCTTACCTGCAGGGCCGATGCCGAGAAGGTATGATTGCCCTTTGGCTTATAGAGGGTATTCGCCGCGAGCAGGCCAGGTTGGCCGACCGACGGCAAACAGGTGAAGAATCCGGCTCGGCCATCCCTGCCACTCATTCGGGGCATTTCCGCCTCCCGCTTAATGTCCTTTGCTGGAGGGGCGATGGCAAGAACACCGAGAACTCACCACAACTGCATGACGATGTCCTGCAAGCCTATAAGAATTGGTGGCAGATGGTTAGGTCGCTGCCGCCTATAGAGGCGGCGGTATTCTATCCGCTTGACCTGACCGACCTTGAGTGGGCCGGCGGCGACCGCCGAATGGACCCATTGAAGATTTACGACAAGCCCACTGCAACAGGCACTGTAGCGCAAAGGACCGTGCGGGCATGGCAATACACCGGCGATGGCTATCAGCCCGGCTGCGTCCTGCAGACAATCTATTATACGCTGAAGGACCCGTCCGCAACGCCGCCCTTCACCAAAGAGATGCTGATGGTTCACAAAACAGTCCTTCACTTTTACGACAAGAGCGGTACAGAAATTCGCACAGAGGAATACTTCCCTTTGGCCCGCCGGCGGAGGCGCGTCACAGGTTTAACAATGAGCAGCAGGCCTGCAATTTGCCCTTAATTCTCTTGCAATCTTTTGCCAAATGCGTTTAATGTAAGTATGAAGCTATTGAGCCGTAGATGCTGCGGCCGGTTTCGGGCGATTAGCTCAGCTAGGTAGAGCAGCTGACTCTTAATCAGCGGGTCGTGGGTTCGATTCCCGCATCGCCCAGTGACACCATCGCGAATTTCTTTGAAATTTGCATCCGAGCAAGAACAACGTATATCAAATGAGGGCCATAATTATAAGATTAATAGTTGTCTTGGCTGTGGTGACGACGGAGCAAGCAACTTTAGGAAACACAAACGAAGGCTATCATTTCGCATCCAAGACCGCTGCTGGTTCACCAGCGGCCATGACCGTTCTTGGTGAAACGGTCATTGGAAGAGGCATCTCGGCAAATCAGTGGAAATCAACAGACCCGCAATCTTCGGCTGATTTAGCGCCTCTGCCTCTGGGAGATGGCGAGGTTAACATTTTGGATTTCCAAGCCATGGCAGAGTATTGGCTTGAGCATATTATTGGTAGTCCCTAACATAGAATCTCTCCGGGGTACAGAACCCTGGGGATTGCAACAAGCCTTTCCTGAAGTCAAACGCAGACCGATAATCCTCTCCGAAACTCAGAGCTGTTACTTCATGCCCGTCCGGATGGCGGGTGAGCGGGCTGGGATGCGACGCCAAAGCAGACGGTTGGATAACAGTCAGGCGTTGCTAAAGCCGACGGCAGAACTTTCCGACAATCAGCAGGTGGTATGAATCACTTGGTTTCAAGGGCTTTGCTTAGGAAAGTTCATCATGGCGGGAGGCAAGACGAAACGCCGAAGCGCAGGCAAGCGTAGAATTGTCACTTTGCTCGTGGTAGTCGGTGTGCTGCTGTTCAGCACAAGCGCTGCGGGCGGCAAGTCAGAGGGCAGGAGCAAGGAACGGTTCTGCCGAACGCTGCGGTCAATGGCGCGCGTGTATATGGCCTATGGTGAGTACGGCAAGGCCCAGATGCTTGCTGAGCAGGCGGTGGCGCTGGCAAAGACAGCGAATATTGCAGATTCTGAGCTTTATTTGTGCTTTATCGACCTGGCATACGTGTACGAGAGGCAGGGGCGCCTGTCCGATGCCGAAAGGCTTTGCCGGGAGGGTCTGCGACTTCAGCAGCAGGTGTATTTCAAAGACCATCCATACGTCGGCTATACATTGAGAATCTTAGGTTCGATATATCGGGGACAGGGCAGATATGACGATGCCCAATCCGTTCTGGAGCGTGCATTAAACATAATGCGAAAGTACCACCCCACCGACGACCAGGCGATTGCCCCATTCCAGGTCGATATGGCCAAGACCATTGCTGCACAGGGTCGCTTTGCCGATGCAGAAGCCTATTATGAGCGGGCCCTGGTTTCACTTAACAACAGCTATGGGCCGGACCATCTTTACACGGCCGGCGTGCTTGGCGACCTGGCAGGGCTGTATGTGGAGCAGGGGAAATACGGTGACGCTGAGGAGTTGATTGAGCGGACGTTTCTGATTCAGCAAAAAGTATACGGGCCTGAGCATCATCTTCTGGCGCCGACGTGGCTGACGATGGCCAGAGTTTTCGAGGCAAAGAAGAATTACGACGAGGCAGAAAGACTGCTTGGCCAAGCCCTGGGCGCCGTGGAGAAAAAACAGGGGCGAGAAGATCCCTTTGTGGGAAGAATCCTGAGCTCTTTGGGCGAACTGTATATTGCCGAGGGGAAATACGAGCTTGCTGAAGATTTTTGCCGCCGAGCGGTGGAGGTTCTTCGTGATACTGCGGGGCCGGAGCACTATCGCACGGCCATTGCCTGCAATAGTCTTGCCAGGCTCTGCATCCACCAGAGAAAATATGCGGAAGCTCAAACACTGTGTCTCGGCGCGCTTGAGATACTCAAGAATACTTTTGCCGAGAATCACCCGGAAGTGATGAAGGTGCGTGCAACGATAGCTCAATTACGTCAAGAGGCCGGGAGCACTTTAGAGGTGGCGAAATTGCCGCAGCTAATCGCAGGAATGCGAGAAGATGAGCCGGTTCCTCCAGCCTTGATTGAAACGGTTAAATGAAGAAAACAAAAGCCGCCGGGCGACAGTCGCCCGGCGGCTTGTTTATCAAACCCTAATCACAAAGCAAATCTTATCAGCGGCCAAGTTCGGCCAATCGTGCCTCAACGTAACCGGCAAGAGCTGCATTGCCACCGGTGGTAACCGGTGCAGTGTACTTGCCGGCAAAGGCCACGGAGTCCGCTGCGGAGTAGCCCAGTTCGCTATTGAGCAGTCCGACGTACAGGACCATCGCGTCAAGCCATTGTCCTGCGGCGGCATAGACAGTACCTGCTTCGGCGTTTGTCACGGCTGCCGCAATCAAGGTCATTTGCTCGGGTGCAATTGGTGCGCCCGGAGTGACGTACTCATTAACGACGCCGGCCAAAGCGGCAATGCTTGTGCCGTCAGCGTCGGCCAGGATTGTAGCGGCATCCTTGAGCGTGGAACAAACTTCGCAAGGCTGAATGTCGGTGCTGAACGCAAAGGTATTTGCTACATAGACCTGGATTTCTTCCGACGGGACACCGAGCTCGTTAGCCAGCCACGCCATCAGGGCTGGGCAGCCGCCCGGAGCGAATTCCTGCTCTTCAGGCTCATGGCCGGCCTCTGTGTAAAGAGGCGCCGGCGGTATGGGATTTTCGAGGACCCATGCTCTGCCGTCGGTAATACCGAGATTACCGAGTCCGGCGCCACGGAGAATATAGTCGCCGCCTATGAAGTCCTCTACCACCGCCGGGTTGTCGGCGTACGGCAGAGTGCCGTTATTGACAGCCTGGTATAGCCATTCGGTTATGCGTGAGGACACCTCCAGCCTGTCGATATTGAAGAAGTAACCCTCGCCGAAAAACTCATCGAGGAAGTCGCTCAACACGGATTTATGTGCTTCGGGGTCTGACATCAAGTTGCCAATGTAGTCATCCAGCGACTCGTAGCCGTTGGCAACGACGAATTCCTCTGCCATCAGCTCGACGTCTTCAAGTGTCAGGCCTTCAAAATCCTCCATTATTGTGCAGGCGAATCTCAGGATGAGCTTGCCGAACACGCATCCTGCATCGATACAATCCTCACACACGGTGAGGTCAAAGTTGTCCAGGCTAAAGGTATCGAAGTCTCCGAAGGATACGGTGTCGTAGGCATCTACAACCATCGTTCCGCCGTCTTCGACGTCAATGGCTCTGCCGTCAAGCTCGACGTTGCCCTGCGTACTTGCGAGGTAAACCGCAACGTCAATCGGGTCGCCTTCGTCTCTGGGGATTCCACCAATGATAGTAGCCGGAACATCCAGGAAGCCAACCGCCGGACGGTCATCAAGAGTTAGCAGGTCTTCAAAATACCCGTCAACAAAGTCTGTGAAAAGCTCTTTGAAGCCTTCAAGGTCCCCAAAGTCAAACTCGGCTTCATCCAAACCACCAACAAAGTCCCAAACGGCTGAGCAAAAGGCCTCATGGTCTGCAATGCATCCACCAAGTTCGTCGAAAAGGTCATCAAAGATATCGAAGTATTGTCCATAGCTTTCAACGCCCGTAAAGTCTATAAAGTCCCAAAT
>Ga0307428_1001695_pt1 | contig 10793 bp, 10 predicted proteins | sample SalMarWE160240MG_FD_202161 | JGI IMG/M metagenome (GOLD analysis project Ga0307428, IMG submission 202161) | Salt marsh sediment microbial communities from the Plum Island Ecosystem LTER, Massachusetts, United States - WE1603-240 | ecosystem: Environmental > Aquatic > Marine > Intertidal zone >...
ACGGTGCTTCCGTCCTTATCTTTCCAGAAGGCACAAGGAGTGAAGACGGATATGTACGGTCATTCAAGAAAGGAGGCTTTCATCTGGCACTTAAATCCGGCTGTGATATTGTCCCCATAGCTATAATCAACAGCAGAAGCATTGTGCCCAAGGGTAGCTTAAGAATCAATAAAGGCACCATCGCCTTGAATATAGGCAAACCCATACCTGTCAAAGATTATTCAAAAAAGGATATTGATATCATAATTGAAAAAGCCAGAGGATCGGTAATCACCCTGATGGCTAATACAAACGGGACGGAGACATGGAAACATAATCATGATAGGATCCTTTAATATGAAGTCGTTTCTTCGCGGTATAGCACTTATAATATACTTTATGATCATCTTGAACGGAGGAGCTTATGGATACGTCATGCCTGCCGAACAACTTCTTGCCTTCATGGCAGATAATTTTGCCGATATTCAAACAGCTATAATAGTGCAATCAACTCTGAAGACAGAACAGGATAATGAAAAGGTCTTTATGGAACAGGTCCAACTGAAATCTCCCAACCTCTTTAGCATAAAGGTATTTGATAATACGGCTCGCGGGGGCCGCCTCCCCGATATGGCCTATCGCCAGCTATTAATTGCCAACACCAGCTCCCGGCTCCAAGGGGTTTTATCCATGATGGGCATAAACCTGCAGGCTGTTTCCTTTACCCGAATTGACGGGACTATTGCCTACAGTATAGGAGAAAAAGAGGATAACTCTCCGAGATTATTGATTGAAAAGGAAAGGTTTCTGCCTTTGCTACTGATATACAGGCCCGGCGGAGTTATGTCGGGAGACACGGTGACCGTTCGTTTTGAGGACTATAGAAGAGAAGACGCGGGATGGCTCCCTTTTCAAATAACCTACTCCGTGAATGATAAGATCAGGGAAGAATATACCATCCAGTCCTTGCAGACCAATGTGCCGTTGAATCAGTCCCTTCTTCAACCTTTCGAGACAATACCCTACTTCCCTGACCAACCCATGGAAGAAACGCTATCAGGTTCAAATATCCAATAGGGGCCTCTGCATGAGATTTCAAAGACATTTGACCAAATATATTAACCCATTTCCCCTGATCAAAAGACCATGCCATTGACCAGCAAACAGCTATATCTCGGGATCGCGGTCACACTCCCTGTCAAAGAAATCTTTTCCTATGCCGTACCGGAGCATCTTGTTTCCATGGCTGAGATCGGCCGCAGGGCACTTGTTCCCTTCCGGAATCGCGAAGTTATCGGTTACATACTTAGAAAAGATTTCGGAACAAAACAAGAGGAAATAAAAGAGATTCTGGACATACTTGATGCGGAACCCCTTTTCAATGACAGCCTTGTGCCCTTTTTCCAATGGATGGCTGACTATTATCTTTTTCCTATAGGTATGCTCATCCGTTCGGCCCTGCCCGCCGGTCTGAACATAGCGCAATTCAAATCAGCAAAACTCACCAGAGAAGGAATGGAGGCGATAAAACGGCTGTCTCCCTCTTCCCCGGAAGGAAAACTCCTTTGCTGGATAAACAACAACCCGTACAAGCGTCTTCCGGTTCCTCTAAACTTGGCCTATAAATTAGAAAAAAAGGGGTGGGTTATCATTGAAAACCGTGAGGGAAAGACCCACACACGCCCCCTTAAAAGAAAATACTTGAGGCTCAAGGAGGGGGTAAATCTCGACTCAATCACAGGAGAGACTGAGCGCGCCTTCAGGGCAAAGAATGATGCTGAATTCCTTAAGAGCCTGGCCTTTTCATCCAAAGGACTTCCTCTAAAAGAGATCTCTGCAAGGTTTAACAACGGGCCGTACCTTGCCCGAAAATGGAGCAAGAAAGGATTAATAGAGAGTTACGAGGAAAGAGTGTTTAGGGATCCGGCAGGGAATATCCTTGTTCCTTCTCCTGTGCCTTCCTCACTATACGATCAGCAGAAAGAGGTGCTGAAGACAATCAAAAGACGCCTGGAAAGAGGGGAATTTTCCACCTGTCTGTTAAATGGTGTGACGGGAAGCGGAAAAACGGAAGTATATTACCGCGCCGTTAAACATGCCATAGACATGGGCAGGAAGGCCATACTAATGCTGCCTGAAATAGGCCTTGCAATCTATACTGAAGGGATTTTCAAATCACGTCTCGGACACCGGGTAGGGGTATTTCATAGCGGTCTTTCCAGGGGTGAGCGATATGACCAGTGGATGCGAATGTTTAGGGGTGAAATTGACATAGTGATAGGAGCGAGATCGGCCCTGTTTGCTCCCCTCAGCAGACTTGGGTTGATTATTGTGGATGAAGAGTATGATTCTTCCTATAAACAGGAAGATGGGCCTCGGTACCAGGCCAGGGACGCCGCTGTAGTAAGGGGGAAGATAGAAAATGCCCTGGTTATTTTGGGATCAGGCACTCCTTCTGTCCAGTCCTTCCACAATGCCGCTACTGGAAGGTATCAACTACTTCCCATGCCTGAAAGGATTGACAAGAGGCCTATGCCCGATATTGAAATAGTAGACATGAAAAAGGTTTGCAAGGGGGATAAAAGCAATAATATCCTCAGCCCTGCATTAAAGAAGGCCATTGAAGACAATCTTGCAGAGGGAAGACAGACTATCCTGTTCCTCAACAGACGTGGTTTCAGCAGCGTATACCTTTGCCGCTCCTGCGGAGAAGCGGTGAGGTGCCGTAACTGCGACCTGACATTAACCTACCATTTAAAGGATAACAAACTTGTATGCCACTATTGCGGCTTTTTTTCCAAACCCCCAACCAGGTGCCCTGCCTGCGGACATGAAAGGATGCGAGCTTATGGATTCGGTACGGAGAGACTGGAAAAGGACTTGGGGGAGATGTTCCCCTCTGCCCGAACAGGAAGGTTTGACAGAGACAGCACACGCGGCAAGGGTCAGGCTTTTAACATATTAAAGAAATTTAATGAAGGTGAGATAGATATCCTGGTCGGTACTCAAATGATAACAAAGGGATATGATTTCCCCCGTGTAACCCTTGTCGGGGTTATATCCGCAGACCTTTCTTTGGGATTTCCGGATTTTAGGGCCGGTGAAAGGACCTTCCAGCTCCTTTCTCAAGTGGCTGGCAGGGCCGGAAGAGGAACCCTGAAGGGCAAGGTAATCGTCCAAGCCTTTAACCCGGACCATTATGCCATTATGGCAGCAAAAGGACATGATTACGCCTATTTTTTCAATAAAGAGAAGGAACTAAGGGAGCAGTTGGGGTATCCTCCATTCTCCTATCTGGCGTGCCTTAGATTTCAAGGAAAGAATCAGAAGGACACACAAGACACCGCCAGTGAAATAGGGCGTGAGATAGAATCAATAATACAAAGATGGCCGAAGAGGGGAAAAGAGATCAGGGTATTAGGTCCGGCGGAATGTCCCATGTCTAAATTAAAAAACAAGTATCGCTGGCAGATACTCATAAAAAGCAAGGGTACCGGACTACTCCATTACCTCCTGAAGGAGATGGAAGGGCTTTCCAGAAACATATTAAGGAAGAAAGGCGTAGGCATGATAATCGACGTGGATCCTTACCAAATGCTTTGAGTTAGATTAGGTTCATCCGGTTAATGAGTACTTACTATAAGTACCTTAATGGCCCACGGGCCAAATAGCGTAAAATACCATGACCTGAGGTCACGGCGGTTCTTGGAAAGACGACATCTCAAAAAGAGTTCCACCCAAGGCCTGCGGTGGTCTTATTTTCAAGGGTTTGCTCCACCAGAACCCCTGGCAGAATATGCCCTTGCAACCAGGAAAAGGTTTGCCAAACCCTTTAAAATAAGACCACGTCCTCCGAATACTATAGATGTCGTCTTGAAAAGAACCGCTGTGACCGGATATTAGCGATACTCTTATCCAGTCATCATATTTTTGTTTCATCCGGTTAATGAGTACTTACTATAAGTACCTTAATGGCCCATGGACCTCTCTTTTACACGGCGAAAAAGTATAGAAGCACCATAATTACGGAAGGTGCCACCCAGGCGGGCGGAGTACTTATGAGACACTAGAGAATTTTCGAGTCCGGCCAAATGTGGAAAAGGCTACCCGCCCGCCTCGTATCGTCTTATGCGAAGTCACTGCACATAAACAAGTTCGCCGTTACAAAGAGAGCCCCATGGGCCAAAGATGGAAAAACAGTTGTATATAGTTAAATATCGCACTCATTAACCGGATGAACCTTAAATTATCAGTCTTGAAAAAAGGGATTATATTCCTTTTCCCTGCCCACAGTGGTAATTGGTCCATGCCCAGGGAATACGAATGTGTCGTCAGGCAGCACAAAGATCCGAGTCCGGATGTTCTCAAGAAGGAGTTCCAGATTTCCTCCGGGAAAATCGGTCCTGCCGATACTTCCCGCAAAGAGAGCATCCCCGCATATGACCGCATTCCTCGTCTCCTTTCTGTCTTTCAGGTCAAATTCTCCTTCAAAAAGGAAACCCAAACCCGCCCTTGAATGACCATCCAATCCAAGGGCCTTGAATGTAATTGATCCGACCTGGATTACATCTCCAACCTCTATGAATCCCGATGCCTCGGAATCATCCACTCTGTATCCGAACATAGCTGCTCTGCTGTTTGCCAGCAGCAAATCAGGGGCTTCATCCCTGTGAATCATTACAGGAGCCCCGGTTTCCTTCTGCAATTCTTTGTTGCCTCCAACATGATCAAAGTGGGCATGGGTGTTAATAATGTATTTCAGGTGTAGATCATCCTCCCGAAGGACAGACAATATCTTGTCCACATCTCCTCCGGGATCAAATACCACAGATTCGGAGGTCATGTTATCACCTACAATATAGGTGTTGACCATCAGGGGCCCTGTCTCCATCATCTTAAATACCATGGGATTTCCTTTTCCACTTCTTGAATTCAGTAATAATTGAGGATAGGGTTAGTATCAGCAGTTCCCTCTTTCCTGAAGATTATGATTGCAAAGATGCTTGCGGGCGAGGGGCAGTGTAGATAAAATCCTGTTGTGAGTCAATGAAAATACATGAAGGAAAGGCTGCCCCGTAGAGCATTGCAGGGAATTGAGCCGGTTGTGTGGAGTGTTAAAACAGGTAATTGAAAGGTGCTGCTGCAGTCGGCTTTTTAATAACCTCTCACGGGATTAAAGAATAATACAGATGAATAACCTACGACTTGTTGCTTGCTGCCTATGGAAGCGTCGCCTGAATTCGCGTAATGCAGTATCCGGGCACGACTCGCCCCATGGGCCTTGGCAAATAAGATAGCTGTTCCGACCCCGCCTTTTGCACACATGGTTGTTTGTAGATTAGGGATTTCTCTCACATACTGCTGTTTCTCCAAGTGATCAAAAAGGTTTTCCACATCCATCTCCTTCAACTCTTCCAAAGTGGATCTATCAATTCTATTGGCCGATTCATAGGGTGGATAATGGGACATATCGGTACTGGCCAGCACAACAACCTTTTTATCGCCCGCCGCTTCTATAATAGCATCAGCAAGTATTCGGCAATTCTCTGTCGTGGGATTTCCAAACAGGATAGGAACAATCTTGCACTTTTTCCCCATTACCTGAAGAAAAGGCAACTGAACCTCGATGGTCGGATCATCGGAATGTATGGATTGATTTGCTCTAATGCCTCTGTTAAAGGCATGCATTCTTTCGATCATGTCCCTGTCAACGGGTACTTTACCAAGTGGGGTAAGATAATAATCAACCGGGCACGTAAAAGCGACGGCATGACGGTATGAGTCGTGACCTATAATCACAATAGTATCAAATTCTACCCTGGATAGCTGTTTAAAGGTATAGGCTGCCACCTCTCCCGAATAGACATATCCTGCGTGAGGCGCTATTGCACCGTATATTTTACCCTCCACAAAATCTTCAGGGACGGCATCCAGCATTCTAGTTACCATATTGCGCAATTCAGATGCCGCTCCCGGGTAATAGGACCCTGCCACAGAGGGAGGACGAATCTCTTCGGCAATTGAATTAGAAATGCAAGCCATAAGGACTATGGATATAAGCATAAGGATAAATACGGATACCGAGGAATTCTTATACATTTTCATCCTCCTCAAATACCTTGCCATATTTTCTGTCTATGTTTAGAATCAGATCATCCATCTTCAGCCAGATATGTGTACTTAAGATTCCACAAGGCGGAATTACCGCATATTACTCTGGCAGGAGTCGTTTTACGTTTCACATGTATCGAACTCTATAAGAATATCTCAAAAAGGTAGGACAAATGCGATTTTATCCACCTTATAGTATAGTATATTTGAAATCTCTAATGATGTCCATACTGTTTTTGGGATGCGTCAATAGTGTGGACAACGGGAAGATAGCTCCGGACTTCAGCCTTGAAAATATTTCCCCTAACAACATAACACTCCGAGAGTACAGGGGAAATTAGGCTTTATACCCGTAGCGATAGAAAAACCAGTGGAGAGTATTCTTAATGATTCTCGATTTTCACACCCATATATTCCCCTCCTTTTTCAGGGATGAGAGACACTTGTATTTTCAGGACGAGCCTGGTTTTGATCTTTTGTACCGATCAGCCGGATCAAAAATGGCTGGCAAAAGGGCTCTGATAGATAGCATGGATAAGCAGGGAATTAAAAGGTCGGTGGTCTTTGGATTCCCCTGGAGGAATAGGGAGCACTACAAACGGAATAATGATTACATTATCGAGTCTGTTATCGAGTACCCTGACAGACTGACAGGCTTTTGCTGTTTTGATCCCATGTCGCCCGAGGCCCCTAAAGAAGTAGAAAGGTGCCTTGATGCAGGGCTTAAAGGTGTCGGTGAGCTGGCTTTTTATGATTCGGACTTTTCAGGGGAGATCATAGGGGCCCTGAATGATATCATGGTATTATGTATTCAACGCAACAGCCCAATCCTACTCCATACTAACGAGCCGGTCGGTCACAGGTATCCCGGGAAACAGCCCATAACACTTTATAGGCTGTACAACCTGATAAAGAGATATCCATCAAACAGGATTGTACTTGCACATTGGGGAGGAGGGCTATTCTTCTACACTGTAATGAAAAAGGAGGTGAGAGAGGTCATGGCTAATGTATGGTTTGATACTGCAGCTTCGCCATACCTCTACACACCGAATATCTATAGAATAGCCGGGGAAATTGCAGGTTTCGACAGGATCTTTTTCGGCTCCGATTTCCCCCTCATAACGCCTGAACGATACTTTAGAGAGATGGAATCAGCCGGCATATCCCGGGAAGCGATTAAGGGGATAAAAGGTATGAATGCGGCTTCTTTCTTAGGTCTCCCTGTGGAATGATTTAAGGATTAAACATCTGGAGAAATCGGCCCTCCAAATCGCAGAGGGAGACATTTCGCACAGAGTCGCTGTTGAAGAGAATTGATGAAATCGGAGACATAGCCAAAGCCTTTAACCGTATGACCCATAAGTTGAAGAGGATACTTAAAAGCGGCAAGGAACCCACGGAGAATATATCCCATGGCCCAAGGATTCCTCTGAAAAGGATCAGGATGGCGAAGATTGCCCAAGGAAGCTGATATCCGGCAAAAAAATCCTTGACATACGCTATATAGTTTTTTAGAAGATTGGGTTTAAGTTTTGATCCAAGGTATCTTATCATGAAGACATTTGTTGCCAAAGAATATGAAGTCAACAAGAAATGGTATGTTGTAAACGCTGAGAACAGGGTGTTAGGACGGTTAGCAACCCAGATAGCCACACGTTTAAGGGGAAAGCATAAGCCAATCTTTACCCCCCATGCAGATACCGGAGATTTTATTGTGGTTATTAATGCGGCTAAGGTCTCATTGACAGGTTCTAAACGGGATAACAAGGTTTATTACAGACATACAGGCTATATGGGGGGCCTGAAACAGATTTCTGCCGGAAAACTACTCGAAAAGAACCCGACCGAGGTCTTACGCCTGGCGGTGAAGCGGATGCTGCCTAAGAACAGCCTGGGACGCAGGCAGTTGAAAAAACTTAAGATATATGCCGGTTTCGATCATCCTCATCAGGCCCAGAAACCGGAGGAATTGGAGATTTAGGAGGTCATGAATGGCTGAAGAGGTATATCACGCCGTCGGTAAACGAAAAACGGCTATCGCCCGTATCTGGATGAAGCCGGGCAAGGGGAATATACGCATCAATAATAAGTCTTTTGAAGAGTATTTATCCAGAGAGGCGGACAAGGAAATTATAAAACAACCCCTAGAAATCACTAATACAAATGACAAATATGATATATCGGTAAATGTACGGGGCGGGGGCGTTCTGGGACAGGCAGGTGCAATCAGGCACGCGATAAGCCGCGCGCTGGTCAATATCAACTCGGAGTTCCGCCTCCTGCTCAAAAAGGCGAATATGTTGACAAGAGATCCGCGGATGAAGGAGAGGAAAAAATACGGGCGTTCCGGTGCCAGGGCACGATTCCAATACTCAAAACGTTAAAAAAGTCATATCATATTATAGTCACAAATGTTTCATCAGGTTAATGAATATTAAACTTTATTATAAGTCTCTTAATAGCCCATGGGGTTCTCTTTTAAGGGACGAAAACATTAACAGCATGCTAATTACGTAAGGTGCCACCCAGGCGGGCGGAGTACTTATTGAGATAATAGAGAATTCTCGAGTCCGGCCAAGTCTGGAAAAGGCTACCTGCCCGCCTCGTATTGTTTTGTGCGGGGTCATAGCACATAAACGAGTTCGCCGCTTAAAAGAGAACCCCATGGGCCATATAGCGCAAGATATTTGGATATCATTAACTAGCGTACTCATTAACCGGATGAAACTTACAAATCTTGTTACCAAGATAACCAATTATTGAAATCCCGGGAAGTCATATCTGACTTCCTTTTTTTTAGAGACGGGCGATGAGCCTTACCAGCAAACCGCTTAACGCAACCATGGATGAACCAAAGAATATAAGGCTGATCCTTGAATATGACGGAACTCGCTACCACGGATGGCAGAGACAGAAGACCGACATTACCGTCCAAGGAGTCCTGGAAGATAGTATCCGCACCATGGTGGGAGAACCGGTCGTGCTTATCGGTTCCGGAAGGACTGACGCCGGTGTGCATGCCCTGAATCAGGTATGTAATTTTATTACAAGATCCCAGATTGAACCTGATTCCATGAGGCGAGGACTAAATTCGCTTGTTCCTGATGATATCTTCATAAAACAAGAAGAATATGTCCCCCTGGATTTTCATTCCCGATACAGCGTAAGAAGCAAGACCTATGAATACAGGATATGGAACAGGAAAGAGGCAAATGTATTTCTACGCAACTATTCCTGGCACATCCGGGGGGACCTGGACATAGATATAATGAAGGCAGGCCTTTCCATCCTAATCGGCAGATATGATTTTTCTTCCTTCAAGTCGAGCGGTAGCACCAATAAAGATCCTGTTAGGAATATATTGCTGGCGGAACTCCATGGCCCTTCAGAAGGTATTCTCATTTTGCTTTTTGAAGCAGACGGTTTTTTAAGGCATATGGTGCGCAATCTTACAGGCAGCCTTGTTGACCTTGGAAAAGGGAAACTCAGCTTGGAAGGATTTAAGGAAATTCTTCTCTCACGACAAAGAGACGCAGTGGGTATAAAGGCCCCGCCTCAGGGCCTTTTCTTAAAGGATGTTAGGTATTAGGGCTTAGGTTGTGTGAATTTTCCTCGGCCACTCTTCAGACTTTAAAGGTCTTTCGGGGTAAAAGAGGTGCTTTTACCCCTTATCCATCTTATCGATTAATCCAAAAATAGGCTTATTACTGGCCGTGATGTGTATGTGCCGGAGCAGCGTCATCATCATCAACAGCAACAGCTACGGCAATTCCCGCTGCCACTACTGCTGCTGCTATTCCCACTATAGCCGCTTGGCTCATCCCTGCAGCACCACCAGCCCCTGCAGCGCCCGCGGCTGTTGAACTTTCTGCCATGCATACAGAGGAAGTTACAGGAATGAGGATCAAAGACAGCGACAGTATACCAATAACGATTTTCCACGTAAAACTTCTCTTCTTTTTCATACTTAAAACCTCCTGAATAATGGTTTAACCCTCCCTGCTTTTTCCGTCGATTCGTTTATTAAATATCAATAAAAAAAGCAAGTCAAGTATTTTTTTTGGTTTTTTATTCTCTTATTTTACCCAATCTGGCCTTAAATCTGGCCTCCATAAGGTCTTTACAAACTGATCCCTTGACCATTTTTCTGTCCATACCCAAGATGATGTCCAAGAGTTGATCTCTTACAGGCATGTGCTTTTCATCATTGACAAATAACTAAACAAGGTTTAACAGAAATTATGACAAAAATCAATTAAATTTAACGGCAGCATCAACAAAAAAAAGGAGGGCGTATGGCAAGACAGGGGGTATCTATCATCACATCCACACTCATGGTGGTCCTGTTTTTCTCAGGCTGTACATCAGGTTCCGGCAGGATTTTTCACGGCAGTGCTGCTGTAGAACTGGTCAATTACGTGAACCAGGGCCTCTTGCGGATAGCGGAGCTGGAAAGAAAATCTTTGGAAAGCTATGCCTCTGTTATCGGGGAAAATTACACGACAGACCAAAAGGTATACGAGGAAATGAAAGATTCCGTTATCCCTCTGTATAAAAGATTCCTTGATGGGCTGAGGGATATAGACCCAGAGAACGAAGAGATAAAAAGAGTGCACGCCATATACATCCGGGGAGCTGAGATGATATATGACGGATTCAAGACCAAGATGCTCGGCATCGAAAAGGAAGACGAAGATATC
>Ga0307428_1001696_pt1 | contig 10779 bp, 14 predicted proteins | sample SalMarWE160240MG_FD_202161 | JGI IMG/M metagenome (GOLD analysis project Ga0307428, IMG submission 202161) | Salt marsh sediment microbial communities from the Plum Island Ecosystem LTER, Massachusetts, United States - WE1603-240 | ecosystem: Environmental > Aquatic > Marine > Intertidal zone >...
GAATATTTAAGGCCATCGGGCTAGGTGTAGGCGGTGGATTGGGCAGTGCTGCTGCTGGCTCTGGTCAGGAATGATGAATATGTTTGGTGGCAGAGCAGGTGGTGTTGGAACATCTAATTCTAAACAGTTTACAGGAGGATATTCATGAGTATACCTGGATTAGAAGGAATGCAGTCCTTTGAAGTGGGACCTAGCTTATCATCCCAATTGGGGGCCTCATTAGGAGGAGGTATCCAAAGTGGTACCAATATGGCGTTAGAAAACTTATTGAAGAATTTACAGCCTCAAAAGAATGAAAATAAATCATTATCTCCTGAAGCTGCAAATAAACTAAGTCTAGAATTTGAACAAGCAGGATTTCCCAAACCTATTGCTAAATTGATGCCTTTTTTGACTACTGGCGCTCAAAGTAAAGCCGGTGAATTTGCAGTAGAAGATCTTATTAGGAATTTAGATTTAAATGGAGAAAACGATGGAAAATCAATGTCATTTTCTGACAGTTTCTCAGATGTAGATGAAAGTGATTTTAAAGAACCACTTCCACCTCGTGGTCTAAAACCAAATGAAAAAGTTGCATGGAGGAAAGATTGGGAAAAGCAAAACTTTGACCGATCTAAAAAATATCTAGAGGGTGTCTCAGAGAAAGCTCAAACAATTCCTAAAGAAAAAGTGGCTATCGAACAAATGAGAGCAGCTTTAGATAGTGGAGACTTCAATTCTTGGAGAAATGCTATTTCAGATGTATTTGGATTAGATCTCGGTAAAACTAAGTCAGCTCAAACTGTTAATGCAGCAACTAAACAGTTTTTAATATCCGAACTGGCAGCTATTACAGGAAGGCCTAACCAATTTATTGAACAACAGATTACTAAAGCCTTAATCAGTCCACAATATCAAGACGAAGCCAACCAAGCAATTTTAGAAGGTTTAGAACTGCTTTCAAATTTAAAAAATGATGAAGTCGATATTGCTTTGAATTTAGAAAGATCGTATGCCAGTAAAGGCAGGAATGTTCCACGAGACTTTCAATTGAAGGTTAAAGAAAAGTTAGCTGATCGTACTGAAAAACTTGTGAAAGGATATGAAAATCGATTGAAAGAACTTTTAACTTCTAAAACTGCTGATAAAGATGAAATTGTGATGCTATCTCCTGACGGTGAAAGATATGCAATTCCGAAAAACCAAGTTAAAGCAGCTCAAAAATCAGGTTATAAATTAGAGAAATGAGTTATCCAGTATTTGGTCGTAAACTTAAACCTGTAGAAGATGAAGAAGAAGTAAAAGAAACTGTTACATTTGGACGTAAGCTTAAGCCACTTACCTCTAAGAAAGATCAAATTATTCAAGAACGACAGCAAGCATATGAACAATCTAAAGAAGAAGGTTTGGGTCAAGGCATTGCTAAGGGTGTAGGATATGCAGTACCCGAATTTGTACAAGGTGCGGTTTCATTACTAGATGTTCCTGCAAAGTTAATTCCTCAAGGTGAAGATCAACTTACACCAGGTCAACAAGCTCTATTTAAAGCAGAATCTAACGCACCTGAAAAAATTCTTCCATTTCTGCAAGATGAAGATATTTTACCGCCTATTAGAAAGCCCATTGTTAAATCTGAACTACCGGCTCCAACAACAGGTGGTGAAGAAGTTATAAGGAGATTTTCAAGAATTTATGGAGAGACAGGAGCTACACAGCCTTTCTTATCTCTTTTGGCTACCGGAGGAGCTGAAGCTGCTAAGTCCCTAGGATTTGAACCGGAAACTGGTGAGTTATTCACTTTTTTAGGATCTGGATTTATGGGTTTATTAAAGTTAGCCAAAGAATCTCCAAAGCTTCTTAAAAGTGGATTGACAAAACTTAAGGGTGTTGGAAAAAGAATACCTAATTTCCCCAAACAAGTAGTAAAAGCTAAAGATTATGAAAAGGCCACTGAACTAATTCAGGCAGAAGGTCAAAATTTAATGGCTAAAATTGTTGAAGAAAATGTCCCCATATCAAAACTGGCTAAACGTAACCCACAACTCGAAACTCAAATTAATGATTTATTTAAAAACGTTGAACAAATGGCAGGAAATAGGTCTATTTCAACTCGAGAATTTTTATACGATTTAACTAATAAAATTAGTAAAATTAAAGGTTCTGCATTAGTACCAACTGAAGTAGAAGAAGGAGCTTTAAGGATTTTAAATCGCTATAATAGAAAGTTTTCTATACCGAAACGATTTAAAAAAGGAAAACGAGTGCCTATACCAATATCACAAAAACAAATGCTTAAACAGTTCAGAAATGTCAACGATAATATTTCAACAATAATGAATGGGCCTAGGCCATTTACTCCGGTACAGAAAGGAAGAATCTTAGCTTATGAGACCATTAGAGATGTCTTAAGAAAAGATCTTGAAACTGCATTTGGAAAAGATTTTGGGGATTTGTTTAAATCTACCAATAATGTCTACCATAAACTTAAAAACTTTCAAGCTTTAGAAAGTGTCTTAGATCCGATTTTTAATGCTGAAAACTTAAATTATAAAGCTCTTGAAAAACTTACATCGAAACCAAAAACAAGAGAAATATTACTCAAGAATTTAGGTAAAGATGGGTATGATCAATTTCTTCAATTGCAATCTGATCTCTTAGATACAGATCAACTTTTTAAGTCTTTTAAGGTTAAAGATTCTAAAGGTCTTGCTAATGCATTAGGTGGAATTTCTTCATATGCTTTAATGACGGCATTAAAGGTACCGGCATATTTGAAAATTGGCTTTAGTGGAAGAAAAATACCAAAAGCAGTTAGAGAAAGTATAAAGTTTGCAAAATCCAGAGCATTACTTAATCCTGAAACAAGATCATTATCTTTAAGGTTAAAAGATGCATTGAAAAAAGGCGACAAAGCGACAGCAATAGTCATAGGTAAACGAATGGAAGATATCTTAACTGAAAAAAAATCTTAGTCGTCATTATTATAATCCCACAAACAAATAAGTATAAAACCTAATATTCCAGATATAGTTTCTAACATCATCACCTCTTATTCTAGATATAGTTATCTAAAAACTAATAAATTTTATCAGATTAATTAAAATAAAACAACATTACCCTTTATTTTAATTAGAACCTCTGCACAATTAAAATTATAATTATAGTCATAGGTGTAGGTTTCCCTATGAGACTTAGACATGTCGGAGGTTTCCATGTCATTCAATTCTTCTAGCTCAGTGGCTGCTGCCAACACTCTTTCCTATTTAAATCAATTAGAACCATCTAATGTTCTAACCATTCAAGCTCAACGTGCACCTACGATTAACGATAGACGATATAAACTTGGAACGATTTGGAGAGATTTAGCAAATAGAAATTTTTACTGTTTGCTGAATGTTACTGCTAACTCAGCCAATTGGTATTTATTAGGTGGTCAGTCAGGACAAGTTTCTACCTTGACAGGCGACTCAGGTACTGCAACACCAGCAGTTGGAAATATTTCTCTTACAACTAGCGAAGATCTTGTAAGTACGGCATCTGGTAGTGACGTAGCGTTTAGTTTAGCTGCTAATAGAACTACTGTTCGCTTTGCAGATGTCACATTGACGGCAACACAAGTTAAGGCATTAGCTACCACTCCTATTCAACTAGTAGCAGCCCCGGCAGCGGGAAATACACTTTTATTCATGGGGGCATTGTTTAAGCTTAATTACGGTGGTACAAACGTATTCTCAGAGGCTGGTGACAACCTAGGCATTAAATATACTGATGCAGCAGGTGTGCAGGTGTCTGGAACGATTGAGTCGACAGGATTTATTGATCAGTCAGCCGACACATATACAAATGGTGTTCCGGCAGCCGATGCCATTGTAGCAGCGTCCGCAGCTGAAGCACAGGCTCTTGTACTAGATAATCTTGGAAATAATTTTGCAGGAAATGCTGCTGATGATAATACAGTAAGTATTCGAGTTTACTATCAAGTTCAGCTAATTTAAGGAGTAAATAATGGATGGAACACAAACAGCATTTAGTAATACTCCAAATCTAAATACGCTTGCCTACTTAAATCAAAATGAACCATTACAAGCCCTTACGGTACCGGCAAAAAGAGACCCTACAACATCGGACAAGAAGTATAGACCCGGCACTATCTGGCGTAACATTGTTGATAAAAATTTATTTATACTTGTCCTAGTAGACAGCGCCGGAGCGCAATGGAATGCATTAAGTGGTGGATCTGCTGATATTATAGCAAAGTCTGTTACCTCACCGGCAGGTTTTGATTTAAGCCTCAATGCTGCTAGTGGTCAAGATGTTAACATTAAATCTGGGGATGCAGCGGGAGCTAATTATATTAACTTTCTTGATTCTGCCTCTTCGGTAGTCGCTCGCATGTCCTCCGATGGGGAAATGGATGCACAAATTTTAAGTGCTGAGACTGTAAAAACGAATTTCGCTGATTATCTACAGATGGAGGGTGACGCTATCAGTGCTCTAGGTACATCATCTAATATCAGCGTTCGACTTAACTCAAAGGGCAACGGATCAATTTACTGCACATCCGGCCAACTTATCCTCAATGAATCTAGCGCATCGAGTGTTAGCGCTACCGTATCTAATCAATCTACCGGAACCGCATACATGAGGGTGTATACAGAGGGAGCATCAGATGCTTATTTTGCAATGGAGCATGGAGAAGATGCTTTTTGGGCGATTGGTGAAGAAGCTACAACTCATGATTTTGTCATAGCAAATGGTACGGACCTGGGATCATCTCAAGTAATGGTCGTTACAGATTCAACAAATGAAATATCTTTTAACACTCCGACTTTAAAATTACCATCTGCCGGAGCCATTCTTGCGATTAAAGCAAATGCTACAGGAGACTCGTTAGGAAGTGCAACCCTGTCAAGCGGAACCGTTACAGTCGCAAATACAAATATTCAAGGTGGAGATTTCATCTTCGTTACCTATAACGGTACAAGTTTAACAAACACTGGATCACTCAGCACAACTAAAAACGCAGGTAATTCATTTACCATTGAATCTACTAATGGATCAGATGCGAATATAGTCGTCTATTTAATTTTACGAGCAGCAACATAAAAAAGAGAGAAAGAGATGAATAAACGTAATTTTATTGAATTTAGCGAAGTACATCAGAATTTTGAATGCAAACTTTTAGTTCCAATTGGTATGCCATTACAAGGAGCATTTGAATGTACAATTGCCATTATGCAAAATTTAGGTAATTTGATTGATCAACAACAAGCTGAAATAGAAAAAAAGAAAGAAGAAAAAATATTAGAAGAGAAGGAAAATGACGGGAAAAACGAAGTTAATAAGGTTGACTTGGGATAATCTTAGGTCTCTTGCAGCAGCCTCCATCGGTGCAAACTATGTCATTGTCGGAACACCATTTCAACACCCGTTAGTTTTACTAAAGTTGAAAAATCGAACAAACCAGCCGGTTTATGTATCCGATGACGGAGTAAATAACAAAGATCTGTTAGATCCTGGCGACGTCATAGTTTTAGACATTGCAGCAAATAAAGTCAGTGAAGGTGGACTTTATTTACCAAAGCTTAGGGCAATTTATGTCAAAAACGGTGATGTGACCACTCCTACAACAAGCTCATTTATAGTTACGTCATGGTATGCGGGGTAAAAAATGAGTTATCAACAGGAGAGATTTAATGGAATAACACCTACACCTCAATCTCCATCATTTTTATCATTAACATCATCGTTTTATACTGATATGGATGTAGGTGATACAGCACGGGTGAACATTACCATAGACGGAGGAGCTTCGGATAATGCTGATTTGTCTGGGAATGCTTCTGAAATGAGGAACTATCTCGGTGGAAAACTGTTACAGGCGACTTAAATTATGCCATATGTAGACGTAAGTACTCTTAATTATCCTATAACTGCTACTACAGCCCTTCGCATTAGGCGAGAGGATAGAGCACCTATTGATAATCAAGATGGACTCAGTGAGCGTCTATTAACCTTCTGGCATGATAAAGACTCAGATGACGTTTATATGCTTGTGGCAAGATCTAAAGCTCAGGGCATTTCAACTTGGGTTTTGATAGGTGGTACAAGCGGCGCAGTTCAAGAGTTTTTAGTCTCTAGTGGTACATCTCCTGTAGTTCCCAATGGATCTAATCAGATAACACTTACTGATGGAAATGGGGTGGGTATAACAGGAGGTACAAATGCCTGGACAACTGATATGGTCTCTCCATTTACCGGAGATTTTGTTTTCACTGGAATTGTCACAACTAATGATCACTTCAATGTAGATCCGGGAAGTGACATTACTACATCCCTTATTACAGTTGAAGTTACAGATACTCCGACGTTTAGCTGGGATGAGGATGCCGACGGTTTTCGGTTTACAAAAGGATGTGTAATCGGAGTTCAAGGCGTTCTAAAGCACATTATCAATGGGGCAACGGTCGACGCTGAGCTTGAAATTCATTCGGAAAATACACAAAATTTAGGTGGAATAACTATTCACCGGCATACTGATACAGCCGCTTTTGGCTCACATGTGGTAAATCTTCGCAGCAACGGAACTCATGCATCTCCAACTATTGTAGCCGACGACGATATTGTAAGCCGGTATTTAAGCTGTGGGTATGACGGGGTATATTATTCTCAAATGGCTGAGATAAGATCGGAAGTGGACGGAACGCCGGGACTTAACGATATGCCCGGCAGATGGATTTTTTCTACAACTCCATCGGGAACACAAATTCTGGCTGAAGTAGCTCGTTTTGATTCATCGCAAAATACCACCTTGTCAGGTAATTTTACAGCTACAAAAGCAGCTTCTGGGACCACACTTAGCGCATTGGTCTCCAATACTTCCAATACTGCAAGTTCATCATCTCAAATTGAGGCTAGGGTGGCAGGAACATCTGCTGGTAATCCCTCTATTAGATGGAATGTATCGGGAGCTACGACATTTGATCGATATATTGATAACGGAGATAGCGACACCCTAAAATTAAGATTGAGTGGAGTAGGGGTCTATGAAAGTCTAACAACAGGTGGCGTTTTCAGTTATCCATTTCAGCCAGCGTTCTCATCACAGTCTACAGCAACCGTGACAAATGCGACAGGAGATAACACAAATTATCAAATTGATACCCTTACAAATCTCTTTAACATTGGGGGAAATTTTAATGCCAGTACGGGAGTATTCACTGTGCAAGAAGCAGGTATCTACTGGTTTAATTTAGATATTAGACTCGAAAATATTGGAGCAGCACACAATGTCGGAAACATGTCTATGACTGCATCGACAGCAGGTGGAAGTGGTGATCTTGAGGCCACGAACCCCTCAACTACTAGACAAGGAAACAATACTCTCGGCTGGAATGGATCACATCTATATCAATTAACAGCCGGAGAAACAGTTGTTTTCAATGTTCAAGTTGGTGGCAGCACAAAAACAGTTTCAGTAAATGCAAAAATCAAGGGATTTAAGCTAGCTTAGGAGGAATATGGCCACATCAGCAACACTTAGCGCATCTACAGCCAGATTATTTGAAATTTCAGCTGATCCTACAAGCTCAGATTACGAGTTTGATGTAAATGGCACTACAATACCCATTGAAATCGGTAATTTTGTCAGAAATACATCGTCTAATGAAATCTTTCAATGCGACACGGTATCAACAGGCGTATCAGCAGGTTTTGAAGTTGTGCAGGCTAATGGTCTTATACAAACAGTTGTCAACTCAACATCGGCAAGAGCTTCTATTAACACTATAATTCCGTTCGATAACTCTATTCCACAGATAACTGAAGGTACGGAAGTTTTAACGGCAACAATTACCCCCACCAATGCATCTAATTGGCTTCTCATAACATTTAATGTTCAGATCACAGCTCCATCCGCTGCTAGCGCTGTCGCTCTGGCTTTGTTTCAAGATTCTACGACAAATGCCTTATCTGCTTCACAGATTTCTGGGTTTGGTACTACTGCATCGAACAGAACAACCGGCACTTTAATTTATACGATGACGTCTGGTACTACATCTGCAACGACTTTTCGAATTCGAATGGGCAACTCGGCAGGGGGTGGTGCATTTGACGTGAATGGAGACTTAACAAATAGGTTATGGGGTGGAGTAGCAAACACAAGATTAATTGTTCAGGAGTTAGCTGTATGAATAAAATTAAAGAATTTTGGAGAAATGTTCCTATGTGGAAAAAAATATATTTAGCAGTTACTTTTTGCTTTTTATTATTTTTAGTAAGTTGCGTTATGTTTGATAATGACGGACATTATATAGATGATAATAAAATCGAAGAAGAATTTGAAGACATCATTGAAGAGCATACTGGTATAGAAATAGACTTTAGCGGAGAATCACAAGAAAAAGATCTTCCTAAATCACCGCTTTAACAAAAATTTGAACCTCTCCATGGATAAATCCAGGAGATTCCGGATGAGTAGCTAAGCCACTCGCTCGAGGCTCATTCCGAGCCCAAGTATAAGAGTGATAATCGCAGCACTTTTGTCACGATCATGTAGAGCTCCACACTCTTTACACTCCCATACTCTTACCGACAAGCCTGCCTTTCCTGTCGGACCGGATTTGGCCAGGCAGTTCGAGCAAGTCATGGTGGAATATTTTGATGGTACTTCTACGTATTTCCTACCGCTTGTAGTGCACTTATAGGAAAGCATTTTTCTTAACTGATAGTGTCCTGCCTCAGAGACAGATTTTCCAAATCGAATCGATTTTTCCCATTTTCCGTTTATCTTTCTTTTAGGTTTCGGCTTCTTTGCAATATTTTGGATCGTATCTTGCGAGAACGCAATAAACTGACATTCCTCCACTAGTTTTCGAGATAGCTTATGATTGTCGTCTTTCCGTCTATTCTTGAGTCTTTCCATAAGCCGTGAGACAAGTTTCCTATTATTTCCTCTTTGGGCTTGGGCTAGACGTTGCCTAACTTCCTCAAATCGCTTTTTTTTGCTCTTTCGGAGTATCTCATTTAGATCATTATCTGTTGTAGTTAGATGACTCTTGAATCCCGGATCGATCCCGACAACTCTGTTTTTCTTTGCCTTGATTGTCTTTGGCCAAGCGTCAATAAATAGACACAAGTACCATCCGGAAGATTTTTTAATAATACGTGCGCACTTAATCTTCCCTTCGGGAATTTCCTGTTTGTGATATTTGATGATTCCTATCTTAGGAAGCTTGATTCTGTTATTTGTAGGATATTTGATGGGATCGGGAAACGGGATAGAAGCCAGTTTATTTCTTTTTCCTTTAAGCCTGGGTTTTTTGGCTATTTTTTTATAGCATCGGCTCCAGGAAGTCCAAGCCATCTCGAGCATTCCTTGAATTGTATGGGATGGAAGATCCAATTGTTTGCTATGGTTTGCCAAAAGGTTTTGGAAATCGTTTTTCTTGTAAAATACCTTATCTTTTCCATCCAATTCAATTTTCCTAATCGCCCAATTCCAAATCCTATATAGATAGTAAAGCCAACGATATAGCTCTTCTTCCTGCCGTAACCTAAGTTTTAGTTTTAGTTGGGCTTGAATCATACTACTTTTTGATTCTCCACATACTGCTTAATTACACTGAGAGGTGCGCCTCCCACTGTGGACACAAAATAAGAGTTTGTCCACAAAGTAGGAAGACGAGAACGAAGATGCGGAAAATTTAATCTTAGGACTCTTGAGCTTTTTCCTTTGATTTCTTTAATCAACCGATGGATGCCGTATTGAGGGTCAACCTCTACGAGAAGATGCACGTGATCAGGCATTAATTCCAGTCGTTATCGTTTTCTCTATCAAAATGAGATACATCAAAATCATAGTTCTCACAACTATTGTTGTAACAATCATTGCCATCTTTATATTGCAGTGATTCGTCTACTAGATCCCAATACTCTCTATCGTTTTCTCGTTTTTGTTCCGCTTCTTCTTTTTTTAGCTCTATAACTTCTTCAATCGTCGGAAGATGAATATCAAACGGACCATGCCAAGTCATCATAGCGATTAAAATTAATGGCGAAAACATTTTATACCTATTATAATTCCAAATCCAATTATATGAATCCATTCTACAAAAAAATTTACAACTTTATTCATAATATCCTCGAAAACTATTAATTAGCTTTTTTCATGATATTTAATTCATCTTTTAATTTATCGTTTTCAATCCTTAATTTTACAACTTCCTGCGAAAGTTTAGCAGTACAGTCATGATATCTCTTAGCTTTGCCGAGGCGTTGCAAAGCACCGGTGATATTACGTGACATATTACGGCTTTTTTTACATACATTCACTATCTCATCATCAGACAAATGATCTGTCGTTGTATTTATTTCAAATAATTTAATTTGTTGAGGCGTCACAAAATCAATTCCTTTTTTACATTTTGAGAGAGGCAATCTCAAAAGTGTATGTATAATAGTACAGACAGTAATTTTTTACAATTAGTAGAAATTATTTTATTTTCCATTGGTCATGATGATTGATCCGGCCATAGCTACATTTATGTAAAATAATTTAGCTACACAACATAAGATACATCATCAGACGTTGTTTTGTTTCTTTCTGTCAATTCCTTTCTTTTCTCCCATATTTGAAATAAATTTTTTATATATGTTATCGCACACTTTAAGAGCCTTAAAAATACCCGATAATTCTCCATCTGAAAAATATTTAAATTTTTCGTCATCCGGATCGAACGGACAATTGATATTTGCAATCTTTCGAGAATTCTCATAGATGTTTTTTAAGGAATGTTCCAT
>Ga0307428_1001701_pt1 | contig 10739 bp, 20 predicted proteins | sample SalMarWE160240MG_FD_202161 | JGI IMG/M metagenome (GOLD analysis project Ga0307428, IMG submission 202161) | Salt marsh sediment microbial communities from the Plum Island Ecosystem LTER, Massachusetts, United States - WE1603-240 | ecosystem: Environmental > Aquatic > Marine > Intertidal zone >...
CATCTTATCCTCCTAGCCTTTACGGGCGGTTTGTAATTACGTATAATTATAGTCATGCTTCCTTCTTTGTCAAGCTCTAGGAAAGGCTGCTTGGTAGGATTCTTTGATGCGTCGGGTGGTGAGGTGGGTATAAATCTGCGTGGTGGAAAGTGAGGCATGTCCCAGTAGTTCCTGCACCGCACGCAGGTTTGCTCCGCGATCCAGCATGTGGGTTGCGAAGCTATGACGCAGGGTATGAGGATTGGTCTTCGCGTAGTGCTGAACGATCATCCGCAGGTAACGCACGCCAAGCCGTTTTCCAGTTCTGAGAGATCGAACCAGCGGTCCGGACGTAGCTTCGCCTACGTAGGCTTTAAGCAAGGTCGCCAATCTATCGCCAAGGAAGGCGATCCGTTGCTTGTTTCCTTTGCCATTGACACGAATGGTTTCCCTCTCGAAATCAATATCCTCGAGGTTCAACCTGGCAAGTTCAGAGATACGCAGTCCTTCATCGTAAAGAAGTTCAAGGATGATACGATCCCGCAAGGAGTCAAAGTGGTTATTAAAGATCTGCTCGACTTCTCTTTCTGTTAAGAACCGAGGCAAGGATTGATGGTGCTTGGGTGCGATTATAGAACGTGCAGGATTATGAGAGATAAGTCCCTCACGCATCAAGTATCTGTAGAAGCTTTTGATAGTTGCCAATCGTCTGCGAACGGTGTTAGGATGATGCCTTTTTGACTCCCCGGCTATGAATGTCCTGATTTCATCATGAGTCCCGTCCATCGGTTTACCCTTGAGGGGGCACTTCGTATCATCATGCGAACCTAAGAACTTACAGAAAAGCTCAAGGTCATAGCGATAAGCTTCCAGTGTTCGAGGCGATGCCTGCCGAGTACGAAGCATGTCAAGGAACCGCTCGACGATAGGAATTACGATACGATAACTCATGTCAAGCCTCCTTTTATACCGGGGGGTTGCCCGGTAAGTTTGCAGATTTGCCCCGTCCATCGGTTTATCCTTGCGCGAACAAGGCTTGCGAAGCTTTCGCTTTAGCTTCGCCGCCTTTGGGTAACGGAATTCCCTCATAATACTCACGAGGGATTAAACCATGAACTACAGGCAGATTAGACTTGAGATAAGAACTAAGCCAATGCTGCATAAAACGGCGTAAAGTTTCCTTCCCTCCTTTACCTTTTATTTGATGTTGCCATGTAGTACTTAATTGATATGCTCGTTCTGCTTTGTCAGCAAGATAGTTGACGATGTTGGGACTTTCACGCAGAAGCAACATAGCTAAGTCCTGACGATTGTGATAAGTCGCAAGATATGCAGCTAAACGATTTATGACATTTTCCGCAACAATATCTGGCATAATACAAGTATCTCTTTCAATCTGCTTGGGAGTTTTACCAAACAGATTTTTGTCTTTCATGTCAGTCTCCTTCGTTTTCGTAAGAGTTGCCTTTTTTGTTTAAGCTTGCCCTGAAGGATGCTTATTGCGATTTCCGCCCCAGGAGCCTTTGTTCTTTTCCATGCTTCCAGTTCACACTCAAGCCCGGCGATTTCGTCCAGTAGGATTTGGGTTCGGCTTTTGGCTTCACCAGCAAACAAGTTACCTTGTTTCAGGTATTCAGCCTGAAGCTTAGTTTGTTGCATCATGTCAACCTCCGTTAAAGAATCCATTGATGGTTATGGACACTTTGCAGGTGAGGTGTTCAGGTGTAGCTGGGGTAATCCACCAAACGTACTCTACCTGAAGCTCCTTGAGGATTTCACGCAACTTTTGCAGGACTTGTTTACCCGCAGCAGTTAAGCAGTCTGGGCAGAACTGGGGCGGCGTATGTGTTGTGTTCTGTACTCCCGCCTCAAACTCTTTACCACACTTGCGGCAAGTGTGAATGTAAGTCTTGTCTTTACGTTTCATGTCAAGCCTCCTTTTGGTTTGACTACGTTCCAGGTATGATACCAGGCATGGGTTGCCAGTATCTCTAACTTGCATACTTTCTTCCACTCCTTAGCCCTGAAGTGTGCGCTCATAATCTCCAGGAATCGTGCATACCTGATCGCGTTTGATTCCAAGGTTGATGATGCGGATGCAAGACTTGACGCAAGCATAGACCAAACCTGATCTACCGTTATCCAGTATCCCGAACCGTTCTCCTCTTCGGTCCCGAACAAGTTTCGTCTCCGTATAGGTGCCGGTCGGTAGTACAGATAGCTTACCGCTTCCCGGGCATGGTCAAGGGTGATGAGTAGTGATTTCGACAGCGCGTGGATGCGAAGCATAAGCCCGTAGATTTCGGTAAGTTGAGTATCATTCGGATGTGGTGTCATCCGCTCGATATACCATGCCGCAGGGAACTCGACACCATCCGGCCAAACGAACAACCCAGGCAACCCTAGCGCTCGGCAATCCGGGCACATAACAACGGGTCTCCAGCCGTAGAATCGGATGGTTTCAGTAGTGTTGTCTGGTCTATGGCGTATCCACCGGCATTTGTTATTTTCCACAGGATGGAAGCTTTCCGTCCGCCAGGGTAGGGGTCGCTTGCAAATGCAACATTCTTTAGTGAGGTTAGAGGTATGGGATACTCTGGGGAGATCGTGTTTTTCTCCATCGCAATAGTAGACTTGGGTATGAGTATTCAGGAGCTTGATTTCACCGACGGATATTTCCTCAAGCATCTCGTTAAGGTTATAATAGGCGGCCAGCTTGGGAACTCCACCCCAAAGGATAGGAATCCAGAAAAGCTCCGGTCTCGCCTTGCTTGTCCGCAGTCCTGCCCTGTCAATAGCGTCTCGACAGTTAGCGTCAAGCCCAAGAAGTTTAATCTGGTTCATGTCAACTTCCTTTTTTATACCGGGGTGTAGCCCGGTAAGTTTGCAAGTTTGCCCCGTCCATCGGGTTATCATCATACGACCTTCAGGATCACGGCGTCCATTACTCCGAACTCTTGAAGACATTGAAGAGCGCCTTTGATATACTCTTCGGGATAACGGGTTGCGTTTTCCTTGTCTTGTCTCCAGACCGCAGGCATAGCGTTTGCGTCCCAGTAGCCCCGGCTGGGTGAATAGATAATGAAGCGTTGGTCAGTCATGTTATCCTCCTTTTATTTGTCTATTATTATTGTCCACGAAGCAACACCGGTTGGTCGCTCTCCACTCTTAAAGGAACCGTCCGGGTTCGGTTCCGTATAGGCTTCGTGTTCGTCAAGCCACTGTCTAAACTCAACCGCTCTCCGGTGTTGGTTTGTCATAGTTCCCGCTGAGACTATACTGACAAGCCGTCCGCCTGGTTTGAGTAGTTCGTAAGCGTGCTTTACATGGTCTATGTCTTGGTAGTTTTCAAACGGGGGATTCATTATGATTCGGTCGTAAGTGTCGGTATGCTCCAAGAAGTTATAATCTATCACCTTATACCCTTTGAGTTCGAGTACATCCCGGAGTTGTTTGACGAGTTCGATTGTGTGGAGTTCTGCGTCCGGTTCTCTTCGCCTTATCGCATCCGCAATATTACCCTTTCCGGCTGAGGGTTCGAGGATAGTCAACCCCGGTTCGAGATCCGCTTTCATTACCAAGTCATCAGCAAGCGGAGGAGGAGTAGGAAAGTATCCGGGTATCTTGCAACCTATGAGGTCCCGTTCAGCTTTCACTATCGGGTCTTCCCGCAGGTCTGAGGCGCGAAGTGTGAAGTATTCCCGCATGGCTCCACGAAGATCGGCCAAGGTGGTAATACCCAGACGTTTTAAGGTTTCCGCTTGGTCTTTTAGTTCCTCATTCCACCATTCGTTATTATCCACCTTTGGGGCTGGATATTCTACCGTCTCAATATCGGCCTCTGTCGGTTCTCTCCGTATAGGATTTCCATAATCATCATAGTTACCGCCTTTATCGTTAGAGTAAACTGCTGTTTGTAGGATGCTTTCGAGTAGTTCGATCTGCGTCTTGTGTCGTATGGTTTTCAAGTAAGCCAAGCCGTCGGATTCAAGGGCTATGCCAATGTTACGTATTGTCTGTGCTAAGGTGATCTTTCGTCGTGCATCTTTTTGTATCCCTTCGGCCATGTGTGCCCGGCGGCGTGTATTTGTCAAGCGGTGTTGATTCAGTCTTTCCTCTGCCTTTTCTTCCATTCTGTCAGCAAGGCTTTGGAGTTGGATTCCTGCCTTGTTTGCGAGTACTTTTTCATCCACAGTATCACCTCCGCCGGAAAGAACAAAGTCAATATGCTTGCATTGTAGGCGTCTGAACTTCCACACCGGGCATGAACACCCGTAGTTACCATTTGCGTCAACGGCTACGGTGTAGGTTTTAGATCCGTCAGAACTCGGCACCTGCCACCGTTTCACCCAACGGTCTTTTTTTGTAGCTACAGTCATGATAGTCTCCTTTTATACAAGCCCCAGCTTATGGGCTTGCGTTAAGAGTTTTTGTTTTTGTTTGATTGTATACGGAAAGTGCGGTCCGCACCAACCGTATATTTTTTCTGTCAACTCCACCCAGTCCGTCCAGGTGAAGTTTTTTGTTATGCGTTGCCGTTCCTGGTTGCTCATGATAGCCTCCTTTTATACTGGGGGGTTCATCCCCGATAAGCAAGTTTGTTTACTGCGGGGTTTGATTCCCGTTTGTTTCAGAGCTTTATTGACTACGCGCCGAATCGCTCGGTTTGTGTCTCCCTCTTCGTATGCACCTGGATGTTGTTTGCGGACGTAACGCTTCTGTAATTTTGGGGTTTCAGGCCAATCTTCAATAGGATATTGCTTGGTAGAGGTGTAACCAGAAGAATACGATCTTGTTACTACAATCAAATCGTTTTTAATCTCCGCATAGATCGTCAGTAGGTTACAGGTCATACTACCAATCGTGGTGCTTATACTCATGATAATTCTCCTTTTTTACACCGGGGTGTTGCCCGGTAGGTTTACAGGTTTGCCCCGTCCATCGGTTTAACCTCATGCGAGCGACGAATAGACCTTGATGCACCCTTGAATGTCAAGCTTTCCCTCGGTTTTCGCCCGTCGCCCAAGCTACCGACCGCAAAAGCGTTACGTCGGCGTCGTCGGGTTTCGATACGGCTTGACTCCTCGCACACAGCGGGGTTGATACCCGTCCGGTAGTGTGCTACGCCGTGCGGTGGCCTATTCATCATGTCAACTTCCTTCGCTTACCTGATTGTCTAATCTTTTGACCTTTATAAACCTCAACGATGCGTCCCATGATTACTCCTTTCTACATATGCAGGATGACAGGGTGAATCCCCTTCATCAACCACACCGCTTGACTTTTAGTTAATCGTTCTTTATTGATACGAACCTTGCCCGATGCGTCTATGTATGCGTTCGTGACTCCCCGCGCATCCTTGACCCAACACGACCAAGGTCCACGAGGACGTAGAAACTTAAAGCCTCTACGTTCTACTTCTCGCTTGATGTGTTCGATGTCTTCGTTTGTCAATTCCCTTGCCATGATGTTTCACTCCTTTACGCCGTTACCGGCGCAGTTTTGTCTTGTTCACCCCGTACCACGTCCTTAACCCAAGCGAACCTGGCTTTGTCTTCTCCCGGTTCGTTCGCCCACCTTGCGAAAAGTTTGTCAAGCTCTTCACATTCCCACTTCTCAACGAGTTCGTCACGCTCGTCAATAGAGCCTTTACTACGTCCCATGATTCACCTCATAGTTTTAGCGTTTGCCGCTTGCCCGTAACATATCCTACCAGTCTGATGTCCTCACAAGGCCCCAACCCTAGTGCAAGCTGACGCTTGTTCAATACAGTTTTCGCCTTCGTTCGTCCCCGTCTTAATGCGTTTGATCTTCTCTGATTCATTTGCACCCTTACCGCTGTCCGAGTCTTCGATCTCCGCCTTCCGTGATGCTGTCCAACGTCGTCTATCCGTCCGCCGTTATCGAACACCGCGACGGCACCGTTGGTTTGCTTTACGTTCGGGTTGATTCCCGACTCTCGGTGTTTCATGTCATCCTCCAGGGGTTGTCTTCTTTTCCTGCTACATAATGAGCAATCACGATCCGCTGAGGTCTAAAAAGTTCTACCAAGATAGTGTCAGTAAGATGATCTTCTGAAGCTTGTTTAGCGTCTCGTAAACAATCCTCCAGGTTGAGGTAATAGTGTCCTTGTCCTACTTCCTCAATCTCCCAACGATATTCTTTAAACTGTCCCATGATTCACCTCTAAGCGGCTTTCCGCCGCAGTTTAAGATTCCTATTCTTATTCCTAGTCCTAATCCCTCTGCCTCTGTCTCTGTCTCTGTTTCTGTAGTAGTTCTCTTTCCACTCTGCCTTGTCAAAGATAATAATGCTGAGTCCGTAGCTATGCTTGTTCGCTTCCTGAGTAAGAGTCTCATACTCTGTCCATGTGAAGCTTGACTTACCTACAAGAGATATGAGTGTCCGTTCGTCTTCTACCGTCTCACCTTCAAACCCTTTACTATCACCCACTAGGTTGATCCATTGTGTAGAGAGTTCGTCACGCTCTCCGATAGAGTCTTCAACCTGTTTCATGATTCCTCCAAGTTGTTCAAAGAGCCTCTTGGTTCTTCTTCTTCGATTACTTATAATTATAGTCAAGAAATGCTCTATGTCAAGGTATGCTTGTAAGTGGCCTAAATACGCACGATAGAGCCGTAGAAACTGTAGCCTTGTGTATAAACGTCTAGAGCCGTCGCGGGTTGCGAGACATAACACGACTAACTCTCGCAGCTCCATGACTTAATAGGCGATACCGGAGCGGGTCAAGCTTGTGTGCAGACTCCCTTACGCGCGCGCGAGGCGCACAAGCTCCGCACCTTCACAGCTTACGCCTAGTTCCCCTAATAGCCATTATGTAACCTTAGTTTTTATTGAAAGGGGAGGCCGTCAAGCTTCGGATATACGTAAGTTAGGAAGGGAATCTGGAGGAGTGAAGGGCGTCTGAGGAGGGCTTGAAACGCCTTGAGGGTTCGTGATCCTGGTTTTATCTCTCCCCGGTGGGGGGTATCGCGGAACTTGACGGGTAGGGGGGGTCGGAGAATGTGCATGGGGGGTCTATACGAGCTATTTTTTTGGCAAAGGCTGAGCGAAAGCTTGACAGAAAAATTGCGAAGCAAGCACGTATACAGACGAAGGAATTGAAAAAGAGTGCGAAGATAGCTGAAACGCTAAGCCGCCAGCTTGACAGAAAGATTGCGCGTAAAGCACGTACGCAGAGAAGGGCATTGAAGTAGATTCCGGTGCCAAGAGAATAAGAAAGGAGAATAGAATGCCGCACTACAAACCTAAACCGAAGAAAACACCGAAAGTCCGACGTCCAGTAGGAGGTCCTTCTTCTCCTAATCCATACCCGCGAGGACATGGGTAAGCAGGTTCGTCGACAAAAGAAGAAGAAATAGTAAGGTTTCTATGGGTAATGGTTCTACTGTAGCAGAATCGAAGCCAGATACATACCCAACCTCTCAAGGGATGGAGCGTATACGGCTGAAGCCACGTCCTGCGGTTATCCCGCGCGCACCCTTCTTTATCTTTGGCAGCTTGACGCTCTGACCTCAAGGGCTTGACACAGAAGGTAACCAAGAGTATCCTTGGGCGTAAGGAGGAATCATGAAACACATTAAACTCGTAGCGCTTCTAGCGCTCATCATCGGATGCTCACCACAGGAGCATTTGGAAGTCAAGGCTATTGACATCCTGCCCCCGGGTGGTGATGTTGATTCAGTTACCGCGTACGTAGACATCCAGGGGGCGGGTATCGCTCGTCTGGATTGGAAGCATCGGGCGTATGGTTTGGACTCGCTCGTGCAAACTGAATACTGGTACGTAGATTCAAGCGATGTCTACACCTCTACCCTGTCCGTTACCGATGGCTGGTATTGGCTCTCGATCTATGACGAAGACTCGGCCCTGCTTGCTACCTCAGACGTAGTTTTCTGCGGCACCGGCTCCCAGCTACCACCTATCGCTAAGTTCTATGCGGAACCAACCGAAGGGCTAATCCCTCTTGGGGTAGAATTCCATGATCAATCTCTCAACGATCCTACTTCACGGCTTTGGAAGTTTGGAGATGGAGAAAGTTCTGAAGGCGCATGGCATTACTACGAAGAACCGGGCAACTATGATGTAACCCTCATCGTCTCCAATATCGCTGGTGTAGATACGCTAACCAAGAAGAACTACATCCAAGTAGAACTTCCCAATCCACCTGTGGCTGATTTCTATGCTGAGCCTACCGAAGGAGAATCACCGCTTCACGTAGAATTTTACAATCAGTCTTCAGGGGGAGGTACCTTTTTCAGGTTGGATTATGGCGACGGCCATAGCACCTTATACCGACCATCTGGGTATCTTCCAGACCATTTATACCAAATCGCTGGAATCTACACCGTAACTCTCATGGTGAAAAACGATTGGGGCGCTGATACTATGATTCGTGAAAACTACATCCATGTAACTGAGCCGTAGGGTAAAGAAAGCTACTTAGAGATAGTTTGATAGCTTAGTGGTATTTGAAGGGGACCACGGGGCTTTTACGGGGCTTACAAAGGCAACCTCTATTAAATAAGACGAAAAAACTCTCGATTTCTTACATCTGCTACTGAGAATCTTCCGCTGCGGGTGTTACGGGTGTTGCGGGAATCGGTATGTTGCATTCTTGGCAAAGAGTTGCCAACCAATCGGGAACCTGATCCCCAAAAAGCTTAAGTAATCGCTTTACCTGTTTCGGCGCAGTGCAACCTGCTGCAAAGCCAAAGGCTAAAGCCAACAAAATAGTTAGTGGTAAAGCAAGACGTTTCACTATGCCCTCCTTAAGCTTTACTGAACTATAATATGGGAATAGAATATGTCAAGGTCTTTTGTCTTAATTCAAACCTAACTCGTTCTAAGGGTATCATACTATTAAACCCCTCACCGCCCCAGTCTTGACTCATTCGTATCCTTATCCCTCACATGTCCGATATAGTTTTAGTCGTACTCGTATAACTCTCCTATTTACGTATACTCAGCTTGTTCATCTTGACAAACTTCTGTATTTTCCATAATAGTACTATGAATCAAACACAGAAGACACTGCGGCAGAGACTACGTGTAGATGATACGACTAGCGCAGTTATGGCACGGCTAGGAAATATCGCTTGGGATGCTATTACTCCAATTCCACCCAAAGCTACAGGGAGACCAACTACCGCGTTTGAATCAATCATTACTACCCTGGAGAAACTAGCAAGCGAACCTTATTGCCTCGAGATCGGACGGATTTTTGCCGTCAATGCTGTGGCTCGTTCAAGCTGGTGTCGCTGATGTAGGTTTGCAGAACAAGGTCTTGAACCATATTACTCACGGCTAAAACAGTTTGAAAGCGTTTTGCTTGGCATGGTGTGCCACTTTGCTCAAAAAGTTTCACAATCAGACGGCCCGATGGGGACGATGTTAGCTGCCAAAGCACTAGGACGAATGTTTAATGATGGTTGAACGAGACCCACTCAGGCCTAGCAACCAGCGCCCTGGCAAGAGAGTATGCTGGGGGTATGGTATGGGGTATGGGGCTATTCACCCTCTAGGGGGGTGTATCTCTGGTGATATAGGGATAAGGGTTTGCTCTTTGAGTTTGCATAGAATTTTTAAAGAGCACGTAAGAGATTTACCTTGGCGCGGTATTTCCCCAAGGTGAGACCTAAGAAAACTTCCTCTGTTGGGGTGTTCCCAGGAGGAAGAACGAGTATTGCAACCCTACTGTTGAGACCGAAATGAATCTTCAGTTTTTCCGGAAGCTTGTTGCTGCGGAAATTAAAAATTTGGTTGATTGCCCGGCAAACTTTGTGACCCTGGATGCACCGGATAGAGCATGGGTTGACAGGTGCTTGATCTTTTCAAAGGCATTGAGGATGTGGCACGAGACCAACTGCGTTGTGTTCGGTAAAAGGTGGAGAGAGAAGAATCAAGGATTGCTGACCGTGTTCGTGATAGAGCTTGAGAGAAAGAAAGATCTGTGGCATGTACATATGATTCAGGAGAAGCATCCTCTCCTTACCTACGATATGTACAAAGCGCTATGGCTGCAATTGTGGAAAAAGGAGAAGGAACAAAGACGTTGGGAAAGAAGAGGGATAGACAAACGAGATATTAATCGTCCAGAATGGCCCGAGAGACCTGTGGACGTGAGACCCTACGATCCTGCCTATCATTCGTGGTACATCACAAAGCAGGTTACGTGGTGCAACATGCCTTTCGATTCTTTGGGTGTGTTCACTAACTGTCCTCGGTTCTCTGATAAAAGGTTCCCTCGTGTGAGTGAGTGTAATCTCAAGAGGGTGTTTGCGAAAGAGGTGGAGAGGCTCAATTCAAGGCCTAACAAGGTCCCTCTCTTTAACTGGGATAGCTTTAGCAGGGGTTAAAGGTGGTTTCAGTTAACGTTCTCACGCGAGCACCTTCTGACACCTTAACTGCACCTTGCGCCGATCGGGTTAAGCGCAGACGCCGGAATAGAACGATAGTCTTAAGACCTACTGACCTTGACATCTCAATTAAAGGAATTAAACTTACTGGTAACGTGAGAGTATATCAGCGTGATAACGGACGCTGGTATGTGAGGTTCACGCTAAACGGGAAAAGGCGGATGCTTTCCACAGGAGAGACCGACAAAACCCGTGCTCTATTAAAACTTGGAGAGATTGTCAAGGCGGCTGAATGCACCAACGCCTTTGGCTCGCAAGTCAGGCGTGTCTCAACGTTCCGAGAGTTAGCCGAGGAGTATATTGCTTACGCAGAGGCTAACA
>Ga0307428_1001703_pt1 | contig 10733 bp, 19 predicted proteins | sample SalMarWE160240MG_FD_202161 | JGI IMG/M metagenome (GOLD analysis project Ga0307428, IMG submission 202161) | Salt marsh sediment microbial communities from the Plum Island Ecosystem LTER, Massachusetts, United States - WE1603-240 | ecosystem: Environmental > Aquatic > Marine > Intertidal zone >...
TTATCGAATTCGAATTCCATTCCGTCGAATTCCGGCCTTCTCTGCGCGAGATTGATCCACCCGTCTATACCAACCACCGGAGTCACGCCACCGCCCCTGGCTGGAAATGCGTAAATTTCCTTTGTTACAGGATTCAGGTCATATTGGAATGCGACCAGAAGGAATGCGGCCATTTGTTCATTGGTCGCGTTATTTGGCATCACAGTTGCCTTAATTGTGTTCTTGAAGGCTTCTGCGTCCATTCCGTATTTCGCTGCCAAGGAAACCAGTAATGATTTCTTTTGCTGCGTGTCAGTAGTAAGTTCTTGCGACATTGTGTTATCTCAAAGCGCCCATTTGGGCAGTGAAAGTGATTCGATGCGATATTCTCGCTCGGTGTAGTCATAGCCAATCCCTGGCCAATATCCGCTCTTCTCGCACTGCGCCCAGATATCGAGGGCATGGCGGACCTTCCTGTTCCCTGATTCCAGTGCCTCCTTGTCCATCTCATAGATGGCGCAGTCATATGGCGGCTCATTCTCGACGACAACATGAATGAATGATGGCTTAGCGGCCAGGCATACCTGCGCATAAATGCGGCGGTATAGTGCCGCCTGGATGTCATATCCGAATAGATATGCTGCTCGCGAGAAGTCCTTGAACGAAGCCGATGCAGCTGTCTTTAGGTCGACTATTACGTCGTGACCATCTGGTAACCAATCCGGCCTAATCTTGCAAAGCACGCCGCGATGTGGATCAATCGCCATCATCGTCGATTCTGGGATTCCAGACTCAAAGATTGTGCGCCCGATATCCTTTGACAGCACGCTCTCTACCATCCGCTCAGCGATAGGCACCTTATCTGCGCTAACCACGTCTTTGCCGGTCGCCGCGAGCAGTGGCTCAAGTGCCACAAGCATGGCATCAAAGCGCTTGCCGTCTGCCATCTTGGCGGAAACAAATGGCTCAACAGCCTCATGGCCAGGGTCGCCAACAGCGCCGAGCATCCACTCGACCAGTGCCGCCTTCCCGGCGTTGGTCGCCCGATTGGCGGTGGGCTTGATCAGTACCTCATTGCGCCACTTGTCTGGAGTGAGCAACATGGCGTGCGTGAGGGTCCCCAAGCTCTTCGCTTCACTCGGTTTATTCTGGGCCGAGCGGGCATGCAGCGGGCTCTTTTCCAATAGCGTCTTGAGCGCATGTGAGGATGCAGCTGGCAATGCTAGATAATCCGGAAATGGCAGATCGTAGAGCACACATGGCGGCTCGAATGGGTCTGTTTTTTGATTGGTGATCATTAGCTCTTTTTCCCGCCAAGCCAATCTGCCAACCAGCACGCGCCCCATATTAGTGCTATCGCGAATGCGCAAAATACCGCCGCAGCTCCAGCCGTGCATAGAGCCAGGATGATTCCGGTCACGATGCTAAGGATCAAGCTTGTGCTCATGATTCGCACCTCCAAATGCCTGACTCAATGATTAGCTCAGCGACTTCTCCGATCTGATCCTCGATCGAGGACTGTATTTTCATGGCCGCCATTTGCAGATCAGGCCTTTTGCGCTTGACTGCAAAGAGCAGCTCAAACACATCGTTTACAGGTTTCTCGCAGAGCCATTCTGCGTAGCGGTCGATGTCGTCGTCTGAGATTTCTTCTTGGTTTCTTGCAATCATTTTCATTTCAGCCGCTATAGCGCCTAGTTATGTTACCTTTGCTTCGATGCGACGCTGCGGAATGTCAAGTTCCGCTTCGAGCCAGTATGTTGCGCAGTCTTCGCAGCCATCGGCGGCAAGCTCCATCGCGTGCTCTGGTTTATCATGCTCGTCCTTGTGCCATCCGAAACTGTCCCAATTCCCATTTGGATCAACTGCAACGGCTATCTTTACGGTTACTTTCATTGAATATTCCTAATCTGAGGTTTGCGTCACATTCAGCCTGGGAACTTTTTTCCAGGCTTACCCTCGCGTTAAGGTAAGCATACAACCTAGGTTTCACCATGTCAACACTTAGGTTATACTTTTTGTACTGTGATCTAAGCCCTTGACAAGGCAAGACCGCGGTTGTAATATTGTCAGGATGAATACCTCAGTACAAGAAGCAATCAGGCTGGCCGGGAGCCAGCAGGCCCTTGCGAAAGCTTGCGGACTATCTCAGGCTGCAGTCTCCAAGTGGGCGCGAGGTGGTAAGATAAGCGCTGAAAATGCCATCAATATCGAGCGTGCTACATCCGGGCGGGTTTCCGCTTTGGATTTGCGCCCTGATATTTTTGGCTGGATCAAGCCCGCACAGAATGAGGATGCTGTATAATGGGCCTAGGCGTGAGTCCTGCGAAAACCGTATCTGCAACCACGCTGATTGTGGCCGGCTAATGCCGTTCGCGATTGGAGGTGCGGTTCTCGGAGTGCTTGCGCGGGTCCCCTCCCCACCCCGGCAGGCGGTCCCTGGTACGACAGCAGATCTGTCGTGGTCTCCCCTTTGGTGGTAACTTTGCTCGCCCCTCCCCGGGGCGGGCTTTTTTTTGAGAAAAATCCATATGAGTGGTCGTAGCGATATACCCCTAGGCGATCCTCGCCGCGAAGGCTGCCTGTACTGCAAGCATTTCCGCAACCAGGTTTGCTACCACCCGAAGCTAAAAATCCCCGTCGATTTTTTCGTAGCGCGAGGGCGGGATTATCCCTGTGGCCCTAGTGCGTCCCTGTGGGAGAGTCGCGATTAACGTGAGTGTTGCAAAACGTAAAAGTTACGCGTAGACTTGTCCTACTTACCTGGTTCGGGTGGGTGGGATTGGAGCCGTCAAGGACGGATAACCTAATCGCCAGTTACGGGCGAACCCGCCGAAAACGAGCCGCACAGTAAGAAGTCCCCCACGCCCGTTGGCTGGGGTTATCTCTCATTGCGTTCGAGGCTCACAATGTCTTCACTTCTTCGATATCCAGCCGTGTCTGAGCGGATCTGCCTTAGTAAGTCCGCCATCTATGCTCGCGTTCGCGATGGGCGCTTTCCTCAGCCAATCTCCGTTGGGCCGCGCGTTGTCGCCTGGCCGGAAAATGAGGTTGCTGCGTGGCTTGATGCCACTATCCACGGGGCCACCGAGGACGAGCTACGCGAGCTTGTCAAGACTTTTCACGCCGACCGTGGCTGCAGTAAGCCAAATCCAGAGCGCCAAGCGTTCTATGACCGTTTAACCGCCACACGTGCACCGCGTGGACAGGGGCGAAAGGCGCGTGCTCGCAAGGAGCAGGAGCAGGAGTGGCAGGAAGGTAGAGCGCTGTGCGCCGAGGCTGTCAGCGGCCAAGGAGGCTGTATGAGCGAGCACTTGATTAGGCGCGTCCTACGGGCCGACCTGCCAACTAACCTGAAGCTTACCGCCCTCAGCATCGCCGATGCCGCGAATGACGATGGCTTAGCCTTTCTGCAGCAAGGGCAGATCGCCGCCCAGCTCGGACAGAGCGACAGGCAGGTAAGGAGCAATATCCGCGATCTTCTGGATCTAGGTATTCTGTCGGTAGTGCACCGTGGAAAGAAAGGCCAGAATCAGTCGGGAGGTCGAATCTCCAACGGATACCAGTTCAACCTCGATTCTTTACCGCATCCGAAGCGCTAACCAAGCGTGAGACCACAAAAAAACGCCCGGTGGCAGCCGGGCGCTAAGGAGGTCGTCTACGAGAGGTCAAACAGGTGAATTATAACATGCCAATCCTTGAATTGCTAGACCGTTTACAACAAGTCCGCCCTGCCGGCAATGACCGATGGACCGCCTTATGCCCGGCACATGAGGACAGATCGCCCTCGCTGAGCATCCGCGACACCGGTGACAAGATCCTGATCCACTGCCATGCCGGCTGCCCTACCGATGACGTACTGGCAGCCGTTGGTCTGAGCTTCCGCGACCTCTACGCTGATCCGTGGCGAGCATCCTATGCATCTGCGACCGCGTCCCCTCAGGGTCGGCGCTGCGCTGAGAGCATACTGCGCGATACCGATCCGCTGGAGGTTGAGAGGATGGTATTGAGGATCGCAGACGCGGATAGGGATGCAGGTAAAGCGCTGTCCGCCGAGGACCTGGCTCGCGTCGAGGTTGCACGGATGCGGCTGTCTGCTGCTAAGGAGGATGCATGAGCGCGTGCTTGATGGGGCGTGTCGTATGGGCCGATCTGCCAGCTCACTTGAAGTTTACCGCCCTTATCATTGCAAATTACGCGAATGATGAGGGGTACGCCTATCCGGGTCGGGAACGGATTGCTGAGCATATGCGCCAGTCTGTTCGGCAGGTAGCTCGCAATATTCGTGAGCTTGAAGAGCTTGGTGTCTTGTCTAGATCTCACCGCGGAAAGCATGGAGGTGGTCGCGGGTCGAATTCTTACCAGTTCAACTTAGATTCATTGCCTCACCCAGGGCACGAAGCAAACAGGACATCAGCGTCCTGTTCAAACGTGACATCAGTGTCCTCTTTAAACAGGACACCCATGTCCCCTTTAAACGGGACACCAGTGTCCTCTTTGGGTGAGCAAACAGGACACCCATGTCCATCAAACGGGACACCCACGTCACCCTATACATCAGAAGAACCATCAGAGAAGAAAGAAGATACGTCAAAACCCGCTTCGCGGATTCCGACCTGTCCGCACCTGGAAATCATCGGAATCTATCATCGCGTCCTTCACGAGCTACCGCGTGTTGTTGAGAGCCGCTGGAAGGGATCAGCAAGCGAAAGGAACCTCAAGGCTCGCTGGGCTGAAGACGAGCGGCACCAAAGCCTGAAGTTCTGGGAGCAGCTCTTCGGAGTCGTCCGCACAAACGACTGGTGGATGGGCCGCGGAGACTGGAAAGGCGCAAACCTTCACTGGCTGGTCAAGCGCGCGAACTTCGACAAGGCGCTAGAGCGCGGAATCAATCTAAACAGGGAGACCAAAGACAATGCACGCTAACGATACTGGCATTCGCGTTCCTCCGCACTCGATAGCTGCAGAGCAAAGCGTGATCGGTGCAGTTTTGATCGATGCACGAGCCTGGGACCGAATTTCCGGCAGGGTAAAAGCCTCCGACTTCTATCTCCGCGACCATAGAATCATTTTCGGTGCCCTGGAGGCTCTCACAGCCGCCCAGAGCGCGTTGGACGTTGTAACCGTCTCCGAGTACCTTGACGCTGCCGGAACGCTCCAGGAGGCTTCTACGCTGACCTGCGTGGGTGAGCTTGCCAAGAACACGCCCAGCTCTGCAAACGCTGTCCACTACGCAAAGCTCGTTCGCGAGGCTGCACTTCTACGGAACCTCATCTCCGCAGGCGCCGAGATCCAAGATCGTGCTTTTGAGCGGAACGGTCAGAGCGCGTCCGAGCTAATTGCGGAAGCCGAGCGAAGCCTGTCCGAGCTTGGTAGCCTGGAGTCCAGGAGTAGTGACCGTCCCCGCGAGATTAGCGATGTGATTTCGGCGGTTGTTGGTGAGATCGAGGCAGCTCATCAGCAAGGAGGCAAGATCGTTGGGTTGCCGAGCGGTTTTTCTGGACTGGACGCCAAAACGACTGGCTTTGAGCCTGGGCAGCTCATCATTCTTGCAGGGCGCCCGTCTTCTGGTAAGACCACGTTGGCGATGAACATCGCCGAGAATGTTGCTGTTCAGCAGGGAAAGCCGGTGCAGGTTTTTAGTCTGGAAATGTCGTCAAACGAGCTTGGCAAACGCTTACTCTCCTCAGCTGGACGTCTGGACTTTCAACGTTTGCGTACCGGGTCGCTTGCTGAGAATGAGTGGTCAAAGCTCACGCCAGCCATTAGGACCTTATCGGCAGCCAGGCTCCACATTGACGACACTGCTGCTCTGAGTCCTGCCGAGCTGCGAGCACGTGCCCGTCGTGCACACAGGGAGAATGGTCCGCTTGCGCTGATAGTTGTAGACTATCTCGGGCTGATGAGAGTACCCGGTATTCGTGCAGACAACCGGGTGGCCGAAGTGACGGAAATCAGCCGAAGCCTGAAGGCGCTCGCAAAGGAGCTGAACGTCCCCGTTGTTGCCTGTTCACAGCTTAACCGAAGCCTAGAACAAAGGAACAACAAACGACCAATAATGAGTGATCTTCGCGACTCAGGAGCGATTGAGCAGGACGCGGACCTGATCCTCTTTCTCTATCGCGATGAGGTTTACAACCCAGACTCACAGCACAAGGGTATCGCAGAGCTGGCGGTTGCCAAGCAACGAAACGGGCCAACTGGGGTGGTATATTTAACCGCCGCTCTTGAGCGTATGCGGTTCGAGAACTTTGTCGGTGACATATCGCGACTGAAGGCGGGTGCAGGACCAAGCAATACAAATGGAGTTGATAGGTTTGAATACTGAAGGTATAATGTCCAAATGATTGCAGCAAAGCAACTAGCCAAAGCCAAAGCAAGGGCGAATCGTGATAAGCATGAGGCACCATTTGAGCGCCAGATCTCTGCGCTTGGGCTTCCTCCGTGCTGCCGAGAATATCGTTTTGCTGCGATCAGTGTCGGCTGGGATTGCTCGCTAGGTGCGAAAAACAAGGGGGAGAAGCTGAGGAGCAGGCTGGACAAAGCCGGTCTTAAGGATTGGCGGTTCGATTTCGCTTGGCCAGATTACCTTGTTGCGTTAGAGATCGAGGGAGCCGCAGGGTTGGGAAGGCATACTAGGCCTAAAGGATTTACCGATGATTGTCGGAAATACAATGCGGCAACCCTGCTAGGCTGGCAGGTTTACAGAGTGGTCGGCAGCATGGTGCACAGCCTGGATGCAATCAATCTTGTCTCCAGAGCGCTAGATCTTGCGCGCCAGACTCCATAGCATAAAAAACCCCTTAGCCGAACCAGCGGGAGCTCCCATTGGAACGGAAAGGGGCCGTGTTAAGGAAGATGATATCACAACAGAGAACTAGATGGCAAAAGTATTAGTAGCTTGTGAAGAATCTCAGGTAGTGGCCATAGAGATGCGGGCGTTGGGGCATGAGGCTTACTCCTGTGATATTTTGCCGTGTTCTGGTGGGCATCCCGAATGGCATCTACAACAAGATGTAACGGCATTGCTGAAGCAACAATGGGATTTAATTATCGCCTTCCCACCATGCACAAACCTGGCTAGCTCCGGCGCAAGATGGTTTAAAGAAAAACAAAAAGACGGAAGACAGCAAGCGAGTATTGATTTCTTCATGCAGTTTTCCGATTTGTCTATCCCATATTGCATCGAAAATCCCATAGGCATTATGTCTACTGTCTGGAGAAAACCAGACCAGATTATCCAGCCTTGGGAATTTGGGCATGGCGAAACAAAAGCAACGTGTCTATGGCTATACAAACTTCCTCTATTACAACCGACGGACATCGTAGAGGGACGTGAGCAGCGGATATGGAAAATGTCTCCATCAAAAGACAGAGCCAAACTAAGAAGTAAGACTTTCCCTGGAATAGCTAAAGGAATGGCAGAACAGTGGGGAAGTTTAATCAACAGAGAACGAGGTGAAAAATGATTGAGCTAAAAGAATCAGAACGCACTCGCTGCGAAATTTGGACCCGCGTGATGGGCTACCACCGCCCCGTGGCTTCATTTAATAAAGGGAAGACGCAGGAGCACAAGGAACGGCTGTACTTCAAGGAGAACAAAACATGCTAACTGATAGCGAGTGCAAAGCACCGCGGCATATCCTAGCTATGATGAAGGCGAATAAGATCCCAAGGTCCACCTACTTTTGGAGAGTGGCCAACGGGTGGTCGAGAGAGGACGCGGCGACTAAAGCGCCAAAAAAGTTCGCCCATTCCGCCATAGCAGATTATGGTGTCCGTAATGCAGATTGGCCTGTTCCTACGAGCACAGTGCTAGGTACGAGGTATTTATGCAGATAAGCTACGATCCAACCGGCAAAACTCAGCATGAAGCAGGGGCAAAGCTAGACGCGCGAAAAGTACGAGCTGGGCTCGTTATTTCTAGTTTCGCAAGAGCGTTAACGGAGATCAGCGAAGTAGGCACCTACGGCGCAAGAAAATACACCGATAACGGTTGGCTAGAAGTTCCAGATGGAGAAGCCCGCTATACCGATGCCATGTACAGGCATTTGCTAGCCGAGGCTCGAGGGGAGAAATTTGACGAGGAATCAGGCTTGCTGCACGCAGCTCATGCAGCCTGGAACGCTCTTGCTAGGCTAGAGCTAGTGCTAAGATGAGCTAAAAAGATTCGCTTGAAAAAAATACTTGCGTATTATGCGTAACATCGTATAATAACCTTGGTTAAGCGAAATCCTCATCATGCAGAAAAAAATTAATAAATGCAGAAAACTCACTCCAGCGCAGTGCCCGAAGAGCGAGACTTGGTTTGTTAATGGCGGCCGCTGCGGATGGGCACACGCCTGCTCAAAATGTACTGGAGATCCGGAGTGGCGAGTTGCCTTCACTCAGGAGCAAATTGCAGAGATCGAAAGGAAGTTGGCTGGAACGGCTAACGTATCATAGCGAATACATGGGCGAAACATGAACGAAAAACAGACTAACGATGAGCGAGTGTACGTATGGCCAGATGGAACCTGGTGCTATGAGTGCGATCGATGGGAGATGGCGCATAAGAGCGACGATTACCAGGTTGTTCAAGCCAAAGTTTTCTTTATGAAAGAAGAAATCTAGCGGTATTAAAGAGGAGTTGATATGAACTATTGTAGTGGTGAGGACGGGTATGCCTATTACAAAAAAGGCCATGTACCACTCGATGAGTTCATGACGCAACTCAAGGCTTACACAGATGAGATTGACGCTATTCGAAATGTGGCGCCGATCCACACATGGAAGCGCGTTGCCCGTGACTTTCAGGCTGGTCATTCTGTGGTGATTAACGCGAAACCTCTATCAAGAGGCTCATTCCCTGTGACGTGGATAGAGTTGCAGACAAGCTGATGGAGCTGTTGCTGAAGCAAATTAATTTGTATGATGATTCATCAGCGTAATGACAGCGACCTAAAAGTCGAAATAGAAGTACTCAAGGAACGGACTCGTGGGATGGAGATGGCTCTCGCTCTTCAGGCCGAGGAGTACGCTCGTCGTCTTGAGGAGCTGAACCACGCCCACGCTAGGGCGCAGGAACGGAATGCTAATTTCCTTGGCATGGAAGCCTACGAAGAGCACAAAAAGCAGCTTGAGCAGTGGCAGCGAGCAGTGGACTCATTCATCAGTGAGTCGCGCGGGAGCAAGACCAGCATAATATCAATGTTCAGCGCAGCGCTCAGCATTGGCGCCCTGGCATTGGCCCTGCTGAAAATACTGAAACCTTGAGCATAGTGAAAGTGATCAAAATTCTGGACAGTAGATGACAAAGTCATGATTACAAAATGGGATAATCGGTTTTTGGGCTTGGCCAAGCATATTGCGGCATGGTCAAAGGACCCGAGCACACAGGTCGGCGCAGTGATCGCCGACAAGCACAACAGGATAGTCTCTCTCGGATATAACGGGTTGCCTCGCAAGATTTCGGATGACCCCTCAAGGCTGCAGGACAGGGATACCAAGCTAGCCCTCACGCTACATGCGGAGGAGAACGCTATCCTCTTCTCACAAGGCCGCGCATGGGGAGGGACAATCTATACTTGGCCGCTTCCGCCTTGCGCTCATTGCGCTTCTCAAATCGTTCAGGCAGGTCTACACCGCGTTGTCTCTCCTGCGCCTACCCAGGACCATATGTCGAGATGGGCAGAATCGCTGCGGCTTGCGGCTCACGTTATGCGCGAGGCTGGCGTTGTGGTTGAGGAGTTGCATGAGGATACAGGCACAAACATCGCAACCTCACCATTGGTAGAGGATATGTCATGTGAGGATCTTTTGGCTGTAATTGATATGGAGCTAAAGCGTAATGGTTATGACTTCTAAAGTTCCCAATCTCACCACAGAGGACCGTAAAGCGATCGCTGAAGCCATCGAAGAACGAGCAGCGATCCGAGAGTTTGACGGCGGCGAGACCCGGAAGGCTGCCGAGCGGAATGCCCGATCCGCAATAAGGGTCTACCGCTACAGAGTGGCTGGCAAATCAAGCAGCTGGTTAACCATGATCGCACCAAGCTGCGATTTAACAGAAGCACGTCACCACCTGGAGCTGCGCTTTGGCGAGAGGCTGGTGGATGTGGTCGAGCACATTTGGAGTTCATAAAGATGACCATTATTGCAAGTATCAATGGAAGAGTAGCTAGGGACGGAGAATTGCGCCAATCGAAAGCGGGCAAGCCGTGGTGCCGAGTAAGCGTCGCATGCTATGCTGGAAAAGACCGAGAGAAAGATGAGGAATTGACTCAGTGGTTCACCCTTATTGCGTTCGGTCGGGTGGCAGAAGATCTTGCTGGGGTTGAAAAGGGGCAGACCGTAAGCGCTATCGGTCGGGTGGAGCTGAATCGCTGGACCACCCAGGAAGGCGAAACGCGGGAGGATATGCGATTGATCTGCGACGCTATCGTGACCGCGAGAAGCGCCGGCTCGGGTGGACGCAAGTCAAATGACAATGGAGACCGGGGCGGCCATCAAGCGACCCATCGGGCTCAGGCTCCGGCTCAGGCTGATGCGCCGTTCGACGACGACATTCCGTTCTGATTCGAGTACCCACGCAGCCATGCGAGAAAGTTATGGGCGTGGCTGTCAAAAAATTTTCCTGTTGGTTTGGTTAAGAATGTCACGTAAGCTCATGATCTTTCTACTTATTAGCTGCGCTTATGGCTGTGCCATTGGTAGACGTAAGTCATTGAATTTACGGGTCCTTCTGGACTATCACTCGGGCTACTATTTCGGAC
>Ga0307428_1001704_pt1 | contig 10733 bp, 8 predicted proteins | sample SalMarWE160240MG_FD_202161 | JGI IMG/M metagenome (GOLD analysis project Ga0307428, IMG submission 202161) | Salt marsh sediment microbial communities from the Plum Island Ecosystem LTER, Massachusetts, United States - WE1603-240 | ecosystem: Environmental > Aquatic > Marine > Intertidal zone >...
CTTCTTCAATAGACCAATTGATGGCGTCATGAATTTCACCAGGAGACCACCTATCATGGATTTCTATTGAGTCCGTTGAATCTGGAGCAGCTGTAAATGGATACTCAGGAGTCAATACCGCCGTAGCATTGTCAAAGTCAGAGATCGGCCGCTCTTCCTGCGTCTCCACAACATATACAAAGGAGTTCTTCCAGTAGTTGTCCCCCTGAACCAGATAATCAGTGGATGGTAGAGATATAGCACTAGGAGTACCAGACAGTGGAATTTCTCCATCAGAGTATGTTCTGAAGAACCGGCTCTTGGATGCCTTAGACACCGCCCGCCGTAGTTGCTTTCTAGTTTTTGTGGGTTCAGCCATTTGTTACCTCTTCTTCATCTTCCGCATTGTCATAGCCAGACGAGCCTGTGCACCGGTCTTATCACCTCACTTAGCTGCCGCCAGCAACCACGACAATTCGATATTTCCCATCTTGTTAATAGCCCCCGCTGCTTTGGCTTTCTTCCTCAAAGCCCCAGGATGTTTGATTGCCCCTTTAAGCCATTTCTTTTTAGCCACAGCTCACCTTCGAAGATTATTCTCTCCGTCTCAGGCTGATTCTAAATGTCTGATCTGTTGTTGGCCCAACCAATGTGGTCAGTTTCAGGTGCGTCAAACCCTGGAACAACAGGGGATCGAGAGCGTTATATACCTGTTCCTCTCCCTCAACCCCAGGAATAACTGTTCCTGCTGCACTGTACATAGAGTAGAAATTTGAACCGTCCACAGAACCCTCGAATGAAATTACGTCCGATGATGCCATTGTCGCATCTGTTGTAGTTCGAACGAACCCCATGATTTCCATACCTTCAAGATCAATGGCTTCAGTCTCCAAATCTGTAGACTGCATGACCACATCCTTGTAATACACTTTATTGTAATATGATGCTATGCCCATGTTTTACCTCTTAAGGGAGCATGGCAGGACTCTCCATTTGAGAGCCATACTGCTCGTCTATTTTCTTCATTTGTTTTTGCAGCTCCCCATATTCAAGATCGGACTTCATTGCTGCCTTCCGAGCTCCTGCCTCGTCTTTGCTCTTCTTGATAGTGTACCATCTCCGAGCCACTACCTCTGGAACCACATGCTGCCCAGGAGGGAATACCCACTTCATGTGCAAGATGTTGATAACCTGTGGCTCAACAACCATACGCTTGTTCTCACCCCGACCCACCATAATCGGAGTGCCTGGAATTAAGATGGTAACCTTCTTACCATTCCGAACCATGTCTTCCAGCTTCATCTCGTTCACCGCCCGCTCACCCCTACGAACTTTCAGAGCCTCTTCAAACATCTTGACTCCTTTGGCCTGTTCTCTCTCCAACTCATCACCAGTAGGTGTGTACATATTACCCAGTTCAAGTGTTCGTTCGATAAAACCTTCTTTATCATCCTCGAAGCGCTTGGCATCCCGCTCGTACCGATCCATCCCAGCTCTTAGCTTCGATAGCCTTTGAGCATATTCTGGATCTTCCAGTAGAGACAGGTCGCCCTTGATGAGCTTCTCCAATTGCAAAGCCAGCTCGAAGGCCTTAGTAGGTGGTGCGTTGGGAAACTCCTTCATCAATCTCTTGATGAGGTCTGATTCTCCAGCACCGTCCAGCCGGATTTGCTGTTGGGCTAGTTCATTAGCTCTCTGCTGGAGTTTCTGTCGTTTCTTCTTCTTGCCCCGCATCGTCCACCTCCTCTATTTTGAACTCGCTTATGTCAACAAGATTCTCTGACTCCCCACTCGGAGAGATGTGTTTATTAACTACCCCCTCATTGATAACTTCAACGTCATCTGCGAACTGCATGTCGATTTCCTTAATAAGGAAGTCACACAACTCTGACCGGCCCATGGCCTTGTTAGCCAGACCCGTCTTATGATCAACATCTTTGCTAAGGTCTACAAGCCGCTTGTGAAACTTCTTGCCTGTAAGCTGCTTCTTTTCCATCAATTGTGCCATACCCTTGTGTTGACCAAGGGCTTCATTCATGTCTGCTACAGCTTGATGGTGCTCGGCCTCTAACATAGTCTTGATCGTCTCCAATCTCTGTCTGTTAATCATTTGGCTCACCTCATATCCATATAGTTTAGACTTCATCCAACCGCACCCTTTTGGCACGATTACCTTTACGCCCATCCCTATAGCTATTCCGATCCACCACTCTGAGTTTGGGCGCTGATACTGGTATTCTGTATCTGTCGCCATCTCAAACCCATAGACCCCGATTTCATCGAAGCCTTCCAGCAGCGCCATAGCTATCATATAACCAAAACTGCTAGTGAAGTAGGCCACTCCGAAGCGTTTCTTTACTTCTTCGAGAGGGAACTTTACACTAGCAGGGATATCTTCGTACCGCTCCTGCATATAGATAGGAAAGTCGTGTTCTTCCTGCAACCACACCCAATGGTCTGGGTCACTGCGGTTGTTTAGTTTCGTGAAGTCCCATCTCTGGTGCATCTGGAACCATCGGGTCCATCGCTTCATAAAGCCATGGTTGTAGCCTTCATTACAGCCCCAGATCTCCCATTCAGGATCGTCATAGGGAGCCAAATGTCGGGTGTCTGGATAGAAGCCTACCAATCCGACTTTCTTTTTACCTGTCATATCTCCTCCCCAACCGGTCGGCAGAGTGTTGAAGTGGGGAGGTACTCCAACTTCTCCACCGACCAGTCATTATATTAGTGTTGATACTTGTAACCAGCATGTGAGCGATACATGATGTGGAATCTTAGAGACCCCGCACTAGCTGCACCAGCTCCTACTGCCGCTGTAATCGTACTGCCGCTTGCGTACTTGCGGTAAACCAGCTGTTCCATAGGCTGTGTGTTCAAAAGAGAACCACCACCTATCTTCATAAGGACGTTGCCTGCTGTATCAGTGATTTCCACTGAACCGTCGCCAGCGTCAAACGCTGTTTCTGGGTCACAGACAATAGCCATGAGTTCCGTGTTTACAGGAAGCTCGAAGATTGCAACTGTCCCACCATCATACGCTACTGCGTCAGATTCAACGGACAGTACCGCTAGTTTGTGCCAATCCTCTCCCACGTCAGTAGGAGAGGGTACGGCATTAGCAGTTATTTTAGCCATGTGCCGTTACCCTCCTTACGTTTTATGCGTGTTTGATGTACTTCACGTAGATAGCCATCTTACCTGCGGCCAGTGTTACTGCACCGCCGGTTCCTGCTACTGAGTCTTCTGCTGCCGCTGGGCGGTAGCCCTGGACACTTGCAGGTAGAGCAGCCGGTAGATCTGTTGTCAGGCCTGCCAGCCCACTCATCCACTGGATGAATGTGTCTACTGTTGTTGATCCGACATCACCTGCAACACCAAATGAGTCTGGGTCAGATGATGTTCCAAGGGTTGCGGCCGCTGATGCGGTGAACGCCTCTTCAACAAACCATCCGATGTCAAGGATGTCGATGTTGGTGCTGTTCAATGTTACAAGGCTGTCAATTGCTGCGCCATCTGTGTCGGATGTGTAAGTTACATCAGGAGATCCTGATGAAACACCCCATGTAACCTTCAGCACTCGAACTGGAGCAGGCTCGTCGCCTAGATACGGTTCGCCCAATACTGGGATTGCCTTTAGAGTCATAATTATTTCCTCCGGTATAGGGCCAGTTTATAAGCTGGCCCCTACTCGACTAATGTTATGTTGCTGAGAAGTCATTGGCATGCTGAAGATCTAGAATCCATGCAGAGTTCAAGATTGCCTCTTCGTGCGTTGCCTTCCAGCCTACGGTTCCTCTCTGATCCAGTGGGTCGTGAATACCAGAAGAGCCAAGGCCCTTCATAATAATCTCAACCGGCTTCACTGTCTGCCCTGTTAGAGGGCCTACACCGTCGCCTCCACCGTCCATCATTAGGTCCGGCATCAAACCTGCGAAGCCTGCCACTGCGTATGACTCTCGTGCGATAAATAGCATTGAGTATACGTCAACGGTTCCGGCATCACCGGCATCTGCGTTCTCGTATGCGTTTGAGCTAATGAAGATCTTGCATCGTAGGATGCGACCTACATAGCCGCTTCGAACACTTTCGCCGCCTTCACGAGTGAAGAGTGCAACGAATGTAGTATCCCGCATCAAGTTAGCCCATGAGTGGGGGTGGATGATGACAATGAAATCATCGCCATCTACTGGTAGAGCATTATTTGCCTCAAGTGCTGCTACGGCCTTCACGAATGATGCATAGTCGATTAGGTCGTTGGTTGTGTCGATGTCAGTTGTTGCGGCAGCTGAACCTGAGTACCGTGCTGTGGCTCCTGAAACCATAGCGTTACGAACGAGCGTATCTACTGAAAGACCCGCCTGCTCGCCGAGGATGGCTGAAATCTCTGACACGATAGGATCGAAGTTTGTTACGTCCAGCTTGTCAGTAAAGCCGATCCACGCACCGTACCAAGACGGTGTGATGGTTACAGTTGATAGGCTAGGGGCATCATGCTCATCGGGTGTCACACCCTCTGATAGGGTAGAAGTCACTGCTGCCAGTGACCCATACTTCCGAATTTCGTATGAACCGAAGCCAACGAATCGGGCTGGTACTGCCCATCTGGGGTGAACCAGACGAGGCTGCGCCCGTGTCAATAGACGCTTCTCATATAGAGTCTTTATAGCGTCGCTGAAATTTGCGGTTTGTGCGTTAGACATAGTATTGCCTCCAATATTTGCCTAGCGCAGCGCAGCCTTGTAATTAAGGTTTAATTAGATTACTCGGCTTTCTTATCGCTAACACCAGGCAGGATGTCTGAGTTGATCTGTCCTGTTTCGATGCCACGCCAGAATTGTTCATCGGTTAGCTCTCGGCCAATCTGCTCTTCTACTTTCTTCTTTACCTGAGCGACTGTTTCTGCCGGTGCGTCACCTACTCCTGTTGTGGTCATCACGTTTGGTGCAGCGGTTTCCCTTTTCTCCTCTGCCTCTTTCTGAACTGTTGTGTCAAGTCCACCCGCTGGCCGCTCTCCTAGAGATTTCTCTAGTTCTGCCATTCGAGTTGCGACACCTTCCCATCCAGATTGCATCAGAGATTCGGGGTTAGATGTATCGAGCCTATTTGCTGGGACACCAAGTTCGATGAAGCCTTGTAGATAGGTTCCCATGCTTTGAGCTACTTCCATCTGAGATTGCTTCTGCTCCAACTCTTTCTGGAGCCGAGCTACCTCTTCCTTCGCCACGCCAGCTTCATACTTGGCTCGTTCGTTCTCATCCATTCCCGCTGTTGCCAACTCGTGGATTCGGCCTTTAGCTTCTTGAAGCTGTTTGTCATACTCACGGCGATCTTGTGCCCGCTGCTTGTCTAGGGTAGATCGGAGTTGGCTGATATCCCGCTCTGAAGCCTCTTTCATGGCTGCCAGTGTGGTTTCTGCCGCCTCTAACTGTTCCTTCAACTTAGCATCACCTGGAACCTGATCGGTCGTCCCATCCTGCTTTTGAACTCCGTCTTGCTGGTCCACCTCTTGCGAAGCTACCTGCTTTTCGGGGTTTCCGGTAACCTTAGTATCGGTCATGTACTACCTCCCTATTAGTTATGTTATGTATTTTACGACATAACCAATCGTTATGTCAAGTCTTTTATCTTACGAGTTTATCTGCATCCAAAATGGCCTGAATGAATACTCCGTACTCTGGATGTCTTTCTGCCATGCCCTGGATGTATTCCAATCCTATTGCAGACAGGGGCCGGTCGTGTCCTATCAGGGCCGCTATCTCATTCACAATCATATCTCCGCCGACCTCAGCAAATCCAGTAGGCAGAGGCACTTCTGTGCTTACAGCCGATGATGCTGCTCCAGATGATGATATCGTTTCACCCCCTGGCTCATACACCGCATCATTGTAGTGCTTGGCCCACAGCTGGAAGTTCTCTCCAAAGATGTCTCGGTAATCAAAGTAGTCACCGATACGCTCATCAGCAAGTCTCATTTCCTTCTGTTGGGTACTGCCCATTCTCCAGTACAGGCTCAATACTCTCTGGAAGTCCTCCCCAAATCCACTGTCTACAGATCGCCAGAAGTCATCATTCAACTTCTTAGCCGCTGACCACTCCCGCAACTGTGCATTTGTAGGCTCCCTCAAGTTCATCTTTAGTGCAGCCTCGGCTAATAGGTCAGCAAACTTCTGGAACTCTGTTGAGTCTTGCCATGCTTCCCCATTACCACCGGTGATGTACCATACGTTCAAGTGCTCACCAATATCCATACCAGATGGGGCCATAGCTTGTGCTACATTCAGTAGAGTATCTTTGTCTCTACCCGACCGCATTAGCACGTCCCATACCGTATCTTCTCGCCGCCCAATTGGGTCATCTGACTCCAACCGGTCATCTACACCTAGAACGTCGTCCTTACCTTCAGCGAAAATTTGATCCCTTGTCCATTCTCGGTTCGGGTAATTCTCCAATATCCAATCTGCTAGTTTATCTAGCGTTGGGATTGGATTAGCTTCCTTCCACGCCCTCTCAGCCAGCACTCTATCCTCACTGGATAATCCATCAACAGCTGACCAATAGGTATCCCAGTACGTTACCCTCCATGCCTCATTCAGGGCATCAAGGATAGTATCCTGGTCCTTCAACCATTCAGAGTAATCATCGAAGCTGGCCTTATTCATAATTCCCCCTATCATGTTATTAACATCAATCATACGCTGATCTCCAGCTTCAAACTCTCCATCCAAGATCTGCTGCATTATCTCAGGGGTAATACCCCGCCCACCGGTAGCATAGTCATAAACTTCAAGCATGAAGGGGTCTCCAAGCGTATTCAAAAGAATTGGGAAATGTGCTCCCCACTCTTCCAGTCGTATTGAATACTCTGTGTAAGACTCGTTCTCCTTGTTGTATTTAGGTCTCGTCTCTTTGACTGCCCAGTACAACATATCCCGAACATGCTCTTCAATCAGAGATGTGGGCTTGTACCCCATAAACGACCGCCGCCGTGCATCGTTGTACATAGGATTGGATACAATAGCTCCACGTTTCTTGAAGTACTCATCCCAGATTACCCCGAACTCATCGCCACTTGTCCCAATTGGAAGCTCACCTATCTGACCATCCAACCATTCACCGAGAAGTCCCATGGCCTCATAGTACTTGCTCGTCACCTCATCTTCATTCAATCTTATAGCAATGAGGTCTCGTCGCTCCAAACCATACAATTGCTCCCCTGTTTCCTCTGAGCGGGTCCATCGAAGTGATCCATACAGGTTATTCAGGAGACCATCAGGTGTCTCATACCGGTTCATGATATAGTTCTCATACCGATTCTCGATGTCTGGGTCAAGTCCGAACACTACAGATCCTACGTTGCTGTTGACCATATCCCGCAGAAAGTTTACCTCAGTTCGTATACGCAGCAGTTCAGCATCTTCGTCTGTAAACTGCTTTGGATAAAAGCCTGTAGCCCAACCAAACATTCTACTGCTGTAGTCACTGGTTTCAAGGTCATGTCGAGCGGATACCCACAAAGGATCATCCTCACGAGGCGTCTTTATAGGAGAGCCGTCGGGGTTTACACCTTCGTATCCAAGGGCATTCTTGGCTTCATTCGATAGTGTAAGAGCGTTATCAGGATCATCTTCCATCCTACCCATAAGCCCACGTAGAAGTCTTACTTCTACCAAGTAGTCTTCCCACGGCCGGTCAGGTGTCCACATCCACTTCAGGGCTGGGGCTTCAAACACCCGCAATTTCTCCCGCACCCATCTCTGCCACCACTTAGGGAACAGGTCCATAAGTGGAACGATACCATATGGACTTACTCTGTTCTGGTCCAACACACCCGCCCAAATTAGTGGATATTCTACCCAAGGAGCCATACTTACCCCAAAGTATTCCCCCTGCCGATGCAAATAGTCGACCACTTGCTCACCAATACTTGCATTCTGCATATCTTCATGCCAATATCTGTCGTGCATAGGCAGTAAATACCGAGCGGAAATAGCAGCAAGTGGGTCAATCCATACCCCCGTTCCTGGGACGGGTAGATATCCAACCATTCCTGGCTTTTGCTCTCCACGAGATGTAATAGCCCCATGCTCAAAGCTCACCCGTCGAGACAACAACAAATATTTCTGCCAGAACCCTAGAATTTCTGGGTGTTCTGCTACTGTATCTGCCCAGAATGGAATAGACCGGCTCGTGAACTTCCAGAACGGATAAATATTCTGAATCGTCTGGTCAAGGGCTGAGTAGTCAGAGTAATCAACCATGACTCGGTTCACTTTATCTATAGCCCCTTCAGCTTCATCACTTCCATGTAGAACAAGTTCTAGCACGGAGTTTCGTCCCGTAGTTGCCTCTGGTAGAAAGACCTCCTTCAGGAGTTTCATCTGGTCTTCTGGTGGTCGCAAGGTAAATAGGTTACCCTCATCTACCATTCCAATCATTGTCTTCTTCCACAACTCTAAGGCTTCTACAGCCTTTTCAATTCTCTGCTGCTGGTGTTCCACTGAAGCTAAAACAGTTCTCCATCCTTCGTGCATACCCGACGTTGGGTATGGCACTGGAAGAGCCTTTGGTACAGCTCCCATCATTTGAGGCTTATGTGAACCCTCGTACAACAGGGTCTTGTGCCCCCAAGTTCCTGGGTTTTCAATCTGCCAGATACGATACTCCATCATATCCCGTGCTGCATGTCCCTCTGGTATTATGTCAAGCTGTTTACGTAGATAAGCAAGGAAATCCTCTGGTGTCTTGGTGATGTAGGTTGGGTAAGTATCCAGCCCCTCAGATACCAACCACGCATTCCAGAACTCTATCTCCCCCTCATTTACCTGCTGAGCGGCCTTCTTAGCTACTCGTTTGGTTTGACTCATTCCTGTCTGTTCTGTCCACACCTGGGCAAGATCATCAGCTACTTGGATTTCACCGGCCAATCGGTGTAGATAATCTGAAGCTGGCCTCCATAAGTCACCGGATGTAGATTCGAATACACCCTTATACAGGTTCTCCTGCATATTCTCCCAGATACGATCCATCATTGTTCTTACAGCTCTAGCATTCGGTCCTGGGATCTTCTCTACAGGGAACATCAGGTTGTCGATTGCCCGTGCTACAATATCTCGCCGTCCACCCTGAGCGTAGCCGCTTATCTCATTGATTACATCAGGATCTCCAGTTTTTCTCCACTTACCGGCAGTTTCTTCCCACCAACTAGGTGAGCGGGATTGTTGGATCAATTTACCCCCAGGAGCTGACCGACGTGGAACGATACCATCCACCTCTTCTCTCATTAGGTTGAGTTCGTCCATTACAATCTGCCGCATTGTGTTGTCAGCAATCTCGTCTACATTTGTAGCATCACCAATACCTGCCTTCAACACAGTCTGCCGTCTTACCAGCTCCTCTTCAGATAAAGCTATCTGTGTAGCTTGTGTTCGGGCGACAAATTCATCCAATGTCTCTTCCAGTTCTGGAGACACTTCCTTCCATAGCTTGTTGATAGTTTCGGAAACATCCATGCCCGCTTCTCTTAGTTCTATCCGCATACTGTTAGCCGAATGCTTGAACCGCTTTTCCCCCAACTTCACCCAACCCTCAACTCGCTCACGTGCACCAGGAATAATCTTCTCTATCTCATCCAATACAGGAGTAGCCATCTCCATGACTTCTGGAGCAGCCCGACGTGTCTGTTCCAACCACGCTTCAGCTCCTTTCAATGTACTGAAGGTCCCAGAGTTTGGCACTAAATTACCGCTTTCAGTGTAAATTACCTGCCATCGTCCTTCTACCTTTGAGACTGTATATCCATCAGAGAATGTGTATAAACCACCACGCCCTACTTTGGTTCGAACAATCTCTCCACCTTCCTCAGCACCAAAGAGTGCTGTCTTCTCCTGTGCAGCCTTCTTTGCCTCAGCCTCCAAGCCCTGTCGAACAAGGCTCTCCTCCGCAAGGTTCTCAGCTGCTACCTTAGATGATATCTGTCCATAGTATCTCTCCCACGGCATCTGTGATAACTTCTTGATGTTTTTGGTTGGAACATCTCCGAAGATGGCTCTAGTCCACGCTGCTATACCGGCCTTAGATTCCATCCAAAAACCACTTACCCTACCAACCCCACCACTGGCAACTCCTGCCATTCTAATACGCTTGATAGCTCCATCCTCTGCGTAAGAGATGGTTACACCCATTCGTGTTATCACCTCATCCAGTGTAGGCATGACAAGATCTTGGTTACTTCGGACCCGTGCTGTAGCTTCAGCAGACATACTTGTTAGGGTGTCGTACAGTCGTCTACCCCACATATCTGCTGCTTCCCAATAAGCCTTTCGTATAGCTGGAGGCTTTCCTACAGGACCTGGGAATATTTCATACATAGCTCGCTGAAATCTACTTCGAAGTCGCATGGATGTGTCAATGTACTCATGTATCTGACCAGCAAGGTCGAGCTTGCGTGCGGACTCAGCCGACTCTACTGCTATGTCAATAGCCGTCTCAGCTGTTTTGACTGACTCACGCCCGATTGTTCTAGCTTCAGTAGCAAGCTCTCTACCAGTATCACCAAGCTGAGCAAATGTAACCTTCTGGTTCTCTCCAGCTTCGTAGAACTCTTCTGAATGAACGAAGTAAGCGTTATCTCCCAGCGCCAAATCTTCCAACTTCACTTCTGTCTCTGCCAACGTACGCTGAACTGAAGTAGGTAACTCTGTTGTTGGAATAGTTGCGGCCTCTTCTATTACCTCGGTCTTAACTTCCTTTTT
>Ga0307428_1001706_pt1 | contig 10726 bp, 9 predicted proteins | sample SalMarWE160240MG_FD_202161 | JGI IMG/M metagenome (GOLD analysis project Ga0307428, IMG submission 202161) | Salt marsh sediment microbial communities from the Plum Island Ecosystem LTER, Massachusetts, United States - WE1603-240 | ecosystem: Environmental > Aquatic > Marine > Intertidal zone >...
CGTCTCCGCTGAAATACTCAAGTAACAGGCAGAGTTTCAGACGTCAGTCTGTTCTCTGAAAACATCTTATTTTCTGAATTTAACTAAGTAGCCGTTTTTGAAGAAACGGTAACTGTTAGTTTGGTTTGCAGCTAAAAAATTTTCAAGAATAAAAAATGAAGTTGATATGTTGTGCATAAACTCTAACGGTGTGCTAGTTTTCTGTTAGTACGCAGTCGTCGTATTCTTTTTCAAGCTTGTTTTTGTGCGACATCTCTTCTTGTGCCAGTTTAGAAAACAGTTCACCCATCTTTGTTCCTCTAAGTCCCAGAGCCAATGTTTTGTAGTAGTCATAGGTGCTCTTTTCTCGTTTCGCCGCGTAAACAAGTATCGCCTCGTAATCCGCGCCCTCAGACAAAGGAGTGTCCTCCAGCATGTCAACGATCTTGAGGTCTTGAACTGCGCCGCCGTGGGAACCCAGTTCCGAAAGTTTCGTTTTGTCGTTCATTATCGCTTCAAGTTTGTTTTTGTGTCCCATTTCTTCTTCTACCAGTTGTTTGAGGAAAACCTTGGATGACGGGTATTTGGCATTCTCGAGCGCCATAGTGTAAAGGGCAATGGATTGTTCTTCAACTTTTACTGCGGCTTCGATAATCGCTTTCCAATTTAGTTCAGACAATGATAAAACCTCAAAACTTTTTGCGGTTACTCTTAAAACATAAAGCTTTCGAGATTCTTAAACAGTTCCATCTAATCGATGACCCTGCAAGGTCTTAAAAGAAAGCCGCCGAAAGGAGATCAAAAATGTTCACGCTTTGCTCCTCAGCTTTTTTGGACACTTCAGCACATCTCCACCCAATCTTTCTTATTTAGAATTGTACTCTTCCCACAAAATATTACGTATTTATTTCGGGTAAACCCTTTAGAAAACAGAGCACTAGACTTTACTTGTGATGCAAAGTGGCTGGCAGATACAAGGCTGTTGCAGTTGAATCCAGATACTGGAAGCCGGGAGACGATTACCTCAAACAAGTAGTGCGGGCGATAGATGGCACAGTAGAGAACGGAGATTTTGTAACAGTCTCTGAAAAAGCAGTCTCCACGGCACTGGGCAACCTAATTGACGAGAAAGAGGTTGAAGCAAGCTGGCTTGCACGTTTTCTAGCCAAATACTGGATGCGATTTGTCTGGCCCTACATCCTCGGACCCTTATGTCACCTACGAAAGAAGACCATCAATTATGTTCGATTATACCCCACTGAGGAGGGGAGCCTTCACAAGCAGCTAGCCCTAGAGCAGAGCGGTTTTCTGCAAGCCCTGATGCACGGGTCAGAGGGCGCCATCGACGGAAGCAACCTGCCATACTCCTACGTCAGCCTTCCATTAGAAAACGCCCAAAAGATTGCTCAGGAACTACGGGAGCAAATCAGAACTAGACTCGGAAAAAATGTAACCGTTGCTATTGTGGACACAGACAAAACTTACTCTCTGAAGGGATTCCATTTCACTCCTCGCCCAAAACCTCTAAAAGGAATACATTCTTTCGGAGGGTTCCTAGCCTACGTGGCTGGAAGATCTCTTAAATTAAAGAAAAGAGCCACTCCCCTAGCAGTTGCTGGCTCCCGGATAACAACCGAGGAAGCTCTTGAGATTGCTAAAATAGCTAATCGAACACGCGGAACTGGAGCGGGAAGAACCGTTTGGGACATGGCAAAAACATTCAATGTTAACCTGACGGGCGTAACTTGGAAGATGCTTGACAGCGTGAAACATCGTCCCATAGTAATTATAAGACCCCAAAGTGAATGAAACATAAATTCGGATTCATAATGTTCAGGAGTGGAGAAAAATGGAATCGACAGTAGAGCAGATGAATACTTTCTTTGAACTGCAGGCAGTTGCGGTGATAGGTGCCTCCCGCAGAACCATGAAAGCAGGACATGTCATCTTCAAAAACTTCGTCATCAACAAGCGAAGAAACCTCTTCAAAGCAAACCTGTACCCCGTTAACCCTAACGAAAAAACAATCCAAGGCTTCCCATGTTACCCCTCAATAGTGGACATAAAAGAAGAAGTTGATTTGGCTGTCATAGTTGTTCCCGCCAAAATCGTTCCAAAAGTTATGCAGGAAGCCGCCACAAAAGGAGTGAAAGCAGCTGTAATAATCACCTCCGGCTTCAGCGAGGTTGGAAACCACAAACTAGAGGAGCAGGTAACGGCGATCGCCAAAAATGCGGGAATTCGAGTTCTCGGTCCCAACTGCTTAGGCGTCTACGACTCCAAAACTGGCGTGGACATGCTGTTTCTTCCCGAAACGAAGACCCTCACTACAGGAGATGAAGTTGTTGCCACACCCCGCCCAATGGCAGGTCCCATAGCTATAGTGACGCAGAGCGGTGCATTCGGTGCTGCCGCCCTAGACTATCTGACGGGTAAACAGATGGGTGTAAGCAAGTTTGTAAGCTTCGGTAACAAGGCGGACGTCACTGCGTCGGAGATGCTTACTTACCTTTTGCATGACAATAGAACGCAGGTTATTCTCTTCTACGCTGAGAGCATAGACAATGGAAGAGAATTCATGGAAGTTGCGAGGAAAGTCACCTGTAAGAAGCCTATTGTTGCTTTAAAGGTGGGGAAGTCAGAGGCGGGAGCCCGGGCAGCTGCGTCCCACACAGGATCCATTGCTGGCTCTGACAGAATCTACTCCAGTGCCTTCAAGCAGGTCGGAGTTCTAAGGGCGGGAGATCTTGAGGCGTTTTTTGATATGGGTAAAGCTTTGGCTTTTCAGCCGCCGGTTGCTGGAAGAAACGTTGCGGTGATCACTGATGCAGGTGGACCGGGCATCATGGCTGTTGATGAGTGTGTGGCTCAGGGACTGAATGTGAAAAGGCTTTCTGATGAGACAATCGAAAAGTTTGAGGTGCTTAAGAGGGAAGGAAAGATTCCGCGTTTTGCAACCAACCTGAATCCTGTCGATCTAACGGGGTCAGTGACTTCTGAAATGTTTGAGCGTGGCACACGGATTCTTCTTGAAGACCCTGAAATCGATGGTCTCATAGTTTTGGGTCTGCATCATCTTCCAGCCCTGCAGGAGGACTTTGTTGACCGGGTGGCAGAGTTGACGAAAAATTGCGCCAAACCTGTTGTTGCTTGTGATGTGGGAGAAACTGAAATGGCTCTTCATATACGTTCAAGGTTTGATAAGCTTGGTATTCCTGCCTATTTCTCGCCTGAGGATGCGGCTCGTGGCATGGCTGCCCTTGTCAATTATGGTCTCTACTTGAAGAAGTGCGGAAAGTTCGATCAGTACTTGGAATCATTCATGAATCGATCAAAAAGACGCTTCTCTCACTAGCCTAGCTGTGAACAAAAAAGTTGGCTGAAAAAGAGTTTAAGGCTGTTCTTTTAGCCATTGAGCAACCTTCTGAAAGAGAGGGCTTGTGCTCATGTTGATGACGGGAACCATGATTCGCTCTTTTGTTTCTATTATCAGCCGGTATTCTGGCATAAGGGCGTAACTTACGAATGCCCAATAAACCTTTTTTTCTTCGATGATAGCCTTTGCGGCAACCTCGGTTAATGTGGGTAATGGATAGTAGATGAATACGACTCCGTTTGCCCAGTAGACCCCTGTTGTTTTTCCTCCCACAGCGATGTTTGCAAAGCGTGCCAGATCATCCACAGTTTTGAAGCGGGTACGCTCCATAATAACGATTTCTTTGAAGGATTCACCCTTAATCGTTGGACCTTCCATACCTGATACTTCCACAACACAGTTTCAGTTAGACAAGATAATAAGAATTTGGGTAACAGCACACTTGACCGAGAAAATACGAGTTAACGCCTAGCTAACCAAGCTAAACAAACGTTCCAATTTTACTATCTATTTTCCTAATGAATCATTAAAGTGGATGGCTTTGTCAAGGGTTCTTGACAAAAACGCTTTTTAGTAATTTTAGAATCATTGTTATTAGGGTTCTAGAGATGGGAAATAGAGGGGCAACTCTCATTCTATTAATGATTCTTTCCTTTTCTCTAACAACTTTTCAGGTTCCACTCGCCAACGCAGCTGAGGATTCTTGGGTTTGGGTTGGGAATACCGTTACTGGTGCTTGGGGTGAGGCTGTTGTTGGAACAGGTGATGCTATTTACATAGCTAGGAAACTGAATTTCTACAGTTATAATCCAGTTGGTGGCTTGACGACTTTGGCGAATCCACCGAACCCTGATTCTGGTGACGCTTTTAAGACTGGTACAGCTTTGGCTTGGGATTTTGGTGACTATATTTACGCTTTATATGGAGCAGCTACTTCTGATAATCGGAAGTGGTTTTACCGTTACAGCATCTCTGACGATTGTTGGGAGGTTTTAGCTAACACTACTGTTGATCAGGGTGAAGGCGATTCTTTAGCATGTGTTGGCAGCTCCATCTATGCGACTATAGGCGGTGAGCAACGACCTACATATTTCATGCGATATGATGTTTCAACTGATAGTTGGAGTGACACACCTGCAGATCCACCAGCAGGCATGGGCGATGGCGCCTCTCTTGTTTGGACTGGTGGCGATTTTCTTTATGCATTGCGCGGTGAGTTCGATGAAACGTCGCCTCTCTACGATTTTTGGCGTTATAGCCTATCAGGTAATATTTGGACTGCTATGACGGATATTCCAGCAGATGATGATGGCGAAGGAGGTGTAGGCGATGGAGGATCACTTATTTATGTTGGGTCTTGGTTAACAAACCAAGCAGATTATATCTACGCATTAAGTGGAAACCAAGTTCTGGAAAGTCCTGATAACCGCACCTACAGATATACAATATCGCTTGACAGTTGGGAACGCTTAGCTGACATTCCCTTCAAAGTAGGCTACTACGTAGGTTGCAGGTTAGGCTATGCTGACGGATACATTTATGCGTGGCAGGGAACGCCAAGCACATGGACTGGCGGAGGCGATGACCTTGTCAAATACGAGGTTGTTCCAGATATAACTCCACCTACCACTATTGATGACTATGACAAAGTTTGGCACACTACAGACTTCACGATTACCTTGGTAGCCACAGACGTAGGTGGCGGCGTGGCGGAAACATACTACAAAATAAATGATGGCACAATCCAAACTGTCAGCACTAATGGTGAACCATTCATAACAACGGAGAGCGCTAACAACAAGCTGGAATATTGGAGCATAGACAATGCAGACAATGAGGAGCTTCCTCACAAAATTTTAACTGAAATCAAGCTTGACAAGACAGCCCCCACAATTGATACTCCGTCTCAAATACCAGAGATTGATGTGGCGCCTTATCAAGAAGTGAATGTCTCAGTGAATGTTAATGATTCTTTAACTGCTGTAAAAAATGTGACTTTGTCCTATAGCTTAAACGATAGCGGCTTATGGAATGACTTACCCATGACCCTTAATTCCACAGCAGGAGTTTACGAAGCCATAATCCCAGGACAACCAGAAAACACCGACGTAAACTATACGATTGCAGCCTATGATAATGCTGGAAACTATAATGTTGAGGATAAAAGCGGACAATACTATGTTTACCATGTTGTTCCAGAGTTTCTATCATGGGCACTAATTTTCTTTATACTCACTGCACTTGCAGTTGCCGTAGCCATCTACATGACGAAGACCCCAAAAACTGACGTAATACCGCGCAGCCAACAAATCAAAACGAAATCAACAGCAAACTAATTTTCTATTATCCTGCTTAGCTTGGTGCGGCTCTGGCGGGAATCTTCAACCTTTTCTCGATCTCTCTGGCGAAGATGTTAGCGGCTTCGGACCTGTGCTTGTCTGTTATAACCATCCTTGGATTGCATCTTTCTACGTATTCTAGCAACTCATTGAAGTCAGAGTGGTCACTCAAAGCAACCACGTACTTGTTTGCTCCAACCCTTCGGCATGGCTTCCTGAACTCCCAGCCGCTCGCATGAATCTGTAAAGCTTCGCCTTCAACCTTTTTCCGAGAATATGAGTGATAGAAGACAACGCAAGGTTCATTTTGGCTAAGCATTGATTGAGCCTTTTCGCCATCAAAGGGGAGGAGTTGTCTCCCAAGTTTCATTCCGTGCCGTTCACAAACCTTTGAAACACGATAAATCTTTTCTGGAACAATAAACGGCGCCTTTATTTTTGCTTCATACAGTGTTTGCATCATCTTCTGAAGCTTGCCATGATACCCAAAAACGTAGACTGGACCCCGTTTCAAACCCTGCTCCACCAAAGAAACAAGGATGCCCTCAGCCATCATCCCGAAGGGTCTAACCCGAACCGGATCCCCATAAGTAGCCTCCATAACCAATATGTCCGCCTTAACCAAAGGAGTTCGAGAAAATCTGAAGTCACTAGTGTATAATATCCGCGTTTGTTCCTTATCCTCCACGAGAGCCTGAGCCGTTCCCAAGATATGATCCGCATAATGCAAAGTCAGGGTTTCATCCTCATACGTGAACGCTTCCCCATAATCAAGAGTTTTCACGGTTCCCCTTGATAAAAAGCGGGGACCCTTCAGGGCATCTATCATGTCCTTCGTAGCCGGAGTCATGATAGCTACTTCACAGTTCTTTAAGCTCTTTCCTAACCCAACCATGTGGTCAGCGTGAGCATGAGTGACAACTCTTATTGGTCTAGCCTCATCGTAGGCATCACATGCGACATGCTTCCCCAAAAGAACTGCACCCAACTTAGTTACATTAGCCTTTGAATACATAAGTGACGCCTCAGACAATTTCAGCTTCTCCGATCGAATGAATCTCATATTTCCTGTAGAAGCTTTTAAACAATTCTTGAAAGATTTGTGCCTATCTTTCTGTTCTCGGCTAAGCTGGACTCTTCGCTGCAAAAATTTTTGTTAACAAAAGCGGGATTCAGCTCGTTTCGTCTATTTTTGGACTTAGCATACAGTCCACTATTTTTGGGCAGAGCAAGCACTCTGGAGGAATGGGCGTTTCTGGGGGCCTGTTAGCTAGATATCCGAAAGTGTAAGGGCAACCTGAAAACCCAGTTACTTTTTCGAAAGATGGTTTGAGTTTAGGCTCCTCTTTTATCGGTTTTTCTTCTTCGCCAGAGGGTTCAGCTTTAGGCTCCTCAATTTTCTCCTTCTTCTCCTTTTGAGACCCATTAGAACCTGGAATCAAAGCTTTAACTTTCTTCAAGAACCGAGGACCAGAACCCTTAACCTTTTCTAAAACCGAGTTCACGGATTTAACGGTAGGCACAGCTTCTTCCTCTATTCTGGTTTCTTCCTGGTCAACTGTGGGCTCTGGAACATCCTTTTGTTCAATCTGGGGTTCTGGTTCTAGGTTGGCAAAGCAGTAGGGGCAAGCTTCGTATTCTTTTGGCGGTGTGACAGAAAGGATTGTCAAGAGAATAGGCTCTTCAATTTGCCTTCGACATTTTGGATTTGGACAAACAATCACTACAGATTCTTCCGACAATCTTACTGCATCTCGAAGTTTCTTTGATAGAATTTGCTCTGTTCAGAATATATAGGTTTAATGAATTCAAAATCTAGACATTAAATCTCCCGTAAAATCCATCTTTTTCTGTTTTAACGCCTTTTTTAAGGCTTATTTTCCAGTATGAAAACAGGATTTTCCGCATGCCCAACATTAACTTTGTAAACCAGAAGAAACATGATAGCTGTTCTCTGATTAAGTTTAAATCATGGTTAACCTCTAAGTTTTTGTTTGAGGGCTTGGTCATCAATTAGAACTGAAAATCTTTGTTTATGGGTGAAATGGGATGGTTTTGCGAGTTTTCAACACGATGAGCAGGAAGATGGAGGAGTTTAAGCCATTGAGGGATAAGCACGTTGGAGTGTATGTCTGTGGACCCACGGTTTATGATTGGGCTCATTTAGGTCATGCCAGAACATATATCGCCTTTGACGTTATTGTTCGTTGGCTAGAGTTTAAGGGCTACTCGGTTTTCTACGTCCAGAACATCACTGACGTGGGTCATCTAACCCCGGACACGGCTGAAGACAAAATCGTGAAGAGGGCAAGAGAAGCAAGAATCGAGCCCATGCAGCTGGTGGAAGTTTACATGAGAGAATACTTCAGAGACCTCGATTCTCTGGGGGTGAAGAGACCAGACGTCTCTCCCAGAGCGACAGGGCACCTCATCGAAATGATCGAGGCAATCCAGTCTCTGATAACGAAGGGATACGCCTATGAGGTTAACGGAAACGTGTTCTTTGACGTATCCAAACTGGACAACTACGGGAAACTCTCCAAAATCAAACTTGACGAAATGCTTGAGGGTTCCAGATTTGAGGTTCATCCGGACAAGAGGAACGCCAGAGACTTTGCGCTTTGGAAGAGGGCTGAAGAGGACACGGTTCTAAAGTGGTGGAGTCCATGGGGCACCGGTTTCCCGGGTTGGCATATCGAATGTGCGATCATGGGTTTGAAGTATCTGGGTTCGCAGTTTGACATTCACGGTGGTGCTCGCGACCTGATTTTTCCTCATCATGAAAACGAGATTGCCCAGAGTGAGGCTATGACTGGAAAGAAGCCTTTTGTTAAGTATTGGTTGCACACGGGTTTTCTCTCTATTAACGGAGAGAAGATGTCTAAATCGTTAGGGAATTACATCACTGTAAGGGAAGCATTAAAAAAATTTGATGCTGAGGCTATCAGGCTCTTCGTTTTGTCTACCCATTACAGGAGCGAGATAGATTTCACTGACAAGAAGCTTGAGGGCGCTGAAGCCAGTTTGAGACGGTTCTACAATACTTTGGATTCTCTGGAGGATGCCATAAAAATTTCGGTGAAACGGGAGCTGACTTCAGGGGAGAAAGATTTCGACGAGAGAGTAGAGAAGCTTAGAGGCGAATTCGTGAAGGCTATGGATGAAGATTTTAACACTCCGCAAGCATTAGCCGCCCTCTTTGACATGTCAAAAGAGATTAACAGGTTTCTGGATGAACAGAGTCAGGTGAGCAACGGGCTTCTGGAAAAGGTTTATGACTGTTTTTCGGAGCTGGGGAAGGTGCTGGGTCTCTTTCAGAAAGAGAAAACTAAGCAGATTGGCGAGAAGATAGCTGATGATCTGGTGCAGCTTTTGTTTGATTTGAGGGAGGAGCTGCGCCGGAAAGGAGATTACGGTTTGTCGGATGAGATCAGAGCAAGAATGAAGAAGTTAGGTTTGGTGATAGAGGACACTGCTGAGGGACCCAAGTGGAAACTGCCCTAAAGAACGTGTATGACTCCGTTATCATTCGTTTCAGCGGAGAGCTGTGGCTCAAAAAACATTGGACCAGAAAACATTATGAGCGGCGTCTGGTCAGAAACCTGAAAAAAACGTTGAAACATTATGAAGTATCCTACACTCAACTTGTTCGTAGACGCGGCAGATTCTACCTGAAAACTACTTCAGCAGTGGAGGCGGCACAGATACTGGCAAGAGTTTTCGGAATCTCCTCGGTTTCTCCGGCGATGGAAACCTCCTCTAAACTTGATGACTTAATCGACAAGAGCCTGTTCTTGGCGGGCATCGTGTTAAAGGAAGGAGACCGGTTCGCTGTTAAATGTAAACGCGTTGGCAAACAAGGCTATTCGAGCGCTGATGTCCGAAAGTTGCTGGGTCAGCGGGTCCTCGATGAGTTCGGTGAGAAACTAGGCTTAAGCGTTGATTTAGGTAATCCTGATGTGATTTTGGGTGTTGAGGTTAGAGAGGATGAAGCCTTCGTTTATTCGCAGGTGATTGAGGGGGTTGGCGGCATGCCTCTTGGCACTCAACCTAAACTTGTTGGCTTGTTTAGCGGAGGAATAGATTCAGCGGTTGGGTGTTGGCTGGTTATGAAACGGGGCAGCCCAGTTGTACCCGTTTATTTTGATATTTCGCCTTTCACGGATGAAACCACAGCAGAACGAGCCTTACGGGTCGCTGAGGTGCTGTTCGGTTGGGCAATTGGGTTCCCCAGAAAGGTTTACGTGGTTCAGCACGGCGAAAACCTGAAGCAAATCATGGAAACCAACAGAAAATACTCGTGTCTACTCTGTAAACGTATGATGTATCGAGTAGCTGAGCGGCTGGCGGAACAGTTGAGAGCCGAGGGAATCGTCACGGGAGAAGCCATAGGCGAACAGGCTAGCCAAACCTTAACTAACCTGCGGGTGCTCAATTCTGCGGTCAAAGAGTACCCTGTTCATAGGCCATTACTGGGTTTTGACAAGGCAGAAACTGAGGCAATCGCAAGAAAGATTGGAACATACAAGTTTTCAAGCAAGAAGGCGGGAGCATGCACAGCAGTTCCTTACCAACCGTCCACCAAAGCAAAGCTAGAAGATGTGATTAAGGCTGAGGAGAAGCTGGACATAGAAGCGATGATTGAGCGGTCACTTGACTCCATCAAAATCGTTGAACTGTAAAATTAAACTGTCCCTTGTTTCTGGATTAGTGGAAGCCGAGTTTTGAGCCTAAGCTGTCAATCTTTTCGGATAAAACTGGAATCGTAAAATCAGACAAAACGTGATTAATGATTAGTTTGTATGTGAAGAAAAACCGTTTTCTAATTGGGAGTTTACGCGGTTACGCATACGGTCCATAATGTTTCTATTCTTCTACATATGTCGCATCTGTATTGTTTCATGTAGCCGCATTCTTTGTCTATTTTCATTTCCGAGTTACAGTTAGGGCATCTCATTCCATACTCACCTCCAACTGTGTTCATTTTTGTTTTCTGCATGTTTTTCAATAACTGAGCGGATAATATATACAT
>Ga0307428_1001707_pt1 | contig 10724 bp, 17 predicted proteins | sample SalMarWE160240MG_FD_202161 | JGI IMG/M metagenome (GOLD analysis project Ga0307428, IMG submission 202161) | Salt marsh sediment microbial communities from the Plum Island Ecosystem LTER, Massachusetts, United States - WE1603-240 | ecosystem: Environmental > Aquatic > Marine > Intertidal zone >...
CTTGGGGATCTTTGTTGGCGGCGCCTTCTTCATGAGCGTTCAGCTGCAATCAGTATCCATATCCATTTCTTGAAAGCCGTTCGCGAACGGTGGTTTAGTAGGTATCGATTGCAAAAATAAATGTCACTGCGAGGAGTCCCCGCCGAAAGGCGGGGACGACCCGGCAGTCTCATTTTGATGAGCCCGCCCTGCGACATGACATGGATATATAGGTATAACCTTATCAAACCATACTAAACAGTGAGATGATCTTATATGTTGTATACAGGTCTGGGCCAGGGATTGCTTCGCTAACGCTCGCAATGACAACCTTTTAATGAAACGCTATAGAAGTTCCCTGGCCCTCTCAATCATCCGTTCTCTATTTACTGGTCCTATATTTTTCACGATCAACTCCCGCATCCTCGCACCAGCGGGAAGCGATTGCTTGTAGCTCATAAACTCCAGCTCAACCTTCAGGGCGTCAGCAACGCCTGTTGCGAGCAAGGGCCAGATCTCGCCGATATCCCCCACAATGGGCAGGCTTCCGGGGATCCTGGCAAATCCGGACATCTCCATCCTGAAGGGTATCCGCATGAGCTTGGTCTTTGGGAGCCCCTTATGTACCGCCTCGCTCACCTTCTTTGATCTCCGCTCCTCTATCCATGCCCTCTCGAGATTGGGATCCAGGTCAATGCGTATGATCTTCTTTTGGCCGAGCGAGTAGGTCCACTCCCCCTCCCAGTCCGCCCATATCCCGTGGCCCGTAAAGAGCTCGAAAGGGCCGTCATGGACCTCCTGGGACAGGGCGAGGGCCGATTCTATGATCACATCGGCGCTCTCCATGAGCCGCGCAATGCGGTGGCAGCGCTCTGAGATGGAGAGCGAATCGCCGACAGCGAGCCCTACCTCTCCCCCGCCGATCAGCTGGGGTACGGTGACAAGCACGGGGAGGCCCCGATCAGCGCCGGCCCCGATCATGGTGAGCGGATCAGCGCCGTAACCGGCCATCTGTTCAAAGGGGATGCCCCTATGTTTTGCCAGGGCGAGCACCTCCCGTGCAAGCCGCTCTGTGCGGAGTCCCGTGGGAAAGGCCATGTTTCCAGCAACCTTTATGATGATGTTCCCCTCGGCCCTGCGCATCCTGTGGTAGAGTGCTCTATCGAGGGGGATCTCGCGCTGAAATTCCTTGAGCCTCTCCTCCGAGATGATGCTCACCTCGAAAACGCCATCCGACGCCAGCTTCTCCCTGGCGAATCCAAAGGCCGCGCCGTCGAATCGCTTGACCTTCTCAAGGGTGCCGGCCATCTCATGGTTGATCACCGCAGAGCTTGTGGAGACCCCGTCGATAATGCCCTTGTGCATAAGCTCTGCGATCAGGGTGGTGACCCCCTCATGGAGATTCGGGCCGCTCCCCACCACCGCAACCACCTTGCCTCCCTTCTCCTTGGTCTTGACGATGAGATCCACGGCCTGCTTCAGCCTCTCTTGTGTCTTTTGGGAAAGGCCCTTGTGTATGTCCTCAATTACCGTTCGATCAATGGCCATATGGAACCCCCTTTAAGTCTTTCCATTCTATGTAAACACCCTCAGCATCAAGGGGATAGCCACGAAGGCTCCCAAGGAGCTGCCGATGTTCGTGAACACCACCACCAGCAAGACCCTGATGATCTTATTCCTCCAAAACCCCCTCAGTGTGGAGATATCTTCCGGCAATGCCTCGAAATCCCTCACCTTCGGCTTGCCCACCAATACCTCTACAAGCCCGGAGAACCAGCCGGCTGCCATCATGGGATTGAGAGACGTGAGCGGCGAGGCGCCGACCGCGGTGAGGATGCTGAGCGGGTGCCCCAGGGCAGCCGCAGCACCGAGGCCTGCCAAAAGGGCGTTTGCGAGCACCCACCATTTTATCATATGGGCGCCGGCAGAGGCGCCTGCGTATATAAAACCTACTGCAATGAGCACGATGATGAGGCCGGGTATCCCCCACTTAAAGATGCTCACAAGCCTTCCCTTGGGGGGCACGCGGGTCAGCTGAGCAAGATCCACGGCGCTTCTCCAATACCGTTCGATCCCGGGCACATGCCCGGCCCCCACTACCGCCACGATCCGTTTGCCGGGGGCGGTCCTGATCCGGTGTGCCAGGTATTGATCCCTCTCATCGATCAACACCCTCCGTAACTCAGGAAAGGATTCGCCTATCTCCGCGAGCAGCACCTCAAGAACATCCTCTGTTTTCATCTTCTCGATATCTTCCTTGCTCAGGGAATCGAAATCCCCCGACGAGGCGACGAGCTGGACCAGTATTTTTATCTTGCTCCAGAAGCTCATCAAACGCCAGGTTCTCGAGAGTGTTGTCCGTATGTCCCTGTCCGCCAGGCAGATGCGGGCGCCGACCGACTCGGCTGCTTGAATCGCCCTGATCATCTCCTCACCCGGCCTGATCCCCAGCCTTTGGCCGATCCTCTTCTGGAAATAGGCGAGCATGAGATTCGACAGCAGCACAAAGGCCTTCTTCTCTTTGATCACCTTGATGAGTTCGGTCTCCTGCCATTTCTTCTTCTGGGTGATGGACTGGTATCTCGACTCGCAGAGCTCGATGCACACCGTATCGGGCTTCTCCTGGTCAATGACCTGGCCGACCAGCTCAGCGCTCTCCCTGGACACATGGGCCGTGCCGATGAGGGTTACCTCCTTGTCTTCGTGCTTCAACTGATGCGTATGTTCGGTATCCATTATCCTGATCCAATGTAATCTATGCTGTGCGCTAAAGCAGATAGTTTCTTTCTCAGAACTTTCTTTGAGTCGAAGAACCTTCCCAGCCCAAACATGATGAACCCGTGCAAGGTCTGAAATCTGCCTCTTTCGCCTGAGTGACGATATGGGTGGCTTTTACGAAGCTATCTACCATAGGTAATGCCCTTTTATCATACTTCATATCGCGATCCAACTGGTTTTAAGGGTATGGTCGGTACTGGAAGGATAGGGCTGCTTACCAATCCTAACTGGATCCATATTGGATAGAACGGGAAGGATAGACGGCATGTGCCGCCGGTAGCTTACAGAAACACATTTTTCGTGTGCCTTTTGATTATCGCGGGCTGCCTTGCACTCTGTGTGATACTCAGGAAACCATTGTGGAGAAAGGACTAATCTGAATCCCTGCATTTTTCTTATTAAAAAAGGTATGGTGCGGAATCTTGATGGTTTCGTAAAAAGTCTGAAACCTGCCTCTATCATGCCGGCGCTGCAACAACCAGAATGACGCAATCTTCATTTCCTGTGTTGGCGAGGCCGTGGCGTGAACCGGTGGGGATCCATACGGCATCTCCCTGTACCACGTGCCGTTTCTCATCATCGAGAGTCATCTCCCCCTCACCCATCATGATGAAGTAGATCTCCTCCATGGGATCGACGTGAGCATCGAGTTGCTTCCCGGGCTCAAGCTGGGCAATGGCCAGGAACCCGATCTCCTTAAGAATCCTTTGATCCAAGATCATCTGTGCAATCCCGCCCCCGTGGGCGCGGTACGTGGTCTCCAGCACCTCTTCATCTTTAAGATTCCTGACGATCATGTATCCTCCGCATCAAGTTATAAAGGTTTCTACCATAACGGAAAGCTAGAATTGGAAGAAGAAGTCAAAATCAAGAAGAAAGTTGCCGTGTTGGTCACATTCTTAAATGAAGGCAGAAGTAAGTCTCTATCTGCTTCTCCTCATGACAGCAGTTCCAAAAATTTCCTGCGTACGTAAGAATGGAGCTGTTTGGCAAAATCAGCCGTTAAATGATGCTGCTGAATTAGCCGTTGCACATCTGCTAAATCTTGCAACCGTGCCTTTGCAGTCATACCCGAGGCCAGCTTAAGTTCAATTAATGATTTAAGATCAATCACCTTGATGTCTTCGCGGGTTTCCACCCCTGCTTCCGGGTCGGGAAATGCGACTGGCTTTGGCTTCCCATCACCAGGGAACTCCCCGGTTACCACAAATTCGATCTTAACCCCGGTCTCAACATCCCGAAGATTTCGACTTCCCGGAGAAGCCGGAACATACCCTCTGCCAGCAAGCTCTTCATGGAGCTTGGCCAATCCCTCCCTGGTAACTAGAAGGTCAATATCCTCGGTAAAGCGCCGTACCCCATGGAGAATGAGGGCATAACCACCGACCAGACTGTAAGAAACACCCAACTCACCCAGACGCTTCGCAAGGCGCTCGTACGTTTTTCTGAGCCGTCCCTGCCCCTCATACAACTGTCCCGCCTCGCTCAGTACAAAATCAAAGGATTTATCGAGCTCGCTCTCATATGTCCGGGGTTCACCCTCTTGCTTTAAATCTGTATTCATCATGCATGCCTCTGCTTCTCGCCTCCATACTGCCCCCGGCTCTCAATGGCCTTCCTGATTTGCTGTATAACAAAAGGGGGTAGCCCTGATTATCTCATCCCTAAGCGTTACTTAAGCTGTTATAGCTCCCGTATCATATTTAAGCGAAGTTCTTTCTCTACCATGAGATCTTCCCACATCATTGTGTCTTTTTCCCTTCCTCACATTCTTTGAGCAATTCCTTGAGACCGCGGATAAAGATGTTAAGGGCATTTACTTCCAATTCTCCCAGTCTTTTCAATGTTTCTCGCAAAGGTGGTGACAGTTCTATCATCGCCATCTATCCATTTACCTCTTTCATTGAGTTTGCTGAACTCTCATCACTAAAAATTATCGTAACCGTTCACCAGTTCAAAGGTTCAGGGGTTCAAGGGTTGTATCCTTGTATCCAAACTCCATTTTGAAGGCGTATTTATGTGAAAAACGCCTGGCTTCGTCACTCCCAATCTGACAATTGACGTCGCATTGGCAATTATGTGGCAAAATCCACATTTTTTACGAGGATTTCCGTTATTAACTTTCAGTTTTTTCCCTAACCCTGAACGTTGAACTCTGAACCTGTGAACGCTTACAAATCATCTAATACTTTTTTATCAGATATATCTTTATCTTACAAGGGAATTTCCTCTTTTTCCCAACCAACGAGCAGTTCAGGACGATCGTCGTAAAATCTACACAGCGAACAACGGCCAAAAAGACGGCCGGGAATCTCCTCCCGCCCGTCTTTTACTCATCCAGTAGCTTTATTTCGACTAAGCCTGGTGTCTGAGCCTCATCCGCCTAAGGGTGACCAATGACCGGCACTCATCAGACAAATCAGGAGAACCACAACCGCCATAGCCACCCACGGGCCAAGGTTTAGGGCAACCCAGCTCACACTCACAATCGGCAGCAGGCTCCAACACCAATGCCCTTGAGACGCATTGCTTCTTCCAGCCGTCGAAAGCAGCGCGGATCCCATTCGGATCGGTAAGCGAAAAACAACCTGCCTCTTTGCCAAAAAATCCTTTGATTTATAAGGGTCCTTTTGATAGCTTTAGAACGTATATTGAGGTAGGCACAAAATAGAGCTATTTGGAGGGCATCATGCTTCAAACGGTCAAAGGTAACTATTATAAGGGAAAAATCGAATTGGAAGAGAACATCAGAATCAAGAAGAAAGTTCCGGTGTTGATCACCTTCCTAGAAGAAGGTAGGAGTGAGTCTCTATCTGCTATTGAGAGGGTGCTAGAACGTGAACCTGTTAGAATCTCACCTGATAAAGTCGTTGATTTGATTGCTGAAGGGAGAAGGTGATCCTTGCGAATGTTGGTGATCGATTCATCTGTCTCGCTTATGCAATCCACGACATCTCGGTCGCAGTGTTGGCTGAAGAACAGAACATAGATTTTGTCAAGGATGAACTCTGGGTTCCCTGCCCGCCATCGCTTTCGCTCATGCGAGGCGGGCGGGTCTGTGAGTTCTAACGACTGGAAGGAGTGGGCGAGAGAACTTTCCGCCTCAAGGATATCCCCTACAATGGCACAGGACAACGGAAAGGCTTGCGTCAGTTCGGAGGGGGTGAATTTCCGAATCGGTGATTCGCAAGTTTTCCGATTTGTAAGGGGTAGATCAGATTTCCTAGACAGATATTCGGAAATCCTTCTGGGCGATAGGCAAGAGAAAAGGAACCCCCGGTGGGGTGTTCATATGCTTTACTTTGAACAACTTCTATGATACTATCTTTTTAAACGGAGGTTAGGGAGATGGCCAAATCAGTCGATAGTTTACTTATACAAAAAATAGATCAACTTCCGCCTGATTTACTTGAGGAAGTAAATGATTTTGTGGATATTTTGCTCAAAGAGAAAAATGTAAGTGGTAGCATTGAGGAATATGAGGAAGCGATAAGGGAAATAAAGTTCCATAAAGAAGGAAAGATAAAACTTCCTGCCCTAGAAGAAATGCTAAGTGAAATCTGAAGTTTCTATGATTCCGACCTCTGTTTTTAAGCGTAAGGTTAAAGAATTAAAGAAGAAATATCCTCACATAGGGGAAGACCTAAGAAGGTTAGGGCAGCAATTAGATCAAAACCCATCTTATGGGATACATTTAGGCAGTGGGATTTATAAAATCAGATTAAGAAGCACTGACCAACCAAAGGGCAAAAAGGGTGGCTATCGCGTAATCACATTCTATTCAGATAAAGAGGATCTTTTATACCTTCTAACTATTTATCACAAAAGCCAAATAGAAAATATCCCCATTTACAAAATCATAGAAATTTTAAAAGGAGAAGGACTAGTTTAAGACACAGAATCTCAGGGATTCTGCGACCCTATAGTTTCATTCTTCGCTAAGCCTGGTGTCTGAGCCTCATCCGCCTAAGGGTGACCAATGCACCGGCCCTCATCAGATAAATCAGGAGAACCACAACCGCCATAGTCACCCACGGGCCAGAATTCAAGGCCATCCAGCTCGCTCCCAAAAGAGGCAGCAGGCTCCAGCGCACAACCGCCCGCAGGGTGTCATGTCTGGCAATGAAGCAACCGCCCCCTCCTCCGCCACACTGCCGCCTTCACCATCGTCACTTCCACCGCCTTCTTGACCATCTTCACCGCCTCCGCCTGAATCATCTCCATGCTCCAGAGACACCAACTCAAAATCCCTGGTCGTCGTCCCACTCTCGCTTATCACCACCTCAGAATGACTCACAGGTGTGTACCCGGATGCCTCAGCTGTCACCGTGATGGTCCCTGCTCGATGGACGATCAAGTAAGTTCCGTCTTGAAGGCTAATGGCAGAGGCATTATCGTCAGTTCTAATTAGCGCTCCTTCAATTGATTCCCCTCCAAAAGCAAAAGCCCATGTGTTTATACCATCAGTCATTGGAACAATTTCTAAAAACGAAAGATCTGACCCCCACGTCTTTGACTTCCAATAAATTTATTGGAAGTGTTGACAATATCTTTGCAAATCTATCTAAGCCTATGGAATGGTTATCATTTTTAAATAATGCCCTTCCATTACTGATGGACTTTTGCGAACAGGTACAGGAAGTATCGATTCAACACCAATTGAGCCAAAAGTGCTCAATTGGCATTAGACCCGGCCTGCCCGCCATCGCTCTCGCCGACACGAGACAGTCAGCCCGGCCAAGGATTCCGCTCAGGCGAGGCGGGCGGGAATGTAAGTGGACACAAGCAGCTCTGGCCCAAAAATTAGGGGTAATACAGCAAACGATCAATTCCTGGATCTCAGATATTAGAGCGCCCCAAAGGGACCGAAACATCATTATCATCCGCTTAAACCGTCTGGGCTGGACCCGAGAGAAGATCGCGAAGGTGGTGGGGTTAAATCGAAGTGTAGTTTCAAGAATTGTGCAAAATACCAAAATTAGTGAAATGCACAATTTACTCTCCCAGTGCCGGGACATGGATTACATTGGCCTCCTAAAGGGTGCCGGGTAGGAGGTTACCCATATCGTCGATTGGCCCATGTCTACGCAACGGTTTCACGCAAACATCGTAGCCCAGATGCAAAAAAACCGAACACTGGGGATCGTTCGACTTTCCCTGATTATAGGAAGAAAGAATGAATAAACAGAGCAACCTCGGCAAGAGATCCCGTGAACTACGATGAGATAGGCGATGCGATTGTACCCTTACGTAAGCAAGGACAATTCATTAAGAAAATACTTGAAGAGATCACAGCCAATTTCTCTTATGTCAAGGCCTGCCCCACACGCCCCGTGAAATGCCTTTGAGGTATGACTATTCCCCTGGGGCCTTTTGGTTTTACATTTAACTGGGGACTGACCCCATCATGTGACGTTCGCAATAATCCAGTTAATCAACAATCACTATGCACAAAACCTTCTCTGTAGTCCAAATATTTTTTGTCTTTTACAGAATTGCCAAGTGCATTGGTTTATTAGAATCAGTTTTCAGGGCGATTGCCAATAGATCAAGGTTTGGATCGAGGTTTGGCCTGCTGGCCATGTCATAGCCGCATCATTCATTGCGGGGAGAATTCAAGCTTTAAGAATGACCCCTACCCATAAGTTGCTTTAGAACCCACGTCCTCCCCTAAGATTCAATCCCTGACCTATAGTTTTTTATTTAAAAACTTAAGGGCGTCCCGCGTCACTGTCAAAACCGGCGCAGAGCCCAGCGTATATGCTCTCAATCAATGGTTGAGGGACCTCCATATCCTTTTCTATAATCAAGGCTGTTTGAAAATTTTAGGCCTTTCCCCCTGAACACTTTCCAAACTCAAACATTGCATTGGACAGATTCTATTAGATTTTCTATTAAATATTTCATGACAATCTATTTCTGCCATCCGTTCGTATGCGATAGCAGAGAGATTTGGTGCCGATCAATAATCAGGAAGATTCTGTAAACTTGCCGGCCCTTCTCGACGCGGAGAGCAGAATGGAGGAGGCAAACCATTACCAAAAAACACGGGCGGGAACTGCCTCCCGCCCGTGTTTTTTCTTACTCCTTTGTTTTTGAGCGCCTTACGTCCTGTGTCTGAGCCTGACCTACCTCACTGAATCAGTCCCCTTTACTCACCAGCTTCCCGAAGAATACTATGAACAATATCTTCATGGATATGAATTCCTCCTTCCAAGATCTTGTCAATCAAAGGTCGTATTTCATATATTAGGCCGCGTTTTTTTGCTCTTAATAATAGGCCAAGCGTACCCACCACCTTAAGCCCCAGAACCATGGCCTGCATCCTGGCTACCTTTTCGTCTATAATCACTTCATCTGCAATTTGTTCTTGTGCCAGAATGATAACCTCCGCTTCTCCCCGATCCAGCTCATGGAGTAGCAAGACTTTGACTGGATCTCTAATTTCCTCTATTTGCAACCAGGTAGCGGCCTTAAGCTCTTGCACTCCAATCCGGCTCTTACCTCCGGCTGTTATTTCCTTCTTTACGGCTAGGGGCATCAAAATCTCGTCATAAATATCTTTGAGCAAATCGATTCGTCCACAAAGCGAAAGACTAATCCAGGGGGATGTATTAATAACCGCATTAGATGATTTAATCTTCATCGATCTGCTTCTTCCAGAATTTCCTCGATGCTCACTTGAAATGGTGAAACCTGGTATTGCCCCAACTTAAGAAGAAACTGAGCTCGTCCCAGTCCTGCCAGTTTGGCTGCCTTGCCGGACGATATCTTCCCCAATTCATAAAGTTTGATAGCCAAGAAAAAACGGGCATCCTGTTCAAACTGCTCCTTGCTCTCCTTTAAGGACAACAGCAAATCTTCTGAATATGGTATATGTAACATGTTTTCTTTCATGGTAGCCTCCCATGTTAATCATTATGCCCTCCCCGGGTTAAGCCTGCAATATTCCATGCACATGAAATCAATCATCTGATATTATTTTTATCAGACAGACCCCTATCTTACAAGGGAATTCCCCTCGTTTGCCCAGAAATGAGCGATCGGATTATCAGCATAATCCCAACGCCAACAAACATAACAAAAACCATAAGAACCACAGCTACGAATGTAACCCACGGCCCAAAGTAGAGAGCCATCCAGCTCGCACCAACCATCGGCAGCAGGCTCTGACACCGATACCCTTGATACCGATTGTTTCTTGCAACTGTCAAAACCGGCGCAGAGCCCAGCGTATATGCTCTCAATCAACGGTTGAGGCACCTCCATATTCTTTTCGAGAATCACGGCTGATTGAAACATTTAGGACTTTCCCCCGTGAACACTTTCCAGAAGTCAAACATTGCATTGGAGAGATTCTATTAGATGTTCTAAGATATTATTAATTGGAGAGGAGACAATGGGGCGAGGAAGGGCTTTCCAATGTGAGATCACAATCTCGTCAGGGGTAAGACAAAAGCTTCAAAAAAACACAATAATAAAAAAAGAGGCCCTACATAATGAAACCTACAAAAAAAGTATCAAATATTTCACCTATGGCTGATGAAGAGCTGGAGGAGTTTTGGGAAAAAAATGAGCCAGAAGACTTTGAAGGGTGGCAAGAAGGAGATATCAAATTCATACGTCCTCCCAAGAAGTTGATCCAATTGCGTCTTGATCCAAAGGATGTGAGAATAATCGATAGAGCATCCAAAAACTCAGGCATAGACAGAGCCCAACTGGTACGCTCATGGGTAAAAGAGAAGATAAGGCATATAGAAAAAGAACAAGGCCTATAGCAATTTCCCGTCACCTTCCATCTGAACTAGAACTTTTGCCACTTCATCAGGATCATTTCCTAAATTTCCATAAACATTAATGAAAGCATTTCAAAAAATGGGCGGGATACAATTTCCGCCCATTTTTACACATCCAATAGCTTTATGTTAGCAAGGCATGGTGTCTGAGCCTGATCCACCTCCCGAAAA
>Ga0307428_1001709_pt1 | contig 10714 bp, 12 predicted proteins | sample SalMarWE160240MG_FD_202161 | JGI IMG/M metagenome (GOLD analysis project Ga0307428, IMG submission 202161) | Salt marsh sediment microbial communities from the Plum Island Ecosystem LTER, Massachusetts, United States - WE1603-240 | ecosystem: Environmental > Aquatic > Marine > Intertidal zone >...
CAACGTGCGACCGGTGCGCCTGATTCCTCCCCTCCTAGACGCCTCCCCGCTCAAACGGGAGGTGGTCCAGGGAACCGATCTCATCATCTTCCGGGAATTGACCGGCGGCCTCTACTATGGAACACCCCGGGGGATCGAGCGGGATGGACAGGACGAGCGGGCGGTGGATACCTTGAGCTACACCACTTCCGAGATCACCCGGATCGCGCGGCTCGCCTTTCACGCCGCACAAGGACGCCGGAAGAAGGTCACGTCGGTCGACAAGGCCAATGTGTTGATGAGCTCCCAGCTCTGGCGGCGAACGCTTGTCCAGGTGGCGCACGAGTTCCCCGACGTCAGTCTGGAACACGTTCTCGTGGATAACTGCGCGATGCAACTGATCTACAGCCCGCGCAAGTTTGATGTGATTGTCACCGAAAACATGTTCGGCGACATCCTATCCGACGAGGCCGCAGTTATAGCTGGCTCTATCGGGCTACTCCCCTCCGCCAGCCTGGGAGCCGCCGGCGGCCTCTATGAACCGATCCACGGGACGGCCCCCGAGATCGCGGGGACGGGCCAGGCAAACCCCATCGGCACGATCCTCTCCACTGCCCTCCTCCTGCGCTACTCGCTCAAGCAGGAGGAGCCAGCCGCCACTATTGAGGCCGCCGTGGAGAACGTGCTCGCCCAGGGGTATCGGACCCCCGAGCTCGAGCAACCCGGGACGCAAGTCATCGGAACCCAACGCATGGGCGACCTCATCGCTCAAGCCGTCGAAACGGCCTAATCAGCAAACCGCACTCGGCTGTCGGGAGCAGAATTCGGATTGCGGATTTGCACCCTCTAACGTCCGAGGTCCGAGGTCCAAAAAATCCGAAAACCCCAATTCGAAAATTCGAAATCGCTTGGCTAGTCCGAATGATTATTCTCTGTGGGGAGGATGCTTCATGAAATCGTATCGTGAAGAGCTGTGGTTCGAGACAAAAACGCGCAGGGCGTATATCAATATCACTCCCCAGGTTCAAGCCACCTTGAAGAAGAGCGGCATCCGGGAGGGCTTTTGCCTGGTCAATGCAATGCATATCACGGCGAGCGTCTACATCAACGACGACGAGTCAGGGCTCATCCAGGACTACGACGATTTTTTGGAGCGACTTGCCCCGCATGAGCCGGTGGCCCAGTACCGCCACAACCGGACCGGGGAGGACAACGGTGATGCCCATCTCAAGCGGCAAATCATGGGTCGGGAGGTCGTCGTGGCGGTGACGAACGGCCAGTTAGACTTTGGCCCCTGGGAGCAGATCTTCTACGGAGAATTCGACGGCCGGCGGCGCAAGCGGGCGCTCGTGAAGATCATCGGCGAGTAGTGACTGGAGGTGATCGCCAGTGCCGAACACGCGCGAAGACCCACAGGATGAACCTACCTTTCGGGTAACCGACCGACGGCGGGTGACTCCGGAGGGGGCTCACGACCCCGAGCAGGCCCCGGCGCCCCAGCCGGAAAGGGCGCCAGAACCACCCCCCAGGGCAGAGACGCCGCCTCGCGAAGCGGAAGGAAAAGGGGAGGAGTTTCTGCGCCTTCCCGTCGCAGACCTCTTGCGCATTTTCATCGCCGAGCTCCAGATGCGGGCGCTCATACACACAGGGGTGATCCCCAACCCCCAGACACACCTCGTCGCAAAGGATTTGCCGCAAGCCCAGCTGGCCATCGATTGCATGGCGGCATTGATTGAGCAACTCCGCTCCGTGGCCGCCCCGGCCGAGCACGACCAACTCCAACAGATCCTCGCAGATCTGCGGCTCACCTTTGTTCAGGAAAGCGGAGGGTAACGGGAGACGGATGCCGGAATTCACGATGCCTTCACCACGTGTGACCGCGGCAGGGGCACCGGAGAGATCGGGTAAGTCTCAGGTCAGGGCTGGGCCTTCATCTTCACATATCCCCAGTAGGACTCGGCCCGCGATTTGGTGTGCTGGCTGTTGATCTGTATGCGAATTCCCGAGATGTGATCGGCGGCACCGGCAAAGAGTTTCTTATAGTCTTCCGCCACGTTCCGCGTCACCGTCATCCACCTCCCCTTGTTTGCCTCGCCGGACTCGACTACGACGGCGCGCATGCTTAAGACCGGATAAATCGGGGGAAAGGTGGGCTCCGCTATGGTTCCCTTCGGAGCGGTACTATCCCAGATGTAGGCAATAACCTCTGTCCGCAAAAGATCCGGCGAAAACATCACGAAGAGTTGGGCGGCCTGATCGTCCCGGGCGCTGTCACGGAAATCAGCCCCTTGAGGTAACTCGGCGACCTTCCACCGCCACTCCAGGATTGGAGTCTGCATCAGGTCTATGTCGACCTCCGTCTGGAGGGCAAATGAAGAAGAACGGGTTCGGAGTCTGAGCGCGCGACCGCCTCCATCCTCGATGAGCGCATAGTCCACCGTTCCCGTCTTCTTCCTGAGCTCCCACCCCGGAGGCACTGGCGCTGTTTCCTGGCTGAAATCGACGACGACGACTTCGTATTGCGCCGCGAAGGCCCCTCCGAGCGTGAGGCACAGGGTCAGGATCACAAGGCCGAGGGAGCGGACCGGACCTCCTGAAGACTTGATATACCTCATGGGTACTCCTGGCACCGTCAGCCATCGTCCGAACGGTGCGATGGCCTGTTGTTTGCAAGTTGCATGCCCCGGTACCATGTGGAGCACTGAGGGGGGGGTCAACATGGAAGAGGCATTGAATCAAATCACGCAACTGGTCGGGGCGTACATTCCCAACCTTCTGGGTGCGCTGCTGATCCTGATTGTTGGGTGGCTGGTTTCTTTACTGGCAGCGGCCGGTGCGCAGGGGGGGCTGCGCCGCACCGGCTTGGGCAAACGGCTTGCCATCTGGATCGCGGGAGGAGAAGAGGCCCAGGCGGTCGACATAGAGCGGTGGACCGGCAAGGGGGTGCAGGCCCTGATCATGCTCTTCGTGTTGGTCGCCTTCTTCCAAGCCCTGGGGCTCACGCTGATCACCGAACCCCTGAACCGACTCCTGAGTCAGGTCTTCCAATTCGCGCCGCAGGTGCTCGGCGCAGGCCTCTTGCTGCTGATCGCCTGGATCGTGGCGACCGTGTTGAAACTGCTGATCCTGCGGGTGCTGACCGCGGCCAGGCTTGACGAACGCCTTGGCAGCCAGGCCGGTCTCGAGCACGCGCGGCGCGTTCCCCTCACCAAATCGCTCGCCGATGCCGTGTATTGGCTGGTTTTTCTGCTCTTCCTGCCCGCGGTATTGGGCACGTTGGCCCTGGAAGGACTCCTGAAGCCGGTCCAAGATATGCTGAACCAGGTGCTCCGCTTCCTCCCCAATCTCTTCGCCGCCGGCCTGATCCTCGGGATCGGGTGGTTCATCGCCCGGATTGCGCAGCGGATTGTGGCCAACTTGCTGATCGCCGTCGGCGCGGACGGCCTCAGCGAGCGGGTCGGATTGGCTTCGGTGCTCGGAACACAGCGGCTGTCCGGCGTTCTCAGTCAGATCGTATACATTCTGATCCTAATCCCCGTATTGATTGCCGCCCTCAACGGGCTCGCGCTGGACGCGATCACCCGTCCCGCCAGCAACATGCTGACGGTGATCCTGGAGGCGATCCCAGCCATCTTCGCCGCCGGCCTGCTCGTGGCGCTGGCCTACATGGTGGGTCGCGTACTGAGCGGATTGATCACCAACCTGCTTCGGGGGATCGGCTTTGATGCCCTCCTGGTCCGGGTCGGCATCGGGAGAGAGACCACGGAAGAAAAACGGATGCCATCAGCGATCGCCGGCTATCTCGTGGTGGTGGCCATCATGCTGTTCGCCACCATCGAGGCGTTCCGGCTCCTGGGCTTTGAGACGGTCGGGGACCTGGTGGCCCAGTTCATGGTCTTTGCTGGCCATGTCATCTTGGGGCTGACGGTCTTTGGTATCGGTCTCTATCTCGCCCATGTCGCTTCCAAGACCGTGCTGGCAAGTGGCGCGGCGCAGGCCGGCCTGCTGGCCATGGCGGCCCGGGTCTCGATCGTGATCCTGGCTGGGGCTATGGCCCTGCGACAGATGGGTCTCGCTAACGAAATCATCAACCTCACTTTTGGGCTGCTCCTCGGGGCAGTCGCCGTGGCGGTGGCCATCGCCTTTGGGCTCGGCGGACGGGACATCGCGGCCCGCGAGCTCTCGGCATGGATCGAGGCAATCAGACCCAAGAAATCCTGATGGGAGCGGTCGACCGTCGCACAAAGGGCCCGGCGCCTTGTCCCGGGCCCTTTGTGCTGGTGCCGAGGGCATCCACACGGCTGGTTTAATTCTTGCACCCCGCCCCACCCGGAAAGGAGGCCGCCCCTTGCGCTCCTGGGAACAGGCCACCGCGAGCTTTCTTCATAGGTTTCGCTTGGACAGCATCAAGCGGAAGATCCTTATCTTCGCCTTGCTGGCCACCCTCATCCCATCCCTGATCATGGGTTGGCTCTCGTACGTCCACAATACGCGGTCCCTGAGAGAAAAAATCACGGAAGAGCTGCGAAACGTCACGGCCTATTCCGCGCGAGAAATTGACTTGTGGCTCAAGGAGCGTCTCTACGACGTGCGCGTCTTCTCCAGTTCTTACGAGGTGTCCGAAAACCTGGAGAAGCTCCTGCCGACTCGTGGAGCCCCCATCGGCCACAATCGGGCCCTCCGCCGCTTGAAGGACTACCTCCGCTCGGTGCGGAAAAAATTCATCGACTACGAAGAACTCCTGGTCATCGACCCGAACGGTAAAGTCGTGGCAACCAGCGCCGACCAGGCCGGCGTCGTCGCGTTACCCCCCGAGTGGCTCAGGGGGGCAAGAAAAGATAAAGCCGCCCTCGGCTATGCCCATTGGGATAAGGCCCTGATGCAAAGAAAGATCATGATGATCGCCGTACCCATCCAGCGGACGAGCGGCCGCTTTTTGGGCGTATTGGCCGCAAAGGTGAATTTTCATAAGGTCGATGAGATCCTGAGAAGCTCCTCCCTTGGGGAAACAGGGGAGGTGTATCTCATCAACCGGGATGGTCTCGTCGTCATTAGTTCACGGGCCACCTCTTCACCGCTCATGAGTGCGACACTGCCGGCCAAGACCGTTCGGACGCTGTCTAATGGAGAGTCCATCTCACGTGAATATACGGATTACGAGGGAAAAGAAGTCGTGGGGGCCCTCAAGGAGCTGCCCCAGTTGGATTGGGCCGTCGTGGCTCAGATAGGTCGAGGGGAAGCGTACGCCCGGGCTATCCGGCTTCGGAATCTGACGCTGCTGATGGTCTCAGGACTGCTTCTCGGCATCGGCCTGACCGCCTATCTCCTGGGTCTCACCATCATCCGTCCCCTGGATCGTCTGACGCATGGTGCCGCCAAGGTCGCTGCCGGCGACCTGGAGGTGGATCTTCCCGTCGTCAGCCGCGGCGAGGTGGGGTATATGACTGAGGTCTTCAATCATATGGTGGCGCAACTGCGCCAAGGGCGGGAAGAGTTAGACGCGATCAACAAGACCCTCAGCGACAACAACAGGAAGTTGGAGGCGCTCTCAGTCACCGATGGTCTGACCGGACTCTACAATCACAATCATATGGTGGAGACGCTCGCCAATGAGACGGCCCGAGCCCGACGGCACAACCACCCCTTCTCGGTACTGATGATCGATATTGATCACTTCAAAAAGTATAACGACAGCTACGGCCATCTCGCTGGAGACGCTTTGCTGACCCAAATAGCCTCAATTTTTGCGAAATCGATCCGGACGGTTGAATATGCGGCCCGCTATGGGGGTGAGGAGTTCCTGATCATGCTTCCAGAAGGCGACCCGGAGGGAGCCATGGAGGCCGCAGAGCGCATTCGGAATCGGGTGATGGCCGAGACATACGACGGGAACGCACAGGGAGGGATCACGGTCAGCATCGGCGTTGCGGGGTTTCCCGAGCACGGCGATACCCCGGAATCCATTATCGCCAGCGCCGATGCCGCCCTCTACGAAGCCAAGCGGTCGGGGCGCAACCGGGTGATTCGTGCCAACAGCAGATCTGGAAAAAAGATGCGGAGGTAGGCGTGATCCCTCATAGATCAGTCATAGATCTACTGACCGTCCCTTCCGTCCGTCCTGTCTAAGAGCGTGTGAAAGATCCAACCCACGCGCCCGTCCCCGTCTTTGACCCGGACCCATTGGTCCTTATACGAATAGCCGACGAGCGGGGTCCCCTCTGCGAGCGTAAAGAGGACTGGGAAGTCGAGGCCGGGCCCCTCCCGGACATTACTCGTCCTGAGCACGTGAAGGGGGAGTGGCAAGGCAAACAGCACTTCGCCCGCCCTCATCGGTATTTTCTCCCGGCTTCGTACGCGCGCTTCCCCCACCTTGATTAAACTCTTCGCCTGGCCGGTCAGGTAGAGAGCCCCTCCGTAGTTCTGCTTTTTGAACTCCCGGCCACTCATGTTCAAGAGGTGCTCAACTTGGGTAACCTCGGCACCCTCCTCCCCAGCCGTCCGTGTTTTCAGGGCCTTCAAGGCCACTTCTGCTTCTGCTATGACGGAGGCGGCCTCTGCCTTGCTTTCCAGGCTGTGCAGTTTTGCCTTGGCTCGCACGACCTCTTGGATAGCCTCGTCGAGTTTTTTCTGAAGTTCTCTATTCTGGGTTTCCTTTTCCAGAAGACGTAATTGCAGGTTGGCAACCTTCTCTTCCAATCCCCTATCGGCAGCAGCCTGTCTCTCCACGTCCTCCTGGAGCTCCTGCGTCGTTCGTCCGGCGCATGCGGAAAGGAAGACACCCGGGACAAGAACAACACATATCGCAGCCAAAAAGGATGGGCGGAATCTGAAACCGCTGAGCCTGATCATGCAGATGTCCCCTGTTCTCGCGGGTAGACCGGCTCGCTCCAATACCGACGGTGCTCGATTTGAGGGCTGAAGCCGTCCACGCTCTTCATAGCTATAGCTTGGCCTAGCAAGGATTGTACCAGGACGGAACTGAAGCGTGGGATTAGGGGGAGGATGCTGTCAGGGGTGTGCCCTAAATATCACGGACTTCCAGTAGGCCTCGGCCCGTGATTTTGTGTGCTGGCTGTTGATTTGGATCCTGATGCCCTCAACCTTTTCGGGCTCACGCCCAAAGAGTTTTCTGTAATCCTCGACCACGTTCCGGGTCACGGTCACCCACTTCCCCATCTCGGCGTCGCCCGATTCGACGACGACGGCGGTGATCTTCAAAAACGGGTAGAACAACGGAGCGGGAATTTCGGCCATGGTCCCCGCTGGAGCGGTGCTGTCCCAGATGTAGGCGATGGCCTCTTTTCGAAGATATCCCCATTTGAAGACGACGAAAAGCTGCGCGGCTTGGTCGTCTGCGTCGTCGTTCCGGAAATCTCCTTCCTTTGGCACCTCGGTGATCTTCCACTGCCACTCAAGGTAGGGGGTCTGCTCGAGGTCGATTTCAACCTCTGTGTTGAGGGAAAAGGATGACGACACGGACTCGAGCCTGAGCGCCTGGCCGTTTCCGTCATTGACAAGGGCCAGTTCCGCCTTTCCCTCCTTCTCCGACAACTTCCACCCCTCCGGGACCGGAGCGTTAACCTTACCGAAGTCGACGACGACCACCTCCTGGGCTCCCCGCACCGTCACGGGAACAAAAACCAGACCCAGGATCAGCAGCCCGGAGGTAACCGGACAACGCATCAAGCCTCCCTTCGCAATTTCCTTCATGTCTAGACGGCCAGGGTGGCCGTAGTATTCTTTCCGTGCCCATGCTCGAAGAGCGCTCTGCCAGGGCAAGTGCATCACCGACCACGAGAAAATGTACGAGGCTCCTTCGCTTTTCAGGGTTCGACTTTTACCCCCTTCCAGAAGGCGATGTAGCCCTGAATATGCTTTGCAGCCTCTTTGGGCGAGGCGTAATACCAGGCGGCGTCCTCATTGACTTGACCCTCCACCACGATGTCATAGTAGCTCGCTTCGCCTTTCCACGAGCACGTGGTGCGCTTGTCGCTCTCACTAAAGTGCTGCCGGTTGATTGACGTTGGGGGAAAGTAGGCGTTGCCTTCCACGACCTCGCATCGGCCACTTTCGGCCAGGACCGCTCCATTCCAGATGGCCTTGGGCATCACTGCCTCCCTATTGCCTTGAGGCGTGGGGTGACGGACGGCACGCCACTTGCACCTCTGCGGCCCACATAAACCCAATGGAGGGAGAAAATGCGCCGAAACCACCTCATGCTGGTCACTGTCTCCGGCATTTTTGCACTGGCCATCGTCGGATGTGGTGAGAGCCAAAATCCCGTTCGGCAATATGGAAACGAGGTCATCCACGCGCGCGAACGGACCGAAAGAGTGAAGGCCGGAGCCGACATGCAGGTGCTCAAGACGGCGATCCAGCAGTACTACATAGAAAGGGGACGGTTTCCTGAAAGTCTCAGCGCCCTTCCCCTCGTACAGAACCAGGGAATTGACACGGATCTGTACGCCTATGATCCCGCCACGGGCAATATCCAGCTCCAGTAACGAGTCCTTCGATGCATAAGTTCGATCACGAAGTTAAACGCGCAGGACTTCGTGCCTCTCCCCGACAACCTCTCTTGCTCCTCGCAGAATCGGTTGGTCGCGGCACGAGCGGCTCTCAATCGGCCGAGGAGGTCAGCGAGGGAAAGAGGCGCGGCAGCCCTTGAACACGCCTCCAGCCCTCTCCCACCTTGACCGCCTCGACCTGGATATTATCAAAGTACGTGTCGAGCACCGCCTCCCGCTCCATGGCTAGCGGTGGCGAGCAATAATCCTCCTCTTCCCAGATGGTGAGACCGTCGGCGGCGATCCGCGCCCCACAGAGCCCCGCGGTCAGGGCTTTACCGAAGGGGCGCATGCGAACAAAGGCCTGTTGCGCGAGCAACCCTTTGAGTTCCGCCAGTCGCTCGGGCTTAGCCTTGGCCCGGACCAGATAGTAGGCCATCAGCGTATCCCCCCTGCTTTCTGCCACATGGCGCTAGGTATCTTGACGCGTCGAGCTGAGGCTGAAGAATCGTTCGACTATAACTGATCTACCCGAGAATGTCTATAATCTGCGGGATCGTGCCTCGTTCGCCGAGACGGACAATTTTGTTCGCTCCACCGATAATCAAGCCGGGCTTCAAGACTCTATATCCGAGGGCTACAACTTTTTTATCGAGGTCATCTATCGTCGGCGTCCGATCGGCTTCGCCCAGAGGCGCCAAACTTTCTGCTACCCTCCAGGCGTGGTCTCTCGCCTTTGTCATGCTGAAGTTCACAAGAACCTCATCTGTTCTCCCGCCTACGCGATCTAAGAGTGCAAGTACAGGCCAAATCTCAGCGAGTTCTCGTTGTATGCCGTCCACGAGCGTGGTGAGAATTTCGTTGATCTTCATGAAGTCGTTCTTGAGATCGCGGACCGCTGCCCCAGGGCTGGTCCTCGCCGCCGCAATACCCAAATCAAGATTGATATGCGCATTCATGCCGAGGAGCAAGTGTTGCAGCACAATGGGCCACCACGCCTGTGAGGCATCAAAGGCGACCTTCCATGATCTCGTCAGCACCCTATTTTTTTGAAATCGCTCAAGCGCCTCGAGGTAGCGGTTGGCAAAGACGACATCCAATCGCTCCATCCGTGCGCCATCCTCAAAGAAACCTGCCGCGATCCCCTCTTTGACCTTAATGGTGACCCTCCGGTACAAAGCGGCAAAATACCCCAGACGACTGTTGTTGGTGCGCGCCCAGTCGATAATACTATCGAGCTGGTGAATCACATCATCGATCGTCTTCGCTGACATGCGTGGTTCTTCACTCACAGGTTTCTGGAGAAGGCGTGTGCGGGCCAACAAGCAACCGATGTCAGAGCACGGGCCAACCGGGGCCGATCAGCAGCTAACTAACAGAGGGACTCCCCGTCAAGCAAAAAATACGGTCTCGCGGGGACGAAGGGCTCAAGCCTGGAAAAAAGAGGGGGCCAGGAATATGACAGGGGACGCTTTCGGTGGGATGCGAGGACCGGCAGCGTACTTGGCGAATTATTTGAAGGGGAATAGGACGTCCGGTCTGATCTTCCCCTCGATCATTGTAAACCGAACGGGCCCGTACTCGCGGCTGTCCTCCCCTATCCCTCGGTTGTCCGCGAGGACGAAGTACGCATCTTCCCCGATAGTGTTTGGCCCGTAATCAGGATAGGTAGCGCCCAAAACGTATGGTTCGTCTAACCGACGGCCGTTGATGTAGACGGCGCCGGATGTGATCTGTACCGTCTCTCCGGGGAGCCCGACGACCCGTTTGATCTCCTCATCGGAGCTATAGTCCCCCCGGTCCAATACGACAATATCCCCCCGCCCGGGCTCGGAAAAGTGGTAAACATATCTGTTTACTAAGTAGTAGCCCTTGCTCACCGTGGGGTGCATGCTGTCATCCAGGACATGCTCGATGCTCACGACATACGCTTTACTGACGAAGTACATCAGGATGCCCCAGAACAGGATAAACGCCATCCGGTAGGGCCTCCGCCTTTCCTTCTGGACGTAGCGCCAGTCCCAAAACTTTCGCTTCGGAGCGGGAGTAATTGCTGTCATCACCGATTCCCTCGTTTGTTTTGAGTCTCTCGAGCTTACCGCCTCGGGCCGCCGACTCGAGCCCATGCCTTCAGGGGGTTATGCAAATATCGGGCCAGGTATGATGCCCGTTAACGAAAGGGAAAAAGAACGCCGGGTTCGATCTTCCCCCCGATAACTTGAAATGGA
>Ga0307428_1001711_pt1 | contig 10702 bp, 9 predicted proteins | sample SalMarWE160240MG_FD_202161 | JGI IMG/M metagenome (GOLD analysis project Ga0307428, IMG submission 202161) | Salt marsh sediment microbial communities from the Plum Island Ecosystem LTER, Massachusetts, United States - WE1603-240 | ecosystem: Environmental > Aquatic > Marine > Intertidal zone >...
ATCTAAAGTATGATTCTGGCATAAAAAAGAACTTTTAAGTGTCCAAAAAGTAAAAAATTCTAACCTTAATTCAGTGCACTTTTGATTCTTAAACAGTGCACTTTTGAAATTTAACTAACATACTTTTTTTAGAAATTTGTCATTTAAGAATTAAAAGTGAACTGTTTTTTAATGATTTAAAAAGCTGTTGTTTGGCGGATTAAAGAATTAATAAATTTATCTCTATTATTCTTTGAAGTTTTATAATTAAAAAATTAATGGATTGCAAAAGAAGTTAAAATAAAAAAATTTACCTTTGCTTTTGAATCTTCTCCAAATATCCGCTCCCTCTAAAAAACTCAAGAGGATCTAAAGGTAACCCCATCTCTTCCCTTACTTTAAATAAAAGAGGCGTTATGTCAGCTTCAAAAGCTTCAGTTAATACCTTCTCAGCCATAATTATATCTTCATCTTGTTGAAATTTTCTCAATGATTTTCTATCTACAATTAGAGCTTTTGCATAGGTTTTTTGAATATTTTCAACGCTTTGGATCATTTCTTCAATTTTTGGCTTAAGATTGTGACATTGGTCTATCATATAAGCTATATCAGCTTTTATTCCATCCTCTTCTGCTGATACCAGTTCATTGAAAATAAGGAAAAATTCATAAGGATTTATAGAGCCCACCGTAAGGTCATCGTCAGCATATTTTTTATTATTAAAATGGAATCCTCCTAACTTTCCCTCATCTAAAAGATAGGCTACTATCTGTTCTATATTGGTACCTAAAGCGTGATGTCCTAAATCGACCAATACCATAGCCCTATTTCCTAATTTTAAGCACAAATTATGTGCGGTACCCCAGTCGGGTATATCGGTATTATAAAAAGCCGGTTCAAAAAATTTATATTCTATAAGTATGCGCATATCATCTGCTAAATTATTGTAAATTTCTTTCAAACTATCTTCTAATCTATGTTTTCTCTCTCTGATATCATCCTGTCCGGGATAGTTGGTTCCATCGCCTAACCAGAGAGAAATATCCTTGGATTTAAGTGTCTTGGCAATTCCTATACACTCCAGGACATGATTAATAGCTTTTTTTCTCACTTTTATATTAGGATTGCAAAGACTTCCTAATTTATAATCCTGATCCTGAAATAAATTAGGATTTATAGCTCCCGGTTTTATTCCCAAAGAAAGAGAATATTCTAAAAGAGCATTCCAATTATCAGTTAAATCCCAGGGAATATGCAAAGCTATAGACGGACATATACCGGTGATCTTATGAACTTCTGCCGCGTCCTGAATTTTGTCTTTTACACTCTTGGCAGCTCCTTTTTGCTTAAAAATTGCAAAACGAGTTCCTGAATCTGAATAACCCCAACTCGGAGTTTCAATCTTTAATGCTTTCAATTTTTTCTCAACCTTACTTACGTTAACTCCCTTTTCTTCCAAAGAAGCCTTTAAAATTTTATAACTTGTTTTATAATCTCTCATTTTAATCAGGATAAATAATCCTATTCCTCCTTTCTTACCTCCTAAAATTATTTTATTAGAACAATTTTTACTTTTTCTGGAAGATTTACTATTTTTGCGTATTTAATTAATAAAATCATATTAAATTATCTATTTTTTATATACGACATATCTAAAAAAAATCCTCTTTTTTTTAAAAAAAATAAAAAAATTAATCATTTAATACTCTCTTAATACGTGGATCAGTAAATATATCACTAGCATCATCACTGGGAGAAGAAAATTCTGAAATAACTGCTCCTTCTTCGCCTGCCTGAAACCAATGGAGAGTATTTTTATTAATGGTATATTGATCTCCGGGTAATAGGATAATCTCATGATATACAGAATAACATTTCTCATCTCCCCTGGGGGGATGAGTCTTCGGACTTTCGGTTTTCTCTCCTTCTATATAAAGATATACCTTACCATATCTACAACGGAATGTTTCTCTCTTTCCCTCCATACCATCATGGTCAGGATGGCGATGTTCAGGACAGGTTTGATGAGGAAATAAAACCATTTCTTTCGCACAATACCTGGAGTTATTTACATATACTACTAAGACAATGCCGGTTCTTTCAAAATCATTTAAACCAAGATCGGCAATTTCCATATCTTCCTTCTCTTTTAGAGAAAGAACAATACCTGCCTCTTTAAAGTATTTAAGAGTTTTTGCCTTTATTCTTTCTTTTTCTTCTTCTCTCATTTTTTTCCCCTTCCTTCTTCTCACTATTTTTAAAACTAAAAAATAATCATCCAACCTGATCTTCAGGACCTTTCCAAATCTTATAATGATAATCATATTTCCAATTGTCTATCGGGATAGAAAGTGATAAGCGCTCCCACCCGGAGTTTATCCTGCTTGTCACTTCGGGCAAAGGTCGAATCCCTCCGGTAGCATCAACCGCTTCTACACAACAGGCACCTACAGCAGTAGCTAAGGCAATAGACTCTTCCGGTTTCCCTCCATCTAAAAGTTGAGCTAAAAATCCAGCAATAGTGGCATCCCCGGTTCCGGTTGTTCCTTTAACCTCTGTAGCAAAACAAGGAGATAAAAGCTGACGATAATTCCAGTCTTTGGGCTTAATTAAAGAGGGTAAATTCGTTTTTTCTATTTGATGTGTCCTCAAATATAGACCCTGGTCACCAAGTTTTATTGCCACTACATTTGTTCCATAACCAATTAATTGCTCGGCTAATTGATCTAATAATGTAATATCAAGTTTTTCTTTCTTTAGAGAAATTCTATAATGCTTTGCTGATCTTAACATATATAACAGCTCATCAACACTAGGTATGAAAACATCCACCAGAGGTAAAACATTTTTAAAGAATTTTTGCCAATCTACTTTACCGGCAGGAGATTCCGGGTCCGGCATAGCCATATCCAGGCTGGTAATTATATTCATCTTTCTAACTCTTCGAAATATTTTTACCAGCTCTTCTCCATCGTTCTCATAAAATTTCCGCATTAAAGGAGGATATCCAAAATGGAATATGCGGCTGCTTTTTATTTTTTCATAAGGGATATCATTGGCATTAAAGGTATGATTGGGCCCTGGATAATGTAAAAAGACCCGATCAGTATCTGGCGGGTTTAAAACAATAGTATAAGAAGAAATCTCCTTTTTGCTAATAATCATATTTTCTACTAAAGCTTTATCTTCTTTCTGTAAAATCTCTAAAACAACTTTTCCAAAGGCATCTGACCCAATTTTTCCTAACAAAGCAGTACTAATGCCTAATTTTTTAAGAGTTATCCCGGTATTTGCGACTGCTCCCCCGGTGGATAATTTCAATCCTGACATTTCCAGAACATGCCCGGGAATAATGGTCTTAATACTCCCTATCCTCCAATCCGGGATGATATCTAAACAAATATGACCGGCAACGACTATATCCATAAAATTCTCCTATTTGAAAAATTAAAAATATTTTTGTTAACTTAGGTTCCTTTTGCTATTTCTTTCATAACTTTTGCTTCTTCATTCTGATGGCTGGATAAATGACAAATACTTCTTAATATATGTCTTAATCCTTTGGGATATTCTCTTTGAAAAAATATTTCATCTTGAGGATACATATTTCCTTTTTCGTCTTTTGCTTTAAAATCTAAAGCAGTATAAAATGCTTTTTTAATCTTATTATAAGGAGTGCCTTCTCTTTGAGCCAAAAGCATTGGTCCTATTAACCTTTCGTTCTTATCTAATTTACGATACAAATCTCTACCTACTCGAAAAATAGTATCTCCTAATGATTTATTTTGAAACCTAAAAAGTAGATCATCGATATGGTTTTGTAAATCCTGTGGAGTAAGGTCTTTAAGGTATGCCCTATTTAAAGCCACTGCTGATTGCTTCATACATTCCCGAACAGTTTTATAAATTTCTGGTACTTCTAATGCCTCATATATGAAGGTCATTTCTGAGTTATATTGATACCCAAAATAAGCTGATGCAGAATGACCAAGATTATGGATGAAAAGTTTTCTATCTACATAGGCCTTGATATTTTCAACAGCCCAAAGATCCCTAATGTGAGGAAGAGGGTTCTTAAACCCTTTTTTGTCTACAATAAGAGTGTTATAAGGCTCGGCAAATACCCATAACAAATCTTTTTTCTTATCCTCTTCTTTCATTAGAGGAACCATCTTTCCTATACTTGATTCTACTAACCCAACCAGCTTATCAAAAGGATATTCTTCGGGAAGAAAATTTTCTAATTCCTTTCTTAAATAGTCTGCTCCGTTCCTTATATTCTCGGCAATAATAATATCTAAAGGATTTTTTCTTCTTTTTTTATATCTTAATTGAAGTCCTAGAGCAATTACCTGAACAATTTGAGGCAAAGCATGTTTTCCTACTGCTGTAGCGACAATATCCGCATCTGCAATTTCCCGAATAACTGCCTCTTTGTCACCCCCATTTATAGCCCTTACATTTTCTATCAAAATAATTTCATCAGGAAGTTCATTTCTCTTTATTGCTAATTTATATTTTCTCTTTTTATTGAGTTCTTTTACCAATTCTTTATTAATATCAACAAAAACAACTTCAAACCTAGAACGGGAAAATAACTGACCGATAAATGATCTCCCAATATTCCCTGCCCCAAATTGAAGCATCTTTTTTTTGTACATCATTTTCTTCCACGGCTCTATATAAACTAATTTTTTACCTTATAAATGGAATTATTTTTGTTAATTTAGATTTAACTTCTTTAACTTCGATGAATTTTTTAAATTTTCTGTCTTTCTTTTACCTTTTCTCTTCACTATCTTCTATATAATCCCCAGGCAGTGAACCTACAATTAAACCAACTACTTCATCGGCACTGGTCTTTTTTGTAATCCTTTCTGCAACTTTTTTAGCTCTACGCATAATTATCAACCTTGTGGCAACTGAAAATACATCATGGAGCTGGTGACTGATCATAATAATGGATACTCCTTGAGAACTTAAAGTTTTAACAAGATTTAACACTTTTTTCTGTTCAGCTACACCCAAAGCAGCTGTGGGTTCATCCATAATTAATAATTTTGCATTCCAGTAGATAGAGCGCGATATAGCTACCGCCTGCCTTTGTCCACCAGAAAGGTTTCTGATTTTATTTTTTAAAGACGGGATCTTGATTTCTAAGCGATTTAAAACTTTTTTGGATTCACTATGCATATATTCATGATCCAGCACATCTACTAAACCCAAGAATTTTTTTAATTTTTCTCGACCTAAAAAGATATTAGAATAAACATTCATATTTTCAGCCAAGGCTAAATCTTGATAAATAGTTTCTATCCCAATTTTTAATGCTTCCATCGTATTATTAATTTTTACCCTTCGGCCTTCAAAAAATGTCTGACCCACTTCAGCATGATGCACGCCGGAAATTACTTTAATTAAAGTAGATTTACCTGCTCCATTATCACCTAAAATGCCAATAACTTCTCCTGGATAAATTTTCATACTTACATTATCAACCGCAGTTAAACCACCGAACCGTTTTGTAATATTTTTTACTTCTAATAAAGGTTCCATTGTAACCTCCCTATTAAATCTCCCCTTCGGTTTGTATTAATTCAGGTGAAAATTGATCAATTAACACCGCAAAAATAAGTATACAACCAACGGCAATATGCAAATTATAAGTAGGAACGCTTAAATTGACCAAACCTATCTCTAGAGCGCCGATAATCATGGCACCGATAAACGTGCCCATTACCGTGCCCTTACCGCCACTTAAACTAGCTCCACCAATAACTACTGCTACCACAGCATCTATTAAACGAGCACTACCTGCAGGAGCCCTACCGGTAATAAATTGTAATACATACATAACTCCAGCAAGAGAGGCAAAAAATGAAGATATCATATACACTTTAATTAAATGGACTTCTATATTAACTCCCGCCCTCTCCGCTGCATTTATATTTCCACCAATGGCATAAGTATGCTGACCAAACTTAGTTTTAGCCAATATAAAGGCAAAAATAGCAATAAAAATAAAAGTAATGACCGTTACATTAGGAATAATTGATACTAAATGTTTTAATTCTTCTCGGGTAAGGTTTTCCGGTTTACTTAAAAAACTAAATATTTTTCCCGGTAACCAGTAAAACAAATAACCATGTCCCAGTGAACCTAAAGAAGTAGGCAAATTATGAACAGGTACGTTATTGCAGATAATCTCTGCAAATCCATAAGCAATACCATACATTCCAAACGTTGCAATAAAGGAAGGTACCCTTAATTTTGCCACCAAAAAACCATTAATAAATCCAGGAATTAGTCCTACTAAAAGAGCCGCTAATATACCTATCGTTATGGCTAAAAGTTGGGAAAATCCTGCTGCCTCTAGATTAACCATTATTTTTGCGCATACTACCGAGCTAAATCCAACCATAAAACCAACGGATAAATCAATACCACCGGTAATAATAACAAAAGTCTCTCCGGTAGCCAGTAAAAGAACCGTTGTCGAAGATACCAAAATATTTTGTATATTTTTTAAACTAAAATAATTTGTCCCGGCAATACTAAAAAAAATTATTTCACCAACCAAAAATATAAAAATCCACTTTCTGAGAATACTAATTCCTATTTCTTTTGGTTTATCGTAATTTATCATTCTTTATACACCAACTCTGGAAAAAACTGATCGATTAAAACAGCAACAATTAAAATACACCCGGTGGCAATATATCGATAAAAAATGGGTAATCCCATCATCATCAAGCCATTATTTAAAGTACCGATCAATAATATACCAATGACAGTACCCCAAATCGTTCCTTTACCACCCGTAAGACTTGCTCCGCCTATAACGACTGCTGCAATAGCAAAAAGTTCATAACTGGAAGTATATTGAGTATGAACACCCATGTTTAATTTAAAAACGAGCAATACACCGGCAGTTGCTGCAAAAAATGAAGATATAGTATAAATCTTAATCAGATGTAATGGGACATTGATCCCTGCTCTTATAGCTGCATCTACTTTCCCGCCAATGACATAAGTATGCTGTCCGAACTTAGTTCGGGATAAAATAAAAGCAAATATAACCATGATAAAGGTTATCAATAAAACAGGCAAGGGAATAATTTTTAATAAGTTTAATATATCCTTTCTTTCAGTCAGCTCGGGTTTTACAAAAAAGGAAAAACCTTTTTTGGAAGAAAAATATGCAATGTATGCATTACCAATGTTTCGTACTTGCAAAGGTAAAAAACCAATAGGAAAACCTTCGCAAAATCGCCAGGCTAAACCGTTAGCGATTCCCCACATTCCAAGAGTGGCAATAAAGGGCGGCACTTTTAATTTAGCCACTAAATAACCATTAATAATTCCAGGAATTAGTCCTAATAAAAGTCCTGCAAATGAACCTGCCATGATAGAAATAACTGGAGAGTAACCTGCTGCGTTTAAATCTCTCATAATAATGGCTGAGCTTACACATACAAAGCCCATTACAAAACCAATGGAAAGATCAATCCCTCCACTAATGATCACAAAAGTCTCTCCACTTGCTAATAAAAGTAGAGAACTTATTCCCAGGATAATGTTATTAAAATTGTTCAGACTAAGGAAATTTTCTCCTAAGAAACTAAATAGTATTAGCATCATTACAAGAAAAAGAAATGCCCAATTTTTACCTAAAAAAACTAACTTTTTACTTTCGCCAATTTTATTTAAATTGAATAAAGAGTCATTATTTGATTCCGCCATAACCATACCTTTTTAAGATGAAGATATAGAATTAGATATGACAGGGAGTAAAATAAATACTCCCTGTCATTAATTTTATGCTACAAAATATTCAAGTTTTTGATAACGCTTTACTTGTAAATATATTTCTGTGCTTCGGGATCGTTTACATTTTCCTGTGTGAAAACAAAGAAACCTGGAATTACTTTCTTTGGAAGTTCTGCTCCTTCAGTAAGGTACTTGAAACCCCATTCCACACACAAAGATCCCATTTCTCCGGGCATTTGAGCTAAAATCAAATCTAATTCCCCTCTTTTTAAAGCTTCAATCAATATTTCCGTTGCATCCCAGGTTGCAATTTTAACAACTTCTTCTAACCCTGCATTAACCACAGCCTGATATGCGCCTTGAGCACTAAATACATTTACTCCGAATACTCCGCCTAAATCGGGGTCTTTCTGTAAAGCTGCACTAACCTGAGCAACAGCTGTCTCCTGGACATCAAGACAATATTCCACTCCGGCTAACTCCATGTCAGGGAATATCTTTAGTCCCGCCCGGAAACCCAATTCTCTATTTATTACACTTGATGTATCAGGATTAGTATTTTCTAAAAATACTTTCCCTTTTCCGCCCAGCATGAGTGCCAATTGTCCGGCAACTACCTGACCACCCAAGAAATTATCCGTTCCTATATAAGAAAGAGGGAAATCATAATTACTTGGTTTACTATAATCCCCATCTCCAAGATAAGTATCGACAGTAATAATCGGAATACCACTATCATAAATTTCTTTCAAAACAGGAATTAAGGCTTCTGTGGAAGTAGGAGCAGTAAAGAGTAAATCAATATCCCCTCTTGCGACCAAAGCTTTCAATATCGGTACTTGATATTCAGGTCCCCACGCTTTAGGATATTCTCCAACAATTAATTCTACTCCTAATTCTGCTGCTTTGGCTTGGGCACCTTTCTCCATAGTAAAGTAGAAGGGATCAGCAATGCCAGGCATAAAGGCAAATTTCAATGCAGCTGCACATGTCATGGACACAAAAGATAAAACTAAACAGATTAACATTAAAGCAATTATAAACTTTTTCATCTTTTTCTCCTTAATTAATAATAAATTTACTTCCTTTAATATAGCCTAAAAGACGTTCTTGAAAAACAAGATAGTAAATTACTATTTTTTCTCTTTTGCTTTCACCCCCTTACTTTTTTTAATCTCTACTCGATGTGAAATTACTTCGCTTAGTTTTTCCTTACTTTACCTGAATGTAAAATATAAGAAATTTTCTTAAAATTATAAATTCTTATATAGATTTTGCATTTTTAAGCAAGTATTTTTCAGCTTCTATCGACCACAAACCATTATTCTTTTCTACTACCTTCGCCAATTGAGTAAATAAAGGGTCAGTCTTTCCTTTTTCCTTAAAATCGGAAATTGCAGTAAGTTCCATCTCAATATTAGTATAGATTAACTTTTTGTTACCTGATATTTTAGGAAGATTTAAAGTAGTATTCACCACGCAGTTTAATCCACCGATATGAGTGATCATGGCAGCTGGATTTATGAGATTTTTTTTCATCATCTGCAGGGACTCAATCATATCCTGAGTATTTCCCCCACTTGTTCCCGCAATATGGGTCGATGCATAATGGACATTATAAAAATTAAGCATTGCTGAGAACTCTGGGTCACTTGGACCAGCAAAAAAATTCAAACAGCCATCTTTTGTTAAAATTCTATCACCCTGTTCTACCACTTCTTTTACCGGTGCAAAAACAAATACATCATTGTATTTTTTACCTCGAGTTATTAATATAAGATATGCTTCCGGATTTTCTAAATCTTTGGTGTTTATGTATTTTAATTCAACCCCTCTCTTTTTTGCCTCATCTACAGTGTGAATTGAGGAAGCTCTTTTCAATCTTGCCTTATCGATATCAGTAACCACTAATAATTTAGGTCTTCTATCACTATGTAAGGCATAATCTATTGCCCCAAGACCCATTGGGCCTGCTCCGGCAAGAATTGCCATATTCCCGTTTTTTATTATTCCCATATGATGAATATATTTACCCTGAATTGTATGATAAGCAGCGTGAAAAGCTCCTATTATGCAAGACATTGGTTCTGCTAAAGACCCGCCATAAAAGGCTTCTCCCTTATATTCTAATAAACAATCCATCTCCATCACTTCATTGGGGATAATGATGTAAGTAGCATCGCCGCCTATGTAAGGAAAAGAATACCCGGGAGCATGAAGACTCCCTTGATAATTTAAAGCAGGCTGGATAGCAAACTTCTGACCTGATTTAAATTTATGTTGCCATTGTTTGCCCACCTCTACAATTTCACCACAAAATTCATGACCAATTATAATTGGATTTTCTGCCACATTAGTCGGTACTCTCTTATGATTGGCTCCTTGAATTGCTGCTTTATAAGAGGACATACAGAGACTATCAGAAATAATATGGGCAATAATTTCGTCATCCTTAATTGCCGGGAGCTCAAATTCTTCCAGCCTTAAATCATTTTTTCCATATAATCTTACCGCTTTGGTCTTCATTATTATCGCCTTCTAAAATTAAAATAATTATTTTAGCATTACCTGGCCACCGGTTACCGGAATTGCCTGACCAGTTTCATACTTTTGATCAATTAAATAATAAATTGCTTTTGTCACATCTTCACCGGTACAGCCCCTCTTTCTCGGGACCTTCGACTCATAAAATCTCTTCACATCTTCAATGGTTTTTGCACCCGGAACTTTTCCGGTCCTAAGATATTGAACAAAAAGACCTTTGTCCGGATCAGACCATAAAGGACCTTCAAAAAAGTTTCCCGGACAAATAGAATTTACTTTGATGTTGTCATCAATAAGTTCTAAAGCAAAGCTCTGAGTAAGACCTAAACTTCCAAACTTACTTCCTGCATATGCACTGTTTTTGTTGGAACCTTTAAGCCCGGATTTCGAGTTAATCTGAATAATATCA
>Ga0307428_1001712_pt1 | contig 10702 bp, 15 predicted proteins | sample SalMarWE160240MG_FD_202161 | JGI IMG/M metagenome (GOLD analysis project Ga0307428, IMG submission 202161) | Salt marsh sediment microbial communities from the Plum Island Ecosystem LTER, Massachusetts, United States - WE1603-240 | ecosystem: Environmental > Aquatic > Marine > Intertidal zone >...
CATTTTTATGATGACGTTATCTCACCCTATAAGGGCCGGCTCGAGGCATGGTGGGTGAAGAATCGGTCGCTCAACAACTATTTCTTGCTCATAGTTCTTACCGTCTGGGTCATAGTCTTTCCAAAAAGCACGCTGCTCGTAACCCTCCGCAAAGATCTCCCCCCGCCCCCTCAGGAATTATAATATACTTTACCCATTTCATCCGCAGATTACGCAGATTAGACTGATTTTATGAGAGATGAAAGGACATTCATTATAATAGGGGCAGCAATGGAGGTCCATAAGGAACTTGGTTGTGGCTTTTTAGAAGCTGTATACCAGGAGGCATTAGAAAGGGAGTTTATTGATAAAAAATACCTTCTCTCATTTGACAGGATTAGAGGAAGCTCAGACCATAAATTACCTAAATGCTACAGGATTTAACGTTGGGCTCTTGTTGAATTTTGGCTCCCAATCTCTTGAACACAAAAGGTTCGTTTATAATCTGCGCGAATCTGCGTAATCTGCGGACCCCATTTCCGGTCATGCTTTACCCGCCGTTCATGTGGCGAGCACTTTTGGGTACTATTTGACTCCAAGTTTTTATCCATTTCGGCCTGAGGCACTTTTGGGCAAATTCTTTATCCCCATGATGATCCTATCCTACCTTTTTCGCAAATGGATATACTTGATAGCATAAGGGAGGGGCGGATACATCGATATTTTCGGCATGCCCCGCTATCGCGTGTGATTGGGGGGTCTTACATAAGATTATAAAAAAATTTCGTGCAAAAGCGCAAAGAGCTTTTCTTATAATGAGGCACGTAGCCAACCCCAATTAAACAGTTTCAGGTTTCAGCCCGGTTGAATCCCCTTTGGGGTGCTTTTGAGGGGGCATTCAACGGGGCGTGCGGAGAAGATGTATTTTGAGTTTCGTCGGTTGGTCGGTACGGCATAGGATTTGTTTAAAAGGGGGCTGTGCCTACCTTTAGAGCCGGCAATGACCGGAGAGGATCTGGACAGGGTTATAGAGGCAATTAAAGGTGATTTTACCTTGCTGTTTAAGGCGGTCTTGTTTATGATCATTGCCACGAGATATGTGATAGCAGGAGAATACAAAATGGGCGGCAGTCTGAAGCATATGAGTACAAAAGAGAGACAGGCACTTGAGCGTTTTGGGGAAACTGTGAAGAGCCGTTTGGGTGAATATCTGGTGAGGATGTCCGTCTTTGGCTCAAAGATGCGGGGCGATTTCACAGAAACATCAGATATTGATATCCTCATCATCGTTAAAGAAAGATCATTATCTATTATGGATCAGATTGCTGAAATTACCTCTGATCTAAATATAGAATTCGATCTTTCTATTGCGCCCGTTGTATTCAGCGAAAATGAATACAACATGAATGCAACTGTTATGGCATCTCCCTTTTCATTGGCAGTGCAAGATGAAGGGTTACTGTTGTAATGGTACTTAATGATCACAGCAAAGCACTGGTTTCGTATCGACTTGAAAACGCGCGGGAAAAACTTAGTGCAGCTGAGGATCTTTTCGAGAAATGCCATTATAAGGATTCAGTAAGCAGGTCATATTATGCCATTTTTACAGCAGCACGAGCTCTTCTTGCTACAAAGCACCTTGATAGTTCAAAACATTCCGGGGTCATTGCTTTATTCAATCAACATTTCGTCAAAAAAGGTGAAATGCCAAAAGCTGCAAGCAAATGGCTGGAACGGGCTAAGCTATACCGAGAACAAGCCGATTATGGGGATTTCTATATTGTGTCCGCTCAGGAGGCCAAGGCACAGATTCAGTCTGCCAGGGAATTTATTAAAGAAATTGAAACCGCGATAGAGAAGTGGAAGTAGGATGTCAAAAAATCGCTGATAAACCTTTTTTTCGGAGGGATTGCTTGAGGAAGGAAGCCTCTGTTTGTTATTCTTTATCCCAATGAATGAAAATCTCCTGCGAAGAAGAAAGAAAGGCGGTCGAAAATCGAGAGGATCTCATCGGTGTTGGGCGTTTATCCTTTTGACGAGGCAGCGGCCGGGAGTTATGCGGTCATACGTGTGCAGCTTGAAAAGAAGGGGGTAGTGATCAGCGAAAGGGATACTCAGATCGCCGCGATTGCAGCGGCAAACAGGCTGACGGTTGTGACCCACAATGTAAAGGAATTTCGGCACATAGAAAACCTCACCTTTGAGGATTGGGCCACCGAACGTGAATGAGGCACGTAGCCAACCCCGGTTAAGCAGTTTCAGTGATGACTGTCATGATGAACCCTGCCGTCTAAACTCTGCTCGAAGAGGGTGGTAGGATCTCATCACCACTATCCTTTCTTCCTTTATCTTCGCCCTGGTCTTCAGTCCTGTCAAATATATCTTAAATAGCACGCTGTTATGTGGGTGGGGTTGTAATGATTCTTTCCTACGCATGGGCCTTGACTGCGGGATACTTAAGCGGGAACTTTCAGTAGCCTCGATCATGAGTTAGTGCTATAATTCATCTCAAGTCCTCTGAATCACAGAGTGAAGCACGGCAAAGGCGATAAGATATAAGAGATTAAATCAATGAGAACGATAGAAATAGAGTATCCAGAGATGATACCTGCTGTGCTAAACCTCAGTCCTGAGGCGTTTGAACGAGAGGCCAGATTTGCTTTGGCAGTCAAGTTGTACGAAATGGGGCGGCTTACATCCGGACAGGCTGTAAATTATCAAATCAGTGGCTTGAATGAGCAGCGAAATACATATAAGCAAAGCTGATCTGCATCCTCCTCTGGAATCGAGCATGCATCAGAGAGGTGTGACATTCGAGGAAATAAAACAAGTCAGGGCAGAGGGCGATAAGGCCGCTGAATCAAAGCCAGGCACTTTGGGAAAGGTGCTGGTGTTTCCCTCTGGTGCTGAGTGGGAAGGACGCTATTACCAGGAAAAGGAAATTACGGTCTATTAGAAAAACATTGAAGGGCGCGGTATTATACTGTTGACTGTCATGGCAAGATATGGACAAAAGTTTTCACGGGGGTAAATACATATGAAAATGGAATATGATCCGGTTCGTGATCTACTTTATGTATGGTTTGGCAATCCAGGCACGAAGTCCGCTGAAACCAAAACAATAAAACCGAGTGTTTATGCGGATTTTGACAAGGAAGGAAAGCTTCTGGGCATTGAAGTTTTGGATGCCTCAACAGTTTTTCAGCACAGGGTTCAGTTTGAATTTTCATTGATACCTGCCTCTCAAGAGGCCTCGATATAGTATTTATTTTCTTCTCTTACCGATTTCGGCTCTAGGCTGAAATCGGTAAGTTGGAGAAACGGAATACATGTGCAACCTCTTTGAGACCACGTAGCCAACCACTTACCCATTTCCGGTCATGCTTTACCCGCCGGCAGCGTGGCGGGCTGTTTTCGATAACGCTCGGATGACTCTGATAGAAGAGATCGGCAACTCAAGTTATTGAGCTGATGGGCCGATGAGGTGATTACCACCTTGAGGAACGCGGCGGTGGAATCGATGGAATTGTTAGATTTCCGTTTAAGGATGGAGTTTCCTATTGACTTTTAGTATGGATATACTAATCATAAGTACTATCTTTTTTGTCAAAGCTTCAGATTTAAAATCAATACTAGGTTCTTGAGGAGTTGCGATTTCTCATGACGACTATCCTTGGCATTTTTGCCATTGCCCTCGGGCTTTCTCTGGTTCTCACCCCTCTTGTAAAAAGGCTTGGGCTGCGGTTCGGCGCTGTGGATGAGCCGGATGAGCGGAAGCTCCACACACGGCCCATTGCCCGGTGCGGCGGGGTGGGGATCTTGTTAGCCTTTTTGCTCTCTTTATCAGTAAGCCCCCTCTTGTTCAAGACCTCTGTATCCGGCCTGCTGGTCCTGAACAGCCAGATGGCATTCGTGCTCCTTGGCGGGTTGATCGCCTTCGGGGTAGGGCTTGTTGACGACTTTCACAGGCTTGGCTCAACCATCAAATTCGTCTTTCATATCCTTGCTGCCACTGCTGCCTTCTTTGGCGGGCTCCAGATAGGGCAGGTGCATATCTTTGGCCTGAACATCCAGATGGGCGTTTTAAGCTACGCCCTCACAGTGTTTTGGTTTGTCCTCTTTATTAACGCCGTAAACCTGATCGACGGTCTTGACGGTTTGGCAGGCGGCATCACCTTCTTTGCCTGTGCCGTCATGGTTATCCTGGCCATGGTCAAGGGGAATTTCCTTATCGCCATGCTCTTTGCGGCCCTGGCAGGCTCAACCCTGGGGTTTTTACGCTACAATTTCAATCCGGCCAGCATCTTCCTCGGGGATAGCGGCAGCTATTTCTTGGGCTACTCCATCGCAGCGCTCTCCATCATGGGCTCCATCAAGAGCCAGATGGGGGTGCTCCTCTTGATACCGCTGGTGGGCCTGGGTGTGCCTGTATTTGATGCCATCCTCTCCCCGATCCGCCGCTTTCTCATCGGCAGGGACATGTTCAATCCCGATAAAGGCCATATCCACCACCGGCTCGTTGAAAAAGGGATCTCTACGAGAAGGGTGGTCTGGCTCATCTATGGGATCTCCGTCTTGCTGTGTGCGCTTTCTTTGCTTTTGGTACACCTTCGGGATGAGCAGGTAGGCCTTTTTCTCATCCTGCTGGCAGCGGCTTCCGTGATATTCCTCAGGAAGTTAGGGTACTTCGAGTATGTTACCTCTGATAAGATCTTTGGCTGGTTGAAGGATCTCACTGATGAGTCCGGTCTTAAGCGGGATCGAAGGACCTTTTTGAACCTGCAGATGCAGATCGCATCCTCAGAGAATATCTACCAGCTCTGGGGCAGGGTCATCCAGGCAGCGAAGAAGATCCATCTGAACGCTGTTACCCTCGATCCTCATCCGGGGGTCTTTGGAGCTACGCCATTGCCCCTGTTTATCTGGGAAAACGGCGCTCAAGGAACAAGAGAAGAGATGGCTCAAGCTGAGGGCCGTTCGTTACGGGTAGAAGTGCCGATTGCATCGAATGGTACTATATACGCTACCTTAACCTTGAGCAAATCACTCAAGCACGGAAATGATGACCGGTTCGTGTTGCGCCGTGTCGAACACCTGCGACGCACCATCACCGGCACCCTGGAAAAGCTCGGCGTCCGCTCGCTCACCAGCCCCGAACTACTCGAGGACCGCCGCCATCCGGACAACCATATTGCCCACGCATGGAACGGCCATGAAAGGAGGAGCCTTCACCTTCCGCAATGATCGGTCTTTTCACCTTGCTCTCATTGATAACGTCCCTGCCAATCCAAAAAACGAACCTCTGCGTACCGATTTCAGGCCAAGGTTTACCCGCCGTTGGTGTGGTGGGCTGTTTTCGGTAAATCAGTGCTGTTTTGGTGTGTTTAGAAAAGATGATACGGTCGAAATCCTCAAGGTCCGGCCCGGGCTTTCAGGAATCGGCGCCATCTATTTTCGTGATGAGGAAAACCTGCTGCACAAGGCTCAGGGAGATATGATAGGTTTTTGTGATGACGTTATTTCACCTTACAAGGGCCGGCTTGAGGCATGGTGGGTGAAGAATCGGTCGCTCAAGAACTATTTCTTGCTCATAGTTCTTACCTTCTGGGTCATAGTCTTTCCGAAAAGCACGCTGCTGGTAACCCTCCTTAAAGATCTCCCCCCGCCCCCTCAGGAATTATAATGTACTTTACCCATTTCCGGTCATGCTTTATCCGCCATTCATGTGGCGGGCAGTTCTGGGTAAAAGTATTAATCAGGATTCCTTTACTTTTCTGTTCAACCGACCGCTTTGGGTTACAGCGCTTCCGGGGTAACGGTTGAGGTGGGGGTGGGTGTTTCCAGTTTTGCCGAATGATTGGGGGACGTGATTGGGGGACGTACATAAGATTATAAGAAAGCCTCGCGCAAAAGCGCAAAGAGCTTTTCTTGGACAGGATTTTCAGGATGTTTTTGTTTGCATTTGGTGCTGCTATGGCGCATTGGCCAGCCAGAGGATCTTTTATAATGGGGGACATTGTTTCGAGGTTTGGTTATTTTTGATCAGTCGTCTTCGGGATATTGCTGGGTCCGCCGCTGTTCAGATAATCATAGGAAAGCACGGAGTCAAACCCAGGTAAACATCTTCAGGTTTCACCCAGGTTGAATCCCCTTTGGGGTGCTCTATTGAGCTGATGAGCTGAAGATGCGATGACTCTTATGAGGAATGTTGCAGTCTAACCTCTGCTGAAAGAGGGGGCAGGATCTCATCACCACCATCCGTTCTTCTTTTATCCTCGCTTTGGTGCTCACCCCGCTCTTAAAAAAGTCTCGGGCTGCGGTTCGGCGCTGTGGATGAGCCGGAGCAATAGATCTTCATAATGTCCTCGCATTATCTTCCGAACCTGCTGGGGCAATTGCTGAAGGTGCATTGGTTCATTGGTTTCTTTGGTATGGATGGCAAGGGCTAAATGACCGGGTGAGTAGCTTGAGAGCAGGAAGGTTTTTCATTTGACTTCTCAGGAGATGGCGGGTAGCCTATGTATGCAATCAATACAATTACATACAGACCCTAGAATGAGAGGTAACTCGTATGGCTAAGACCGTAACAACACGTTTAGATGATAGCTATGTTAAAAAAATCGATGAAATGGCCGCGCGAAAAGGTGTTGACCGCTCGGCCTTGTTGCGATCCTTTTTTCTCTATGCATTAAAAGAGCATACGATCCGTGATGCTTTGGAAGACTATAAGGCCGGCACAACAACCCTCTGGGAGGCAGCACAGCGCTGTAATATGTCGCTCTGGGAAATGATATGGGAGGTAAAACGCGCACACATCCATACTTCCTATGACTTGAAAGAATTCGAAAAGGACTTGAGGGCGCTCAATGGATAGGCTCGTTTCCAATGCCACGCCACTCATCTATCTGGCCAAGGCAAACCAAATGAGCCTTCTCCAGAGCATGGTAAAGCAGGTATATATCCCCGAAGCTGTGTACCGGGAAGTGATCATTGAAGGCAAGCGTCTGGGAGAAAAAGATGCTTATCGTGTTGAAAGAGCTATCAAACAAGGTTGGATTATAGTCCAAGGTATCAAGAGCATCTATCCTGTTGAGGTCACGATCCACCCTGGCGAGGCAGAGGTTATATCTCTGGCCAAAGAAAAAGGGATTGAGGTAGTGCTCATTGATGACGCCAAGGCCAGAACTGCTTCTGAAATGGCAGGCCTCAAACCTATCGGCACTCTGTGGTTGATTTTGAAGGCTGTCAAAGATCACTTACTTAATTTTGATCAATTTCTGTCTACCCTCGAGGATATTGTTCAGGCTGGATTTTATCTCAAAGAAGAAGTGTACCTAAAAGTTGTTCGCCAGGCCAGGGAGTTATCCGCCGATTAAAAATATAAGGTGTCAGCCCTTGCCATGGGACAAAGGAGGGGGCGATATCCCCTTTTTAGCGATTTCCGGTCAAACCTGTTTTCGGTAAATCGGCGCTGCTTTGATGTCTTTAGAAAAGAGGATAAGGCCGGGGCAGCTTGAGGCATAGTGGGTGAAGAATCAGTCGCTCAAGAACTATTTTGTGCTCATAGTTTTTACGGTCTGGGTCATATTCTTCCCGAAAAGCATGCTGCCTTTAACCCTCCGTAACGATCTCCCCCCGCCCCCGCAGGAATTATAATGTACCTTACCCATTTCCGGTCATACCAGTTTTGGGTAAAATTGATCTTTGCCGATTTCAGGTCAAACGCACAATCGGTAAGCTATTTTGCCTTTTGCCCGCCCACAGTAAGCTGCATCACGCCAGCAGGATCGTTCGGGTTCCTTACTGGATCGGCCTTGCAGGGGGGTACCTTTTTGACCTGGCAGCTCTTATGACGGGCAGGAACTTTCCCATCAGCTCAATCCGCATCAAGAAGTTCTGTGCGGGCACGCAAGTTGCTGCTGATAAGCTCCGCGAGACGGGCTTTATTCCACCCTATTCCCTTGAGAAGGGGTTAGAAAGAATGATCGCAGCAGACTTCCAACCCAATTCAAAGAAATGATCTTTTTTACCCATTTCCGGTCATACCAGTTTTGGGTAAATTGCTCACTTTCCCAATTTACCCATTTCCGCTCAAGGCTGATTTGGGTAAATTTTCTCGAGTATCTATATGAGATCAGCCCTTGCCATGAGGCAACCCAGAAGGATAATCGATGTTTTTAAGGCTGAGAGGGAGTTTTGGTTTAAAGCCAAGACAGATTTCGAGGATGGGCTGCCAAAAACACTTGAGTGGTATATTAGGAAAAGAGGGGGTGATCAAGAAATCGCCTGTTAAAACCGGCACGGAGCGGATGCTTGCCGGAGACCCCAGCAATCTGTCTCAACTTCTCAATTTCCTAACCTCTCATCCCCTTTTTTCCGCCGGCGACCGGGTGGTAAGCAATAGGCCGCACGCGGAGGTGGCGTGCGTGCCTAAGAGCCTGTATGCCAGGTATGCTTAATAAAAACAATCGAGACTATATTGCATAAGCCTGCCTTTCCAGCATTCTATCATGTTATGCAAATTGAGAATTATTTTGACATAATGCATAAAGCGTGATACGCTGTCTCCTATGATAAAACGCGACGCTGAAGATATTATCCACTCACTATTGAGGGGATTTCCGGTCGTGACGATCACCGGGCCTCGTCAATCCGGAAAGACCACCATTGCCAAAGCCATTTTTCCCGACAAACCCTACGCATCTCTGGAGGAGCCTGATGTGCGGCTCGCCGCCCGTGAGGACCCACGGTCATTTCTTGAGCGTTTTCCTGACGGCGCCGTTCTCGACGAGGTGCAGCGCTGTCCGGAAATTCTTTCGTATCTTCAGTCCATTGTCGATGCAGATGGGCGTATGGGGCTCTATCTTCTGACCGGCTCGCAGCAATTCGGCCTGTTGTCCGGAATCACCCAATCCCTGGCCGGAAGAACCGCCTTTGTGGAATTGCTTCCCTTCTCGCTCCATGAACTGGCGCAGGCGGGAAAACAACCACCCAATCTCAACCGGATGCTGTTTACTGGCGGCTATCCGCCCCTCTATGACCGCGACGTCGCCGTTCGGGCGTGGTTTGGCGCCTACGTGATGGCCTATATTGAGCGAGATGTGCGTCAGGTCCTGAAGATCCAGGATCTGGAGACCTTTCAGCGTTTTATACGGCTCTGCGCAGGCCGCACCGGGCAACTGCTGAACTATTCCACACTGGCTGCGGATTGCGGGATCACACACAATACTGCTAAAGCGTGGATATCGGTGCTGGAGGCGAGTTATATCCTGTTCCAGCTTCGTCCGCACCATGCAAACTTTAACAAGCGGCTGGTCAAGGCGCCCAAACTCTATTTTTACGACGTGGGTCTTGTATCCTGGCTGCTGGGTGTCCAGACGCCTGAACAGATCGAAACTCATCCGCTGCGGGGAAGCATTTTTGAGACCTTTGTTGTTGCGGAATGGATGAAATCATTCCTCAATTCTGGGGAGCAGCCTGCTTTCTATTTCTGGAGGGACAGCAATGGTGTGGAGGTAGATATCCTCATCGAGCGGGGGGGACGGGTCATGCCTGTTGAGATTAAGTCCGGGAAGACCGTTGCTGGGGATTTTTTTTCCGGTCTTGAAAAATGGTCGGCCCTGGCTGGGGATATGGCGATTGAACCGACCCTGGTCTATAGTGGCGATGAAAATTATCGACACAAAGGGATAAGGATCATGGGGTGGCAGCACGTTCCTGGGTCGGATCTTCTGGCTTCTCAGGGTTGAGTTCCTGTCCTTAAACAATATGAAACAGATACTTCAGAATATAAAACCGGCGCAGCCGAACTAGTTGAAGTGCCCGTGAATGGGGCGTCCTGAAAGTGCCGGTTAAAACGGCATGGAGTAGGAGTCTTGCCGATTTCAACTCAGACCTGTTTTCGGTAACATTGGACCGAAACTCTGATTAGCTTGCTCTAGTGAGCTTTTGAGCTGATGAGCTGAAAAGGTGCAGCATGTGATGAAGAACGCTGTCGGCTAACCTCTGTTTGAAGAGGGTGGCAGGATCTCATCACCACCATCCTTTCCTTTTTTATCCTCGCCCTAGTGCTGACCCCTCTCTTAAAAAAGGCTCGGTCTCTGGTTCAGCGCTTTCAGATACATCTTAAATAGTACGTTTCCGTTATTTGGCCCGGGTTGCGCTTTTTCCATTCTGGGCATGGCCCTTGACCGCGGGATTGTTTTAAACGGGAACTTTCAGTAGCCTAGATCATGAGTTAGTGTTATAATTTATTTTAGCTTCTCTGCATCACAGACCGAAGCACGGTAACGGCAAGAAAATATATGAGATTAAATCAATGAGAACGATAGAAATAGAGTATCCGGAGACGATACCTGCTGTACTAAACCTTAGTCCTGAGACGTTTGAACGAGAGGCCAAATTTGCTTTGGCAGTCAAGTTGTACGAAATGGGGCGCCTTACATCTGGACAGGCTGCCCGCCTGGCAGGGGTGCCGCGTGTGACATTTTTGCTGGAGTGTCGCCGGTATGGTGCAGCCAGCGTAGAGTGGGATCAGACAGAGATCGACGCTGAGTTTGTGGATATGGACACACATGGATAGACAAACGATTTGCAATACAGGGCCTATTATAGCTCTATCAATGATTGATCGCATTGATATTCTTCCACATCTTTTTGAACTTGTTGCTGTCCCGGAAGAGGTGCATAAGGAAATTCTGGAAGGTGGAACCACACATGCAGG
>Ga0307428_1001713_pt1 | contig 10695 bp, 11 predicted proteins | sample SalMarWE160240MG_FD_202161 | JGI IMG/M metagenome (GOLD analysis project Ga0307428, IMG submission 202161) | Salt marsh sediment microbial communities from the Plum Island Ecosystem LTER, Massachusetts, United States - WE1603-240 | ecosystem: Environmental > Aquatic > Marine > Intertidal zone >...
CGGCTAAAAAAAGAGGTAGTTCTTTTAAACTAACAAAAAAACTGTTAGACCAAATTAGGGAGAGGATGCAAATAGCTATAAAACTTAAGATAGGAATATTGAGAGGTGTATAGGCAAACTTGAATTCTTCTTTACTTAATATTTTAAAACCCCAAAACATCAAAGCTAATACTATCAAAACCTCAGCTACCATCTCTTTAGCAGGTAAAAATACAGTAATACAATAAGGATAAAAGGCCAGGGGAATCAAGATAACTAAAGCAATGATTGAATATTCGATAGCTCTAGTCCAAAAAGAGTTGGAATTATTGGATATATTTACTTCTTTTTGCACCATTGATATTAAGTTCCTCTTTTAGTTTGCCAGTTACCCGGTTAGCCACTTGGCCAGTTACTCAATTAAAATACTCAAAGATATTGCTGAACCTGTTCATTAATCTTTGTTGTTTTTGTATAACCTTCTGTTTGTGATCTTAAATAGGTAATCAGTCCATTAATTAATTTTGCAATTGTTTTAGAATGATCATAAACAGCAAACTAAATAACTATTATATTTCCGCCATAGAAATGATCTTCCATTCATCGTCTTCTTTTAAAAAATCCACATTGTATTCTATGTTTTCATTATACAAACCTGTGCATATAATCCAGGCAACGCAGGCTTTAAGTGAAATGGTAATTTTCATTTTTCCACTGGTATATATATCGGTTATTACTAATTCACTTTCAGGGACAGTAACCTTGGGCTTGATTTTAAACACTGAAAAAAAATCTACTAAATCTTCAGCATCTTCTATTTTTGAAAATATCTCTTCCGATAAATTATTAATACGATTATCATAAGTTCCCCCATCGGTGTCAGAATAATCATAAGAAATATTTTCCATAAATATATCTACATCTTTTTTTTCGATAGCCTTTTCAATATTTTCAGCAATCTGCATAATCTGAATTTCATCCGTAGGGGAACCAATACAACCTGTTAATAACAAAAATAAAAATAAAATACTCAAAATTAGTAATATTTTTATTTTATTCTTTATTACCATTTATATCTTCCTTAAATAAGTGGTCAGAGAGAGGCAGACTCGTCTATAAATCATGAATATGGTTTTTTAAATCAGAGAATCATCATTTAATTTACTTAACTACTTTTACTTCCGTATAATCGGTAATATAATCATCTTCTATATTTTCTTGATAATAGGCAACTATATAAAATGTTCCGGCCTTACCAGAAGAAAATGTAGTAGTTAAAGAACCGCTTTTGGGGCTTAAACCTATAAATCCCTCATAGCAATCAGGACAACCCAGGGCATTCCAATCCCATAATTTTATCCTAGACTTATCAAGAACAACCCATTCATCATCTGAATTATAACCTTTCGCTACAAACTGTAGTGATTGATTGATTTTTATAGTAGAGGAAGAAGCACTTAGCTTTATATAACTTACTGTACTATTATCCGGGTTGATCGTTGGATTCGGATCTATTCCTGGAATTATAGGATTATTACCATTACATCCTATACTCATTGTTATGAATATAAAAATCATTATAAGTAATAATATAAATTTATTTTGATATTTCACTTTTTTGTATTCCTTGTTTTATTCTATAAATAAGGATTGGTGGATGGGTTTATCACCAGTGGTGGACTGGACAAAAATGACCCCATTCAGATTGAATCCATCCCAGTTGATATCTTCCAAAGTTATGGTAAAGGTTTTACTTTCTCCTGCAGCAAGGGAAGCAACCGAAACTTTCTCATCTTCAAAGATCCGGCGCACGGCATAATCAAACTTCCCGCATTTTCCGAAAGCCATACCGTTAATGACCAGATCTGATAAAGTGGTATCACTGATATTTTTAATGGTGCCGCTGATAATCGAAGTCAATCCATCTTTGGTTCGGGATGCCTGGATGGAAACTTTGGGGGTCAAAGCCAACTGGATATCAATCCTACTTTTAATGGTGGTATAAATTGGATTTCCCCAAAGAAGTCTTCCCCCGTTAAACAGGATATTGGTAAGTTCCTTATCCACCGAATACCAGGCGCGTCGCTGTTTTGCCTCCGGGATAGCGTAAGGTCCCCAGGGGATCAACTCCACCAAAATCATTTCATCCCTACCGTATTCTTCAGCTAGCCGATCCAAATGAGGTATGACCATAGAACAGTTACCACAATCAGCAGCCATAAATGCCTCTACCAGGACGACCTGTTTTACCGTTTCGGGTTCTCCTTCACCTTCATCCTCACCCTCACCGGGGACAATCCCATCACATCCGGTAAAAGCAAAAATAGTTAACAACACGACCAGTAACAGTACTAATAATTTCTTCATATTTTTAAGTTCCTTTCATGTGGTTAAAATTATATTATTTTAAAAAATAATTATGTAAAATGATAAAATTTAATCTTTTTTAATCTAAAAGCTATTATATGATTTTTAATGATTAAAAAAGGGGCACATTGTGCCCCTTTTTTTTTAGACAATAACGGCTTTTTTTTGCTATTACTGAGCTAATAATTAGTCTTGGCAACTACCACAATCTTCATCCATTGTTCCATCAGGATCGATAATTACTATCGGATTAGCATCGAAATTCACACAATAATCCATATCATAATCACATTCGTCAGGTAAAGTTAGGTCAACGTATGCCAGGATGCAATCATCTGTATCTACTACTTCAAACGCACCAGCTGCATTTGTTTCATTACCAACCTCATCTACAAGATTAAGGACTGCATAGTAAACCCCTGGAGCTAAACAATCAGTAGTAAATTCGATGGGACAATCCGTTCCACTATCATCGAAGATCGGATCTTCACACCCTGTATCACAACATACATTCCATGGGTATTCATCAAATAGACGGAATGACCAGCTGGCTAATCCGGAGCAGTCATCACCACAGCATACTACGTCTGGATCACAGGCAGATTCTTCTGTCACACTGGAAATTGTTATGGCACAGCCACCACAAGGACAATCTTCCAAGTCGCCGCTAACTGTTACTTCAAGTGTTACATAGGGGGATTCGGTATCTACAGTGTAGGGGTATTTGCAGGATGCACAGGTTTCACAGGTGTCAACGTAAATATAAGCTTCACTACATCCTCCTATTGCTTCACCAAATTCAAATTCACCTGTATAAATGGTCTTGTCAGCATTAGGATACATTACTACTTCTACCTTTAACAATTCTTCTAATATAGTCCTTAAACCAAGTCCAATATAAACAGATACCGGTTCGGTTGGAACTGCAAATTTTACAGTAATTGTTTGTGTTCCACCTTTAATGTAAGTTTTACCTTCAACTTCTACTTGTGTTGTAACTGCAACTGTTGGGCAAGCGCTTTCTACTACGCCTCCGCCATCGTCACCATCATCATCCTCATCTACTACAGTTCCTTCTCCAAGACAGCCGACTAAGAGGAAAGATGCCAACGCTACTACTAAAAGTACTAATAATAATTTCTTCATTTTTTTCTCCTTTCGTTTTTTAAAAAGAATTCGTTATTATTTAATTTCGCGAAATTAACTAAATTTCTAGTTTCTTTTTTAAAATAGCTTCTTAATCTCGCTGCTTATGAGAGAAGCTTCTGCTCCTTTTTATTTCATAAACACTTTACATCTCGACCTGATACGGTTAAGAAACTACCGATTTATTTATAGTCGTTAGTAATAAATTCAAGATACAAGATACAAAATAATGCAATTAACTAATTAACTAGCAACTAAATAACTAAATTAATACTAATGAATAATACGATAAAAGTCAAGAAAAGTTTCAGTGAACTAGTCGTTAGTCGTTAGTGAATAGTCGTTAGTATATAGAAAAAGTTTTCAGTTTTTAAGTCATCAGCTATTTAATATTATGTTTTCTGTCATTGTGAGTTCAATATTTGATGTAGGGGTCGGATTTATCCGACCCGGATTATTCTGTTATTTCTTTGCGGGCTCGATGAATCGAGCCCCTACATTTTAGTATACACCACTCGCTGTCATACTACACTATTCTCGCTATTTTATATATTCGACGTGTTGGTTAAAAAATCCTTCTTTTTGGGAAAAATATTTTTAATTTTTTTTATTTTCAAAGAACATTATGCTAATTTTCCAGTGGGGGCGGTGCCTCTCCTGTTGGTGGAGTTGACGGTTCAGGTGTACCGCCAGTCTCCGTCGGGGCTTCTCCTGCCTCTTGAGCGGGAGTTTCTCCCACTTCTGTCGGACTTTCTATTGAAGAGGTGGGAAGAGTTCCGCTATCTGAAGTCGCAGAAGGTTTTACTGTCCCACCTGTTTCTATTTTTGCTGTGCTAATTTCTGTCTCTAAACTGATTTGAATATTTTCACAGATTTCGTCGATATTAGTGCTGTTTTCTATCGCTTTTTTAAACAGAAGAGAAATTTCCTCCTGGGATAAACCTGAATCATAAGCCATTAGACTTAAATAGCTCAGCTCTTCACTTATCTCAGAAATCTCTAATATACTTTTGCCTTCGGTAGTTCCCGTTTTCAACAACCAGGACAAAGATTCATCAGGGACATCGTTTTCCAGGCTATCAGCTAATATATTAAACATCTCTTCCTCGCCGTTAATCTCCAGGCCCTCTTGCTGCGCCTCACTTAAAATTTCAGCAGCTTTTCTTAGATTCTCGGCTTTGTTAGAGATTGCCGAGATTATTTCAACTTTACTTGCATTTTTAGCTAGACCTTCGTTTATTTTATTGATTATAGATACAGTAAACAATCCTTTCTTTTTGGTTTCCAGTAAAGTATCAAATATATCTTTCATATCATAAGCATCAGTTAATTTTTTAACACTATTTTCTACAATCTCTTTAGTATCCTCAAAAAGTATTCCGGATTCAATTAAATTCTGAGCACTTTTTAAAAGCATAGTAGTTTGAAAGGCTGAATAGGTGGATGAGGAATCCAAAATACCTCTTAGCTGTTCTAATTGCTCATCAACGGTTGGCTCTTCTGCGGCAAAAGCAAAAGAAACAATAAAAACTATAAGCGCTAAAATTATTAAATTGGATATTGAATTATTTATAATTTTGTTTAGTTTCATAATTTGATTCCCCGATTATATTAATTGACCGATTGACCAATTAAAATAAGAATTAAGATTAATTTACCGATTTGCCAATTCACAAATTAAAAGAAAGACCGTTAGCCGGTTGACCAGTTAGGACAAAGATTAGTTAGCTGGTTTGACCATTTACAGATACAAATTGCGAGTATTTCACCCCCACCTTAATCCTCCCCCCTCAAGGGGGAGGAAAGTGTTAAGTGCAATTGTTTAGTTCTAATATGGCATTTTTATTGCCAAAACCATCTTTTACGTAACGAAGGGCATTGGGGTCAGGGAACCACTTTTCCCCATCCAGCACAAACATATACTCATATCTTCCTGGTTCTAATTTAAGGGTTCCTATCCAGATACCGTCCTCATCTGAGTCTTCTAAAATATTAGCCTGGGGATTCCAGCCATTGAAATCGCCGGCAATTGCTACAGTATGAGCTTTATTATCGTTAATTCTTAAAGAAAATTGCACTTCAGCTGAACATATAGAGAGAGTATCGGGTGCATTAAAGATAAAAGTAAAGGCAAAAAATACGATTAATGCTGCAGCGGCTGCTACCCCGGCCAGGCGGAAAGAAAGCCTAGGAATAGAAACTTGTTTTTTGATGCGGTCCATCCAGGAAGATTGTATCTGAATCTCTTCGCGTGAAATTTTAGCCATTATGTTTTTAGTAAAATCTGCCGGTGCCGGCTGAGTTGATAAGGAATTTAAAGAAGTAATTATCTCTTTTAAATTTTGATATTCTTTGTTGCAGACCGAACAGGATTTTAAGTGCTCATCGACTTGTTTGGACATATCCGCATCAAGTGTTTTATCTATATAGGGATTTAATAATTTTTTGATTTTTTGACAGTTCATTTGCTTGCTCCGCAAGAGTTTTAAGTTTTTGGTTTTTGGTTGCGAATTGCGAGTCAGAAATTGCTCGCTTGTATATTATAATACGAAAGTGTCGGGTAGAAGTTACAAGTAAAAAGTCGTTAGTCGTTAGTATTTAGTCGTTAGTTAAGAGAATACAGGAAATAAATATAAATCAGTCGTTAGTATTTAGTTTTTTAACTAAACCCATTATCATTTTACTGATTTCGTCAATTTCATTTAATATTCTTTCCGCCTTTTCACTGCTTAGATAACTTAAGTGAGAAGAAATAATAATTTGCGTATTGAGCTCAGCACAGCTTCCTAAAGAAATATATAAAAATTGTCTATATTCTTTATTATGGAACCTAGTAAATCCTTCTGCTATGTTTGAAGGAATTGAAACAGCTGATCTTCTTAGCTGACTGGTTAATCCGTACATTTCTTCCTTAGGAAAATTTTTAGTTATTTTATATATATTTTCGACCACTCCTATGCTTCTTTTCCAAATATTTAAATCTTTGTAACTTTTTATTTTCATATTATAATTTCCCTTTTCTTATTTTTTAATCTTTTTACTAAATACTATTCACTAACGACTAACGACTGGTTTCTAATATTTTTCTTAATTGTTCTCGGGCACGGTAAAGGCGGATTTTTACAGTACCGGGTGGCAATTTGAGAATATTTGCTATTTCAATATAAGAAAGGTCCTGTAAATGACGCAAAACTAAAACTTCTCTGTATTTTAAAGGCAAAGAATAGATGGCTTTTTGAATTGCCTGGAGGTTCTCCTTTTGGGAAATAATTTGTTCCGGGTTAGTGGTAAAGTCCGCCGGTTGGGAAAAAAATTCCGAATCGTCTGTTTCTACCGGGGCATCCAGAGATGCAGGTTTTAATTCTTTTTTCTTAAATTTATCTCGAATAATATTTAAGGTAATCTGATAGAGCCAGGTGGAAAATTTGTAGGTAGGGTTAAAATGAGTCAATGATTGAAAAGCCCGCAGAAAGGCCTCTTGAGAAATGTCCTCTGCTTCCTGGGGGTTATTACTCATCCGATAGGCTAAATTATAGACCATATTTTTATAATTATCTATCAACCGGGAAAATATTTGAGTATTTCCCAGGAGACAGGATTCTATTATTTTGAGTTCGTCCATTTGTGTTAATTCTCCGATTGACCTTTTTTACCGATTGTATTAGTTAATTAGTTAGCCAGTTTACCGGTTAAGATAAAGAATAGTTAACCAGTTGGCCGGTTAGGATTAGTTATCCAGTTACCCGGTTAGCCGGTTTATCAGTTTACCGGTTAAGATAAAAACAAAGATTAGTTAGTCGTTAGTACTACTAGCGTAGAGCGTAGAGCGTTTAGCGTATAGGTGCGGGCTACAAGTGTTAGCGAAATACAACGAATATTCACCCCCACCTTAATCCCCCCCTCAAGGGAGAGGAGATAATAGGGGCGTATAGCAATACGCCCCTACTGCATAAAACTAAAAATTTGTAACTTGTAACCTGCATTTTAACTGGTAAACTGGTAAACTGGGTAACCGGGTAACTATGCATATGCGATACGAATTAGACTTCTAACTTCTAAATTCTGTTTCCTCACGATATACAACATACTATATACTATACTAATTTATTCGCTTGGGGGATAGTGTACGTTTATCCAGTCAATCCGATATTGGGCAGATTCTGGGATAGAAGTGCCATCCCACCAGATGCTGCTTGGATAATTATTAATTACCAGCTGATAAGCTTCAATTGCTGCGTCTAACTTCTCCCTTTGAATAATTTCGTCTTCCTCTTTTACCCCCAAACTTTGATAACAATCGCCAATCCAAAATTGGGCTTCGGGAGGAATTCCTCTGCCATCGCTCCAGGTGCTATCAGGGTAATCATCGATTACTTTTTGATAAGCTGTAATAGCTTCGTCGTATTGTTCAAGTTTCCCTGAACAGTATCCGATATAATAATATGCAAGAGGAGCTATTAGCCGTCCCTGACTATTGGGCCAGGTAGAGTTAGGATAATTATCTACAACTTTCTGAAATTCTAAGATAGCCTGGTTGTAATCTAGATGTTGATAATAAGAATAGGCAATATAATATTGGGCGGGAGCAGCATACTCGCTTTCCGGATAATTTTCAATAACTTTACCATATTCATTAACGGCTTGCGTAAAATCGTAAGAATTTCGATAACTATGACCAATATAGTACTGGGCGAAGCCATGAAAGGGGCTATTGGGATAATCATTGATAACTTTTTGATACTCAACAATTGCATTACTATATTCTCCGCTTGAGTAATAACAATTACCCATGCCCAATTGAGCATCATCTGCCCATATACTATCTGGGTAATTAATGAGCAATTCGTAATATTCCAGGAGGGCTTTACCGTAATAAGTATAATTTTTTTCATTTATATAGGCAATATAGAATTGTGCATCATCAGCGTAGGGGCTGTCCGGGAAATCGTCAAGTAATTGTTGAAAGGTAAGAATGGCAGTTTCGTAATTTCCTGAATAATAATAAATAATCCCTCCGTCGAAGAGATATTTATCGGTACAGGGCTGAAGAATTATGGGATTACCGTTGTTTACAGTATTAACCTGACCTTCTGATACAAAAACATTTAATAAATGATATTTAAGATAGCCTTCTTTAATGATGGTTAAAGTTCGACTGCCTATAGACACTTCATCTATTAGGAAGTAGCCGTCTTCATCGGTAAGGGCGGTATTAACAGAGCCGGTGATACTGACCAGGGCGCCCTCTATAGGGCGTGTATCAATAACAGTTTCTTCATAGACAAACCCTTCCACCGAACCTTTCGAGAGCGGAGAAGATAAGCAGCCAGTTAAAAATAATAGAATAGAAAATAATAATAGGGATAAAATTGTTATATTTGAGAATAATTTTTTATACTTAATTTTGAGTGTTACTCTTTCAGATTTTGTAGCCGATGAGTACAATGATATAAACCTCCTAATTTAATTTACTAATTCCCCGATTAACCAATAAAATTAAAGCTTTCTCTTCTTTCCATATCACTTTTTAAATAGTTCTTTTATAAGTTCTTTTTTATCAATTTTTAAGCAATCAGCTAAGTCATTCAAGATATTATTTAATGTCCCAATTTTAATTGGGTGATGGTCAGGAACTGTAATTTTGCTAATTCTCTACCAGAAATATCTCTTGGAATTTTAGACACAAGCGAATCTTTCCTCCTTAATTATATGTAAACGAATAAAAAGTGGCGTTTCTATCTTGTCAAAATGACATTTTATAGCATCTTTAATATTTTCTTTAAGTTCTTCTAAAGTTTCACCTTCTGTAAAAATAGAATATCCAAGAGCCTGAGAGTTATATCCTCCTTCTGGATCTTCTTCAACAATAAAAATTATCTCTTTAAGTTTCATAGTTACCTCCTTTAATTACCAGTCCTTACTTATTTTCTTCAATTCTTTTTCTGCTTCCCGGGCATATTCCGATTGGGGAGCAAGTTCGAGCACCAGGGAAAGAAATTCTTGGGCTTTTTCTGTTTCACCTATTTTATCATAAGATAATCCTAAATAATAGTAAGCCTCTATATTGTCTCTATCAGGAAAAATGCTTACTGCTTTTTGCAGATGTTCTATAGCTTGAAGATAATCTTTCGTCTGATAACAGATAGACCCTACCCGGGTATTAAGATAAACGTAAATCCCCTTATTTTTACTTTCCGATGCCGCATCCAAATTCAGGGCTTTTAAATAATATTCCAGGGCTTTATTGTAATCATTAATAAAAGGGACTATGCTTCTTACTTCATAGATATAGCCTAATCTGAGATAACTGTTTAAATCTTCCGGATTGTCCTCGATGATTTTTTCGTATTTAGGGATTACTTGCTCTGATATTTTATTAGCCTTTTTATAAAGACTGTAGGCTTTTAAAATATTTTTATTGTAATATTCTACAATTAATTTTTGCAGGTAACATTGCCCCAGGTAATAGTAGCTCTCTGTATGGTCGGGGTCTGATTTAATTGATTTTTCAAATTCAATTATAGCTTTATCGTATTCTCCCTGGCCAAAATAAGATCTTCCTATTCTAAAGGGAGTCTGAGGTTGGGGTTGGGGCTGCGTCTTAGTTTGAGACTGAATCTGGACGGCAGACTCATTTTTTTCTTTGATAAACCCTGAAACGGTAATTACTGCGCGAGGGTTAACCGGGTCATTAGATTCTACGTAAATCCCTTTTGTGAACCGCCCTATCATGTCCAGAGAATTAACGGTAATTTCTAGTTCGCCCACTTCTCCCGGTTTAAGTTCCCGGGTAGAGATAATGGGGTCAATACAGGATTCACAGCTAACCCTGGTTCCCTTAATAATTAAAACCTCGTCTCCGATATTTTCAAATTCAAAGATATGGGTAGGAAGCTCATCAGGGGTAATTTCTCCAAAATCCCAATAATCTTCCGGAAAGTAAATAGAGGGACCTGAACTTGCCAGGGCAATAGCGGTATTGCTGTGTGATGGTAAAGTCTGGGCTAAAAAAATAAAAAACAAAGAAAAGGCAATACACATTATTAAAGAAAATATTCTATTTTTTTTATTTTTTCTAATTACACTGTTTTTCATATTTATTATTTGCTTTATATCTCCCCATCTTTTTTGATATTTCGAATCTTTTTGATTATATAATAATACCCTCCTTTTGGCAAATTAAAAAGTTAAACAAAGGTGCCA
>Ga0307428_1001714_pt1 | contig 10695 bp, 9 predicted proteins | sample SalMarWE160240MG_FD_202161 | JGI IMG/M metagenome (GOLD analysis project Ga0307428, IMG submission 202161) | Salt marsh sediment microbial communities from the Plum Island Ecosystem LTER, Massachusetts, United States - WE1603-240 | ecosystem: Environmental > Aquatic > Marine > Intertidal zone >...
GCCTCGGGTTGCTCTCCACCCCGCCTCACAGCGACGCAGTTACCGTTGGCTACAGGGCTTCGGCTTACCCTGGCACGGACTTCAACCGTGCTGATATGGCGCCTTCACAGGCGCACTCATTCCGGCGAAAGCCGGAATCCAGTAAATTCAATAAGTTCTGGATGCCGGATCAAGTCCGGCATGACGATTGGGAGACTTTTTACGAGTTTGTTGAGACTCCTTGCAACTGGCATTTTCTGTCGTTGCGAGGAAAGGAGTAACGTGGCAATCTCTTTGCTGTCATAGAGACTACTTCGCTTTGCTCGCAATGACAGTGACAAAATTCAAACCGGTCGAGAAGCTACTCAACACAGGGCATTTTCCCGTAAGCCTTACGCCTTTAGCCTGTTATAATCTATTGATCAGGCTTGCTGCATATCCGGCCCCGAACCCGTTATCGATATTGACCACCGTCACTCCCGAGGCGCAGCTGTTCAGCATGCCCAGAAGCGCTGAGAGGCCCCCGAAGCTCGCCCCATATCCAGTGCTCGTAGGAACCGCGATCACCGGCTTATCGACGAGACCTCCCACAATACTTGGTAAGGCCCCCTCCATGCCTGCCGCCACCACGATCACCGATGCCTCCATAAGGGCATCCCGGTTTGCCAGGATGCGGTGGATACCTGATACCCCTACATCAAACAGGGTCTCCACCTCATTTCCCATAAACCTGGCGGTAATTGCCGCCTCTTCTGCAACAGGTATGTCTGATGTCCCCGCGGTGATCACGAGGATGGTTCCCTTCCCTCTCTTCTCCTCCTGCCTCACCTCGAGAGTGAAGACCTTCGAATTGGGAAAATACTCCCCCTGAGAGAAGCTCTTTTTAATAATCCTCGCCTTGTCATCGGTGAGTTTCGTAACCAGGATATTCTCTTCCTTTTCAAGCATCCTTCCGATGATCTTAACGATCTCCTCCTCCTTCTTACCCGCAGCATAGATAACCTCGGGGAAACCCTTACGCAAGGCCCGGTGATGATCTATTTTAGCAAAGCCTATATCCTCATAGGGCAGATCCCTGAGCCTGGCAACAGCCTCATCGATCCCGATCGTTCCATTCTTTACCTTCTCAATAAATTCTTTCAGATCCCTACCATCCATCTTTATGTATCTCTCTTCTCTATACTATCGACAAACTCGTAAAGAATTCAACACCCCCCTTTGTTCGAGCTGATAAAATGTAGGCTATGTAAGCAATCTAATTACAATGTTTTTCTCCATTACCCCAACCCTCTCGCCTGCCCTCTCATCCATCTCATTGCCGGTCAGGCACCGAGAGAGGATATTTTCGGAGTTCTCGCCAACCGTCAATATTCCCAAATCCATCACGTCCTGGAATTGAATCATGGCAAGGCTTCTAAGTCAAGATCAATTGCCTTCAGCGTTCTTTTCTCTTCTTATAAAATTTTTCTAAAAATCCCATTGACAAACCTCTCTCCCCTAATGTATGAAGGGGCGGCTTTCTGAGCACAGAGTCCCTTACGCGTCTACACCAGAAGGAGCACGGGGAAGAGAGTGAGAGGAATCACCCTAAAGAAGAAGAACGCACCGGTGCTCGAGCGCATCGAGATCACGCCGCCCGGCACGGTGGTGCTCCCCCTCATCCAGCACCTGGGAGAGCCTGCAGAGCCGACCGTAAAGCCGGGTGACAAGGTCAAATCAGGCCAGCTCATTGCCGCTGCCCCCACCGACCGCTCGGTCCCCCTCTACTCCCCCCTCACCGGAACAGTGTCCGCCCTCACCACCACCTTCAGCTCCCGGGGACAGGAGACCGAGGCCGTGGTGATCGAGGGCACGCACACGATCCCTTCAAAAAAGACCTCCGCTGACCCTGGCTCCCTCAGCCCTGCCCAGCTCACCACCGCCCTGCGTGAGGCGGGCCTGCTGGGTCCGGGACCGTTTCCCTCCCCCCTGATCCGGGACCTCCTCGCCCCTGAGCAGGCAGGCTCCCGGCCGGTCAAGCGAATCGACACCCTGCTGGTGAGCGCGCTCGACCCAGAGCCCTCTTTGGGGGTGAACCGGTACCTGGCAGGGATCGAGTCCGAGGCCCTGGGGGTGGGGATTGCCTCGCTCAAGGCAGTCAGCGGCGCCGAGCAGGTGGTGATCGCCACCGACAAGAACCTTCCCCTTCCTGAACCGCTCCGGGCCATCGTGGCAGCAGACGAGGAGGAAACTACCAGGATCGTCAGGCTCAACGGCAGGCGCTACCCCACCGGGCTTCCCATCCCTCTCATCAAGGCTGCCCTGGTCCGTGAGGTGCCCCTTCCCTACGGCCGGCCCCGGGATGTGGGCGTGGCCCTGTGCACGGTTTCAGCGGCAGTGTCCCTGGGAGAGACCCTCTTGACCGGGGCCCCGCCCGTGACCACCCTGCTCACCGTAGGAGGCGGCGCCCTGGGAAAAGCGGGGATCGTCGAGGTTCCCCTGGGCACCACCATCGAGGACCTCGTCTCCGCGCTGGGAGGCTTTGTCCGGCAGCCGGCCAAGCTGATTGTGGGCGGCCCCCTGACCGGATTCGCCCACTACGATCCGTCGGTTCCCCTGGGAAAGGATGCAGGAGGGCTGTTCGCACTCACCGAGCAGGAGATCACCGTGGTGGGCAGCTACCGTGAGTGCATCAACTGCGGCAGGTGCGTGGCGGTGTGTCCCGTCAACCTGGTGCCCGGGATGCTCTCTATGTACTGCGCCAAGGACCGGTTCGAGGAGGCGGCTGCCCGGGGCCTGTTCACCTGTATCGAGTGCGGCTGCTGCGACTACGTGTGCCCCTCGAGGAGGCCCCTGGTGCACCTGTTCCGCCACGCCAAGCACCAGCTCATGGAGAAGGAGCAATGACCGGACCACCGGACACCACCAGGCTGATTGTATCCATGTCGCCCCACGTGCGGGGAACCCTCACGGTTGAGCGCATGATGGGCGGCATGCTCCTGGCCCTGGTTCCCGCTGCCGGGGTAGGGGTGTACCTGTTCGGGCTTTCTGCCTTGCTGAGCCTGCTGCTGGCCATGGCAACCGCTGTTGCGGTGGAGGCGGCAATCGAGATCCTGACCAAACGGGAGCTGACCGTCGGCGATCTCCACGCCCTGGTGATCGGGCTCCTGACGGCCCTGATCCTGCCCCCCACCGCAGCCTGGTGGCTCATCATGACCGGGGCGGCAACCGCCGTCATCCTGGGCAAGATGCTCTTCGGTGGCCTGGGCGCCTACCCCTTTAATCCGCCCCTGGTAGCCTGGGTGGTGCTGAAGCTCTCCTGGCCCGAGCGGATGAACAGCTTCGTGGCCCCGTTTACCGGCGAGCGGGTGCTCACCCCCCTGATGGCCTTTAAAGAAGACCCGGCCCTGTTCTACTCCTATGACCTGTGGGACCTGTTCCTGGGCAAGCAGGCAGGGGGGATCGGCATGGTGTGCGGCCTGGCCATCGTGATCGGAGGGCTCTATCTCCTGGTGCGAGGGATCATCAGGTGGCACATACCGGTTGCCTTTCTCCTGGGGGTGGGCCTGTTTGCCTGGATCATGCACACCATCAACGTGGATCTCTACCCTCCGGTGGGCTTCCACCTGGCAGGGGGCGGGGTCCTGCTGGGGGCCTTGTTCCTGGCGCCCGAGCCGGTCACCTCCCCGGTCACCCCCAAGGGCATGCTCGCCTTCGGGCTCCTGGCCGGCATCCTCACCATGATCCTCAGGATGTGGGGGAGCGATCCCGACGGGACCTTCTATGCGATCCTGGTAATGAATGCGGCCACCCCGCTGTTTAACTACCTGGCCCCCAGGGCCTACGGGAGGTGGGAGCGTGCGTGATATCCTGCGGATGATCGTGGTGCTGACCGTTATCGGGGCTGTCTCCGGCCTGACCCTGGCTGCCGTAAAGCAGCTCACTGCCGGGCCCATCGAGTACCAGACCGTCAAGTTCGTCAAGGAGCCTGCCGTCAAGAAGGTACTCACCGGCTACGACAACGACCCCATCCTGGACCGGAAAAAGATTCAGGCGGGCACCGATGCCCAGGGCAGGCCCGTGGAGCTGACCGTGTTTCCCGCCATAAAGGGGGATGAGACCTTTGCCGTGGCGGTGGAGGGATCGGGCAAGGGCTTCCACGGCCAGATCGGGGTCATGGTGGGGGTGAGCAAGGAAGGGAAGATCCTCGATATCGGCATCACCTCACACTCCGAGACCCCGGGCATCGGCTCCCGGGTGACCGAGCCCTCCTACACGGACCGCTACAAGAGCCTGCCTGCCAAAAAGGGGGTAGCGGTGGACGGCATCAGCGGGGCCACCTACTCCAGCAAGGGGGTGGTTGCTGCCGTGAACGAGGCGGTGGGGCTGGTGGAGAAGTTCAGAGAGGAGATCTTCTGATGGCACGCCTTCAAAAGGAGTTTACCAAGGGCTTCTGGGAGATGATCCCGCCCTTCAGGCTGGTCCTGGGGCTCTGCCCCACCTTGGCCGTGACCACCTCGGGGATCAACGGCCTGGGCATGGGCCTGGCCACCACCTTTGTGCTAGTGTTCTCGAACCTGTTCGTCTCGCTCTTAAGGAGGTTCATCCCCAGCCAGGTGCGGATCGCCTCCTTTATCGTGATCATCGCCTCCTTTGTGGTGATCGTGGAGCTGGTGATGCAGGCCTACTTCTATCCGCTTTTCAAGATCCTGGGGATCTTCATCCCGCTCATCGTGGTCAACTGCATCATTTTAGGAAGGGCCGAGGCCTTCGCCTCCAAGAACGGCCCGGTCATGTCCCTGGCCGACGGGCTGGGCATCGGGCTGGGGTTCACCATCTCGCTGACGGTGCTGGGCCTGATCCGGGAGTTTTTGGGCGCCGGCACCCTGCTGGAGATACCGGTCATGTGGGAGGGCTATGAGCCCTTCGCCTTCATGCTCAAGCCCCCGGGCGCCTTTGTGGCCCTGGGGATCCTGCTGGCCTTCATGAACCTCATCACCCAGATCCAGGCACGGAAGGGAGGCTAAGGTGAACCGGAGAAACGGTGAACCGGCGATGGGGTGTGTTGAACTGAACGATACGGCTTCCGTGGCACGATTCACGGGTGTTATCAAAGGAGAGCTATAATGGCAGAGTTCCTGCTCCTGATGGTGAGCGCCATCCTGGTCAACAACATCCTGCTCCTCAGGTTCCTGGGCAACTGCCCCTTCCTGGGGGTCTCCCGCAGGATGGACACCGCCACCGGCATGGGCCTGGCCGTGATCTTTGTGCTGACCCTGGCCGGGATGATCACCTGGCTGGTCTACTACTACCTGCTCGTGCCCCTGTCGCTCGAGTACCTGCGGACCATCGCCTTTATCCTGGTGATCGCAGCCCTGGTGCAGTTCGTGGAGATGGTGGTCCAGAAGACCGCGCCTCCCCTGTACGAGGCCTTGGGGATCTACCTGCCCTTGATCACCACCAACTGCGCGGTGCTGGGAGCTGCCATCATCACCATCGACGAGCGCTATGATCTGGTCACCGCCGTCTTCTTCTCCTTTGCCTCGGCCTGCGGGTTTGCCCTGGCCCTGGTGCTCATGGCCGGGCTCAGGGAGCGCTTTGCCCTGGTGGCCATACCCAAGCCCTTTGAGGGCACCGCCATCGGCCTGGTGACCGCAGGGCTCATTGCCCTGGCCTTCTCAGGGTTTGCGGGGTTGGTGTAGGCGCTGGTCTCTCACAGAGCCCTCAGAGGCACAGAGGCTTTCGTTGAATTCATGAGAGGTGAATTCAACGAAATTGATGCCCCGTTGGATGGGCAGGAATGTGTGCTGCTGTGGTGAGGAAGCCCCACGGGCTCATTACGAAGCTAATTACTGTCCGCCCATGGCGGACTGGCGGTGTGTCCTGATTTTTCTCTCTCAAAAAATCAGGACACCATAGAAAATATCTCCGTGATCTCTGCGGACTCAAGCGACCCTTTGTCCCGCATGGCGGGATCGAAGGGGAGCGGGCGAGAGGCCATTGGGTACCGCGGCAAAGTATAACTGTTCCAAAGTGCGTTACTGAACCAAAAGGAAGGAGAACTCGTTCCATGCTCACGGCAATGCTGGTTATAGGGGGAATCGGGTTTGCTTCCTCGATCATCTTAGGCATCGCCTCCAAGGTCTTCTACGTCCAGGTGGATCCGATCGTCCAGGCCGTGACCGAGGCCCTGCCCGGGGCCAACTGCGGGGCCTGCGGGTTTGCGGGCTGCTCGTCCTGCGCCAAGGCCATTGCCAAGGGAAGAGCCACCCCTGATGCCTGCAAGGCTGGGGGCGCCCAGGCAGCCGGCGCCATTGCCCAGATCCTGGGGGTCACCATCGAGGTCAAAGAGCCTGATACCGCCCGGGTGGGCTGCTGGTACCCCCCTGAGCAGGCAGACATCAACTTTGCCTACGACGGGGTCAGGGACTGCCGGGCCTCCATGCTGCTCTTCTCAGGGACCAAGCTGTGCCCCATCGGGTGCCTGTCCCTGGGAACCTGCGTGGCAGCCTGCCCCTTTGACGCCATCAGGATCGGGCAGACGGGTCTTCCCGAGGTGAACCCGAACCTGTGCACGGGCTGCGGCACCTGCGTGGCCATCTGTCCCCGATCCATCATCCGCTTGAGCTCCCAGACCAGCAGGAGCCAGCACCTCTACCTGACCGATGAGTGCACCGCCCCCTGTCAGCGGACCTGCCCGGCAGGGATCGATATCCCCGGCTACATCACCCACATCAGGGAGGGCAACTACCGGGCCGCTATCGAGCTGATCAAGGAGACCAATCCCCTGCCGTTGACCTGCGGCAGGGTCTGCCCCCACCCCTGCGAGGCGAAGTGCCGGCTGGGCAGGGTGGCAGAGCCGGTCAACATCAACCACCTCAAGCGCTTTGCCGCCGACTACGAGATGCACTCAGGGGTGCGGATCACCCCCTACAAGGCCCCCCCGACCGGAAAGAAGGCGGCGGTCATCGGCGGGGGTCCGGCAGGGCTGACCTGCGCCTTTTACCTGGCCCGCTACGGCCACAGTCCCACCATCTTCGAGGCCATGCCCAAGCTGGGAGGCATGCTCCGCTACGGCATCCCCGAGTACCGTCTGCCCAAGGCCATCTTAGACTGGGAGATCGAGGGGATCATCGGGATGGGGGTGGAGGTAAAGACGAATGTCAGGATGGGAGAGGATGTTACCATCCAATCCCTCAAGGATGAGGGCTTTGAGGCCATCTTTCTGGGAACCGGGGCCTGGGACAGCCGGGGCCTGGGGGTAGAGGGAGAAGAGCTGGAGGGCATCCTGCCCGGCACCCGGTTTCTGATCGACCGGGGCCTGGAAAAAGACACCCCCGTGGGTGATAAGGTGGCCATCATCGGCGGGGGCAACACCGCCCTCGATGCGGCCCGCACCTCCTGGCGGCTGGGCGCCAGGGAGGTGACCGTCATCTACCGGAGATCAAGAACCGAGATGCCCGCCAACGATATCGAGATCGAGGAGGCCGAAGAAGAGGGGGTGAAGTTCCACTACCTGGCAGCCCCCGCCAGGCTCATCGGCCAGGACGGCAGGCTCACGCACCTGGAGTATATCGAGATGGAGCTGGGAGAGCCTGATGAGTCCGGAAGGAGGAGGCCGGTGCCCAAGCCAGGCTCTGAGACCGTGATCCCCGTCGATAACGTCATTGCCGCTATCGGCCAGTTCCCGGCGACCGGGTTCCTGACCGAGGACGGGGTGCCCCTGAGCCGCAGGAACACCATCGAGATCCTCAGCAGGGCAACCGGGGAAACCAACCTCGAGGGGGTCTTTGCCGGGGGCGATGCGGTTACCGGCGCCTCCATTGCAGTCGAGGCCATCGGCGCCGGCAGGAGGGCCGCCCGCTCGATCAACCTCTATCTCAGGGGCGAGCCGGTCACGGTGCCTGATGAGGCGATCGGCCCTGAGAGCGAGATCCTGGATGCGGCCGAGGTGGTGAATGTGCCTGAGAGCGCCCGGGCCAGGATGCCCGAGCTCAGCGTGGATGAGCGGAGGGAGAGCTTCAAGCAGGTGGAGCTGGGCTTGACCGATGAGATGGCCAGGGCTGAGGCAGGGCGGTGTCTGAGGTGCGGGCTTCTCTGCTACCGGAAGGAGGGGGGTAAAGATACTCACCTAACATAGCTTGTGAGCTGCTCTTTCGAGTCAGATTGAAGTTATGCTTTTATTCTCCCTTCTCAATGTCCTCTTGCAGATCTCTGAGCTCCATAAGAGAGCTCGACTCAATACCCACGAGATAGCATCCTCTGAATTTGCCCTCTTTGATAAGCGTCATATGTTTTACCGTCGCCTCGGTGGTCATGGTTGCCACCGGGAGAAAGACCGACATATCCTTTATCCGATCGCCCACGCTAATCTTTTCGAAAAGATCGAAATCCTTCTTCTCGACAATCAAGCCGAGCCCCGCAGATCCGAGGTTGACGACACTCAACTGGTAGTTCTTGCCCTCATCCTCCAGGCTAAATTCTGCTGAGAGGATCTTTGTCATTCCATCGGTTATCCGCTGCTCCCTCCTCATCTCCTGCAATTGAATAGTGGTGGGAAGCGCAAAAATGAGTCCGTAGTTTGTATTTTCTTTGGGTACACCCACATATTTGCTGGTGAAACTTGCCTTCCTCCCCTTCAGATCAAAGGATAAAACCACCTCCGGTGCTGATACAATATAGGAATTCCCCTCTTCCGGGTGCAGCTTCTCCAAAATGAGGTTATCTCCCTCGAAGAACTCCTCTCGAGCAATCACCCTTGTGGCAAAGCTATCATCCCTTCCCTGAATCTCTACTGTCACATCCAGGCTCTCTGCAATCATGTAATCGACTATTGTGATGATATTCGCCTTTTCGTCTATAGTAAAGAATGCCATGAGGGTTTCCTTTTTTTAGCGGCAGTTAGTTGCATCTCGTATAACCACAGAAATGGCAGGTCAGACACCCTTCCTCAAAGGAAATGGGCTGACCGCATTCAGGGCATTTCTCCCCATTGAGGGTCTCCCCTTTTTCCAAGACCTTACGCCCTTCCTTTTTTACGTAGCGCTTTTCGAGCAACTTACCGATTGCATCCGGTATGGAAAGCACCAACCCATCCTTTTGAAACACGGGATGCTCACCGCTGATCCCCTTGAGCTGCTCCACAATATCATCTACCTTCACACCGGACCGCAAAGCCAAGGAGACCAACCTTCCAATGGCCTCAGTCTTGGCTGTGGTTGATTTTCCTGATTTTCCGATTATGGGAAAGACCTCAAAAGGTCTCCCCTCATATTCGGTGACGTTTACGTAGAGATTGCCCAAGCCCGTCGTTATCTTGGTAGTAAACCCCTGTACCGTTTCAGGCCGATCCTTCACTGCAGTATAAAAGGCATCCTCATCCTTCTTTTTATTGAAGCTCAGTACCTGCCCCTTCTTGCTCCCGTCCCTGTAAATTGTGACCCCTTTGCATCCGAGCCTGTAGGCCAGGTTGTAGATATTGAGCACATCATCTGGTGTAGCATTTCGGGGGAGATTCACGGTTTTAGATACCGCATTATCCGTGTGTTTCTGGAAGGCAGCCTGCATCCTTACGTGCCACTCAGGGTCTATGTCATGGGCGGTGACAAAAACCTCCTTCACATCATCCGGTATCTCATTGATGCCTTTCAGTGATCCCTGCCCTGCCAGCCTCGTCATGAGTTCCTCGGAGTAAAAATTCCGTTCCTTTGCCACGGCCGCAAAGTATGGGTTCACCTCTATCAAGGTATCGTTGTCCATTACATTTCTAGCGAAGCTTAATCCGAAGAGCGGCTCAATGCCGCTGGAGCATCCTGCGATGATGCTGAGTGTCCCTGTGGGCGCAATGGTGGTACTGGTAGCATTCCTGTACCGGCAATCCGGCCTATCCTTAAAGATGCTCTTCTCAAAATTCGGAAAGACACCCCTCTCCTTCCCGAGCTCAATACTCGCCTTCTTTGATTCCTCCTGGACAAAGGACATTACCTCCTCGGCCACATCCAAGGCCTTTTCGCTATTGTAAGGAATTCCCATCTGATACAGCATGTCGGCAAATCCCATGACCCCCAAGCCGATCTTGCGATTGCCGTGGGCAAGATCTGTGATCATATCCAGGGGATACTGAGACATATCGATTGTGTTATCAAGGAACCGAACGGTGAGAGCCACCAGTTCGCCCAGGGCCCTTTTATCAATCCGTATGCCATCTTTGCCATGCAGAACGAATTTCGCTAAGTTTATGGAGCCGAGGTTGCATGCCTCATAAGGAAGAAGCGGTTGCTCCCCGCACGGATTGGTGCTCTCTATCTCACCTATCTCCGGCGTCACGTTGTCGGCATTTATTCTATTGAGGAAAATGACGCCGGGGTCTCCTGTCTCCCATGCCTGGTGAATAATCTTTTCATACACCTCTGCTGCGTCTAAGCGTTTAGTCTCCTTTTTCGTGAAAGGGTCGACAAGCGCATAGGTAGCATTATTCCTCAGTGCCTCCATGAACTCTTCTGTGAGTGCCACCGAGATATTGAAGTTGGTGAGTTCCCTCTCATCCCGCTTACTGTGGATAAACTCCAGGATATCCGGGTGATCCACGCGGAGTATCGCCATGTTGGCGCCTCTCCTTGTGCCTCCCTGCTTCACTTGCTCAGTAGCGGTATTGAATATCTTCATAAAGGATATCGGTCCTGATGCTATCCCACCCGTTGACCCCACTCGGCTGTTTTTGGGCCTGAGTCTGGAGAA
>Ga0307428_1001716_pt1 | contig 10683 bp, 12 predicted proteins | sample SalMarWE160240MG_FD_202161 | JGI IMG/M metagenome (GOLD analysis project Ga0307428, IMG submission 202161) | Salt marsh sediment microbial communities from the Plum Island Ecosystem LTER, Massachusetts, United States - WE1603-240 | ecosystem: Environmental > Aquatic > Marine > Intertidal zone >...
ACAGCATAGCTTCCATGTTCCAAATCTTCTTCGCTTCCAATCCAATCACTGATTACGTTACCGCTAAATCGTCTGATACCAAAAAGTTCTCCATATACTTCCGAGAACTCCTAAAACAGGGTATATTCATTCCGCCCTCACAGTTTGAGACATGTTTCCTGTCAACGGCACATAGCAAAGATGATTTAGAGAGCACCATTGAAGCCTTTGATAATGCTCTGCGTAAAGTATCAACTGAAGGCGGGGCTGTTTAATGATTCTAACAGTTGGCACCCGAGGAAGCAAGCTATCGCTGATACAGACAAATGATGTTCTAGAAAGTCTCCAATCCATTCATCCAGAGTTGAAATTTAAAGTCAACATAATCAAGACATTGGGTGACAAAGAGAAAACGAAGTCCCTTTTTTCACTTGACAGAAAGGGCATCTTCGAAAAAGAGATAGATTTGGCAATAGCAAAAGGAGAAGTCGACTTCGCCGTCCATAGCCTCAAAGACGTTCCCATCCTCGAACATTCAGAGACAACTATAGCGGCGATACCGAAGCGGAGTTCCCCCAACGATGTTCTCATCTCAAAAGGCACCATTCCCTTCGCTGAGTTGCCTGAGGGCGCAGTAATAGGCACCAGCAGCTTGAGGAGGATGGCTCAGGTCAAACATCTTCGCTCTGATCTGGAAGTCAAGCCCATAAGAGGTAATGTTGATACCCGAATTCGAAAGGTAAAAAGAGGCGAATTTGATGGAATTATAGCGGCTGAGGCTGGGCTTAAACGGATGAATCTGGAAAGCCAGATCACAGAACGTTTCTCGCTGGAACAATTTACATCATCTGCAGGGCAAGGAGCCTTAGCCATAGTCGCAAGAAACGACAATGAACAGGTAATAAGAATTCTTGAATCTGTTGATCATTCTCCAACAAGGGCTGAAGTAACTGCCGAGAGAAATCTTGTGCTATCCCTTGAGGGCGGCTGCCGCGTTCCAATAGGTGCAATCGGACGTGCCAGTGGTAAAATTTTGTCGTTTTATGGTTGCGTCTTTTCGCTTAATGGACAGAAGAAAATCTTTTCGTCTGCAGAGGGCAAACTTGACGATGCACAGGATTTAGGAAAACGGGTTGCCCAGAGCCTTCTGGATCAGGGAGCCAAAGAGTTGGAGGCTGAATGGAGGATAAAATATGGCACATGGTAAAGTGTTTCTTGTTGGCGCTGGACCCGGCGACCCCAAACTGCTTACCTTGAAGGCTGTTGAGGTCTTAAGAGAAGCTGATGTTGTAGTCTATGATAGGTTAGTGTCCAAGGAAATTCTTGAGTTCGCTCCAGAAGATGCTGAGAAGATTTATGTGGGGAAAAGCTCGGAGAAAAATGAGCTTTCTCAAGAAAAGATCAATGAATTATTGGTCAATAAGGCTCTTGATGGCAAAAAAGTGGTTAGGCTGAAGGGAGGCGACCCTTTTGTTTTTGGTAGGGGCGGAGAAGAAGCTGAAGCCCTAGCTGATAGCGAGATAGTGTTCGAAGTTGTGCCTGGCGTCACCTCGGCAGTAGCAGCCCCAGCGTATGCGGGTATTCCGCTTACTCACCGGGATTATGCTTCATCCGTTGCTGTAGTTACGGGTCATCAAGCAGCAGATACGAAGCTTATAGATTGGAGCAGGCTAGCTGGTTCTGTGGATACGATTGTTGTTTTGATGGGTGTGAGATCATTAGAATCCACGGCAACTAATCTGATTGAGGGGGGTCTAAGCCCTAACCTGCCTGTGGCTGTCATCGAATGGGGAACCACGGAGAAGCAGAGGAGTTTGATTGGCACGTTAGGCACGATAGCAGAAGAGGTAAGGGAGAAGAATGTGAAGCCTCCAGCAGTTATCGTTATTGGAGAAGTTGTTAATCTAGGAAGCAAGCTCTCATGGTTCAAAATGCTTTCACGCTGAAAGGAAGAACTGTTGCCATAACACGGCCTCGTGACCAAGCTGAAGAGACTGGTAACTTGATTAAACAATACGGCGGAAAACCCTACTTTGTACCCGCTATAGCGATTAAGGCAGCTAGTGATCTGTCAGCCGTAGAGAGTTTCATCGCTGAACTTGCGAAAGAGAAAATTGATTATGTTATCTTCATGAGCGTTAATGGGATACGGTATTTGCTCAGTTCTGCTGAAAATTTGGGACTGAAAGCTCAACTTGAGCAAAGTTTAGAGAAAACCGTAACCATGGCTGTTGGTCCAAAAACTGCACAGGAACTCAGGAACCACAACATCCCTGTAGGCTTGGTTCCAGCAAAGTATAGTTCCGAAGGAATAATAGAGTGCTTACGACAAAATGTTGTTTCCGGCAAGTCGATCTGGATTCCTAGAACTAGAGGCGCAACTCCTGATCTAGCAAAAAGCCTTAGATCAATGGGTGGAAAAGTACAGGAAGTTTATGTATACGAGTCAATGCTCCCAAATAACAAAGATTTGAAGGAGAGATTCCTTCAGGACTTGACTGATGGAAAGATTGACGCTATAATCTACGGCAGTTCCTTGTCTGCAAAGAACCTGTTCAAAATGCTGCGGGAACTGATTTCAAAGGAAAAGCTACGGGATATAATGAATAGCAAATTAACTATTGTAGCAATAGGTCCTGTAACGGCTGAGACTTTATCTGAAATTGGTTTAAGAGTTGACATAATGCCTGACAAATATACATTTGAAGAGACATTAATCAAATTAGCTCATCATTGGAATGCCAAATGAAAAGCGGCTCGCATTAATTGTACTATTTAATGGGCACATATTGGCAAGCACATGGGCTTCTAATCTGTTCCATAAATTTCTGGGGCACAGTAAGCCCGTCTTTTTGGATAATTGTTTTTTTTGTCTTTTGGTTTTTCTGAAAAAAGGCTGTTTTCAACAATCAACTGTTATTAGTCTCCTAATATGCTCGTGTTACTTGTGACAGTATACGTTTAGTTACGTGTTCGTTTGTAGTGTTTACTTTAGTTTTTCATCCATTATTGAAGAAGCTTTCAGCACTAGCGGCAAAAATAGAACGTTGGCGTTCTTGCATAACGTTAACTGGTGGTATCCGTTACTTTGCCTGTTCAGTTTGTTGCTTGCTGTCTTCTTCTTTTGTTTCGTTTGGTTTCTTGGCTGTTTCTGGATTTGCTAGTGATTTTTTTGATATAAGCATGTAATCTGCCCAGGCTGCGAAGAAGCCGCGGTCATAATCTGCATGAATCTTGTTTTTGTACTCCTTCAGAAACTCTTTTCTAAATTTTTTCAGCTCTTTTTCGTCATTGAAGTTCACGTTCTTGAGAAACGCGTAGGAGTCAGTTGATTTTTGGGCTAGAAGTATGCCGTCGAGAGCGTGGAGGTATCCACTGTTCCATTCTGTCTCGTTTGTTTTCAGCCTTATTCGTTCAAGTACACGCTCAGCTTCAGCAAACCGTCTTCCCCTCACAAGCTGAAAGAATCTGACTACAAAAATCTTTGAAATAGGCATTTTCATCTCTCCGTTTCTGTCACGTCCTCTATTCCTCTTTCGGAAATCTTGAAGATTCCTTCCCCCTCCGGCAGATATGGACTCGAAACAAGACGTGCAATTCGTACTGGTCCACGAGCAGATTTTCGAAGAAAAACACGGGTGTGACTAGTATGCGCCACTATGTGACCGCCCACAGGATGCACGGCGTCACCGAAGAATACGTCCGGCTTGGACATAACCTGATTTGTAACAACAGCCACGGCATTGAATGCTCTGGACAGCCGAATCAGCATGTGCATGTGCTTGTTGAGTTTCTGTTGCCTCTCAGCCAGCATCTCCCTGCCCAGATACTCGCTTCTGAAGTGAGAAGTCAAAGAATCCACAATAATCAAGCGGACCCTGTTTTCTTTAATCACCTTATCTGCATTTTCTAACAGAAACATCTGATGATCTGATGTGTATGCCTCAGCAAAAATTATGTTCTTAACAGCCTCTTTCGGGTCTAAGCCCAGATTCTTTGACATCTGAAAAATTCGTTCAGTTCTGAAAGTATTCTCCGTGTCTATGTAAAGTGCTGCGCCACCCAAACCACCCTGTTCAGGAGGCAACTGTACATTCACGCACAGCTGATGGCAAATCTGGCTTTTGCCGCTCCCATATTCTCCATAGAATTCCGTGATAGATTGGGATTCAATGCCGCCCTTTAACAGTTTGTCTAACATGCTGCTTCCTGTTGTCAGGCGAAGGACGTTCTGCCGCATCTTAATCAGTTCGTCTCCCCTGATGAACTGGAGAGGCATACATGAACGCGCTTTACGAATCAACTTTTCGGCATTTTTTTTACCTATGCCCACCTGCTCCAGTTCTTTAGCTGTAGCCATGGCAAGATTCTCGACTGTGTGCAATCCTAGCTCCCGCAGCTTTTTGGATATGGCAGACCCTATTTCAAGGTCTTCCAAGCATTCGTATCTCTTTTTTTTTAGGGCTGCCTCCTCAGTCATTTTGGCGCTCAATTCCAGATTTAAAAGCAATATTATGGTGCATATTTAAGTTAGACTACATAGCAGATAAAAGATTCGATAACAGAATGCTGAAACCAAATCTTAGAATAGGCAGCAAAAAGTATAAGCTTAATCTTCTAAATCTGCTCTTAACAGAGAGGAAAAAGTCTTGGTAACTGGGAAAGCTGTGGAGAATGTAGCAGTCAAACTCCTGCAACTGGCAGTCACAGAGCTGCCGCGAGACGTGAAGGAGGCTCTCCAGCAGGCGCATCGCGAAGAGGAGAACGAAGTTGGAAAGGCTCAACTGGAAACCATATTAAAAAATGTGGAATTGGCTGAGAAAACACGCGCTCCCATGTGCCAAGACACTGGCGTAGTCATTTTCTATGTGAAAACCGGTAGCCAAGTACAGGGATTAGACAAGGTTGAAGATGCTCTACGCAACGCCACAGTAAGGGCAACTAAGGAAATTCCTCTTCGTCCCAACGCTGTAGACCCATTCACCCAAAAAAACACGGGAAACAACACCGGAAGATTCATTCCCTACATACACTGGAAAATAGTGCCCGGAGACACCCTTGAAATCACGGTTATGCCAAAGGGAGGCGGATCAGAAAACGTTTCCGCTCTAGGCATGCTCAGCCCGAGCCAAGGAATAAAGGAGCTCAAAAAGTTTGTCGTTGACACGGTGATCAACGCTGGCGCAAAACCTTGCCCCCCCACAATTTTAGGTGTTGCAGTCGGGGGAGGAGCTGACATAGCAATGAAACTAGCCAAGGAGACTCTGCTAAAACCCTTGAATCAGCCAAACCCCAACCCTAAACTGGCAAAACTTGAACAGGAACTGCGTGAAGCCGCAAACTCAACGGGAATCGGACCCATGGGCTTAGGAGGCAAAACAACAGTGTTGGATGTAAAGGTTGACTACGCTCACAGGCACCCTGCATCCTATCCTGTTGCAGTGGTAGTTCAGTGCTGGGCTGCCAGAAGGGCTTCAGCCCGAATCCACTCTGACGGAAAAGTGGAATACTTAACTCATAAGGTGGCGTGAAAGGATGACCATTTACAAGCTTAACACCCCGATTTCAGAGGAAGAAGTTAGAAAACTTAGAGTAAACGACACCGTCTACCTATCAGGAACCATCGTTACTGCGCGGGATGCAGCCCACAGAAGAGCCCTACGCTTCCATAAAGAAGGGAAGCAGCTGCCCGTCAATCTAGAGGGATCGGCGGTTTTTCATTGTGGTCCATTAGTAAAAAAGGAGGATGGCGGATGGAGGGTAGTGGCTGCTGGTCCAACCACAAGTTCCCGTATGGAACTGTTCGAAGATGAATTCATCAAGAATTTCAAGGTTCGGATTGTGGTGGGGAAGGGAGGCATGGGCAAGAAGACCGCTGACGCCATGAAACATTATGGAGCTGTTTATGGTGCTTTCACTGGAGGAGCAGGGGTTCTGGCAGCCAAAGCCATAAAGCGAGTGAAGGGCGTAGAGTGGAGTGATTTGGGAATGCCGGAAGCCATGTGGGTTTTGGAGGTTGAGGACTTCGGACCCTTAACTGTAGCCATCGACGCCCACGGAAACAACCTCTTCGAAACCATCCAAACCAACGTTGATAATGAGAAACTATCAATCTACAGAAAACTAGGCTTACAATGAACTATCTCTTTTGGGTTACTAGGTCTGTGATGATTTCTTTTACTACATTTGCTGGAGCGTCTGTTCTGAAGCCTCTGCTGTTGAAATGAGTTAGAACAGCTTGGAAACCCGCCTTTCTTATTTTTTCAAGCACTTTCTTTAGGGCTGGAATTGGCAGATTCAGCTTGTCGCAGATTTTGTCCATGGCGTAATAGGTGACTTGCGCCTCAGCTTCATTCTTGACCAAAGACAGCATCTTGAGAAGCCTCTTTTCCTGTCTCAAACTTCTTCCCCCAGCCTCCCGCTCCATCAGGGAACAAAAGTTTTTGTCCGCTATCTTGCCGAGCCATAGGGGACCAGCGACACTCAACTTTGCTCCACAACTGGGACAAACATGTTTTAGGGGAGAAGTTATTCCTGAAACTGTTTCTCTGTGAAAACACGAGAAGCAGTGAAGGATGTATCCCATCTGTCGAACGCTCTTGTCCGCTACTTTAGCACCATAATGAACAACCGCATATGCTCGAACATAATGGTCTATGCTGTGGCTGAACAACACTTCGACGCCTATCGCATGTTTTGCAGCCATCATTGTTAGGCATCCGATCAAGAGGCGAACAGCAAGCTCGTGACAATATTCTGTACGTAAGGGTTGTCCACCATACTTTCGAAGACACGCTCGGGGATGAACCCCACATAACGGAGCCATGTCCGTGGCGGTTAACGCAAGCAAGCCGCCGTTGCGTAAAGCCCGTATGGCAGAATCGAGGTACGGCACAGGCGGTCCAAAGGGATCAACATCCACATAGTCAAATCGTTTTCTGGGCGCCGCATTTCTGCTCAAAAAAAGGTTAGCGTCTTCGTTAGCCACCTCAACACGATCCTCTACATTGTTCAGTTCAGCATTGAAGCTGGCAAGCCTAGCCGCTTCTGGCTTAATATCGTTCAAAAAAACCCTGCGAACGCCTTCGACTTCCACCGCAAATCTTGCGCCTCGAAGTCCGCATCCAGTTAATGGTTCACAAACTGAGACTTCTCTCCCCAAAAGCTTCTGATGCGCTTGCAATGCTAAAACTGCCAAGTCTCTGTTCAGTTCCATAGTCGAGTTATAAAATACTGGCGCCTTAGATGGAGCGTAATCTGACGGCTTTTTTTTGTAAGCGGCAAGCTTGGGCACCACCACTTTGACTTCACCCTCCTTTATAGTCTCAGTGGGGAAATCAAAGCTCAAACTTCATAGCTCCTGCGTGCATACTGAAGCTTTTATTGTCGAAACTAGATATTAGGGTTCGTCTATCTAAAAGCAGGGTGTTCACGCTGAAACCTCTAATACTCGTGACTGGACCGCCAGGAATTGGCAAAACAAGTATACTCCGTCGAACAGTCAAGGAACTCAAGAACAGAAAATACGAGGTCGGCGGCATGGTTTGCCGTGAGGTCCGTGAGGGAGGAGTAAGAGTAGGCTTCGAAATCATGGATTTGTCTACGGGAACGAGGGGATGGTTAGCCCACGTGAACCAGCCAACAGGCCCCAGAATAGGTAAGTATCATGTTAACTTAACTGATATTGATGTTATTGGCGTAGGCGCTATTCTTGATGCTCTTCAAAACGCGGATATACTGGCAGTAGATGAGATAGGTCCCATGGAGCTTTCTTCAACCGCCTTCAGCAACGCCTTAGTTAAAGCTGTAGAAAGCAGCAAACCCATGTTAGGAACAATCCATTACGGACTAAGCAACTCTCTAGTCAACAGCATCAAAACGAGAGAAGACACAGAAATTTTTAAGGTAACCTACAAGAACCGAGAAAACCTTCACAACCTGATTGCCAATAAAATAAGCGAACATTTGATAAAACAGGATTGAAGCTTCAGCCCATTTAAGGTGAAAGAATCAATTGGGAAAAAATTCTACCTACGAGAAGATAAGAAGCCGGAGAACCATCAGAAAGTATCTTCAGAAAGTAGTCCCAGAAGAAGTGTTGCTAAAATGCGTGGACACTGCAAGACTTTCGCCTTCCGGAGCCAATCTTCAACCCCTAAGTTACATAATTGTTAACGACCAAAAGCTGCTGAAAAAGGTCCTCAGCACGCTGAGTTGGGCTGGGTATCTGCCAGATTATCAACCTAGAGAAGAGGAGATGCCGAGAGCCTACATTATTATATTGTTAGATGAGGAAATTAGCCGAACTCCCAATCACGATGCGGGCATAGCTGCAATGAGCATCTCCATGGTTGCTTATGACGAGGGATTGGGCTCATGCATTCTAGGGGCAGTAGATAGAGAAAAACTGAGCGAAATATTGGAGGTGCCTAAGTGTCTTGCTGTTGTGTTGGTGGTTGCTCTTGGATATCCAGCAGAAAATCCGGTATTGGAAACGGTGAAGGATGGAGCCATAAAATATTGTTGATGAAAATGGAGTGTTACATGTGCCAAAGAGGGACCTCAAAGACATAGTCAGACGGAATAGGTACCAAAAACAGTGAAAAGTCAGGCATTCTTTCATTTGAACGTCTGATTTTCAGGAAAAACCGCCAAAGGCTTCATAAATATGCGCTACCATATTATTTCTCTTGGTCGATACGATGCAAATTCAAGGTAAACTATACCTGTGGGGAGAAAGAGCAAAAGGCGTTCCAGAAGAGACAGGTGTCTACGCTTTTTACGACAAAAACAGAATTCTGATTTACCTTGGCGGAAGTTCCAACCTTCGGGAAACCTTCACTCAGTACCGGGAGACAAACTTTTCTGATGATCCTCGCAAACGTGAAACTGTTTACTATCGAAGAATGAGTACCATAAACTGGGAAGAAAGAGTTAAGAATCTTCTCGACGAATATAAACAAGATTGTGGGGACATACCTAAATTGAATAATCCTTTAAAACCGGGAGAAAAAGTTACTGCAGAATGGGGATTCTACTTTTACGAAGCCTTCAACAAACCGCTCTTTGAGGCTGCCTTCAATCTAGACGATCTCAGGAACAAGATAGGGAAAGTTCCAGTTGCTTCTCTAGAATTTCACCAAAACAGAGGCGACTTTGCTCGATGGATCCGCGATGTTTTCAAAGAAACTCAGTTGGCTGAGAGAATCTCAAGGATGTCTAACACTGGTGAAGCCCTCAGACTAGAGCTGTTAAACGCTTTAGGTAACCCTGAAGTAGCTGAGTGCCCTGAATGTGGAACCCTGTCGAAGCCAGTCAAGACGTGGCAGATGGCTGGAAGACCTAGTAGGGCTGGTGAAAGACTGCAATTAACAATAGCACTATACAAATGCGAAGACTGCAACAAAACGTTCAGAAAGGTAATCAAAAAAGAGAAGATCAAAGCGTAACATTCCCTCACCATAAAACTGCTCAACATCTCGTTCAGCGATTTCGCTTCGTTCTATAGAGTTTTCTCTCTCCAAAAAACTTGTTTTCTCTTTGTTTTGGCTCATAAGATTATGCTGAACAAAAAATAAAAACTTGGTTGCATGCGCAATTAGAGTTGGACAAAAAAAGTTGAGAGTGAAATATTATGTTAGCCAGCATCCTGGATCGGTGGCCATCATATTACCTGTTTCTTCATAAGCCCTGCCACGGCATCCAGCACACGCATCTCTATAAACACACTTACCGCACTCGCCTTCCAATAATTCTCTTGATCTAAGTTTAGCCAGTATTGGCGATTCTTCCCAGATTTTGATGATGCTCTTCTCTCTTATGTTACCGAGTTTGACTTGTAGGAGCATACATGGTATTACATCACCATTCGGCAGTATAGTTATGTAGCCGTTCGGCATTCCAGCAGCACAACCCGTATTATAGTATGGTATGCGATGTAATACGTGTGCTGGGAAGTGCTTCGGCTGAATATTCTTCTCTTTAAGGATTAGGGGATACATTGGGCATGCTGGAACCCTAATTAAGATTGGGCAATCTTCTTGAGCTTCAGCCAGCCACGTCATAATCTCTTTTCTCTCATTTTTGCTTAAGATTTCTTCCGCGCATCTTTCCTTGACTCTTGAAACTTGTATAAGGTCAAAGAATTCTGCAGCATTCGCCCCACTTTTAATGGCGAGCCTCAAGATATCAGGAATTTCACGGAAGGTTTCTTTTCTAATGATCGTGTTGAATTGGAATGGTAGACCAGCTTCTTTGCATGCTTTAGTTCCCTCAATGGTTTTGTGAAATGTGCCATCCTCGCCTCTAAATTCGTCATGAGTTTTAGGTGTCGCTCCATCTACAGATATGGCTACGCTACGCACTCCAGCTTCCTTCATCTTAAGAGCGGTTTGGTTGTCTATGAGAGTTCCATTACTTCCTACTACCACTCTAATGCCCTTGCTTGAAGCATAGCTGGTAATTTCAAAGAAGTCGTCTCTGCATAATGGCTCGCCACCATCCAGGATCAAGAGCTTAATGCCCCAACCTGCAATGTCGTCTAAGAGTTTCTTCGCTTCAATAGTGGATAACTCGTCAGGAGCAGGTGTGTCCGTAGCATCACTGTAGCAGTGCTTGCACTTAAGGTTGCATTCTCTTGTAATGGCATACGATACGAGATATGGAGGAACTACCATCTAAATCCCACATTACAGTTTATATTGA
>Ga0307428_1001717_pt1 | contig 10683 bp, 7 predicted proteins | sample SalMarWE160240MG_FD_202161 | JGI IMG/M metagenome (GOLD analysis project Ga0307428, IMG submission 202161) | Salt marsh sediment microbial communities from the Plum Island Ecosystem LTER, Massachusetts, United States - WE1603-240 | ecosystem: Environmental > Aquatic > Marine > Intertidal zone >...
TTGGATGCAGGCTTATAACGCGGATGCGCCGTCCTGCTGGATCGCCGGCATTTCCTTCGGCGCCTGGATCGCCATGCAGCTCCTGATGCGTCGTCCCGAGATCGAGGGCTTCATTTCGGTCGCGCCGCCTGCCAATCTCTACGACTTCACCTTCCTCGCGCCCTGCCCTTCCTCGGGGCTGATGGTCAACGGCGCCAAGGACCGCGTGGTGCCGACGGAGTCCGTGCGCGGGCTCGTCGATCGTCTCAAGACGCAAAAGGGCATCGTGATCGAGCACGCCATCGTGCCGGATTCGAACCACTTCTTCGAGGGCCGCATGGACGGCCTCATGGAAGTGATCGACGCTTATCTCGACAAGCGGCTCGGCAAGCGCAAAAAGCGCGAATCGGCGGCTTGAGACCTAAGAGACTTCTTGCCCCAGGAGATTGACTTAAACTCCGCTCGCTAAGCTAACATCTCCGATCACCGGACTCGGTGAGCGGCGAAACATTGGCGCGTGGGCAACGAGGGCATGACCCGCAACCGGCTCTTGCTTATTCCGCTGTTGATCTGGGGCCTCGCGATGGTCGCCCCCGACCTGTTGACGGTCGTGAAGCCGCTCGGCTCCTTTGGCTTCTACGTCGACAATGACGGCGTGATCTACGACGTCATCGGGCCGTTCCGCAACGAGGCATCATCACCCGCGTGGAAGGCCGGCTTGCGCGAGGGCGATCACGTCGACCTGTCCCGGCTTCATTGCACTCTCGACGACCTCGAGGCCTGCGGCAACGCCGTTGCCGCCCTCGGCGGTCTGCAATTCGTTCTGCCTGGCCGCAAGGTGACGGTAGATACACTTGCCACCCCCGACCGCCCGGCCCGCGAGGTCACGGTCGTGGCCGAGCAGCGACCGTCGAATTTCCTCGTCCGCGCCGTTTACATTCTCGATCAGGTTGCGGCGATCCTCGTCATCGTCGCGGCGGCGTGGCTGGTGTGGACGAGGCCGTCGGCCATGAGCTGGGGCTTCTTCCTCTATGTGAACTGGTTCAACCCCGGGCAGGCCTATGCCTACTACGCCATCCTGCAACAATGGCCTGCCGTCCTGATCGCGCAGGACATCGCCGGCTGCATTGCCCAGGCGGCGGGTTTCGCGGGACTGCTGCTGTTCGTCATTCGGGCGCCCAATAACGAGACGGAGCCGATGTGGCGGCCCGTAGAGCGGGCGTTGCCGTTCGTGGCGGCCGCCTTCGCCGTGGCACTGATCGCCTCCTACGCCGCGTTGCTTGGCTATCCGACCGAACTCCTGACGCGGGGCGGAATCCAGGCCGGCTTCGCCGTCGCCGTCGCCGCCGTCGCCATTTTGATGATCCGGAAGCAACACCAGAAGCCGAAGGATTATCAGCGCCTGCGGTGGGTGCTGTGGGGTTGCCTCATCGGATTGCCATCGTACCTCATCGCCGAGCTCGCCGCCGAGACCACCTTCTTCCACACGTGGGCTGACTTCCATCCGACCGACGACATTATAGGGCTGGTCTATCTGTTGAACGGCGTGCTTTGCCTCTTCGTGTTCGAGGCGGTGCGACGCGAACGCGTGGTGAGCGTGTGGATTCCCCTGCGCCGGGTGACCATCCTCGCCTTCATTCTCACGCCGGCTGCGCTCCTCCTGCATCACGAAGTGGAGCGTATCGAGGAGCATCTCCACCTTCCGACTTGGGCTTGGCTCGCAATCGCCGTGATCGTGTCTTTCGCCATCACCCTGTTGCACGGCAAGGCCGTCGACTTTGCCGAGAGCTTCTTCAACCGGTGGCTCGACCGCGTCGAGCATGAGCTTGGCCGGGCCATTCGCGATGCGCGGACTCCCGCCGAGATCGAACAGGTCTTGGCCGATGAGGCGTCTCGCGCCCTTGAGCTCACCTCGGCCGCCTCCTTCCGTAACCACGGGTCCGTTCTTCGTCGGGATTGCGACGGCAAGGGATGGGACGCTTGCCAGCAGGAGCTCCAACCGAGCGAGCCCTTGCTCGCACCGCTGCAACGAGGCGAGCCGTTCAAGGTGAACCCCGCGCACACGGGCAGACTTCAATTTCCGTCGGGGCTTTGTCATCCGGTACTCGCGGTCCCCGCGATCAATCCGGCGCGTTTTTTCGCGGTCTCGCTCTACGGGCCGCACGCTTCAGGCAACGACCTCGACCACAATGAGCGCGCCATGCTGGCGCGCATCTCCCATGACGCGGCTGCCATCTATGCGGAACTGGAAAGCAAGGAGCTGCGCCAGAAGGTTGTCTCTCTTGAACACGACCTCCAGGCGGCGAGGCGTAATGTGAAGCGCCAGGAGCAAAAGGCTTAAGCGCTGCCATACTTGAACCCCATTACTGGTGTGAGTTTCAGGGCCTAACATTGCTCCCTAAGCAAGGTCGCGCCCGATGGGGACGCGGCCCCAATTCGGAGGCTCATGATGACACGTACACTCTTCTTCGCCCTGCTTGCAGCCGTCGCCACCATGTTGCCGTCGCTGGCACAGGCTCAGACCGGCCCGGTCCGGAGCGCCGTCCAAGGCACGGTCAAAGGCACCGCAACCGTCGGTCAAGGCGTGGTCCAAGGTGCCGGACAGGCTGGTAGAGGCGTCGCCCAGGGAACTGCGAGTGTGGCGCGGGGCGCCGGCCAAGCCACGGTCGGCGTGGCGAAGGGCGCGGGCACGGTCGCCAAAAAGACCGGCAAAGGCACCTGGTGCATTCTGACATTGGGCTATGGCTGTTAGACTGGTGCTCGCCGCTCGCAGTCGCCGCTGATCGGGCTCGCTGGGCTCTTTGTCTTCGCTGATTCAGACAGTTCTCGCCGTTGGAAAAATCAATTGCAGGCGGTGGGGGTGAAGGCTGATCTCCACGGGCAAGGTGCCCAGCATCTCCCCATCAACTTGAACCGGAGTGTCGGCGTCGCCGCGTACCCTCACCCACTCTGCCGCTTCCACGGTCACGTCAGGATCAAAACGAACAAGCCCACAAGCGAGCGCTGAAAGCTGGCGCAGCCGCACCAAGGCACCGCGGCCGGCGAAACGCAGCACGTGAAATTTGGTTTGCGTGATGTTCGCCTCGTTGCAGAGAAGGAACCCGCCCGCGTAGCGCCGCGCCCTTGTCACGATGACCCATTCGGCCTCACCTGCGCCGTGGTCGGTTGTTACCTCGAGCGACCGGTTGTCCTGCGAGAACAGCGCATGCATCACGGGTCCCACAAAGCCTGCTTGGCCGAGTTTGCGCGTGCCAATGCTCTCGAAGCGGCGAACGGCGGCGGCGTCGAAGCCGACCCCAACCACGAACAGGAAGGGCCGCCCATCGACCTGCCCCACTGGCACGGCCCTTACGTCGCCGCTCATGAGGGCCCTCGCAACCTGCTCCGGAGGGCGGAGCACGCCGACCTCGCGGGCGAACACGTTTGCCGTGCCGGTCGGGATTACACCGAGCGGGATCGGACTGCCGACAAGACCTGCGGCTGCGTCGTGAACCGTCCCGTCTCCCCCTGCAGCCACGACCGCGTCATAGCGCAGCGACGCAGCGGCTTCGGCGGCGACCCTCATGCCTTCACCGTGCCGGCTCGTTTCAACGCATTCCAGGGAGGCTCCCCAGCCGGTCAGCAGCGCCAATGTCTTATGGTAGTAACGGCGAGCGGCGGCACCGGCGTTAGGGTTGTGAAGAACGAAGAACCTGCGTCTCATGAGGGCGTTATGGCCTCGTGGCGATGCGTAACGGCGCGCGCAAGAGATTGGACGTCAGCATGACCCCAGATCGGAACGAGCGGTCTCCATGGCGGCAACTCGTGTCGCTGCCATTCGAGCTCGAGGTCGTAGCGGCGATCTTCGTCGTCGCCGCATCGAGCTTCCTCTTTCTAAAACTCGCAAGCGAGGTCCGTGAAGGCGAAACGCACGCCATCGATCAAGCAATCCTCCTCCAGCTTCGTGATCCAACTGATCTCTCCAATCCAATTGGACCACATTGGCTGGAGATCATGTTCCGCGATCTCACCAGTCTCGGCAGTCCGACGGTGCTGGCGCTGATTGCCGGCGCTGCGGTCATCTATTTGTGGATCGACCAGAAGCCCGGAGCCGCCCTGTTCGTCGCCATCGCCATCGCCGGCGGCGCAGCCCTGGAAGTCCTCCTGAAATTGGGCTTTGCCCGGCCAAGGCCCGAACTCGTTTCGCACTTGGTCGATGTCAACTCATTCAGCTTTCCCAGCGGTCACGCGACAATGGCGACCATAACCTATCTCACCTTGGGGGTGCTGCTCGCCCGCGTGCAGAAACGCCGCCGCATGAAGCTGTACCTCGTCGCAGTCGCTACCTTTCTCGCGCTCCTCGTCGGCTTTAGCCGGGTCTATCTTGGGGTGCACTGGCCGACAGACGTTGTCGCTGGATGGTGTGTGGGTGCGGCATGGGCTCTTGGATGCTGGCTCGTCGCCACGTGGCTCCAAGGCCGCGGCGCCATTGAGGGCGAGAACTCGCGCGACGTCCAAACTCAGCAACCTCGCTAGACTTTCTACCGCCGTGGCGCTCGCGCCAAGCGGCCGCCCGTGGTCGGCTGCTTGACACCGGTGGTGGTGGGGAAGCTGAGCGGCAATCGCCGCAGCGAGCGGACGGCAAGATAGGCAAAGGCCTCCGCCTCGAGATGGTCGGCGGACCAGCCCATCTCCTCGGCGAGATAGACGGGCTCGGCGACCATGCCGCGAAGGGCGTCGACGAGCGCCAAGTTGTGTGCGCCTCTGCCGGCGAGGAGCCACCTGCGCGGCCGGACGGGCAGCGTATCGATCGAGCCAGAGATCGCCTCGGCGTTGGGCGTTGGCCCGACATCGACCGCGACGAGATTGCCATCTTCACCGATGAAGGTGACGCTGTTCACCGCGCCAATGGTGATCACCGCGAGCGGGCGCGAGAGGCCGGCCTGCTCGGCAAGAGCGCGATGGTAGACGGGCAGCATCGGCGCGCCGTGGCCGCCAGCGGCCATGTCGGCGGCGCGGAAATCGAACACCACGTCGATCCCCGTCGCCCGCGCCAGGACCTCGCCGTCGCCAATCTGACGCAGGATGCCACGCGCGGCATCACGGCACACGGTGTGGCCGTGAAAGCCGAGAACGGCCACCGCGTCGCGGGCGAGTGCGTTGGTCTCGAGGAAGAACTTCACGGCTTCGGCATGAAGCGCGGTCAGCTCCTGCTCGACCGCGGCGAGAAGATCGCGATCGGAGGCGGTGCCGCCGCCCTCCCCGTTCAGCCGCCACGCCGCCGCGACGGCCTCGCGCAACCGCTCCCGGAGCTCGGGACTATAGGGAAAGGTCAGGCCTTGGCCGCGCTCCAGTTGCCGCTCGCCGTCGGTGACCACCTGCGCCACCTCGATGCCGTCGAGCGACAACCCGCTCATCAGCCCAATCGCCGTCATCGCGCCGCTCACCGAGACCTCTCCTTCCCGTGCATTTTCGGCCCAAACCTGTTACAGGGCTGCTCATTTCCGAGGCGCCGGGCACCGCAATGAACAAGACCAAATCCGAGTTCCTGAACGAGCTTGAGTCGCGTGGCTACGTTCACCAGATCACCGACGAAACGGCGCTCGACAGGCTGGCGCGGAAGGAGCGCTTGATCGGCTATATCGGCTTCGATTGCACCGCTCCCAGCCTTCATGTCGGCAATCTGCTCGGGATCATGATGCTGCGCAAGCTGCAGCAGACCGGGCACCGGCCGATCGTGTTGATCGGCGGCGGCACCACCAAGGTCGGCGATCCCTCCGGCAAGGACGAATCCCGGAAGCTGCTCAGTGACGCCGAGATCGCCGCCAACGTCGCCGGCATCCAGTCGGCGTTTGGCAAATTCGTGTCCTTCGGCGAGGGTCCGACCGATGCGCTGCTCGTCAACAACGCCGATTGGCTCGACGATCTCAACTACATCGACTTCCTGCGCGACTATGGGCGTCATTTCAGCGTCAACCGCATGCTGTCCTACGATTCGGTGAAGCTTAGGCTGGAGCGGGAGCAGCCGCTGTCCTTCATCGAGTTCAACTACATGGTGCTGCAAGCTTACGATTTCGTCGAGCTTTACAAGCGCTTCGGCTGCCGCTTGCAGATGGGCGGGTCGGATCAGTGGGGCAACATCGTCAACGGCATCGAGCTCGGCCGCCGCACTGAAGGCGTCGAGCTGTTCGGACTGACGACATCGCTACTGACCACGGCGTCCGGCGCCAAGATGGGCAAGACCGCCTCAGGCGCGGTCTGGCTCAACCCGGACATGCTGAGCCCATACGAGTATTGGCAATATTGGCGGAACACCGAAGACGCCGACGTCGAGCGCTTCCTCAAACTGTTCACCGAGGTGCCGCTTCCCGAGATTGCGCGGCTGGCGAAGCTTGAAGGCGCCGAGCTGAACGAGGCCAAGAAGATCCTGGCCACCGAAGCTGCTGCGCTGCTTCACGGCCGCGAAGCGGCGGACCGGGCCGAGGCCACGGCGCGTGCGACCTTCGAGCAAGGCATGATCGCCGAGACGCTGCCGACCTTCGAGCTACCGCGCGGCGAGCTGGAGAAAGGTTGGGGCGTGCTCTCCGCCAATGTTCATGTCGGCTTCGTGCCGTCGACGAGCGAGGCGCGGCGGCAGATCAAGGGCGGCGGCCTCAAAGTGAACGACGTGACCGTGACCGACGAGAAGCGGCTGTTGACGCTCGCCGATCTGACGCCGGAAGGCGTCATCAAGCTCTCGCTTGGCAAGAAGCGGCACGCGCTGATCAGGCCGATCTAGACGTTCGCCGCTATTGTCCCGGTACGCCGAAGCCGGACGGCGGTGTCGCCGTCGAGGTCGCGGCCGAGTTCTGTCCTCTGAACTCGAAGATCTGGCGAAAGATGCCGGGCGCCACCACCGACATCGGATTGACGAGCACATTGGGGTCGTTGAGCTGACCCTGGATGGCGAAGGTGATGCCAACCACGCCCTCCCCTTCCCGGCCGACGAAGATGCCGCCGAGGATCGGGATGGCGCCGAGCGCCGAGTTGAGGCCGTAAAGCGGGACATAGGTGCCGCCGAGGTTCACGGTCTGAGTTTTGAAGTTCACCTTGCCGCGCATGGTGGCACCGAGCGCCGGACCGTTGATGTAGGCGTCGTTCAGCCAAAACTCGCCATTGCCGACAGCGAAGGGCGCACGCAGCTGATCGAAGGCGATCCGCCTCTGCCGCACCTCCTTGTGCTGCGCGCCCAATGCGGCTTGCGACTGCGGATCGGTCAAGACGTCGCTCACGACGGAATCCCCGAGCACGGCGAGGTTCCGCGCCCACAGCGTTCCGGACTTCATGCCCGACTGCCCAGCATCGAGATTGACCTCGAGCGACGCCTGGCCGCCTTCAACTTTGGGATAGAAACCGATCAGGCGGAAGGCGGCCCCGGCATCTCGCGCCTCCGCGCGTATCACTCGCGCGCCATTGGTGTCCGTGAGCTTGACCGCGACCGGCACGTGCCCATTGAGCTCGCCAGACGCATCGAGAGCAACGAGCCGTCCGTTCCGCTTCTTCAGCGTCGCCTTCACGTCGGTCAAAGTGGTGTCGTAGTAGCCAACCACGGTGCCGAGCCGGGCCGTCAGATCGACGCTGAAGGGATCGGGCGGGTCCGCGTTCTCCGCGAGCTGACCCGCCGAAAACAGGGATTGGAACAGCTGTTTGCCGTTGTAGCTCGGCCCGTGGGCGTCGACCTCGAGGACGTTGCCGTCGCGGACCGTCGCGGAGATCTCGAGATGGGTGAGGATATCAAAGGAGAAATCGGAGAAGTAGAACGACTTCAGATGCTGCTCGGGGTCGAGGGAGATTTGGCCGTCGATGGCGATATCGTTGCCGGTGATCTTGAAGTTCTGGAGATCGGTCGAGCCGTCTTCCGCCTTCACCACGTCGAACAGCACGCTGGCGGCGCGGCCTGGCGGCTTGGTCCATCCCACATTGCCGAAGATCAGCTGCGCCTGAGTGAGATCGGCCTGCATGCTCAGGCTTTGCGTGCCGTCGGGATGGCGCGCGACCGAGAGCACCACCGGCACCGCGCCGCGGACGAGATGCGAGACCTTCAAGCCGAGCGCTTCGCGCGCGGTCTCATCAAGCGTTGCGCTGATCTTGATCGGCGGCTGCTGGTCTTCGGGCTGATTGAAGATCCGTTGCCAGGAGAGTTGTGCGGGAACGCCCTTGATCATGATGTCGCCGCGGGCATCGAGTTGCTGCTCGGTGACGTTCACATTGAGCGCGCCGCCTTCGACATCGATGTTGCCGAAGACGTTCGAGGCGATGGCCTGATCGAGACGCGCCGCCCCGCGAAGCTTGATGTGCTCGAATTTGAGGTCTTGGCGCATCGGCATGTTGACCACAAAGCTGCCTTGCGCCGTGCCGCCGAAATCCTCCGGCTTGAGACCGATGGTGTGCATATAGCCGAGCGGCTCATGGTCGAGCAGCTTCAGCGCGGTCGCCGTGGTGCCCTCGGCGTTGAACGTGATCTCGCCCTGCTGCGGATCGACGCGAAGGTCGGGGATGAAGAAACGGCCGTCTTTCAGGGCGACCTCCTCGCCTGACGGCAGCCGGACTTTGGCTTCGGGGATATCGACGGTGAAGGTGACGCCCTGAACCCTGAGCTTGGCGTTGTCGGCGAGGATCGGGGGCATCTTGTCGATGTAATTGATGGTCAAACCGCCGTAGTCGACCTCCACGTTGACCGCCTCCGCCGCAGGTTCGGCCCCGCTTTGGATGCGGGCGAGTTCTCCCGGTGCGAGCGAGATGTCGACTTTACCGCCCAGCACTTGGCCGCCGGTCACATTCTGGAGCGCCCATTTCCGCGCATCGCCGGCGAGGAATTTCGGCCAGAATCGCTTGAGCACGTCGAGCGGCATCGGGCTCACGGTGCCGGTGAGACGCATCTCCGGCGACCCGGGTGCGTCGATCACACTGCCGGCAAGCTCGATCGAGGCGCTGCCGGAGCGGATCACGAAGCGCGACAGGGTAAGACGCCCGGCCCCGGGGGTCACGGTGCCTTCCATCGCCAATTCGTCGATCTTGATCGGCGCCAAGCCGTACTCCTCGGCGCCAAGCGCCGTGTCGTCGGCCTTGAGGTTGAAGGACCAGGACGGCGACCCGTGGTCGGTGCCGACATTGCGGAAGCTGCCGCTGATGGTGGCCTTGCTACTGCCCCAGGTCAGCGTCGAGGGTTCGATTTCGACCACACGCTTACGCTTGAAATATTTGAGATGGAGATTGCCTTGGTCGATCTGCATGGCGTTCTCGGGATCCCAAGGCGGCGTGATGTGGCCCTTCGCCAGTTCGAGGTTGGCTTCGCCGGAGAGGAATTTTCCCGATTTCGCGAGCTCGAGGCTGGTTTCGCCGGAAACCGGCAGGTCGAGCGCCTTCAGCATGGCCATGCCGGAGAAAGTCTCGGCGAGGCCGGACGGCACGAGATTCTGGATTAGCGCGGTGATGCTCAGACTCCGCCGCTTCGGGCGCTCCTCGGTGCGGAAGTCGAGCTGCCAATCGCCCTTGGTCGAAGCAAGATTGGCTTGGCCGACGAGAACGCTCCGCTCATTCTTATGCTCGAGGTCGATGGAGAAGTCCGGCACCTGCCACAGCGTCTCGACGCCGTTTTGGCTCAACACGACCTTGGCATCCTTGACGCCGAACCGGGTCAGGTAGGAGCTGTCGCCTCGGCGGGCGCGCTCGAACACTTCGGTGATGGTGCGCGTAACGTCGAGTTCCGCGGCGGGACTGGCGCCTTGTGCGGGCGGCGCTTCCGGTGCCGCTTGCTTGGCCATCACGCTCTCGCTGGAGACGGCCTGAGGGGTCTCTGGTGCGGCAACCTCGCCCGCAGGCGCTGAGCGTGGCACGACGGTCTCGGTATCATCGCCCGATGGGCGATAAAAGCTCAAGGAGAGGCCGTTGTCTGAGGAATAGACGAGCAGCTTTGGGCCGATGAAGTCGACGCTGCCGGGTGCGATACGGCCGGACAAAAGTGCGGCGCCACTCATACCGATGGCCGCAAGCGGCGCTTGTGCCACGATGGAGCCGTCGGTGTCGATCAGGCGGATATTGCGCAGCCGGAACAGCACCCCGGGGCCGTCAGGGGCGCGCTGCAAAATGGCGTCGTCGATGTGCACACGGAGGTCTGAGAGCTGACCGTTGATGGCATCCTCTACCACCGGAACGAGGCTCGGCAGCGAAATCGGGCCGCGGCTCAACCGGCCGTAGCCAGCGACGATCGCAATTAGGCCGACGACAAGAACGCCGGCGAAGATCTCGCGACACACATGGGCGCCGCGGGCGGACAATTTGCGCAGCTCGACCTGGACCGGCTCGGGGACCCTGTTCGCCAGGGCCCGGCCCCGGGCCTGAAGCGTGAGCAGCGCCCTGCCACCCTCGGCGATGACGACCAGAGCGCGGCCCGGCTCGGTGCTCCCGCCTTGATCCGGCCCGGGCTTTCGGCCACCGGTGAGACGGTGCAGGAGCGGAGCCGCAGCGGCGTAGACGCGCTGGATGATGGGGCTCACGGCGGGCGATTCGAGCACGGATATCAGGCGTTCGGCCGCGCCCGCGCTGAGCGCGCGCAAGGAGCCCATAAGCGCAAGCCACGGCTTGGCTATGGGCAACAAGCGCTGCCTGGATTCGCTCATGGCCCCGTTTCGAAATCCCCCCAAAGTCAAAGACATAAGAGGCGCGAATATCGGCTAAAGGAAGGCG
>Ga0307428_1001718_pt1 | contig 10680 bp, 10 predicted proteins | sample SalMarWE160240MG_FD_202161 | JGI IMG/M metagenome (GOLD analysis project Ga0307428, IMG submission 202161) | Salt marsh sediment microbial communities from the Plum Island Ecosystem LTER, Massachusetts, United States - WE1603-240 | ecosystem: Environmental > Aquatic > Marine > Intertidal zone >...
ACCTGGAGTACATAAATTCACTCTTATCCTCGGGGTTCTAGTTATTCTATTTTTCATTATAAATACAATAAGTAAACGTAGGAAGATGCGGTCCTATAATATTAAGCTATCCTCGATGTATTTATTTATCATTAAATTGCTATTTATGTCGATTTTAATCGGGGGTATCACCTGGGTGCTGGCAGGATACAGAGGTCTCTCATGGACTGCGGTGGTCGTACTGATTTTAGTTATAATCTATCATTTCATTATGACACGGACAGTGCTCGGTAGACATATTTATGCTGTCGGCGGAAATCCGGAGGCAGCTGAACTGAGCGGTATCAGTGTAAAGAAAATAACCTATGTGGTTTTCGCTTCCATGGGCATGCTTGCCGCTTTGTCAGGTATATTGTTCGCCTCCCGTTTTAAATCCGCCACAACGACAGCGGGAACTCTGTTTGAATTGGATGCAATCGCGGCGGCTTTTGTCGGCGGTGTATCACCATCCGGTGGTATCGGCAAGGTTACAGGGTCGATCATCGGTGCGTTTGTTATGATGTCACTGACCAGCGGTATGAACCTTATGGGTATTGATATATCCTACCAGTACATCGTCAGAGCCCTTGTGCTTGTGGCTGCTGTTGTATTTGATGTTGCAACCCGAAAAAGAAAAAAATCATAATTTAATTTTCTCTGCAGCTACTTCTTGTGTGGATTACTGATAGGTTCGTTTAAAAGCTAATCAAGCGAGGCCTAGTTTTTTGAAAAACCAGGCCTTTTCTACAGTACAATTCACCAATGCGGAATTCATCCAGAAATAATATTCTCCTGCTGACAGCTGGAAGTGTATTTTTAAGAATTTGCTTTCACATCCTGTAATGTCTAAAAGAGTAGGGCGCCTCTTCCTCCAGGATAGATATAAATGAGAAATTCCTGAGATAAAAGAGATACTGGAGATGTTTTCCTCAGATATAGAAAGAGCATTAAAAGAATTTATTCATTACAGTAATCAATTTGAAGGAAAGAACTTTCTGGAGATGGAAGAAACTATAAAATCTAAAATAGATGAAGAAAATGTTCAGAGATATATAAATAGGTATCTGAAGTCAGAAATAATAGACAGACAACCATTTTCATTGACATTGCTTCTACTTAAAAGATATATAATCTAGATATGCTAAGAATAGCCCGAGTCGTTGTAGCGGGATACTCGCACCATACCACCAAAAGAGGAAGTTATCGACAAAAGGTATTTTGATTATATTAAGAAAGAATCAAAAGAAGAGAAAAGGAGTTTGTAGAGGCACCTGGTAATCCCGATGAAATGAAAGGGATCAGAGAAAAGACTAGACGGGCGGGTCTCTGTTCTATCTAAAAATTTGACAGATTTAAGGAGAATAAATTATCAGTATTTTATTTAATAATTTTAAACAGATAGATAAAAAAGGCCTCTGGTCCTTAATTGTAGAAGATGGGGTTATTAAAACAATCTCCAATAAGGAGTATCTAAATAATCTTAATCAATCTTTTTCAAAAATTCATGATTTAAGAGAAAATTACTTGCTTCCATCTTTTACCGATGCTCATATGCATCTTTCTCTACATACGTTGCTTTCTTCAGCTATTGACTTAAGAAATTGCGGTTCGGTTGAAGAGTTACAAGAGATGTTAAAAAAGGGAATAAATCGGGAGATAATTATTGGCTGGGGCTTTGACCATGAAAAATTTCCGGAAGGTAGAATGCCTACTCGAATTGATTTGGACAGTGTTTCTTCTGAAATCCCTATATTTATTCTTCGTTTTGATGAACATATTGGCGTGGTGAATTCTAAATTCTTAAGGCGTTTAGAGATTAACCGGAATACAAAAGAGCCGGAAGGCGGGAAAATTGGTCGGTTTTTAGATGGCCAACCGAATGGCATATTAATTGATAAAGCTCTTCCGACTGAAGGTATATTAGATAATCCCATAATAAAGGATTCTATGCTTAAAAATTTTTTAGAAGTCCAAGCAGAATTTTTCTCTAAAGGTTTAACCAGCGTAAGCGATATGGGAATTAATTTTGAAACATTGGAATTTTATCGGGAAATGGAAGAAAAGGGTTATCTAAAAATGCGGATACATACTTATCTGAATGAATCTTGCCTTAAGGATAAGGAAAGAATTAAAAAAGAGATGAAAAAAAATAACCTGGGACTTGTGCAAGTTAGGGGATTAAAACTTTTCATTGACGGAAGTTTCGGTGCATCAAGCGGAGCTCTTTATGAACCCTATGCTGATGATCCCGGTAATTATGGTCTTTTACGCATTAGTCCGAAGAATTTAGTAGATTTAGCTCAAAAAGCGGATGAAATGGACATGCAGTTGTCCATTCATGCCATAGGGGATAAAGCTTTAACCCTTGCCCTTAATGCTTTGTCCTGTACCCGAAATAAAATTCTAAGACATCGGGTAGAACATATCCAATTGGTCAATGAAGAACATTTAGAAAAAATGAAAAAACTAAAAATAATTGCTGTTATTCAACCTGTATTTGTCGGAACAGACAGTCCTTGGGCAGAGAAACGATTAGGCAGGGAAAGAATTCAACAGGCTTACCCTTTAAAAAGAGTCATAAACAAAGGCATTAGAGTGGCCGGTTCCTCCGACTGTCCAGTTACGGATGCTGATCCTTTTTTGGAACTTTATTTTTCTGTTTCTCATAAATATTTAGATGGGGAAGAAATGCCTGATTGGGTAAGAAAAGAGAGGATTGGAATAAAAGAGGCATTAAAAATGTTTACCGAAGATGCATCTTATGCATTGCATGAGAACAAGGGAAGAATTGAAGAAGGCATGCTGGCAGATTTTATTTTGTTATCAGAAAATCCACTTCAATTGCCTATTGACCAGATTCAATCCCTTCATGTGTTGCAAACTTACGTTGGCGGTCGATTGGTTTAGAAAACTAAAGGTGTTACAAGTGTCATACAAGTATCATACAACCGTCCCCTCGACATTTAATGTTGGGAGAGAATAAGTTTATTATTTTTTATATATTTGGAGGTTAATTAAAATGAAGAAAAATAAACTGAGAGAAAAAATAAAAGAAGGAACTCCTACATTAGGAACTCGACTTATTAGTGTGTGGCCGGGGATGGTCGAAATCGTAGGACATACCGGTATGTTTGATTATGTGGAATTTTTAGGGGAATATTCACCCTGGGATCTACATGATTTAGAAAATTATGGAAGAGCGGTAGAACTTTTTGACATGTCTTCTATGATTAAGGTAGATCAAAACAATAGGGCCTTTATTGCCCAGAGAGCCTTGGGTTCAGGAATACAAAATATTCTTTTTACCGATATTAGAACCGTAGAAGATGCCAGAGAATGTGTGCGTATTGTTAGAGCAGAGACTCCTTTCACGAAGGGAATCAACGGAGCTGCTAATCGCCGGAATGTTGGGTATTATTTAGAAGCTGGTTCTTCCGAATATGTAAAAGCTATGGATGAAGCAGTCGTAGCCTTAATGATTGAAAAAAAAGAAGCGGTCGATAATTTAGAAGAAATTCTTTCCGTAGAAGGGATAGATATGGTTCAATTTGGTCCAGGTGATTACTCTTTAAGTATAGGTTATCCAAAACAGCGTAATCATCCTAAGGTAAAAGAGGCTGAACTTAAAACCATTAAAACAGCATTAAAGAAAGGTATCCGTCCCCGTGTTGAAATAGGTTCTATTTACTATAAGCCAGAGGACATCCAAAAATACCTTGATCTGGGAGTACGTGATTTTAACCTTCCCAGTGAAGGGAAAATAATTTATGAGTGGTTAAAGGAACACGGAGAAAATATAAAAAGACTAATTTTTTAACCCGTCGGTGATTCAATAAGGTAAATATATATTCTTAAAATATGACAAACGAAACTTCCCCTTGTCTTGCGATAAAGCTTTAAAACCTTGACTTGTAATTAATACGTAATATATAATAAATTACACAAAAAAATATAAATATATATCATAATTTGAAGATGTGATATTAACTTAGAAATCCTGAAAGTAAATATTTTTTTTATGAAATCGATAAAAGGCAATAATGTAATAGTTCTTAACCATAAAGACATGTCCTTTCTTTCTCAATTACTGTTAGTAGAATAGAGGGATTAGTGAATATGGAACGTTACGTGGTATTGGAAAAAAAATATTTTAATGATTTTATCTCTGAGATTGCCAGTGAGCGAAAAGTCGCAGCACCCATTGCAAAGGGTTATAAGCAATATGCTTTTGAAGAGGTGACTTCCGGAGATCAGATTTCTTTAGATTATATTCCCACCATCTTACCCCCTAAAAAATATTTTATGCCCCAAATTGAGACCATTGCAACCTATGATATTTCTAAAGGTCAGAACATGAGAAGAGTCGTAGAATATGAGGAAATGGTCCTGTTTGGAGTTCATACCTGTGATTTAGCCGGAATACAGTGTTTAAATATGGCTTTTTCGGAACATCCCAAAGATATAAATTATAATATTAGAAAAAATAATATAATCATTATCGGATATGAATGTAATGATTATTGCGATGAATATGCTTCATGTGGATTAATGCAGAATCATCTTCCCAAAGGGGGGTATGATCTTTTTTTTACCAACCTGGAAAATGGTAAATTTATTATCCACATGCATACTTTACAGGGTGAAAAACTAGTAAAAAAATCGGCATTTATTAAAAAAGCAGATGAGTCCGACATAGAATCACTTAATGATTTAAGAGAAAGAAAAAGAAAAATTTTTGCAAAAAATGAAGTGCCTATTGAATATGAAAAAATTCCTGAGCTTTTTGATAAGGTTTACGATAGTACAATATGGGATGAATTAGGAAAAAAATGTCTGGCATGCGGCAATTGTACTAATGTATGCCCGACATGTTATTGTTTTGATATTTTTGATGAACCAAATCTTGACCTTAAAACCGGATACCGTTATAGGAAATGGGATTCCTGCCAGAATGAAGAGTTTGCAAAAGTAGCCGGCGGGGAGAATTTTCGCCCACAAAGAGCCTCAAGGCAACGTCACCGTTATTTCCGCAAGTTTCGTTATCCAATCGATAGATTTTCACGTTTTTTCTGTACCGGTTGCGGTCGTTGTAGCCGGACATGTATGGCCAAAATAAATCTGAAAGAAACTTTAACTCAACTAGCAAAAGAACAGGGAATGGAAAACCCCAATGCAGGGTATAGGAGTTAGTATGAAAACTTTAAAATTGAAAGTTTCGGAATATGATATAAAAGTAGGAAAAATTTTTCGCATAAAAAAGTTAACCGACATGGAAAAACTTTTTGAAATTGTCCTTCCTGAAGAGGAAAATTTAAACCATCTTCCCGGACAATTTGTTGTTCTTTCCTTACTGGGTGTTGGAGAAGCGCCTTTTTCAATTTCTTCATCTCCTACCAAATTGGGTTCTTTTGAACTGGTTATACGCAATGTCGGAAAATTAACCCAGGTTTTACATAATTTGAAAGAAGGTGATGAAGTAGGCATACGTGGTCCTTTTGGTAATGGATTTCCGGTACATATCTTAGAAGGTAGTGATTTGCTCTTTGTAGCAGGAGGTATAGGTATCGTTCCATTACGTTCTGTGATTAATTATACTATTGATAATCGTAGGGAATTTGGCAAAGTGACTATTCTATTGGGATGTAATAGCCCGAAGGATATGCTTTTTAGCAATGATTTTAATCGATGGTCAAAACAGACAGATTTAAATTTTGAATGTACTGTAGACCGGGGCGACCCTGATTGGAAGGGTAATGTTGGATTGATAACATCACTTATACCCGGTATTAATCTATCTCCCAAAAGGACTTTTGCCCTGGTTGTCGGTCCATCAGTGATGTATAAGTATGTTATCAGGGAACTTTTGGAAAAAGAAATTCCCGAAAGACAAATCCTGGTCTCCCTTGAACGGCATATGAAATGTGGGCTTGGTAAATGCGGGCATTGTCAGATTGGCCGCTTTTATTGTTGTAAAGATGGCCCCATTTTTTCTTACGACCAAATTAAAGATATAAAAGAGAGTATATAATGAACAAACCAAAAGTTGCATTTTTTGATTTTGCCTGTTGTGAAGGATGTCAATTGCAGATAACTAATATGGGCGAGACGCTTCTTGACCTGCTTGGCATTGTTGATGTTGTGGAATTTCGTGAAGCGATGTCTGAAAAATGGGATGGAGAATATGATATTGCTATTATTGAAGGGAGTATCACTACCACACATGCGGTTGAACTCATTAAAAAAATTAGAGATAGGTCAAAGATTTTAATTGCCTACGGTTCCTGTGCCACAATTGGTGGTGTGAACGGCATGAAAAATAATTTTAAATTAAAGGATATAAGAAAAGAAGTCTATGGAGAAGATTACCAATATTTTGATACTATAAAAACACGCGCAGTTCATCAAGTTGTCAAAGTAGATTACTTTGTTCATGGATGCCCGGTTTATATCCCGGAATTTTTGAAGGTGATGAAGGCTGCATTGGCCGGACTTCCGTATCAAGTACCGGATTATTCGGTATGCGTGGAATGTAAGTTAAATGAAAATGTTTGCATGTATGACCGTGGACTAACCTGTCTTGGCCCCATTACTCGAGCCGGGTGCAATTCCTGGTGTATCAATAATAATAATATATGTTATGGCTGCCGGGGCATGGTTTCCAATCCGAATGAAAAGGGAGCAAAAGACGTCATCAAGAAATATAATATCCCCATGGCCATGATTATTAATAAAATGAACATGTATAATAAATGTAGAGAATTAGATGAGGATAAAGATGAGTAAGAGAACCGTTAATGTAAATGTTGAATATCTAACCAGGGTAGAAGGCCACGGGAACATTGTGGTTAATGTAAAAGAAGGAATTCTAGAGAAATGCGAACTTCAAATTGTTGAAGCCCCGCGTTTCTTTGAAGGCATGCTTCAAGGCAGGTCAATATTTGAGGCTCAACATATTACTTCACGCATATGCGGTATCTGCTCTTGCGGGCACACTTTGGCTTCCATACAAGCAGCTGAGGAGGCGATTGGATTTATACCTTCCAAACAAACCCTCGAACTAAGGAAATATCTCCTGCATATGGAAAATCTGGATAGCCATATTCTTCATATCTATCTTCTGGTTGCACCGGATTTACTGGGGGTAAAGAGTTTTGTCCCTTTAATCCAATCACATAATCAAGTGGTTCGGCTTGCTTTGAAAATGAAAAAAGCATGTAATGATGTTTGTGATATTCTTGTTGGTCGTCATATTCATCCTATCTCAGCCATTGTTGGCGGATTTACGAAGCTTCCCCGGGAAAAAGACCTTGATGCCATGTTGAAAATTCTATATGATATGCGTTCGGGTATGGATACAACGGTTGAACTTGCATCAGGATTAAAATTTCCGGTGTTTGAAAGAGAGACAGAATATGTTGCCCTGCTATCCGATGATGCAGAATACCCGATGCTTCAGGGAGATGTCGGCTCATCGGACGGCAAACGTGTCAATAAGTATGAATATAAAAAGGTAACTAATGAATTTATCGTTCCGCATTCTTCAGCAAAACATGCAAGATGGCATCGTGAATCTTACGCGGTAGGTGCTCTTGCCCGATTTAATCTTAACGCTACAAAATTACATCCCAAAGCTAAAGAGGTGGCGAATACACTTAACATGAAACCAAAAGTTACCAATCCTTATTTGAATACAGTAGCACAATTGATTGAATGTGTGCATAGCCTGGAGGACAGTATAAGGATTTTGGAAGATTTTAAAAGAAAAAAAATTAATTATAATGAAGAAATCATTGTTGGTTTAAACGAACAGAACCGCATCAAGGTAAAAGCGGGCACCGGCGTAGGTGCAGTTGAAGTCCCAAGAGGGATACTTTTTCACTGCTATGAAGTTGATGAAAAAGGAATCATTACTAAAGCAAACTGTATTATTCCCACCAGTCAGAATGTCAACAATATTGAACGCGATATGAAAAAATTGGTACCTGAAATCCTACACAAATCCGATGAAGATATTACTTTAAGCCTGGAAATGCTGGTTAGGGCTTACGACCCATGTATATCCTGTTCTGCTCATTTCCTGAATGTCAAATATGTTAACCGTTGAATTAAAAGAGCTATTCACTCCTTCCAGGAAAGGATTGTTGTTAGCTATTACCATCGGTAATCGCTTTTGCTCTGATGACGGTGTAGGTCCCTTTATAGCCCGGCAGATTAAAAAAAGTAAGAAAAATGTTACTGTTATCAATGCAGAGGATAAACCCGAAAATATCATCGATAGGGCAATCCAATTAAAACCCTGTAAAGTAGTTATTATCGATGCAGCGAATTTCGGAGGTATGCCGGGAGAGATCAGACTTATTGAAAAAAATAATATCCCTGATACATCGCTGAGTACTCATTCTCTTTCTCCAAATATACTTGCCGCTATTATCGAAGCTGACACGGGTGCGGATGTCTTTTTTCTGGGTATTCAACCAAAGAGTATTCAATTGACAGAAGGATTATCTGAACCGGTGAAAAAATCAGCAGAGAGAATTATATCCTGTATAAGATTAATGGAGTAAACAATTTTTAAAACGATAGACAAAGAATTAGAGAAAAATAATTTTATTTTAAAAAAAGAAGGATTTTATAAGTCTTTTGTCGTATTTATATAAAAGTGTAGAAAAATTAGAAAAAACTAATTCTTTTAACCACTGGTGGCGACTTAATAAGGTAAATATATATTCTTGAAGTGTGAAAAAGAACCATCTCCCGACACCTGACATGTACTCTAACAACCCCAGCAAATACAATTTGACATGGTAGTCATTAAATACTACAATTGTATTCAGAAAGGACTACAATTATGGATATGTTTCGTATTACCAAATCTAAATTAAGAGAAGAACTCTTAGCTTTATATTTTACCAATCAAAATAAAAAATACTATCTAAGAGAGTTAGAGAGAATACTTAACTTTTCAGTAGGGAATATCCGTCGCGAATTGATTAAACTTGAAAGTACAGGACTTTTTCTTAGTGAAAATAAAGGAAACCTCCTTTATTATTATTTAAATCAATCTTATCCTCTTTTTAAAGAACTAAAAAGTATTATCTTTAAAACTTCCGGTGTCCCCAGAATGCTTCATAATGTTTTAGAAAAGTTTGATGATATAGACCGGGCTTTTATTTACGGTTCTTTTGCTAAAGGAGAAGAGAGAGAAGATAGTGATATAGATTTATTGATTATAGGAGAGGTTGATGAGGATAATTTAATCGAAGAGATAGGTAAATTAGAGAGAAAATTACAAAGAGAAATAAATTATTCTATTTATGGAAAAGAAGATTTCAATAAGAAGAAAAAAGAAGGCAATTTTTTTATTTTAGATATTTTAAAAGAAAAGAAAATATTTTTAATAGGGGCTGAAAATGGACTATAAAGATACAGTAAAAATAATGTTAGATCATGGTCTGATTAAAAAACAAAAAGTAGATTTTTCCCACATTGAAGCACTTTTACTTCGGGCTCAGAAAGATATAATTGCTGCCAAAGCTAACTTAAAAATTGATGAAGAAGTTACTTATAATTATGCATATTTGGCAATGTTAAGATGTGGCAGGTCAATAGTATTTATGAAAGGATATCGATCAGTCGATGGTCAACAGCATAAAACAATTATAGAATTATTCGGAGATGTTCTGGGAGAAAAATTTAAGAATATTATCAAAAAATTCGATCATATGCGGCGGAAACGAAATCAATTTACTTATGACCCCTTCCTTCCTGTTTCCAAAATTGAAGCAGAAAATGCTTTGAAAACAGCAGAGGAATTTGTAAAAATAGTGTTAAAATTAGTTCAAAAAGAAAATCCTCAACTAAGGTTTAATTTTAATAAATAGAAAATTAAAAATAGTAAGGTGGTACGCAGAAGAGAAAAGTAAATTAGATCTGATATTCACATTTGACATAACTTTTTCTAATTTTTTATAAGGGGTTTAATAAGTCCAGGTTCTTAATGTCTTCTCTTTTAATTTTTTAAAATTAGCAGCAGCAGGGGAAAAATTACACCCTAATGTTGTTGCTGTTCTATTTGTTACTGTTCTTACTTGTTGCTGTTAGTGTGGAAAAATTCCACTAGGGGGTGTGGAGAATTTCCACTAGGGTAGTGGAATTATTCCACCCCATCATTCGGAGATTGCTGAAGAATTGGAAGAAAATAATTTTATTTTAAAGAAAGAAGGATTTTTTAAGTCTTTTATCGTATTAGTATTAAGATGTAGAAAAATTGGAAAATGCTAATTCTTTTAATCACCGGTGGCGATTCAATAAGATAAATATAAAATTCTTGAAATATGACAAACGAAATGTCCCCTTGTCTTGCTTGTCTTATCCCGTACAGGGAAATTTCCGAAATTATTTTCTACTAAAACATCTCACGTAATTGAACTTCTAACTAATTATTTCTTAATTAAAGTTATCTAAATATATTAAATAATAATATATGATAATATAAAATATATTATGTTAAATAATATTGCAATATAATAAATAATGTGCTAATATATAAACAAATAAGATATTACAACAAATCTAACAAAAATAGGAGTTTTAAAGTTATGCCAATAAAAGTGGAGGAAAAGAAGTTGTATTCAGTAGAAGATCTAGCTAAAATATTACCTA
>Ga0307428_1001719_pt1 | contig 10673 bp, 7 predicted proteins | sample SalMarWE160240MG_FD_202161 | JGI IMG/M metagenome (GOLD analysis project Ga0307428, IMG submission 202161) | Salt marsh sediment microbial communities from the Plum Island Ecosystem LTER, Massachusetts, United States - WE1603-240 | ecosystem: Environmental > Aquatic > Marine > Intertidal zone >...
GTCAAGCGGATTGGACGGGAATCACGGAACCGTGGCGCCGACCGAAGCGTTTGGGTGGGATTACAGGGCTGGAGGGGGACAAAATGGTGAACGATTTGGACGGCAGGGGGAGCAATCTGCTCGTTGGCATCCTCATCGGCGCTGCGATTGTGGCGCTCGGGGTGCTCGCCTACTTGTACTACGACCGGGTGACGCAGAAGCCGGTGGTGAAGATCGACGTTCCGGGCTTCTCCGGCGAAATTACCAAGGACAAGGGCGGCATCGACATTGAGGTCGGCAAGGACCGCTAAGGGATCAGCACGGCGGCGCCTGTCAGCTCGCCGTTGCGGAGCCGGACGAGCGCCGCATTGGCCTCGGGCAACGGAAACGGCACCACCGTCGTCCTCACCGGCACCTTCGGCGCGAGCGCCAGGAACTCTTGCGCGTCCTGGCGCGTGAGATTGGCGACCGAGCGGATCACCCGCTCCTCCCATAGGAGCTCATAGGGGAAGCGCGGGATGTCGCTCATATGGATGCCGCCGCAGACCACGACGCCGCCTTTGCGCACCGCCTTCAGCGCCGCCGGCACGAGCGCCCCGATCGGCGCGAAGATGATGGCGGCGTCGAGCGCCTCCGGCGGCGCCTCGTCCGAGCCGCCGGCCCATTCGGCGCCAAGCTCCCGCGCGAAGTCTTGCGCGGTCACGTCGCCCGGGCGGGTGAAGGCGAAGATGCGCCGTCCCTGATACCGCGCCACCTGCGCCACGATATGGGCCGCGGCGCCGAAGCCATAGATGCCGAGACGCTTCGCCTCCCCGGTCATCCTCAGCGAGCGGTAGCTGATCAGCCCGGCGCAGAGCAGCGGCGCCGCTTCGGCATCGGTATAGGCATCCGGGAGATGAAAGGCATAGCGGGCGTCGGCGACCGTGTGCGAGGCATAGCCGCCGTCGATCTGATAGCCGGTAAAGCGGGCATGGTCGCAGAGGTTCTCCTGGCCGTTGCGGCAATAGAAGCAACTGCCGTCGGTGAACCCGAGCCAGGGCACGCCGACACGGTCGCCGATGGCGAAGCCTTCCGAGCCTTCGCCAATCGCCTCGACGCGGCCGACGATCTCGTGCCCGAGCACGAGCGGCAGCTTCGGCTCGGTCAATTCGCCGTCGACGATGTGCAGGTCGGTGCGGCACACCCCGCAGGCGGCGATGCGCAGGAGGACCTGATCAGGGCCAGGCTGCGGCATCGGCAGCTCGGCCTGCCTCAGCGGAACGTGCGCCGCATCCAAGACCATCGCCTGCATCGTCGTCATCATGGGGCGATGGTGCGCGATGCTGTGAATTGTGCAAGCCCCGCTCTGCTCCAAACCGCGCGGAGCAGGCGCTACTCCACGCGGCTGAGGATCGCTTGTTGGATCGGCGGCTCCGGATGCCCGAGCCAACGGTGGCTCTCACCGGTGATCAGCAGCCCCCAAGCCTGCCTCGCCTGCGGTGCGAACAACACGTAGAGCTGGTTGCCGCCACAATCCTGCGCCTTGCAGGTAAAGCCCAAGGTGTATTTGTCACCATTGACCGGGACCGTAATCGACGGCGTCGGCGGCCCGTCCAAGGTGTCGGCGTAGCTCTTGACCCAATCCGGCACCAGATCGGGGCCGAGCATCGTTTTCCAGGCGGTGAGATAGGCTTCTTGCTTCATCAGGTCGTAGAGATAGGGACCTGGCTGCTCGGCGGCGACGGCGGCTGAACTCCCGAGCAGCAGCAAAAGCATCAATCTGGCACGCATCTGCAACTCCATCATCCCTTCCCGACGGCCAACAGTGCCGCCTCGGGATGACAGTTTAGCAAAAGGCTAGTGCCGGACGAGAGGCCAGCCCTGAAGGCTTGGGCGACGGGCCGAAACGGCGGTAACGCCGCCTCCCGTCGCGCCCTCATAGGCGCCGGAAGGCTTGGCCGTGGCGGCTCCGGACAGGCGCCGTTCGGCGACGATGGTGGCCGCCGACCAGAACGCCTCGAAGGCGAGATGCCCGAGCCGCGCGGTGCCGGGCGCCTGGGGCTCGAACAGGTTCAAGGCATTGCGCTTGTCGGCCTCGCGGCGCATGACGTCGCCCGACCAGCACATCGAGACGCCATAGGTCACCTGCTCATGGGCGTCGAGCAGGCGCGGATTGCGCGCCCAGCGAAGGAGGTCCTTGGCCGGCTTGTTGGGGCTGAGCTCGGACAGGCTGCGGTAAAGCTGCCGGAGCTCGGGGTCTGGCTCGAGCTTGGCCAGCACGAGCCTCGCGGCGATGCCCGCCGCCGCGAGATCCTTCGCCTTCAGCACCAGCGCCCGGGCCGGGCACGAGGCGGCCGTGCGCAGGATCATCGTCAGCGTCGGCGGCTCGTCTTTGTCGCTGCCGACGCGGTCGATGAACGCGGCCAGTATGGCGACGTGCCGATCGAGCTCGGTCTGCCTCAGATCTCTGAAATCCCCCGGACCAACCACAACGCGCATGAATCCCCCTCGCTCTGTGGAAGTATTGCGGGCAAACGCTAAGGCGCTTGCTGGTGCCTTGCTAGAATTAACCAAAACAGAGTTAAGGAAGGTTTTACGGTCCCCTCGTTTTGACCTGCCGGCAGCATCAGTCTGCCGGCCGCTGGCAACAATTGACGCGACGGACGCTCGAGCCGCGGCGCGCTCGCGCGCTTCCCCCTCACCCCGCGCTTTCGGCCCTCGGCTGGAGGGGCGAACGCAATACGACAAGGCACCCATTCGCTTCGCGCCGGAAGGTTGGGGTGAGGGAGCTCGCGCAGGCGAGTCTCGATAAGTCTGGAATGTGCGCGGCCCCAGCCGGGGCTTGGCGTTAGGGACAGAAGGGGAATTTCGGTAAGCGACGGAGTCCCGAGTGTCTCGAGCCGCCGAAGGTAGGACTCGATGAAGTCAACTGGACACTCGAACCGCGCGCCGATTGGGTGCGGCGCCACAGGGGGGCCAGACATAAGACTGATCGTACTCCGGACATACCGACCGGCCGTCCGCCCCCCGGAGCCGCCGATCCCCGTTTACTTTCCCTCAGTGGGCTGAGGCTCACCGGTAAACAAGGCACTTTCGTGGCCAAATTTACCTTATTGATTCGGAACTTGCGCGATTCGCAGGGTGGCTCACCCCGCTGAAACTCTGGGTAGAAAACCTGCAACCCGGGATGGCCTGCTCGGCGTTCCACCACTCCCCGCATTGACCTTCCCCGCAAAGGGAGGTCGGAAACTTATCCCCGCGCTGCAATCCGCCCTTATCCTGGCATCACCACGTCCACCGAAGGGGCGTCATCGCGAGGCGTCGTGAGGCGGGACGAGGTGCGGCGCCCGCGGGTCTGGTTCGCAACCAGGCACTCGGGCGGCGCCGGGGCTCCGCCCGTGCCCACTACAAGGCCCTGCCAGGAGCTGGCTGACGACCGTCAGGTCTACACCAAACGCAGGCCCCCAACGTCACTCTGACTTACGTCCGTTGCAGGGGAAGCGGGGCGCTGACGGCGAAAGCGCGGCCCGGCGCCGCTAAATCGTCCGCAAATGAGCATGCGCTACCGCGCTTCGCGCTGCTTGAGCGCATGTGGCGCGCCGAGAGGCGCCCGCCGTGTCCGGCGACGGACGCGGACACCAAAAGGTTTGCGCTTTTCGGCGCGCCACCCCCTTCGGGAAGCAAGCCCGATGGGGGAGAAAGGAGCAAAGCCCGGACGTTTCACGTCGCGGCAACGATGAAGCGTGCCCGATGCACGGAACGGGCGTGCTTTTTCCATCCCTCCCCTTGACGGGGAGGGTGGCGAACCCGGCTTTAGGCCGGGATCGCCGGGTGGGGTGAGGCGCTTGCCCCCACCCCGACGCCGCGAAGGGGAGGTATGCCGCGGCCGAGCGGCCTAGCCTTGCCAAGATTCGGTCCTATTAGCGTCGCCGGAACAATGGTGATCGGCCTCGAAATCCTCCCATGAGATATCTCGTCGCGCTTATTTTGCTGTTGGCCTCGACGGCCACGTCCGTCGCCGCGCCGAACATCGTCGTCATCATGACCGACGATCAGGCGACAAGCTCGCTCGCCTATATGCCGAAGCTCCACGCGCTGATCGCCGAACAGGGCATCACCTTCGACAACAGCTTCGTCAATCTTCCGCTCTGCGCCCCGAGCCGCGCCTCGTTCATGACCGGCCAGGCCGCCCACAATCATCGCATCAAGGCGAACAGCCCCTTGGACAAGGGCGGCTGGGAGAGCTTCAAGGACAAGGAGCCGGACGCGCTGCCGGTCTGGCTGCAAGCGGCCGGCTACAACACGGCGCTCGTCGGCAAATATCTCAACCGTTATGGCCAGCAGGATACCATGGGCGCGCTGCTGGCCTGGGCCGGCGACACCTTCGGCATCGACGTCAAGGGACCGAACGTCGGCAATCCGCGCGACTGGGTGCCAGCGGGCTGGGATCTCTGGTACGCCTTCACCGGGTCGCGCGTCAGATATTTCGATTATGAGATCAACGAGAACGGCGCGATCCTCGATTTCGGTTCGAGCCCCGGCGACTATTCCACCGACGTGCTCGCCGCGCGGGCGGTCCGCTTCATCAAGGATCAGCAGGGGACGGCGAAGCCCTTCTTTCTCTACGTCGCGCCGAAGGCCGCCCACGCGCAAGGCGCCCACGCCATCCCGGCGCCGAAATATGAGACCGCCTTCGCCGATGCCCCACTCCCCGCCGGGAGCGCCTTCAACGAACGGGACCTGAGCGACAAAGCCTTGAAGGCGCCGCACCTCAAGAAGAAGCACAGGGACCAGCTCGCGTTGAGCTATCGAGCCTCGCTGCAATCGCTGCAGTCCGTCGACGATCTTGTCGATGATATCGTCGGTGCGCTCCGCCGCACCGGCGAGCTCGACCACACCGTCATCATCTACACCTCGGACAACGGCTTTCTGTTCGGCGAGCACCGCCTGATCGGCAAGTCGGCGGCTTACGAGGAATCCATCAAGGTGCCGCTCCTGATGCGGGGGCCGGGCATTCCGGCCGGAGAGACCCGGACGCAGCTCGTCAGCAATCTCGACGTGGTGGCGACCATCGCCGATCTCGCCCACGCTCATCCCGGCCTCCCCCTCGACGGCCGCTCCCTGGTGCCGCTGTTCGGCAATGCCGACGCAAAGTGGCGCGGTGCGCTGTTGTTCGAAAGTCCCGTCACCCGCTTCGAACCGGTCAGGAACCGGTATGCCGGCGTGCGCACGCCGGCGCGGAAATATGTGAAGTATGACCGTGGCTTCGAGGAGCTGTTCGACCTTGCCGCCGATCCCTCCGAGCTTAAGAACGAGGCGGACAACCCGGCCTATGCCGGCGATCTTGCGACGCTCCGCGCGCTTCAGGACAAGCTCAAATCCTGTACGGGCGACGGTTGTTGGGTGGCCGACGGCGTGCCGTCGAGCGTAAAGGCCAGCGACAACACGGGGTTTGGCGTTCGCCCTCGGCAGGACTAGAACAAAGGTCATGTCCGATCTCATCAACAAGGAACGGGTGCTCGAGGCGCTCAGAGGCGTCAAAGGGCCCAATCTCAGCGACGACATCGTCTCGCTCGGTCTCGTCTCGGAAATCGTGATCCGCGGTGGCAAGGTCTATTTCGCCATCTCCGTCGACCCGGCGCGGGCGCGTGAACTCGAAGCCATGCGTCAGGCCGCCGAGAAGGTGGTGAAGGATCTCCCTGGCGTCGATGCCGTCACCGTGACCCTCACCGCCGACCGCGAGGCTGGCGCTGGTCCCGCTGGCGGCAATGGCGCCGGCCGGACAGCGCCGCCGCCGGGATCCCCGGTCGCACGCGGCGCGGCGCAGGCCGCGCGCTCGCGCACCGGTGTCATACCCGGCGTCGCCAACATCATCGCCGTCGCCTCGGGCAAGGGCGGGGTCGGCAAGTCGACCACCGCCGTCAATCTTGCGCTTGCGCTCAAATCGCGCGGATTGAATGTCGGCATCCTCGACGCCGACATTTACGGTCCGTCGATGCCGCGCCTCCTCGGCATCAAGGGACAGCCGCAGCAACTCGCCAACAATCAGCTCAAACCGATGGAGGCGTTCGGCCTCAAGGTCATGTCCATGGGCTTCCTCGTCGACGAGGAGACGCCGATGATCTGGCGCGGCCCGATGGTGATGTCGGCGTTGTCGCAGATGCTGAAGGACGTCGCTTGGGGCGAGCTCGACGTGCTGGTCGTCGACATGCCGCCGGGAACCGGCGACGCGCAGCTCACCATGGCGCAGCAAGTGCCGCTCGCGGGCGCGGTGATCGTGTCGACGCCGCAGGATCTGGCCCTGATCGATGCGCGCAAGGGCCTCAACATGTTTCGCAAGGTCGACGTGCCCGTGCTCGGTCTCGTCGAGAACATGAGCACGTTCATCTGCCCGCACTGCGGTGGCCGCTCCGACATCTTCGGTCATGGCGGCGCCAAGGCCGATGCGGAGCGGCTCGGCGTGCCGTTCCTCGGCGAGGTGCCGCTCACGCTTGCCGTGCGCGAAACCTCCGACGCTGGCAAGCCGGTCGTGGTCAGCGCGCCGGAGTCCGATGCCGCCGAGACCTATCGCGCCATCGGCGCCAAGGTGTGGGCCGAGCTCGAGCGTCACAAGACCGGCGCGCGCTCAGCACCACGCATCGTCATGGAGAGCTGAAGGGTTGGCGTTCGCGCCCGACTCAGTTAAGCGGAGTCTTGAAGGGCGAACGCGTGCGCGAGCGCGCCCTGCAAGCCGCACCTTGACAGACAGACGCTCAATCACCTTGCCACTCTGCGTGCTCGCCGCCGGAGCCGTTCACGGACTCGCGGTGATGGCCTTGCTGCCGATGATGATTACGCTGCCGGGTCCGGCTAGTAAGCAGCAAGGAGCATCGCAGCTCGTCGACGTCGATGTGATGCCGGCGTCCGCGGCGGCGTCTCCTATCGTACTGCCGCGCGATCCGGAAACCACCGCTGCCATTCCGGTAGCCGAGGACCATCCCACCACCGCGCCGGTGCCTGATCGCGATGCTGACGACGCCGGCGGTGATGACGCCGGCGGTGATGATGACGCCGTGCCGGCCGAGCCCGGCCTTGCAGCGGCGTCAGAGCCTCGCCTCGAGCCTGCTGCGACCATCGTCACCCCAGTGTCGGCACGCATCCCGGAGCCGCTGCCTGCCGAGACCGAGAGCGAGCCAGCAGTCTCGGTTCCTCCGGCGCCGGCCGTCGAGGAAGCTTCGCCGCCTCCAGAGGCCAAGGCCGACGACGAAGCCCCACCCGAGGAGACGGCGGCGCCGCTCGCGCGGCTCGAGCCGGCGCGGCTCGATAGTTCCGGGGTTGAGAGCGCTGCCGCCGCCGCCGCCGCCGCCGCGGAACCGGCGGAGCCGGATGCTGAAGCGGACGCGGTCGAGGAGGACGCCCCACCGCTCGAGGCCGAAGCCGCCAAAGAAACGGAGCCTCAGCCGGGAGCAAAGGTGCGGGATACGCCCCCGCCGGTCCCGATCCTCAAGCCCGCCAAGCCAGTTGAATCGAAGGCTCGCGCTCCAGCCACAGCGAAGAAAGCGAGCGCCGCTTCGGCGAAGCGTCGCACGTCGCGCGCGCGCCGCTCGGTTCGGACCAGAACCGTGACCACGGTGACCCAGGGCGGCCTGTTTCAAGATTTGTTCGGCCCGCCACGGCTTGCCAAGGGCGCCACGTCGCGGCGGTCGACGAAGAAACAGCAGTGAGCGCTTGGGGAGCGGCTAGGCGGCGCTGCTTCGCGACTTGATCGACGTCACCTTGCCGCTGGCATCGGCAGCTTCGGGCGCGCCGGGGGCCCCATAGAGGAACCCCTGGACTTGCGGGCAGCCATACTCCCGCAGGATCGACGCCTGCTCCTGCGACTCCACGCCCTCGGCGGTGACGGTGATGTCGAGCGACTTGCCGAGCGCGATGATGGTCTTGACGATCGCCCGCATCGCCGGATCGCGCGTCATGTTGCGCACGAATTGCCGGTCGATCTTGATCTTGTCGAAGGGAAAGCGGGCAAGATAGCTCAAGCTGGAATAGCCGGTGCCGAAATCGTCCATGGCGATTTTGACCCCGAGTTGCCGCAGCCGGCGCAGTTTGCCGAGCACCTCCTCGGTGTCGTTGATGACCATGCTCTCCGTGATCTCGAGCTCTAGCCGGTCTACCGGGAAGCCGGTCTCGCGCAGAAGATGAGCGACCAATTCGGCGACGTCGCCCTCACGGAACTGCGCTGGGGAAAGATTGACGGCAACCGTCAGCGGCTCGGCCCAAGCCATGGCATCTGAGATGGCGCGGCGAAGCACCCATTCGCCGAGCGGCACGATCAAGCCAGTCTCCTCGGCGACGGAGATGAAATGCGCTGGGGCGATCTTGCCGTGCACGGGATGATGCCAGCGCACCAGCGCCTCGGCGCCGACGCGCTTGCCGCTGGCAAGATCATATTGGGACTGGTACACGACCTCGAATTCCTCGCGGCTGAGCGCAAGCCTCAGCTCATGCTCGACCATGCGCCGCCGCTGCAGCGCCTTGTCCATGCTCTGCTCGAAGAAGCACATGCGCTGGCCGCCGTCGGCCTTGGCCCGCGCCAGCGCGATGTCGGCGTGACGAAGCAGCGCAGGGGCCGTATCGCCGTCACTCGGTGCGAGCGCGATACCGACGCTCGTGGTGCACACGAACTCCCGGTCGCCGACGCGGAACGGCGGACGCAGCGCCTCCACCAAGCGGTTGGTGAAGGCCATGACGTCACCGAGATTGTTGATGCCGACAAGGGCAATGGCGAACTCATCGCTCGAGCGCCGGGCGACGAAGTCGCCGCTGCGAAGCGTGCTCTGAATGCGGCTACCCATGGCGCGCAGCACGGCGTCGCCGGTGGCGAAGTCCGCCGCGTCGTTGATCTCCTTAAACTTGTCGACGTCGAGACAGAGCACCGCGAGGTGAGTGCGATTGCGCTGCATGTTCGCCATGGCGTTGGTCAGGATCTCGCTGAACGCCTCGCGATTGGGAAGGCCGGTCAGCGGGTCGTGGTTCTGGAGATAACGCACCCGCGCCTCGGCCTGTTGACGCTCTTGGCTTCGCATCCAGGCAAGGGCAATCGGCGTGGCGACGCCGGCACCGAGCAGGAGCATGGTGATGGCGGCGACCAGACCGAAATAACGCGACAGCACGTTGGCCTGCTCGCTCTGGTCGAGATAGACGAGGAGCGTCGCGTCCGGCTGCCCCGCCATGTGCACCGGGATCGTCAGCACGGCGACATGGGAGACCGCCGCGTCGGAACGGTTGTGCAGGGCGACGTTGGCGTCGGCGCCGGGCGATACCTCAGGGACGCTCGGGACGGGCTTTTCCAACTCGAGGCCGGCTTTGCCGCTAGTGAAGGTGAGCTTGCCGGTCTTGTCGTAGAGCTCGTAGCGGAGTACGCGATGGCTGTAGCCGAGATCTTGGAAGATGCGGCTGATTTGCGGCGCAAGAGCCGGCCGCCGGAAGGCGTCGATCAAGGTGCTCGGCTCGCTTTTCAGTCCAGCGCTGATGCGCGCCGAGGCAAGCCGCGCCTCGCGCTCAAGCTCCAATTGCCCGATCCTGCTCGGCGCGACGAAGGCGGCATAGGCGATCACCGCGCAGAGAAGCACCAATCCGGCCCAGAGCCAGTACTTCTTAATGAGCGCGGGTATCGTCATAAAGGATTGGGAGGTTGGTGCGACCACGCACGCGAAACTTCTAGGGCTAATCGGTTAAGAACGCCGTAAGCGACGTGCTTAACAACACCGAGCAATTCCGGCAGGCGCTGCGTTGGTATCCTTAGGGTTTCTTCCGCGAATTGCATCCAACACGCGGTAAATTGTTAACCTATTGTGTCAGCCTAACATATCAACCACCGGTCGTCGACATGACGCGCGAGAGGCGAGGGCTGGTGCCTCTCTCGATGACGAAGTCATGGCCCTTGGGCTTGGCCGCGACCGCAGCGTCGATGGCGGCGTTGAGGAGATCATCCGCCTCGCTGGCCCGGAGCGGCGCCCTGAGGTCCACAGCATCCTCCTGGCCAAGGCACATATAGAGCGTGCCGGTGCAAGTCACCCGGACACGATTGCAGGCCTCGCAGAAATTATGGGTCAACGGCGTGATGAAGCCGAGCCTGCCGCCGGTCTCACGTACCTTGACGTAGCGCGCAGGGCCGCCCGTGCGGTCGGGAATGTCATCGAGCGTGAAGCGCTCGTTGAGGCGCGCTCGAACGAGAGACAGCGGCAGATATTGCGCGGTGCGATCGCTGCCGGTGTCGCCCATGGGCATGGTTTCGATGAGGGTGAGGTCGTAGCCGCTGCCGTGACTGAAGCGCAAGAGATCAACGAACTCGTCTTCGTTCACGTCGCGGAGCGCGACGGTGTTGATCTTGATCTTCAGTCCGGCCCGGTCGGCGGCCTCGATGCCATCCATTACCTGGGCAAAGTCGCCCCACCGGGTGATCATCTTGAATTTGGCGGGATCAAGCGTATCGAGCGAAACATTGATGCGGGCAATGCCGCAATCGGCGAGTTGATCGGCGTAGCGCGCAAGCTGGCTGCCATTGGTGGTGAGCGTGAGTTCGTCAAGGCCGCCGCCGAGATGCCGCGACAGCGACTTGATCAGCCACATCAGATTCTTGCGCATCAGCGGCTCACCGCCGGTGAGTCTCACCTTGCGCACGCCCTTGGCGACGAAGGCCGCCACCAGGCGGTCGATCTCCTCGAGCGTGAGCAGGT
>Ga0307428_1001720_pt1 | contig 10673 bp, 12 predicted proteins | sample SalMarWE160240MG_FD_202161 | JGI IMG/M metagenome (GOLD analysis project Ga0307428, IMG submission 202161) | Salt marsh sediment microbial communities from the Plum Island Ecosystem LTER, Massachusetts, United States - WE1603-240 | ecosystem: Environmental > Aquatic > Marine > Intertidal zone >...
GGTATTTCACGTCGCCGAGGATGGGGTGGCCGAGTATGGCCATATGAGCGCGGAGCTGATGCTGACGCCCGGTCACGGGCTTGAGTGACAGCCAGGAGACCTGTCGCGCTGCGCGGTCCACGACGGCGTAATGGGTGACGGCAGACTGCGCCCGCTCCTGCTCGCCGGGCCGCGCCTTGCGCACGCGGTCACCTTCCGGCCCCGCCGCCTTGACCAGCGCCGCCTCGACCTTGCCTTGCGGCGGCCTCGGCACACCCTTGACTAGCGCCCAATAGATCTTGCGCACCGAGCGGGTCTGAAACGCGCGGCCCAGCTTCGCCGCCACCTCCCGCCGCTTGGCGACGACGAGGACGCCGGAGGTATCGCGGTCGAGCCGGTGCACGAGGCGCGGGCGCGTCTTCGGACTGTCGCCGAGCAATTCGAGCAGCCGGTCGAGGTGATGCGTGGTCTTGGTGCCACCCTGCACCGCAATGCCAGGCGGCTTGTTCAGCACCATGATGTCGTCGTCCTCATAGAGGGTGATGGAGGCAAGAAAGGCGCGCTCGGCCTTGGTGAGCGCTTTCGCCGCAGTCGAGGTTGAGGACGCGGCGGCGGGCAGTGGCGGCACCCGAACGGTCTGGCCGGCAGCAAGCCGCATGCTCGCCTTGGCCCTGCCGCCATCGACCCGCACCTGCCCGGTGCGCAACAATTTCTCGAGCCGGCTGTGCGGCAGATCGGCGTAATGGCTCCGGAACCAGCGGTCGAGCCGCATGCCGTCCTCGTCGCGCTCTACGCGCCGTGTCTCGACCGCCGATCTCTCTGTCATCTGATCTCAACCAACCGGGCCAAACGCCCGCAACGACTCGCCGATTGCGGTTGATCGGCACGCATTCTGCGCTAGGCTGATGACTCCTACCGCAACCAACCGTGCGGTGGGAGCGCTGCACCCCGCCCGCAAGGCGGGTTTTTTGCATCGCGACAGACCGCTTTCAAGGGACGAGAGTTAATGGCAGCCTATCTTTGGATCGCAGTGGGAAGCGCGCTTGGCGGCATGGCTCGCTTCTGGTGCTCAGGCCTCACCGCGCGCCTCGTGGGAGAGACATTCCCCTGGGGGACCATGTTCGTCAACGTGGTCGGGTCCTTCATCATCGGCTTCTTCGCCACCCTGACAGGCCCGGACGGGCGCATCTTCGCCGACACCCTGACCCGCCAATTCGTCATGCTGGGCGTTTGCGGTGGCTACACGACCTTCTCCTCCTTCAGCCTGCAGACCCTCGCCCTGCTTCAGGACGGCGAATGGTGGCTCGCCGGGGCCAATATTGCCCTTTCCCTCATTGCTTGCCTGATTGCAGTATGGGCCGGCTATGCGCTCGCCGCCTCAATCAACGCCTTGAAGTGGATCTGACCATGCCGCTTTCGCGCGACGCCGTGCTGCTCCGCATCTTCATAGGCGAGGACGACAAGTCCGATCACAAGCCACTCTACGAAGTCATCGTGCTCAAAGCGCGCGAGATGCACCTCGCCGGCGCCACCGTCTTGCGCGGGCCCCTGGGCTTCGGCCATTCGAGTGTGCTGCACACAACCAAGATTTTACGCCTGTCGCAGGACCTCCCCCTGGTCATCGAGATCGTCGACAGCGAGGAGGCCATCAACGCCTTTCTCACCGCGATCGAGCCCATGATGGGGAGTGCGCTCGTGACCACGGAGAAGGTCAAGGTCGTCCAATACGGCACCAACCGCCTCGACTAGCCGACCCCACTCACGCAGTCTCGATCAATCGGAGCGTTTGAATATAGGCCGCAGGCAAGCCGTGATGCTCGGCGCCGGAAATTAGGTGCTGCATGTAGTCCTCCGATGGCAGCGCGCCGCTGCCGTCCGATTGGGCGCGGTAGAGGAAGGCAACCACCGCGTCGCCCTCAGGCCCTCCATGCCGCACCTCGACCTCGACCAGGAGATGCCGGTTTTCATGGTGGGGACGATCGGGCACAAAACCCTCCGCCTGATGCAACGCGTCGATCTCGGTCTCCTCCAGCGCATAGAGGACGCCCCAAACCCCATTGCCTTCGGCGGCAACGAGGCCGGCGGTGGCGCAGCCCCGGCTCGGCGAGCGACGCGGGAAGCAGAGCGCGTGATCCTGAAGATAGGCGACGCCGAGAATCCGATGAGACGGACAGCGCGCCCGCATCTGCGCCGGATCCATGTTCGAGCCAAAGGCAAAGTAGATCACGGCCGTTGAGCCTTCTTGGTGCGCAACTGGGCGAAACGGTCGAGCCGCGCTTTCAGCTCTTGCTCGAACCCGCGCGTGGTCGGCTGGTAAAAGCTCTGCCGCGCCATGTTGTCGGGAAAATAATTCTGGCCGGAGAAAGCTTCGTCCTCGCCGTGGTCGTAGGCATAGCCGCGGCCATAGCCCTCCTGCTTCATCAACTTGGTCGGGGCGTTGAGGATGTGCTTCGGCGGCGAGAGAGATCCGGCTTCCCTCGCGAGGCGCGACGCCGCGCCGAAAGCGACATAGGCGGCATTCGATTTCGGCGCGAGCGCGAGATAGACCGTCACCTGCGCCAGCGCGAGCTCGCCTTCGGGACTGCCAAGGAAATCGTAAGCCTCCTTGGCGGCGTTCGCCTGCACCAGCGCCTGCGGGTCGGCGAGACCGATGTCCTCGACCGCCATGCGTACCAGGCGGCGCGCGATGTAGAGCGGATCCTCGCCGCCGGACAGCATGCGCGCGAGCCAATAGAGCGAGGCGTCAGGGTCGGAGCCGCGCACCGATTTGTGCAAGGCGCTGATGAGATTGTAATGACCGTCCTGGGATTTGTCGTAGAGCGGCGCACGCCGCTGCACTAGCGCGACGAGCGCCTCGCGGTCGAGCGGCGTCTTGGCGCCTGAGGCCGCGGCAAGCCACACATCCTCGGCGAGATTGATCACGGCGCGGCCGTCGCCGTCGGCCATGGCGATCAGTGCCGCACGGGCATCGTCGGTCAGGGGCAGTGTGCGTCCCTCATGGGCTTCGGCACGGGCGAGCAATGCCTCGAGCCCCTCTTCCTCCAGACGCTTGAAGGTGAGCACGCTCGAGCGCGACAACAGCGCCGAGTTGAGCTCAAACGACGGGTTCTCCGTGGTGGCGCCAACGAGAATGACGGTGCCGTCCTCCATGTAAGGCAGGAAGGAATCTTGCTGCGAGCGGTTGAAACGATGGATCTCGTCGACGAACAGGAGCGTGCCCTTGCCGTGCTCGCGCCGCGCCCGCGCCGTCTCGAACACCTTGCGCAGGTCCTGCACCCCCGATTGGATCGCCGACAATTGCTCGAAATGGAGGTCGGTTTCTTCCGCAAGAAGCCGCGCCACCGTGGTCTTGCCGGTGCCTGGCGGTCCCCAGAAGATCACGGAGCCGAGCCGGCCGGCCTTGACCATGCGGGTGAGCATCCCCTGTTCGCCAAGGAGATGATCCTGTCCCACTACCTCGTGCAATGAGTATGGCCGCAGACGATCGGCGAGAGGCCTCGGCGCCTTCTCTGAGAGCCCAGCCGCCTCGAACAGGGAAACCATTGCGGTGATCTCGCCTCAGCCCTGAATGGCGATGTTATAGACCTGTCCTTCGCGCTCGAACGAGAGGCGCCAGCCTCCCGGCGCTTGGTTCAACGCCTGCACCAGCGTCTCGACGGAGGTCATTCTCTCATTGTTGAGCCCGACCACGATATCGCCGCGCCGAAAGCCGAACCGCGCCGCGGTGGTACTGGGTGCCACCTTGAGGACGACGACGCCCTTCTCCTCCTCGTCGAGACCGAGTTCCTCGGCCACCGCAGGCGACAGGTTGGCGACGGTTGCCCCCGAAAGCGGATGGCGCCCCTTGAGGTTGCGGGTGTCTCGCGGGGGGTCCTCGACTGCAGGAACGAGGGCAATGGTGACTTTGAACGGCCGGCCCTGACGCATGAGCCCGAGTTCACAGCTGCCGCTCAGTCCCTTGGTGGCGAACCGGTATTGGAAGGCGCGGGGGTCTTGCACCGGCTTGCCGTCGACGCTGAGCACCACATCACCAGGACGGAGACCAGCTCGCCCCGCGGGTCCGTTGGCGTGAACCTCTTTGATCAGGGCGCCGGTGGGGCGATCGAGACCCAAGGAATCGGCGATATCCGGCGTCACCGGCTGCAACGAGGCGCCGAACCAGGGGCGCTGCACCTTGCCGCCTTGCAACGCCGCCTGAACCACGAGCCGCACCATATTGGAAGGAATCGCGAATCCGATGCCTTGCGAGCCGCCGCTCTTGGAGAAGATCGCGGTGTTGATGCCGACCAGGCGCCCATCCATGTCGACCAGGGCGCCCCCCGAATTGCCGGGATTGATGGCAGCGTCGGTCTGGATGAAGAACTGATAGTCGGAGATGCCGACCTGAGTGCGCGCGAGAGCCGAGACGATGCCGCTGGTTACGGTCTGCCCGACACCGAACGGATCGCCGATGGCAAGCACGAGATCACCGACCTCGAGGCTGTCGGAATCGCTGAATTGGAGCGATGGGAAGGTCACGCCCTTCGCCTGCAGGCGGAGCACGACGAGATCAGCGCGCTCGTCCTTGAGGATGACCTTGGCCGGGAACTCCCTGCCGTCGGACAGCGCCACGGTGATCTCCGCCTCGCCGCTTCCCTCGATGACATGATTGTTGGTGACGGCGACGCCATCGGGACTGACGATCACGCCCGAGCCTAGAGAGTTCTGGATGCGCTCGCGCGGGATGCCGAAATTGTCGCCGAACAGGCGGCTAAAGAAGGGATCGTTGGCGAAGGGCGAGACCACCTGCTTCACCCTGCGGCTGACATAGACGTTGACCACCGCGGGCGCCGCGCGTTTCACCACGGGCGCGAAGGATTGCTTGATTGCCGCCCGGCTCTCGGGAACCACGCGTTGGGTTTCGCTTTCCGCCGGAACCGCGAGCGCCAAGAGGACGGCGGCAAGGCCAAGCGGCAAACCAAACTTCAGGAAACAAAGAGGCGGTTTCATCATTGGCGAATGTTTAGCGCGATGTTTGGGCAATTCCAGGATGTGACCTCTCTATAACTCACGGCAATGCCGTTGGGAAATTTGGCAAATCAGCCAATTTCAAGGGCTTGGGCCTTGCCGCCTCAGAGCATTTCCCTAAGATGCCACGCGGGCGTGTTCCGATAATCAATGTAGTGTGGGAGAAAACGTATGCGCATGATGAAACTGGCCCTGATCGCCCTCGCCGCGCTGTTCGCCTGGAGCGCTACGGCGGACGCCCTCGAGGTCAAGAAGAAGCGGGAGGCCCCGGGCAAGCCTGCAGAAGTATGGGCGATGGTGGGCGACTTTTGCGCCATCAAGGATTGGCACCCGGCCATTGCCGACTGCGTCGAAGAGACGGAAGGCGATGTCGTCTACCGCACCCTGACCCTCAAGGACGGTGGCAAGTTCAAGGAAAAACTGACGGACAAGGATGATCTGAGCTACAGTTATGAGATCGTAGAAAGCCCCCTCCCCGTCAAGAATTACAAAGCCAAGCTTTGGATCGAGGAGGACGATGAGCCAGACCGCGTTGCTTTTTTCTGGCAGGCGGACTTCGACGCCAACGGCGCGAGCGACGAAGAGGCGAAAAAGAAGGTCACCGACATCTTCAACGCTGGCCTAAGCGGGATGAAGGATGTCGCCAACACGGCGCATTATGGTGACGACGAACATAAAGTCAGCGCACCCGGAGGCGGCGAAAAGGACGACGACGACAAAGACTAGAGACAGCAAAGGCGCGTCGTGACCACGGCGCGCCTTCTTCTCATCTCATCCATGAGGACTTTGAGGCTTAGGCTGCGGCCGTCGCCTCTTGAACCGGCCCTGAATCCTGCCCGCGCGCGTCAGGGTCGCGATCGACCAGCTCGATCACCGCCATCGGCGCTGAATCACCGTAGCGGAACCCAGCCTTCAGCACGCGGGTGTAGCCGCCAGGCCGATCGGCGTAGCGCGGGCCGAGCGTCCCGAACAGCTTCGCGACCATGGCCTCGTCACGAAGCCGCGACTGGGCGATGCGCCGCGCATGCAGGTCGCCTCGCTTGGCCAGCGTGATCAGCCGGTCGGCGACACGCCGCAAATCCTTCGCCTTGGGCAAGGTGGTCACGATCTGCTCGTGTTTGATCAGCGCCGCGGCAAGGCTCGAGAACAGCGCCGAACGGTGGCTTGGTGTGCGGTTCAGTTTCCGCCCGGCATTACGGTGACGCATCTCTTCCTCCCTGGCGGTCCAGCCGTCGGCATCAGATCCGACGTTCGCGACCCGCCTAGTAATGATCCTCGAAGCGCTTGGCGAGCTCTTCGATGTTCTCCGGCGGCCAGTCCGGCACTTCCATGCCGAGATGCAGGCCCATGGAGGCAAGAACCTCCTTGATCTCGTTCAGCGACTTGCGGCCGAAGTTCGGGGTGCGCAGCATCTCGGCTTCGGTCTTCTGAATGAGGTCGCCGATATAAACGATGTTGTCGTTCTTTAGGCAGTTCGCCGAGCGCACCGACAATTCGAGCTCGTCCACCTTCTTGAGCAACGCGGCGTTGAAGGCAATCTCCGGCTGGCGCTCGTAGAGCACCTCCTTCTTCGGCTCCTCGAAATTGACGAACACCGACAGTTGATCCTGCACGATGCGCGCCGCAAGCGCGATAGTGTCCTCGGGCCGCACCGAACCATCGGTCTCGATGTCCATGGTCAGCTTGTCGTAGTCGAGGATCTGGCCTTCGCGGGTGTTCTCGACGCGATAGGACACCTTGCGCACCGGGCTATAGAGCGAGTCGACCGGGATGTAGCCGATCGGGGCGTCATCCGGGCGATTGCGCTCGGCAGGCACGTAACCCTTACCCGTCGCGGTGGTGAACTCCATGCGGATCGAGGCGCCCTCGTCGAGGGTGCAGATCACGTGGTCCGGATTGAGGATCTCGATATCGGCCCCGGTCTCGATGTCGCTGGCCTTGGCGACGCCTGGACCTTCCTTCTTCAACACCATGCGCTTCACGCCTTCGGCGTGCTGACGGAGCGCAATCTCCTTGATGTTGAGAATGATGTTGGTGACGTCCTCTCTCACCCCGGGGATGGAGGAGAACTCGTGCAGCACGCCGTCGATATGCACCGACGTGATGGCCGCACCTTGGAGGGACGACAGCAATACGCGACGAAGCGCATTGCCGAGGGTGAGCCCGAAACCACGCTCCAGCGGCTCGGCAATGACCATGGCAAAACACTGCGGGTCACGGCCGGAAACGACATTGAGCTTGGTGGGCTTGATGAGATCTTGCCAGTTCTTCTGCAGCACCTGGAGGGCCCTTTCCTGGTCCTTGAGCGGGGCCGGCTGCCCCAACTTTAGAGAATCTGTGTCCAACATGAGGCTGTGAGCCTTCCCTTCGCTTAGACGCGCCGGCGCTTGCGTGGCCGGCAACCGTTATGCGGGATCGGAGTGACGTCACGGATCGAGATCACCGTGAAGCCCGAAGCTTGCAGCGCGCGCAGCGCCGACTCGCGTCCCGATCCAGGCCCCCGCACCTCGATCTCGAGGTTCTTCATGCCATGCTCCATCGCCTTCTTGCCGGCATCCTCGGCCGCGACCTGAGCCGCATAGGGGGTCGATTTCCGCGATCCCTTGAAGCCCATGGCGCCGGCCGACGACCAGGAAATGGTGTTCCCTTGCGCGTCGGTGATGGTGATCATGGTATTGTTGAAGCTTGCATGCACATGAGCGACGCCGGAGGTGATGTTCTTCTTCTCCCTGCGGCGAACGCGCGTTTTATCCTTGGCCATGCTCTAATCCCGCATTCATGAAATTGCTTCGGCCCAAGGTCATGCTCAAGCCGCGCCTGTTGAAACGCTCTATTTCTTCTTGCCGGCGATCGGTTTGGCCGGTCCTTTGCGCGTCCGCGCATTGGTGTGGGTCCGCTGGCCGTGGACCGGGAGCCCGCGCCGATGGCGTAGGCCGCGGTAGCAGCCAAGATCCATCAACCGCTTGATATTCATGGCGACGTCGCGTCTGAGGTCGCCCTCGACCATATAGTCGCGATCGATCACCTCACGGATCTGGATGACCTCCGACTCGGTCAGCTGGCTGACCCGCCGCTCTGGCGGAATGCTCACTTTTTCGCAAATCTGCTTGGCGAAGGTATCGCCAATGCCATGGATATAGGTGAGCGCCACCTCAACCCGTTTGTTGGACGGGATGTTCACACCTGCAATACGGGCCACGAAGCTCTCTCCTCGAAGCGCATCCCAATGCGCTGAAATCTAAGCAAAACCGCCTGTGAAACGCAGCAAAACCGACCACGGGAAAACGCCGTCCCCCGGGACCGGTCATTCCTATCCAGCAATGGATCGAGCCTTATCTAGCGATTCCGCTTGACAAGGTCAACCGGGGGTCTTGCCACAATTAACCTACCCCCCCATCGAGCGCCCGGGCGATGGCCTGATGGACCTCCTTGATGTCCGCCATGCCATCTACGGTTTTAAGCTTTCCCTGCCGCTCGTAATAGGCGATCAGGGGCTCGGTCTGGGCGTGGTAGGCCTGAAGCCGCTGCCGCACCACCTCTTCATTGTCGTCGCGCCGGCGCACGAACTCCTTTGAGCCGCAGCGGTCGCAGGCGCCGGGCACCTTCGGCATCTTGAAGTCCTCATGATAGCCCTCGCCGCAGCTACCGCAGCTGAAGCGGCCGGTGATGCGCCGCACCAGGGCCTCATCGTCGACCCGCATCTCAACGACAGCGTCGAGCTGCTGGCCGCGTTCCTTGAGCAGCCGGTCGAGCGCCTCCGCCTGAGCGAGGGTGCGCGGAAATCCGTCAAGGATGAAGCCGTTGCCGCCGCTGCCGGTATCGAGCCTCTCGGCGATCAGCCCGATGACGAGGTCGTCGGGGACGAGTTGCCCGCGCTCCATAATATCGCCCGCTTTGCGCCCGAGCTCGGTCCCGGCTGCGACCGCCGCTCTCAGAATGTCACCAGTGGAGAGCTTGACGAGCGAGCGCTCCTTCTCGAGCAGTGCAGCCTGTGTCCCCTTGCCGGCGCCGGGCGGGCCGAGCAGGACGAGGATCATTGCCGTCGCGCTCCTCTAAGCTTGGCCCGTTTGATCAGGCCCTCATATTGGTGGGCGAGCAGATGGCTCTGTACCTGGGCCACGGTATCCATGGTGACGCTGACCACGATCAGGAGCGAGGTGCCGCCGAAATAGAACGGCGCTCCGGCATAGGAGACGAGGATCTCCGGCAGGACGCAAACCGCGGCCAGGTAGAGCGCACCAACCACGGTGATGCGCGTTAGCACGTAGTCGATATATTCCGCGGTCCGCTCGCCGGGTCTGATGCCCGGCAGAAAGCCGCCATACTTCTTCAGATTGTCCGCCGTGTCTTTCGGGTTGAACACCACCGCGGTGTAGAAGAAGGCGAAGAAGATGATCAACGCCACGTAGAGCAGGATGTGTAGCGGCTGGCCCCGGCCAAGCAGTGTGGTGATCGTGGTCAGCCATTCAGGCCCCTGTCCCGCTGAGAAATTGGCGAAGGTGATCGGCAGCAAGAGGAGCGACGAGGCGAAGATCGGCGGGATCACGCCGGCGCTGTTGAGCTTGAGCGGCAGATGCGAGGAATCGCCCTGGGACATGCGGTTGCCGACTTGGCGTTTGGGATATTGCACGAGCAGACGCCGTTGCGCGCGCTCCATGAACACGATGATGGCGATGACGGCGATGGCCATGACCAGGAGCGCAAGAATCAGCGCGGTCGACATCGCGCCGGTGCGGCCAAGTTCGAGGGTGCCGAGCAGGGCTTGCGGCAGTCGCGCGACGATGCCGGCAAAGATGATCAGCGAGATGCCATTGCCGACGCCTCTCGCCGTGATCTGCTCGCCGAGCCACATCAGGAAGATGGTGCCGCCGACGAGCGTGATGACAGTGGTGATGCGGAAGAACCAGCCAGGATCGAGCACGACATTGCCGGCGCCCTCCAAGCCGACGGCGATGCCATAGGCCTGGAGCGCCGCAAGCAGCACCGTGCCATAGCGGGTGTACTGGTTCATCTGCCGGCGGCCCTGCTCGCCTTCCTTCTTCAGCTGCTCGAGATGCGGCGACACCGTGGTCAGCAGCTGGATGATGATCGAGGCCGAGATGTACGGCATGATGTTGAGGGCGAAGATCGCCATGCGCCCGACGGCACCGCCAGAGAACATGTCGAACATGCCGAGTAGGCCCGACTGCTGCTGCCGGAACACTTCCTGCAACGCCTGCGGGTTGATGCCGGGAATGGGGATGTAGGTGCCGAGCCGGTAGATCAGGAGCGCGCCGAGCGTGAACCAGATGCGCTTCTTCAGCTCGTCGGCCTTGGCGAAGGCGGCGAAGTTGAGATTGGAAACCAGTTGTTCGGCGGCGGAAACCATCCGGGAGCTCTCTTCCCTTTCGCTCCGCGAGGCGGCGATGAGCCGCTCGCGTCATGCTGGGGACAGTCCCTTTAGGACTTGTCCTTCTTGGCCGCTGCCGACTTCGGCTTCGGCTTCTTAGTATCGGCCTCGGCGGCCTTTTCCGGCTTTGGCGCCTTGGGCTTCGCCGCGCCTGCTTCGGCCTCGGCCGGCTTCGCCCCATCGGCGGCCGTAGACTCCGCGGGCTTCGGCTTGGGCCGCTTTCCGGACTTGGCATCGGCCTTGGCCTGAACCTCCACGCGCTTGTTGGCGCGGCGGTCTGCCTTGACCTGATCGCCGG
>Ga0307428_1001721_pt1 | contig 10667 bp, 9 predicted proteins | sample SalMarWE160240MG_FD_202161 | JGI IMG/M metagenome (GOLD analysis project Ga0307428, IMG submission 202161) | Salt marsh sediment microbial communities from the Plum Island Ecosystem LTER, Massachusetts, United States - WE1603-240 | ecosystem: Environmental > Aquatic > Marine > Intertidal zone >...
GTAATGACACGACTCACACTCATATTCATAAACAGGCATCAGGCAACCCCATAACTTTTTTTTCTCAGCTATTTTACCGTAAGCGCCCGCCTTAAGGCAAAAAAGGCTCGGGGACGTCGGGGCCGGTGGTGGGGAAAAGCCCCGCCGCCGCCTCCATCGCCTCCGCCACCACGAACAGCGAGCCAGCCACGCAGACCAGGTCTCTCTCCCCGGCCAGCGCCAGCGCCTGGGAAAGCGCCGAGGTGACATCATCAGCCATTTGGGCCTTTATCCCGTGGCGGGCAAAGGCAGCCGCCAGCGGCGCCAACGCCAGCGCCCGGGGGTGGCGCGAGCGGGTGACAATGACCTCATCAAAGAGGGGAGCCAGCTCGGCGACCAGGATGGGCACATCCTTATCCTGTGATGTGCCCATCACCAGGATGGCCCGCTCGAAGTCCAGGTACTGTTTAATAGACTGCGTTAACTGGTGGGCGGCGCCGATATTATGACCGCCGTCAACCACCAGCAGGGGGTGGCGGCGCAGAATCTGGAACCGGCCGGGCCAGCTAATCTGCTCCAAGCCTTTAGCTACGCCTTCCTTGGGAATATCAAAGGCTTTATCGACTAAAACCTCCAGGACGGCTACCGCCGTGGCAGCGTTAACCAGCTGGTGCTCGCCGAGGAGGGGCAGGAAAAGGTCGTAGCTAACCCTGCCCTGCACCCGCAGCCGCTGGCCGTCCAGAGCAAAGCTTAAGCCCTGCCAGGTGACATCTTTACCCACGGTAATCAGCTTTGCTTGGCGCTGTCGGCAGACCTCCTCGATTACCTTAGCCGCCTCCGGGGGCTGGGGGGCGGTGACCACGATACCGCCCGGCTTGATAATGCCGCACTTTTCGGCGGTAATCTCCTCCAGGGTGCTACCCAGCACGTCCATGTGGTCAAAGCTGATAGGAGTGATAACCGAGACCAGGGGGGTGATGACGCTGGTGGCGTCGAACTTGCCACCCAGCCCCACCTCCAGTACCTGAAATGTTACCCCCTTCTTCCCGAAGTAGGCGAAAGCCAAAACAGTAAGAAATTCAAAGGTGGTTAGTTTACCGTAGGTAGCCCGCTCATTTACCGCTTCCAGCTGCGGCTTTAGTTCGGTGACCAGCTGAGCCAGCTCATCTTCGGAGATAAGCTCCCCGTCAACCTGGATTCGCTCCCGCCAGGTGTGGAAGTGGGGGGAGGTGTAAAGCCCGGTGCGGTAACCGGAGGCGGCCAGCGCCGAAGCAATCATAACACCCACGCTGCCCTTGCCGTTGGTGCCGGTAATATGGATTGAGCCGGCTTTCCGGTGGGGGTTGCCCAAAAGAGACAATAATTCGTCGACACGCCGCAGGTCGTAGAAGGCGGGGTCATGGGGCATGCCTATTTTTTCGTAGTCGGTGTAGCTGTTGATGTAGTCTATAGCTTGCTGGTAGTTCACGGTCGGCTAATTATAGCACCGCCGCCAGCCAGCCACAATACAATGCAATAACCTACTTGACGCCTATATTGACGGCTGGTATCATCAACACAGGGGGTGTAGAGGTGAACTTTGACGAAAAGCTGAACTACAGTACCGACAAGAACAACAGCCTGCTCTGCATCGGGCTTGACCCCGACCCGGAGCAGATGCCGCCTAAAGTAGACGTTTTTAAATTTAACAAGTCAATCATCGATGCCACCGATGAGCTGGTCTGCGCCTATAAGCTCAACTTTGCCTTCTACGAAGCCCTCGACGACGGCATCGATATCCTCAAGCGCACCATTAAGGCAATACCGGACCATATCCCGGTTATCGGCGACGCCAAGCGGGGCGATATCGGCAACACCGCCCGGGCCTACGCCAAAGCCGTCTTTGTCACTCTGGGCTGCGACGCCGCCACAGTCAACCCCTACATGGGCTTCGATTCGTTGGAGCCTTTTATCGGGTACTGGGATAAGGGGGTTTTTATCGTCTGCCGCACCTCCAACCCCGGCGCCGTCGACTTCCAGAACCTGACATTCGAGACCGAGAAGGCGCAACTATCCCTCTTTGAGATAGTTGCCATGAGAGCCGCCCTCTGGAATAAGCAGGGCAACATCGGGCTGGTGGTGGGGGCCACCTACCCCGAGGAACTGAAGCTGATAAGGCAGAACCACCCCGATATGCCGCTGCTGATACCCGGCATCGGCGCCCAGGGGGGCGACCTGGCTTCGTCCGTCCGCTACGGGGTCAACGCCCTGGGGCGGAAAGCCATCTTGACCTCGTCACGGCAGATTATTTACGCCTCTAAGGATAAGGATTACGCCGAGGCGGCGCGACGGGTGGCCGCCGACTTAAGAGAGAGAATCAACTACTACCGGTCTACTCTAACCCTGGCTCCCTGAGGCAACCAATGGCCATGGAGATAAGGCCGGGTGATGTCGTCCGCCTGAAGAAGCCGCACCCCTGCGGCAGTGAGCAGTGGGAGGTGACCAGGGTGGGCGCCGACATCGGCATCAGATGCCTCAAGTGCCAGCGCCGCGTGCTGCTGAAACGTCCAACTTTCCAGCGCCGGGTTAAAGATTTTGTCTCCCGAGGTAAGTGATGTCCCGCCGCACTATGCAGACCGGCAAAATACCGGGGATAGGCCAGAAGACGGAACGGAAATTAAGGCGCTTAGGAATAACTAACCTACCCAAACCTCCTTTCACCTCCCCAGGCACGCTAAAAAGCCATTTCGGTGCGTCTGGTGGGGGGCTACAACACTTCGCCAGCGGCATTTAAGAACGGGCGGACTACGCCGGGTTTATCATAAGTAGAGTATAAGCTAACTGGCTTTACCCCCTGACCCTTGTTACTTAATATATAGCATACTGGCTGAAATTAAGTCTAGCATTATTGCCAGACCTGTTGTAATATAATACAACAAGTCGTTCTCAAGGAAGGTGGTCGCCATGTGGGAATGGTTCATGGCTCACGGGGTCTGGATACTGCTGGCGGTGGTGGTGGGGTTCGTCCTGTTCTTCCTTTTCCGCCGCTGGGCTTTCCGGCTGGGGAAAAAGCTATTCCCCGAGCAGTGGCAGGGGCAACTGGAAGGTACCCGGAGAGCTTTAACCTGGGTAATTATCGGCATCGGGGCGGTGATACTGGCCCTGGCCGTGGCCGCCGTCGTGGTTTCACGCTACGGCGTGGATATCACCCCGGCCCTGAATACGGTAGGCGGCTGGCTGCTGTCACACGGCGTGCCCATTCTGATCATCACCCTGGTTTCATGGTTCATATATAAAATTCTCGGCGTAATAATGCCGATTCTTGTCAGGCGGTATGTCACCGCGAAAGGCAAAAAGCGCCGCTCTGAGGCGTATATAACGCAGCGGTCAAAATCACTGGGTAAAGTCGTCACCCAGGGTCTGGGCATTTTTATAATTATAATTGCCTTCTTTATGATTCTTTCCGAGCTGGGGCTGGATATTACCCCGCTGCTGGCCAGCGCCGGCGTGGCCGGCATCGCCATCGGCTTCGCCGCCCAGAACTCGATACGGGACTTAATCGGCGGCTTCGTGATTATGCTGGAAGACCACTACAACATCGGCGATGTGGTTAGTATCGCCGATATAACCGGCGAGGTGACGGAGCTTGGCCTGCGGCGAACCGTACTAAGAGACCTGAAGGGTATCTTGCATGTTGTCCCCAACGGCGAAATCAAGGTCGCCTCTAACTATACCCGCTCGATATCCCGGGTTTTCTTTGAGGTCGGCGTCGCCTATAAAGAAGACCTGGACCGGGTTATGGACGTAATCAGGCGAGTCTGGGAGGAAATGGCCGAGCACCCCGACTGGTCACCGCAATTCATCTCCAAAACGCCCTGGTTACTGCGGGTAGAGGAATTCGGCGACTCAGGCATTGTTATTAGAGCCGTCGGCGACACCAAGCCTATGAAACAGTGGGGTATCATGGGCGAGCTGAGGCGGAGAATCAAGCGCACCTTTGACGAGGAAAATATAGAAATCCCCTGGCCGCACATCAAGCTATACATGGGCGACAAACCGGCCGACGGGGACGCCAAGCTCACTCCCAAGCCCAAACCCACTCCAAAGCCCACCTCCGAGCCCGCTCCTAAGGTGAAGAGAGGTAAAGGTACTGGTGAGGGGTTTGGTGATGGGTCTGACGAGGGGGGGTATTGAGGGGTAAGCCAACTGGTAAAAGGCGGGATAAAAGGGCTTTAGCCCTTCCCAATAAGGACGGCGGGCGGGAAAAGATATAAAACGGAGTGGGGAAGTTAAACACAGGGTAAAAATGAGGGGAGGGGGGCTTTGCCCCCCTCCCCAACTTTATGTCTAACTTGTCTTATCTGCAATTGATAAGATATAATGGACGCTGTCTAGCAAGGAGAGAGTTAAATGCCGTCTTTTGCCTATTTCAATAAGCAGTTCGTGCCCCTGGCCGAAGCCAAGCTGGGGATTATGACCAACGCCCTTCACTACGGCACGGCTATCTTCGAGGGCATAAGGGGCAACTGGAACAGCGAGCAGAATCAGATATACCTCTTCCGCCTCAAAGAGCACTTTGAGCGGCTGCATAACGGCTGCCGCGTTCTCAAGATTGACCTGCCTCACAGCGTAGACGAGCTGTGTCAGATAACGGCTAAGCTGGTGGCCATGTGCCGCTTCGAGGAAGATGTCTATATCCGCCCGCTGGCTTACAAGAGCTCTGAGTCCCTGGGCGTCCGCCTCCATGACCTGGAAAGTGATTTCTTAGCCCTGGTGATTCCCTGGGGGCCATACCTAGATATGGATAAAGCCAGGTGCGGTATCTCTTCCTGGCGGCGCCCTGACTATAACGTAATCCCGCCCAGCGCCAAGCTTACCGGACTTTATATCAACAACGCCCTGGCCAAAACCGAGGCCATCGAGAAGGGCTTTGACGAAGCTATTATGCTCACCCCGGGCGGCCATGTCTCCGAGGGCACCGGCGAGAATATCTTTCTGTTTTTGGACGGTAAACTGGTCACGCCGGCCAGCGACAATCATATCCTGCTGGGGATTACCCGCAATACGGTGATTGAACTGGCCAAAGAGGAACTGGGCATTGAGACCATAGAGCGGCCGGTTGAACTCAACGAGCTGTTTGCCGCTGATGAATGCTTCCTCACCGGCACCGCCGCCCACTTAACCCCGGTGGGGGAAATAGACCACCGCCCGATAGGCGACGGCGAGGTTGGGGAGATAACCGGGAAGCTACAGAGGCTCTACTTTGAGATAATCAGGGGCAATAATCCCAAATACCTTGACTGGTGCACCCCGGTCTATACAAAATAGACCAGGCTACCTCTTGGGCACGCCTTTTTGGGGGGCGCTCTCCCCCTGCAGCGACTTCAACAGGCAGATTACCTGGCAGCTCTCCTCCAGAGAAGCGGTGTAATTGTGGGCTTCCGCCAGCAGCTGGCCGATGGCAAAGCTACCGTGGCCGTGAACCATGACAATCCGGCACTGCTTTAATGCCCGGGCGATTATATTCGCCAGACCGCCCGGTTTCACTTCCATATTCCAGCCCAGCACCGGCACTTTACCCATCAGGGATATGCCTTCGGTGTCAATGGGGACAATCTCGGTTTCGGTCAGGGACAGGGCCACGGCGTGAGGGGGGTGGGCGTGAACAATTGCCGAGGCCGAGGTTGCCTGGTAAATAGCCCGGTGGACAGCTAATTCTATCGAGGCCAGGGGAGTGTTGCGGTCGTTTTTGTTGAGGCCGGTTTCGATGAGGTCATGCTCCTCCAGACAGCCCAGACCGCAGTTGCGGCGGGTAATGGTAATCCGCTCTCCCATCCTGATACTCAGATTCCCGCTATGGGAGGAAACCAGCCCCTTGGTGAACAGCTCATGACCTACAGACTGAAACTGATTTAAAATCATGGCTCTCTTTAGAGCATAAACCCCTTTAGCGTTTCAGGTCAAGTTTGAGGCTAAGCCGAAGCTTGTGCCTGGTTGAGTTTCTTCATCAGCCGTGATTTGCGGCGGGCGGCATTGTTGGGGTGAATAACCCCCTTTTCCGCCGCCTTATCCAGAGAGGTGATGGCCTCCGCCACCGCCTCCTGAGCCGCCTTTAGTTCGCCCGAGAAAATAAGCTTCTCCGCCTTGGTTACATTGGTCTTACACAGGCTGGTAATAGACTTATTCTTGAGCCTCTTTCTTTCCGTTACGCGAACCTGTTTTTGCGCCGATTTACTGACTGGCAATATCTGCCTCCTTAGTTTTTAGGATTTTGTTTTAGCGGTGGCCTCGTCGCCCATGCGGGAGACGCTAGTCACACCTCTAATACCGTCAATTTTACCCATCACCCGGCTTAGCTGGGCCAGGTCTTTAGTCTGAAAGGTAAAATATAAAGTAATGGAATGGTCGTCATGGTGAGTCAGGTTTACCGAGCCGATGCTAACTCCCTCCTCAGCCATAATAGTGGTAACGTCACGGATTAAGCCCACCCGGTCCCAGGCTTCAACCTGAATGCTGACCGGATACAGGGCATCAGTCCGTCCCCACTCCGCCGCCACCAGTCTCTCTTTCTCGTCTTCATTGACCACATTGTAGCAGTCCTGACGGTGGATGGTCACCCCCCGGCTGCGGGTAATATAGCCGATAATCTTGTCGCCGGGCAGGGGACGGCAGCAACGGGCCAGGTTGGTGACTAAATCGCTCGTGCCCAGCACCGTTACGGTCGCTTCCGGCGTCTGGGGCGGGGCGGCTTCGGCTTTGGCCGGGGGCGGCTCCCGGTCGGACAGCTTGACCGCAATCTGGTGGGTGGAAATGCCGCCGTAGCCAATCGCCGCCAGAAAATCGTCCACGTTATCGAAGTCAAACATTTTAGCCAGCTCTTCCCGCTCGGTGGGCTTCAGCCCCAGGTGCCTCATCTCCTTCTCAAGGAGGAGCCGGCCCCGCTCGATGTTCTCCGCCCGCTCCTGGCGGCGGAACCACTGCCGTATCTTTTCCTGGGCATGAGAGGTCTTGATGTAGTTGAGGTGGGGATTGAGCCAGTCCCGGCTGGGGCCTTTGTCCCCCTTGGAGGACATAATATCGACCACATCGCCGTTGTTAAGCTGGTAGTTGAGCGGCACCAGCTTGCCGTTGACCTTGGCGCCGACACAGCGGTGCCCCACCTCGGTGTGGATTCGATAGGCGAAATCGAGGGGGGTGGAATCCCGCGGCAGGTCTTTTATCTCCCCCTTGGGGGTGTAAACAAAGACCTGGTCTTTGAATATATCGGTCTTAACCGATTCCAGAAATTCCTCGGCACCACTGAGTTCCCGGTGCCACTCAATAAGCTGGCGCAGCCAAGCTATCCGCTCCTCGAAGTGGATATCCTCCTGCTCCCCGCCACCTTTATAGCGCCAGTGGGCGGCCACGCCGTATTCGTCAATTCGATACATCTCCCGGGTGCGAATTTGAACCTCCAGTGACCTGGTGCCGGTATATTTTACCGAAGTGTGCAAAGCCTGATAGCCGTTTGTCTTGGGACTGGCGATATAATCGTCGAACTCACCGGAGAGGGGACGCCACAGATTGTGGATAACCCCCAGGGCATTATAGCAATCGGATACCGAGCCGACCAGGACCCGAAGAGCGAGCAAATCATAGATGTCATCGAAGTCTTTACCCAAGGCTTCGTAGCGCTGAATTTTCTGGTATATGCTGTAGATATGCTTGGGCCGGCCTGATATATCGGCTTTTATGCCCACCCGCTTAAATTCCTTCTCTATCGTCTCGATTATCTGGGTGATGAAACCCTCCCGCTCTTCGCGGCGGTCGGAAATCAGCCGGGCAATCTCGTCATATTTCTTCCTGTCCAGATAGCGAAGGGACAAGTCCTCCAGCCGCCACTTCAATTCCCATATCCCCAGCCGGTGAGCCAACGGGGCGTATATCTCCAGCGTTTCCTGGGCAATGCGTTGCTGCATATCCGGCGGCAGCGGTTGTAGAGTCTCCATATTGTGCAGGCGGTCGGCCAGCTTGATAAAGACCACCGGCAGGTCCTCGGCCATGGCTACCAGCATCTTGCGCAGGTTTTCCGCCTGCTGATGGCGAGCCTGGGGGTCGCCGGGAGCCTGCCAGGAAATCTTGCCCAGCCGGGTGACGCCATCGACCAGCTTACCTACCTCGGGGCCGAACTTGGCTTTAATCTTTTCGACGGGTATGCCGCAGTTTTCGGGGACATCGTGGAGCAGGGCGGCGGCCAGGGAATTGGCGTCAAGCTGAACCCGGGCCAGAATCAGGGCCGTCTGCAGCGGGTGCTCTATGTAGGGGTCGCCCGTTTTACGCATCTGCCCCTTATGAGCTTCGGCGGCAAAATCGTACGCCTTCTTAACCAGGTTTATCTTTTCCGGCGGCAGGTACTCTCCGGCCCTCTTTAGAAGCTGGTCTAGACTCATATCCCAAGTATAGCGCAAGCGGATTGATGGTGCAAAAATGCGGTTGTTCTGCTTCCCACCCTCCCACCCTACAGAGGCAGTGCCTCTATCAACTCCTTTAGGGAACGGAAAGGCAAAGAGGCAGAGCCTCCTTAACTATGACGGGCAGATTAGGAATTTACTCCTTTCGGGGGTGGGGGGATAAAGAGGGCTTTAAGCCCTACCATAAGGGCGGCGGGCGGGAAAAGATATAAGGGGAAGTCTAGCCCGATTTTTAGAGTGCGTTTGACTTCCCACCCTCCCACCCTACAGAGGTTTGACCTCTATCAACTCCCTTTCACGGGGGGCGGGAAAGGGGGGCTGTCGCCACCACTGAAGGGAGGCGGGGAAGCAGAGTTTAAGAGGTGAAACCTTTTGGGCGGGTGGGTATGGGAAGAAAAAGAACTGTTAAATAAGGAGGATGCCAGCCTGTCTACCAGGGCCAGTATATGGGAAACACCGGCGAGAGAATAACAAATGACACCAGATGAGCCACCAGATAGAAAATAAATAGTGCCAGTACGGTCCTTCTGAGCTTGCCCGGTTTCCTTTCCCGGTAAAAGTCGAGCAGCTGCGATAAGCCCAGCCCCAAGCCGAGGCAGATAGCCCCTACCGTGGGGTAAAAGTAGTAGACATAGCTGGCCCGGTCGGTAATGAGGCTGATTGGTACCCAGACCAGGTAGGTGCCGACAAACCAGGCGGCGCCGAAGAGCCCGGCCCCGCTGCCCTTAGCCGCCCTGTAGACCATGTAACCGAAAGTGGGCATGATTAAAGCCCAGACGGAAGGGCTGATGGCCGCCAGGTAATGCGGGCGATACCAGTAACTCATAATCTCATAGTTTATTAACCACTCCCAGGGGCGGCTGAGGGCGGGATGGTCGACAGTGGCAAAGGTAAGGCTGCCGCTCAGGCTTAACATAGTCTTTATATGGTCTACCGGCGCCAGCAGCGCCGAAAGGTCCCGGACGATGACAAAGTCAAACAAAGCCAGCAGCCCCACGAAGGCGAGAGGCGCCACCACCACGGTAAGGGCAAACCACCAGGAGCGGCCCTGGCGGCGGAACAGCCAGTGGAAGAACATGACCGGCAGCGCCAGAGCCCCGTTAAGCTTGGCCAGGGCAGCCAGCACCGCGGCTATACCCGAGGATAAGTAGCGCCGGCTGGCGTAGAGCAGAAACGAAGCCATCATAAAGGTGAGGCAATAGACATCCAGCATAGCCACGCTGGCCTGAACGAAGGTCATGTTTTCCAGCGCCAGCAGGAAGGTGGCTATGGAGGCGGCGTTCCGGGACATGTTCAACCGGCGGCAGAGGAAATAGAAGAGGACGATAGCGGCCGTGCCGAATATAACCGCCAGAAGGCGCCAGCCCCAGGGGTTATCGCCGAATAGCTCTATCCCGGCGACGATAAAGAGTTTGGCCAAAGGGGGGTGTTCCGTGCGCAGCGTTTCATGCTCTGCTACGATATTGCGGGCATCGGGGATGTAGTGCAGTTCGTCCAGAATAAGCTCGGAGGGGCTGTCGATGATGACCAGGTGCAAAATCAGGGTCACTACCACCAGCAGGCAGAGCCAGAAATACTCCCAGCGGTAGGCCCGGGACAGGTTTCTCTTTATTTCCATGTCCAGTTTCTATTGACGGAGTAGTTCCACAGGAAAGCCACAACGATACCGATAAAATTGGAGAGCAGGTCGTACACCCCGAAAACGCGGGTAAAGAGCATGAAAAGCCCCCACTGAATCGCCGCCCCGGCCAGGCAGATAAGGTTGAACTTCAGCAGGCGCCCAATAAAGGACTTGCCCGTGCGCCGCCCGGCGAAGGTGAAGGTATCGTTGAGGATAAAGTTGGTGATAATGGAGACCTCGATACCGGCGAGAACGGCCAAGTAGTCGTAAGCGGCCAGACCGCCGAACCTGGTCAAAAGCCAGTACACGCCCTCGTTGACGACAACGCCGCTCAAGCCCACGGCCATAAACTTGAGCAGCATCCCCAGCTCGCCGGTGCGAGCCATCAGGCTGAAGAGATGCCTCAGGTAATCCAGCTGCTGCCCGGGGTCCAGCTTGCTTTTGCCGGCGCTCCTGTCTTCGAAAATATAGGGGACTTCGACCACGCGCTTAAAGCGGCCGGTGAGCATTACCTCCAGGCTTATCTTATAGCCGATGGGCTTAAGTTTTTCCGGAGCCGCGTTCTGCCGCCGGAACATGAAGAACCCCGACAGCGGGTCTTTCACCGGCCGGGTTGAGGGCAGGAGCAGGTGGGATAT
>Ga0307428_1001727_pt1 | contig 10643 bp, 8 predicted proteins | sample SalMarWE160240MG_FD_202161 | JGI IMG/M metagenome (GOLD analysis project Ga0307428, IMG submission 202161) | Salt marsh sediment microbial communities from the Plum Island Ecosystem LTER, Massachusetts, United States - WE1603-240 | ecosystem: Environmental > Aquatic > Marine > Intertidal zone >...
TTCGAACACCGAGCCGCTGATCAGATGCGCCGTGGTTTCGGACCCTGCCCCCAGCAGGAGAAAGACCATGGCGACCATCTCCTCGCTGCTGATCGGTCCACCCTCCTTCTCGACCCGGACAAGCTCGGCTATCAGCCCCTCGCCGCCCTGTTCCCGCGCGGCCTGCAATCGCTCTTCGAGGTAGGGCCTCAGCCCGCCATAGACCCGCAGCACCCGCCAGAACGAGAACGGGCCCTTGATCCGCCCGACGCTGTTGCCCCAAGCCATGAATCGCGCCCTGTCGCCCTCTGGCAGGCCGAGCAATTCGAAAATGACGGCAATCGGCAACCGCCGCGCGTAGCGATCGACAAGATCGGCGGGGCTGCCGTCGGCGAACAGCTCGCTTGCGAGCGCGCCGGCAAGCGCGAGGATGCGTGGCTCCATGTCGAGGATCGCGCGGCGGCGAAAGGCCTCGTCGACGATGCCCCGCAACCGCGTGTGGTCCGGCTCATCCATGGTGAGCATGTTGTTGGCAAGCGTCCGCACCACGCGCGGCATCCACCAGCGGAGCCCGGCAATGCCGCCGCCCTCCTTGCGCAAGGTGAACGTCTTGTTGTCCTTCAAGACGCGGCCAGTCGCGTCATAGGTCGTCGTAACCCAGACCTTGCCGATAATCGGAAATTTGACCTCGACCACGGGCCCTAACGCCCGCAGCTTCTCGAGCCTCGCGGCGGAGTCGCGGAAATAATCCTGATTGGTGAAATCCAAGCGCAGCGCCATGGCTCTCGCCTAAGCTTGTGAGACGACAAAAATGGGGCTCGGCGCTTCAATTTGCCATGGGGGGCCGCGTCGTTCTCCCGGTTGGATTCCTGTCGCCTGGAGCCTGTAAGCTCCGGCGGGAACAGAATGCTGGAGGGAGAGTGATGATGCATGCCACGCTTCGGGCAACGCGCCGCCATGTGACATTCGGTGCGGTCGCGCTTGGCTTGGCGCTCGCCGCGCCGGTGGATGCGGGACGCGCCGAGATCGCGTGCCCGGCGCCGCCCGACTACGCGGCGAAATGCTGCCCGCCGCAACCCTTGTCGCTCGAGGTGCCGCGACCGTCAGACCTCCATGCCATCGACGAGCCGATGAATGTCGGCGAGTACAAGCGGAAGCTCACCAACTACAAATGCACAGGGGACTATGACAGGGCCGTAGAGTCAGTGCTGGCACAGGCCATCACCTTCGTCGAGGAACATGCGGCGAGCGTGAGGAAGCCGGCACTCGTGCTCGACATTGACGAAACCTCGCTCTCGAACTGGCCTGGGCTCGTCACCAACGACTTCTCGTTGATCAAGGCCGGTCCTTGCGACCAGGCCATCCCTGGCGCTTGCGGCTTCGTCTCCTGGCAGCTCCATGCAAGAGACGAAGCCATCCTGCCGACGCTGAAGCTGTTCAACACCGCGAAGGCCAAGGGGGTCGCCGTGTTCCTCATCACCGGGCGCTGCGACGTCGGCCCCATGCGCGAGGCGACGGTGAGAAATCTCGAGGCCGCTGGGTATGACGGCTGGGCCGAGCTCGTGCTGCGCCCCGCCGAAAGCTGCGCCAAGAAGCTCGACAGCGTCGTCGAATTCAAGGCGCCGGCACGCGCCAAGATCGAGGCCGACGGCTACACCATCATCGCCAATGTCGGCGATCAATGGAGCGACCTCAATGGCGGTCATGCCGAGCAGAACTACAAGGTCCCGAACCCCTATTATTTCATCAAGTAGTCCTGATGCTGCGCACGGGCCGTAAGAGAAGCCCGCCGCGAAGGCGCTGCTGTGCGCCTCACCGCAACCGCAAGGATACAATGATTTTTCGGAGACGGGGCGGGGCGAGGCTCTCGCGGCTGCTTCCGTCAATTTCGCAGTTGCGAATTGAGGACGCGGCGTTACTCTTTATCGTCGAGGCTCGGAAGGCTGTCGCGCCGGGATTGGAATGCACCCGGCACCCCGCTAACATGCAATGCGGTTTCGACGAGCAGCATGCGGAAACCCCAGAGCGCGCCACGGAACAGTCGAATTTCCGTTGTGTATGGGGCAGGATAGCTTCGCGGACCGAGCTTGATGGGGGTCCCTGAGCCTTTGTTGCGGCCGGCTCGGGCCAGTTGGGGGCATTCCCGACACGGGAGAGGCAAATGTTGAGACGCGCTGGCCTTGGCCTTCTCGTTGGAGCGATGCTTTCGGCTCCGACGGCTGCCATCGCCGGTCCAGCTCTCGTGTTCGAGCCTTTCAACGGGACCGTGTTCTACTCCGAGGATCCGGATGCCCCCTGGTTTCCCGCTTCGCTCACCAAGTTGATGACCGCCTATGTCACCTTCCAGGCGATAAAGAAGGGCGAAATCAGTCCCGACACCGAGATCACATGCTCCAAGCACGCCATGGCTCAGGCCCCGAGCAAGCTCGGATTGCCGGTCGGCGGCCAGATCACGCTGGAGACGGCGCTCAAAGTCCTGATCGTCAAATCGGCCAATGACGTTGCCGTCATGGTCGCCGAGGCCGTGGCCGGCAGCGAGGACGCCTTCGTCCAGCGCATGAATGACGCCGCGCACAAGCTCGGCATGACGCGCACCCACTACGCCAACGCCAACGGTCTTCCCAACGACGAACAGGTCACCACCGCGCGCGATCTCGCCAAGCTCGCCCGCGCCCTCATCGTCGACTTCCCCCAATACGCGAGCATCTTCGCCATGCCCAGGGTGCAAGTCGGCAAAAAGGTGCTTCGCGGCCACAACGGGATGCTGATCACCTTTCCCGGCGCCGATGGCATGAAGACCGGCTTCATCTGCGATTCCGGCTTCAACATCGTGGTGAGCGCGACTCGGAACGACCGCAAGCTCGTCGCCGTCGTGCTTGGCGAGCCCTCGGTCGCCATTCGCAGCGACCGCGCCGCAAATCTGCTCGAGAACGGCTTCAAGCGCTATTTCTGGAAGTCGCTGTTCGGCACCACCATCGACGGCATGGCCATGCAGACCTCGATGAACGCAGGCCCGGCGCATCTGCGCGAGGCCGTGTGCGGCGCTGGCCGCGCCAAGAAGAAGAAGCGGCGCCGCCGAACCGCCGGCAAATAGCCAAGCCCCGGATTTCAACAATTCCTGACTGCCGGTAGCGTCATCATGAAGCCTTGGCCGCAAGGCTCGGGGAAGGCTAGCGTTGCGCCTCGTTCTTGAAGTCGTGCCACGCGGCGAGCCCCAGACCCATGCGCAACCCAATGCCTTACGCCTTTGCCGCACTCCTTGTCGCCGGCGGTATGCTCGCCGCGAGAGCGGTCGAACCCCCCGACAACGTTGTCAACGAGGTGGATTACGCGATTCAGGCCTGCAAGGATCTGGACGGGGCGCCAAATGCCGATGCGGTGCTGCGCGTCGCCGACCTCAATGAGGATGGCGGCGAGGACTGGATTGCCGATTACGCTAAGCTCGATTGCGCCGGCGGCGTCAATCCGATGTGCGGCCCCGACGGGTGCGCCTTGCAGATCTTTCTGTGGAACGGCGCCATGGCGTGGCCGCTGGCCTTCGACGAGACGGTGAAGCGCTACAACGTCACCAAACGCGGCGGCAAGCCGGTGCTGAAAGTGGTGTTGGCAGGCACCGCCTGCGGCAAGACGAGCGGAGACGAGTGTGACGTGACCTACGATCTCGACAAGGACGACATCGTCCCGGAGCCGTGAGCCTCAGAACGGAGGCCCCGGCTGAGCGAGAAAGGCCGCCTCGGCCTCGCTCGATTGGCGCCCGAGCACGGCGTTTCGGTGCGGGAAGCGGCCGAAGCGGTCGATCACCGCCTTGTGCCGCAGCGCAAAATCGAGGTTGAGCGGAATGCCGAGCATGGCGTAGAGCCCGACCGACAGCGCCTGGTCGGCGTCGTCTTCGGAATGCTGCAGCGGCATGTAGATGAAGGCGCGCTGATCAGGCGTCAGCGTCTTGTCGATACCGTCAGCGATCGCCTGCTTGGCCAGCGCAAGTGCCATGCCATCGGTGGCGAAGGCGCGGGTGTCGTCGCGGAACATGTTCCGCGGGAACTGGTCGAGCACCAGGATCGCGGCGAGCACGCCTTCCGGCGTCGCCAGCCACGTCTCCGGCACGCCGTCGCGGAGCTCCTGATAGACGCCGCCAAAGCGCGCCGCGATGGTGGCGTCGATCGCCTCGTCGCGCCGAAACCAGTCCTGGTGCGTGAGTTCCCCGAACCAGAAGCCGAGAATGTCGTCGATGATGGCGGCGTTGGTCATGCCGCTCCTTTCGCCAGACCAGGCTCGTCTCGGCTCACGCGCTCGCGGGCGCCGCGATCGCTGCCTTGATCAGGGCGAGCGCCTCGGGCGAATCCCACTTTGCCGGACCGACCAGGCGGCCGATCTCGCGGCCGTCGCGATCGAGCAGAAGCGTCGTCGGCATGCCCACGGCTTTCACCACGCTGAACATCTTGCCGGACGGATCGGTGTAGAGCTGCACATGCGTGGCGCCGGCCTCGGCCAGGAATTTCTTTGGCTTGTCCCCGCCGCCGCGGTCGATATTGATCGCGACCACGGCGAAATCCTTGCCGCCGAGATCGGCCTCGAGCTTGTCGAGCGCCGGCATCTCCGCGCGGCACGGCACGCACCAGGTGGCCCAGATGTTGAGCAGCACCACCTTGCCCTTCCAGTCACCGAGCGACTGCTCTTTGCCGTCGCCCTTGACGAAGTTGACGGCAGGCAGGTCTTGCGGCGGATTGCGCACGACGAAGGCCGCCATCGCGCCCTTGTTGAGGCCCGCGAGCGGACCTTGCCCGGCACCGCCCCCCGGCGCTTGAGCCGGCTGATTTGCGGCCGAAACTGGCGCCCGGCCATTGTCAGAGGGGGCAAAACTCCAATATACCGTGCCGAACCCGGCAATCGCCGCCACCAGTACGGCGATGATAATGGTGGCCGGCGACGCGTTCCGGTCGCGTTTTCCGCTGCTGTTCACGTCTTCCTCGCTCACTGTCTTTGGACAGGGTCTTAGTCTCGTGACCAACACCATGTGGGGCGGCCGCTTCTCGTTGAGCCCCGCCGCGATCATGGAGGAGATAAACGCCTCCATCGACTTCGACAAGCGCCTCTGGCGTCACGATATCGTGGCGTCCAAGGCCCACGCCGCGATGCTCGCCGAAACCGGCATCATCACCAAGACGGAAGCGAGGGAGATCGCCCGGGGCCTCGACAAGATCGCAGGCGAGATCGAGGCCGGCAGCTTCGCCTTCAGCCGCTCGCTCGAGGACATCCATCTCAACGTCGAGAGCCGCCTCGCCGAGCTGATCGGTCCGGCCGCCGGCAAGCTGCATACCGCGCGGTCGCGGAACGATCAGGTCGCGACCGACTTCCGCCTCTATGTTCGCAACGAGATCGACGTGATCGAGGCGCTGCTCGCCGGGCTTCAGATGGTCCTCGCCGAGACCGCGCTTAAGCATGCGGCGACGGTGATGCCAGGGTTCACCCATTTGCAAACGGCGCAGCCGGTTACCTTCGGTCATCATTGTCTCGCTTATGTCGAGATGTTTGGCCGCGACCGGGGCCGGTTTCAGGACGCGCGGAAGCGCTTGAACGAATCTCCGCTCGGCGCCGCGGCGCTCGCCGGCACCAGCTTCCCCATCGACCGTGAGGCGACGGCGACGGCGCTCGGCTTTACGAGGCCCGCCGCCAATTCGCTCGACGCCGTGTCCGATCGCGACTTCGCTCTGGAGACGCTCGCCGCGGCATCGATCGCGGCGACGCATCTTTCGCGGCTTGCGGAGGAGATCGTGCTGTGGACCTCGCCGCAATTCGGCTTCGCCCGCCTCTCCGACCGCTACTCGACCGGCTCCTCGATCATGCCGCAGAAGCGGAACCCCGACGCGGCCGAACTCGTCCGCGCCAAGACCGGCCGCATCACCGGCGCCTTCCTCGCCCTCATCATAGTGATGAAGGGGCTGCCGCTCGCCTACGCCAAGGACATGCAGGAGGATAAGGAGCCGACCTTCGACGCGCTCGCCGCGCTGAAGCTCGGCCTTGCCGCCATGACCGGCATGGCCGGCGATCTCGACATCGATCCCAAGGCGATGAAGAAGGCCGCCGGCCAAGGCCATGCCACCGCCACCGACCTCGCCGACTGGCTGGTGCGCGAGGCCGGCCTCCCCTTCCGGGAGGCCCATCACGTCACCGGACGAATCGTGGCGCTTGCCGACGCCAAGGGCGTCACCCTGCCGAAGCTCACTGTGGCCGATTTGCAGTCAATTGACCCAAGAATCACGGAAGATGTGTTCGCCGTGCTGGATGTTGGGAAATCGGTCAAAAGTCGGACAAGTTATGGTGGTACAGCCCCCCAAAATGTCAGGCGTGAGGCCAGGCGCTGGATAAAGCGTTTGAAGAGGGATGGCCGAACGGGATAGAAATGGGGAAAGGGCCGTCACAAGGCCCAAGTCAAAGGGGCACGACCATGGGAAGCGCTTTGCGCGTCCTCCTGACTGTTGCGATTATCATCGTGGCTGGCGCGGGCTTGAGTGCCTGCGGCAAGCGCGGTTCGCTTGACCGACCGAAGCCGAGCTACCCCGAGACCAAGGCCGATCCCGAGACCAAGATGTCTCAAGCGCCAAACCGCTCGCTCTGGATTGACCGCCTGCTGCAATAGGCTTCATAAGCCGCCATGCACCACTTCACTTACCGGCGCGGCGCTGGCGGCGGGAGCGTTTCGGGCGCGAGCGTCCTTCATGCCGAGGATGTAAGCCTCGCCAACATCGCCGACGCGGTCGGCACGCCCTTCTATTGTTATTCGACGGCGACGCTCGAGCGGCACTATCGCGTCTTCGCCGACGCCTTTGCCGACGCCGACGCCGAGGTGTGCTACTCGGTCAAGGCCAACTCCAATCTCGGCGTGCTGGCAACGCTGACGCGTCTCGGCGCCGGCATGGACGTCGTCTCCGAGGGCGAGCTTCGCCGCGCGCTCGCGGTCGGCGTCGCGCCGGACAGAATCGCCTTCTCCGGCGTCGGCAAGACGAAGGAGGAGATGGCCTACGCCCTCGAGCAGGGCATCTTCGCCTTCAACGTCGAATCGGAGCCCGAGCTCAGGCTCTTGAGCGACACCGCGGCGGCGCTCGGCAAGACCGCCAGGATCGCGCTTCGCGTCAATCCCGACATCGACGCCAAGACCCACCACAAGATCACGACGGGAAAGGCGGAGAACAAATTCGGCGTGCCGTTTGCGGAAAGCTTGGCGCTCTACCGCCTTGCCCGCGACCTGCCGGGCGTCGATCCGCGCGGCGTGCATATGCATATCGGCAGCCAGATCACCGATCTCGCTCCCTTCCGCAATGCGTTCGCGCTGCTCAAGGAGCTGGTCGAGGCGCTCCGCGCCGAAGGCTTCGCCATCGACTTCGTCAATCTCGGCGGCGGCCTCGGCGTGCCGTACCGGACCGACGAACCGGCGCCGCCGCTCCCTGAGTCCTACGCCGAGCTCGTCAAGGAGGCCGTCGGCGATCTTGGCTGCAAGCTCTTGTTCGAGCCCGGCCGCATGATCGCCGCCAATGCCGGCGTTCTCGTCTCCCGGGTGATCTATGTGAAGCAGGGGTCGCCGAAGACGTTCACCATCGTCGATGCGGCCATGAACGATCTCGTCCGTCCGACCCTCTACGAGGCCTATCACGAGATCTGGCCAGTGGCCGAGCCCCCGGCGGACGCCGCCACCACCGTCACCGACGTCGTCGGCCCGGTGTGCGAGACGGGAGATTACCTCGCCCTAGCCCGCCCGCTTCCGGAGCTTCGGGACGGCGACCTCGTCGCCATCATGACAGCCGGCGCCTATGGCGCGGTGCTCGCCTCCGAATACAACTCCCGGCCGCTGGTGCCCGAGGTGATGGTGTCGGGGAAGCGCTTCGCCGTGACGCGGCCGCGCCCGAGCTATGGCGAGATGCTGGCGGCGGAGCGGCTGCCGGAGTGGCTTGACGGCGGCCCCTAGGGCCTCCATTTCGCCCGTATCGCGCCGCACTGTCTTACGGATGTTTCACGGTCCTATGATCCCCGCGGCTCCCGCTTTGTGCTAAGCCTTGACGATGACGCGAACGCCGATTGGCCAGAGCCGAACCCCGCCGGAAAAGCCCGAGGACAAGCCCCTTGCCCGGCGCTTTGAACGGCGCGTGTGGCTGAGCCGCCTCGCCCTGATCGGCGAGGGCGTCTGGGAAGCGCTGCTGTGGCCTTTTCTGGTCATTGCCGCCTTCCTTATCGTCTCGCTGTTCGAACTGTGGACCCTGTTGCCACCGCTCGCCCATCGGGGCGTGCTGGTCGCCTTCGGCATCGCCTTTCTCGTGTCGCTGCTGCCGCTGCTTCGCTTGCGGCTGCCAACCCGGGCCGAGGCACTCAGGCGGCTCGAGAAGAACGCCGGCATCAAGCACCGGCCGGCGTCGTCCTATGAGGACAAGCTTGGCACCGCGCCCCGCGCCGAGACCACCATGTTGTGGGCGGCGCATCGCGAGCGGCTCTCCCGCCTCGTCGCCAAGCTCAAGCCAAGCTGGCCAGCGCCGCGCACCGACCGCAAGGACCCCTACGCCATCCGCGCGGCGCTTTTGCTCCTCCTCGTCGTCGGCGTGCTGGTGGCAGGGCCGACCGGATGGGACCGCATCGCGGCGGCCTTCAATCCGAAGCCGCGTGTGAGCGCCTCGCTGCTCCGCCTCGACGCCTGGGTGACGCCTCCGGTCTATACCGGCGTCGCTCCGATCGTGCTCGCCGACGGTTCCGAGCCTGTCGGCGCCGGTTCCGAGAGCTTCCGCGCCCTATCGGTGCCGGAGCGGAGCGAACTCCTGGTCAGGGCCTACGCGCCGCAAGGCCAAAGCGTCGCCCTCGTGTCTCAACCCGATGACGGCTCGGAGGCGACAAGGGTGACGCCCAAAGTGACGGGTAGCCAAGGGCTGATGGAGTTCACCCTGCCACTCACGAAGCCGGGCGCTGCCGACGTCGAAATCGGCGGCAACACCGTAACGAGATGGCGCTTCGATCTGATCAAGGATGAAGCGCCGCGCATCGGCCTTCTCGGCAATCCCACCACCACGCCGCGCGGCGCGCTCCGTCTGACCTATCGCGCCAGCGACGATCATGGCGTGGCGAGCGCCGAGGCGCGCTTTGCCCTTGCCGACGCGGCAGCGGTGGGCGGCGAGCCGATGCTCGAGGGCGGCAAGCCCAAGGCCGATCCGCTGCTCCAGCCCCCGGTGATGCCGATCCAATTGCCGCACACCAATGCAAAGCAGGTGGAAGGCAAGGCCTCACAGGATCTGACCGCTCATCCCTGGGCCGGACTCAAGGTGCGCATGACCCTTCTCGCGCGCGACCAGGCCGGTCAGACCGGCACCAGCGAGCCTTACGAATTCATCCTGCCGGAGCGGAAATTCACCAAGCCGCTGGCGAAGGCCGTGGTCGAGCAGCGCAAGAAGCTCGTGCGCGAGCGCGACAGCGTCGAGAGAGTGGCACGCGCCATCGACGCGCTGACCATCGGCGGCGAGCGCGCCATCGAAGACAGCTCGGTCTATCTCGGGTTGCGCGACGTCTATTGGCGTCTGAACACCGACCCCACGCCTGCCGCTATTGCGAGCTCCGTCGATCAGCTGTGGGACATCGCGCTTCGTATCGAGGACGGCAACTTGCCCGAGGCCGAGCGCGACGTGAAGTCGGCCCAGGACCGGCTGATGCAGGCGCTGAAGGACAATGCCTCTCCGGAAGAGATCCAGCGCCTGATGGACGACCTCCGCAGTGCGCTGTCGCGCTATCTCCAGACGCTGGCCCAGCAGGCGCAGCAGAAGGGCAACCTGCCGCCGCAGCAAAACAAGGATGGCGACCAGCTCGTATCGGAGCAGGATCTCGACAAGCTGCTCAACAATATCGAGAACCTGGCCAAGTCGGGCTCGAAGGAACTCGCCGAGCAGATGCTTGGCGATCTCAAGGACATTCTCGAGCGGCTCCAGACGGGCAACTTCGCCGACAATGCCAAGCAGCAGCGCGCCGCCAGGATGATGAACGATCTCAAAAATCTGGTCGACAGCCAGCAAAAGCTGCTCGACGAGACCTTCGGCGCCAAGCGCAAGCAGGGCGAGCGCAACGGCAACGAGTTCAAGGTGAGCCCGCCGGGGCAGCCGATGCCATTCGGCCAGGGCATGTATATGGAGCCGTTCGGCGCCCCGCAGCCCGAGAGCGCCCCCACGGGGCAAAGCCCGCAGGGCAATGAAGGCGCTCAAGGGCGCTCGGGCGGCCGCGGCCAACAGCCCGGACAGCAAGCCAAAGGCCAGCGCGGCGGCAAGTTCGACGATCTCGGCCAGCGCCAAGGCGAGTTGCGCGAGAAGCTGCAAAGCCTGCTCGATCGCATGCGCATCGACGGCGCGAGCCCGCCGAACCAGCTGGACAAGGCCGGCCAGGCCATGGGCGAGGCCCAGGAAGCCCTCGGCGAAAAGAATCTCGGCCGCGCGACCGACGAACAGAGCCGCGCCCTCGATCAGTTGCGCCGGGGTGCGGAGTCCATGGCCGAGCAGATGATGGAAGGTGGCCAGGCCCAGGCCGGCCGCGGCAAGGGCAACAACGGCCGCGATCCGCTCGGGCGGCCCGACCGCAACAACCGCCCCGATCTCGGCCTCAGTGTCCAGGTCCCCGACCAGATCGACATTCAGCGCGCCCGCGAAGTT
>Ga0307428_1001728_pt1 | contig 10643 bp, 10 predicted proteins | sample SalMarWE160240MG_FD_202161 | JGI IMG/M metagenome (GOLD analysis project Ga0307428, IMG submission 202161) | Salt marsh sediment microbial communities from the Plum Island Ecosystem LTER, Massachusetts, United States - WE1603-240 | ecosystem: Environmental > Aquatic > Marine > Intertidal zone >...
TGAACCTGATCACCCTTATTCTAGTCATCATCGGCGGGCTCAATTGGGGTCTTGTCGGAGTGTTCAACTTCGACCTCGTTGCGGCGTTGTTCGGCACGGGGTCCATGCTCGCTCGCATCGTTTACAGTCTGGTGGGCCTCTCCGCGCTTTGGCAATTGATTCCACTCGTTGCGGCCTTCGGCAGCGACGAACCTTCCGCGCTGCGCGGACGGTCGGCTCACTGAACGGGACGCCCCGCTGCCAGCTTGTCCCTACCTTCCCTTCGGGGCAGCGGGGCGCAACCCGGCGGTCAATTCGGTAGCAGCGCATAGAGTGCCCAGCAGCGCGATTTGCGGCTTTCTGCCGGAGACTACTCACCATGAGAACCATGCAGCTCATTTATGCGTCGAGGCCTTTCGGTTATGACGATCTGACCCTGGCCAGCATTCTGTTGCAGGCGCGAGACAACAACGCGCGCAACGGCATCACAGGCTGCCTGATTTGCCGCGAAGATCTATTTCTGCAGATCCTCGAGGGTCCACGTGATCTCGTGACATCCACCTTCTCACGCATCTTGCGCGATGAGCGTCATGTCGATGTCGTCAATCTCTTATCGAGTGAAATCCATGGGCGGCTATTTCCCGAATGGTCCATGCGGCACGACCCGGCTCAGAGCTGGATGTGGACACCGGAAGAAGTAGCAAGTGGGGTCATTGGTAGAGCTTCTGATAAAGAAATACGTGGCATCTTTGAGAGGCTGGCAAGCGAGCCGGCCCGCACCAATGGTCAATTGGTTGACGCCTCAGAGACCGAGAAAAGTTGTCTCGCTGACCAAGCGATCCCGTGGGATGACCGAGAACTCCTGTAGATAAGGGGTTTTCCGGACGGCGTTTGCCACACGCCGCTGCGTGTTGTGTAGGTTGGTCGAATCCAGGAGGGTGCCCAGGGGCGGATAGCGCGTCATTCATGTTGACGGGGGCACCAACAGCAGCAGGGACCGCCATTTGATTCTCGATTTTGCTGAACTAATCCCCACTGGCGTGCCGACCGCGAAGGTTGAGGCGACTAGAAGAATCCAGGAGGTGAAAAGATGGAACGATTCAATATTTCCATGCGCAAATACCTTAAAGAGGTGGGCGTCACCTCGCAGCAAGCTATCGAGCAATTGGTGCGGGAGGAGAATCTGGCCGGCAAGGGGAAACTAAAGGTCAAGATGGTCCTGACCGGCGAGGGAACAGGTCTCAAGCACGTGGTCGAAGGCGAGATAGATCTGCCTGAGGCCCAATAGGACAAGACATCAGCCGCCGTGGGGGCCTTCGAGCTTCCAGCGCTCGAGCACATGCTCGACCTCGTCGAGGGTCAGATTATCTCTCCGCGCATGATCACCGATCTTGCGGTATAGCGAATAGCGGCTCCCCTGCTTCTCAAGCTCGAAGAACAGCCGCTCCGCTAGATCGTTGGCGGCGCGCTCGCGGTCGGTCTCGAAATTTCGCATGACGAAGCCTCCGACAGAAAACGCTTCCAGAGCGTGGTCGTTCCGGGGCCGTGGCCCGTCCCAATGTTAGCCAAGGCCGAACTCGGAGAAAGGAATGAAGTTCACGAATTCGCCCGTGCGGACGTTTTCCACCTCCTCGGCAACTTCGATCAGCCCGTCCGCCTCCCGCAAAGACGAAATCAGCCCCGACCCATCACGCGGGAACTTGGTGACGACGAGGCGTCCGTCTACTTCTTGCGCCAACCGCGCGCGCCAGAACTCCCGACGCCCCTTCTTCTTCTTTTGAGTGAAGCCTGCCGGCACGGGATACCGCACGGGCTCCGGCCAAGCGCCGCCGGCGAGTCGCGTCAGCACCGGTCGTACATACATGAGGAAGCAGACGAATACCGCCACGGGATTGCCTGGCAAACCAAGCACCACGCAATTGCCGATTTGACCGAAGCTCATCGGCCTGCCTGGCTTGATTGCGATTTGCCAGAGATGGCGCTTACCGAGCGTGTCGATGCTCTGCACGACATGGTCTTCTTGTCCTTGACTGGCGCCGCCAGACACCACAATGGCGTCGAATTTACAGCTCGCCTCCGCAAGCGCGGCGACCACACGTGCTCGCGTATCCGGCAGCACGCCGAGATCGATTGCCTCAACACCCGCGGCGGCGATGAGGCCATGCAACATAGGAGCATTTGCGTCATAGACTTTGCCTTCCACGAAAGGCTCGCCGGGACGCAAGATCTCGTCCCCTGTTGATAAGACCGCGACCTTGAGCGGCGCATGACAGCATAGGGTACCAAACCCCGCCGCAGCCGCACTGGCCACGTCCTGAGGTCTAAGCCGCATGCCTGGCACAACGAGCGTCTCGCTGGCCTTGGTGTCTTCGCCGGCCAGTCTGCGGTTGGCCCCAGCCTTGAGCCCCGGCGGGATATGTACCCAATATGCCTCGTCCCGTTCCTCTACATGGACATCCTCCTGCATCACCACCGTATCCAGTCCGGCGGGCATCACAGCGCCGGTGAAGATGCGAATTGCGCTTCCTCCAGGCAGAGGACCTGCGAAGGGATGCCCTGCTGCCGCCATGCCGGCAATCTTCAAGCTCGCGCCCCTCTCTGCGTCGTAGCTGACCGCAGCAAAGGCATAGCCGTCGACCGCGGCATTATCGTGTGCCGGAATAGGCCGCGGCGCGATAATCGGCTCCGCCAGAAAGCGACCGGTCGCCTCGACAAGTGGGACCTGCTCGGTACCTGTCACTGGTTGCACGCGCGATTTCAGGATTTCAAGAGCCTCGTGGTGCGGGAGGCGGTCCTTGTCGAGGACAAAGCAGTCGTTGATCAGTTTGGCCGTCATGAATGCTCGAGCCCCAAGATCGCGACAATAAACTCTGCGATGCGCCCGCCGTCGTCGACTTGGAATAGGGGCAACGAGTCCTTTTCCTCCTCAGGCCGGTCCGAGGCGATGGCCACAATTTCAGGGTAGTTGCCAGCCAGCGGATCGCGCGATGCTGCTCCGTCGCGGCGGATTTCGATCTTTGGATAGGCCTCGCGCTTGTAGCCTTCCACCAAGACAAGATCGCACGGTCCGGCATATGACAGCAGCTCCCCGAATGTCATCTCCGGGGCATCGCCGAGCTCACGCATCAAGGCAAAGCGGCGGGGCGAGGACAGTATGACTTGCCGGGCCCCGGCTTCGCGCATCGCGAAGGAATCGCGCCCCGGATGATCGATCTCAAACTTGGCGTGGGCGTGCTTGATAACTGAAACGCCGAAGCCACGCTGCGCGAGCTCGCGGATGAGATTTGCCATGAGTGTGGTCTTGCCGGAATTCTTCCAGCCCACGATGCCGAATACAGGCGGGCTCATGATGTCTTCTCACTCAGAAGGGCTTCAGCCAAGGCGAGGTCCTCCGGCGCATTGATATTGAAGAAGGGATCGACGCTCTGCCCGGCGACATCGACCGGCGGAAAGAACACTTCAATCGCACCCTGCGCCTTTGTCCAGGCTCCGACCTTCCGCTCGCCCAGTCTGATTGACTCCTCGAGGGCCGCCGCAAACGTGATCGGCCAAAGGCCGATCACATGGTGCGTGCCCGCTGCGGACGTCGCGATGCGCAGCGCAGAACTATCGGCCGATGCCTGAAGCAGCTGGCGTACAAGGTTGCTAGGAAAAAATGGGGTGTCGGTTGCCATCGTCACCACATGACCGACACCGGGACGGTTGGCCTTAACCCATTCAAGCCCCGCGTGCACACCGGCGAGCGGACCGGCATAGCCAACAATGCTGTCCGCGATGACTGGGATGCCAAAGGCGGCAAAGCGTGAGGCATCCCCGTTCGCATTGATTACGATGTCTGAGACTTGGGGTGTCAGCCGGTCGATAATGCGGGCGAGAATCGTTTTCCCGCCCAGCATCCGCAAGCACTTATCGCCACCGCCCATGCGGCTCGATCTGCCGCCCGCGAGCAGGACTCCGACGACACCATCCGGCAAAGTCATGGCTGAATCCTAAGGCTAGAGGCCCGAGGCTGTCACGTCGATGCTGGGCGCAGGCACGTGCTGGGGCCTTCCCTGCGCGGGGCCAATCTTGACCGCGCAAAATTTATATTCGGGAATCTTGCCGTACGGGTCGAGCTGAGGATTGGTCAGGATGTTGGCAGCTGCCTCGACATAGGCGAACGGAATGAACACCGTGCCCTCCTGCACCGCCAAATCGGCGCGGGCCGTCAGTTCGATCGATCCGCGGCGCGTCGTGACACGCATCAGATCGCCCGCCGCAAGACCGTAGCGCGCAAGCGTGTTTGGATTCAGACTTGCCGTGGCACTGGGTTCGAGCGCGTCGAGCACATCGGCGCGCCGAGTCATGGCGCCTGTGTGCCAGTGCTCAAGCTGCCGCCCCGTCATTAGGATGAGCGGGTATTCCTCGTCTGGCACCTCGGCAGGAGGCAACAGATCGGCTGGCACCAGATAAGCGCGTCCAGTCTTGGTCGGGAAGCCGTCCCCGAACACGACTGCCTCGCCGGGATGATCGGGCTCGGGGCACGGATAGATGACCGACGATTCACGCTCCACGCGCTCCCACGTGATGTTGTCGAGGGAAGGCATGGTGCGCTTCATCTCTGCGAAGACCTCCGAGGGATGGCTGTAGGTCCACGGCAGGCCAAGCCGCTTGGCAAGCTCGACAATGATCCACAGGTCTTCACGCGTGTCTCCGGGCAGATCGAGTGCCTTGCGGCCCATCTGCACCTGACGGTTGGTGTTAGTAACGGTGCCCGTCTTCTCGGGCCATGCCGAAGCTGGAAGGACCACGTCTGCCATCATTGCCGTCTCTGTCAGGAAGATGTCCTGCACCACAAGATGCTCAAGCTTGGCAAGGCCGGCACGCGCATGGTCGAGATCGGGATCGGACATTGCAGGGTTCTCACCCTGAATGTACATGGCCTTGACCTCACCCGCATTGGCGGCATTGATGATCTCGACCACAGTCAGGCCCGTCTTGTCGGACAGCGGCGTCTGCCATAGCTCCTCGAACTTCTTGTGGACCGGTTCAGCTTCCACGTCCGCGTAGTCCGGGTAGAACATGGGAATCAGACCGGCATCCGAAGCCCCTTGCACGTTGTTTTGGCCACGCAACGGATGCAGCCCCGTGCCGGGACGCCCGACCTGGCCGCACATGAGCGCGAGCGAGATCAGGCACCGAGAATTGTCGGTGCCGTGCACATGCTGCGAGATACCCATGCCCCAGAAGATCATGGCGCGTTCGGCCTTGCCGAAGATCCGCGCGACCTCGCGGATCGTCGCGGCGTCAACCCCGCAGACCGGAGCGACCGACTCCGGGCTATAGCTGGCGAGATGTTCTTTGAGACGCTCGAAGTTGTCGGTGTGGGCTTGCAGATACTGAACGTCGTAGAGCTTCTCCTCGACGATCACGTGCATGATGGCATTGAGGAGCGCCACGTCACTTCCCGATTTGAAGCGCAGCATGTGGGTCGCGTAGTTGCGGAGTGCCTGGCCGCGAGGATCAATGACGATCAGCTTGGCACCGCGCCGGGCAGCCTGCTTGAAGAAGGTCGCGGCGACCGGATGGTTCTCCGTCGGGTTGGCCCCGATGATGACGATGACGTCGGCATGCTCAACCTCGTTGAACGTCGCCGTCACCGCGCCCGAGCCGATACCTTCGATCAGCGCCGCCACCGACGACGCGTGGCACAGCCGCGTGCAGTGATCGACGTTGTTGGTGCGGAAGCGCGTGCGGATCAGCTTCTGGAACAGATAGGCTTCCTCGTTCGAGCACTTGGCTGAGCCGAACCCCGCGATGGCTTGGCCGCCATGCTCATCGGCGATGCGGGCTAAGCCAGACGCCGCGGTCTCGAGCGCTTCGTCCCAGCTCGCTTCACGAAAATGCGTGTAAGGGTTCGAAGGATCGACGTTGACGCCCTTGGGCAGGCCAGGCTTACGGATCAGCGGCTTCATCAGCCTCTGGGGATTGGTGACATAGTCGAAGCCGAACCGGCCCTTGACGCACAGCCTGTTCTCGTTCGAATAGCCGTCGCTGCCCTGAACGAAGGCGATTTTCTCGTCCTTGATCTGATAGCCGATCTGGCAGCCGACGCCGCAATAGGGACAAACCGAATGGACCTCGCGGTCTACCTCTCTTGATCCGTGTTGGGTGATCGGATCGACGATCGACTTCGGCATCAGCGCACCAGTTGGACAAGCCTGGACGCACTCGCCGCACGCCACACACGTAGACTTCCCCATGGGGTCGTCGAAATCGAACACAGGCCGGGCGCCGATGCCACGGAATGCCATGCCGATGACATCGTTCACCTGGACATCGCGGCAGGCGCGCACGCACAGGCCGCAGTCGATACACGCGTCGAGATTAACCGCCATGGCCGGATGCGACAGGTCGGGTTTGATGATGGCGTGGACCGGAAAGCGCGAGGTCTCAATGTCTTGGGCCTCGGCCCAATGCCAAAAAGGCGAGATGCGATCAGGTGAGTCTTCACGTGGTGGCTGATCCGCAAGAAGAAGCTCCATCACCATGCGGCGCGCCTTGACGGCCCGATCCGTCGCCGTCTTCACGACCATGTCCGGCGTGGGCTTTCGGATGCAGGAGGCGGTGAGCGTACGCTCACCCTCGACCTCGACCATGCAGGCGCGACAATTGCCGTCGGCCGCGTAACCGGGCTCAGGAAGCCAGCACAGATGCGGGATGTCGATGCCGTTGCGCCTCGCGACCTGCCAAATCGTTTCGCCGGGCCTGGCGGACACCACTTGTCCATCAAGGGTGAACAGCATTTGGTCGGTCATGGCGTCATCCATCAATATCTGGCTGGCGGGCCCGCGTCTTCGGCGCGGCTGGGCTCGTCGGAGAAGAATTCCATCGCTGTAACGAAGGCATTCGGCGCGGCCTGGCCGAGACCGCAGATTGAGGCGTCTCGCATAGCCTGCGCAAGTTCGTTCAAGAGATCGCCGTCCCATTCGTCTCGGTCGAGCAAGGCCACCGCCTTGTCGCAACCCACCCGACATGGCGTGCACTGACCGCAGGACTCATTCTTGAAGAACTGCAGCAGATTGATCGCGACGTCGGCGATCCGATCGTGCTGCGAGAACACCACGATGGCGTGGCTGCCGACAAACGCCCCGTACTTGTCCAGAGTGCCGAAGTCGAGGGGCACGTCGCCGAGCTTGGCCGGAAGAATGCCGCCGGACGCGCCGCCGGGAAGATAGGCTTTGAACTCGTGTCCATCCTCCATGCCGCCAGCACGTTCAATCAGCTCGTTCACGGTGACCCCAGCAGGCGCAATGATGACGCCCGGCTTCTGCACCCGTCCCGAGACTGACCATGACCGAAAGCCCTTGCCGCCGTTCATACCGTGATCGGCGAACCACGTGGCGCCCTTCTTCATGATTTCGGGTACCCAATAGAGCGTCTCTACATTGTGATTGAGGGTCGGCCGGTCGAACAAGCCAACCTCGGCGATATAAGGCGGCCGGTTGCGCGGATAGCCGCGCTTGCCCTCGATCGATTCGATCATTGCCGACTCTTCGCCGCAAATATAGGCGCCGGCACCGCGGCGAAGCTCGATGTCGCCGGTCTTGATGATGCCTGCCGCCTCAAGCGCGGCGATCTCATGCGCCAAGATGTGAAGCACCGCGGGATATTCGTCGCGCATATAGAGATAAATGCGCTCAGCCTCGACCGCCCATGCCGCAATCAGGGCACCTTCGAACATCTGCTGCGGGTTACGCTCGAGATAGTAGCGGTCCTTGAAAGTCCCAGGCTCGCCTTCGTCACCATTGATCGTCATCAGGCGCGGGCCGGGATAGGAGCGGACAATCTGCCACTTCTTGCCGGCGGGGAAGCCAGCGCCGCCAAGACCGCGCAACCCCGCGTCCGACATCTCTTTGATGACATCTTCAGCTTTGCGTTTCCCCGCGCGGCACTCTTCCAGCATGGCGTAACCGCCGTCGGCGCGATAGGCGGCGAGATCTTTGTATTGGGGGATATCCGCATCGTGCCTGCCGCTGTTCACCGCCGCCTCGACGCTCTCGGCCGTGGCGTGGTCCACAAAAAAGTGACCGAGCTCGCACACCGGCGCGGTATCGCAGCGGCCCATGCAGGGCGCTTTCAGAACGCGGACCTGAGACGGATCGACATTGGCTTTCAGCGCATCATAGAGTGCATCCGCCCCTTTGATGGCGCAGGTGATCGAATCGCAAACGCGAATGGTGGTCGGCGGAGGTGGCGCCTCACCTTCCTTCACCACGTCGAAATGGGCGTAGAAGGTTGCCACTTCGTAGGCTGCGGCCTGCGGCAGGCGCAATTCATCGCAAAGCGCCCGCAAATGTCGCGCCGAGATGGAGTGGTAGCGATCTTGTATCAGGTGGAGATATTCGATCAGCAAGTCGTGGCGCCGGGGGCGGCCGCCCAACAACTCTCGAACCTGCTCAAGCGCGGCGAGGTCGAGTTGCCTTCCCTTGGGAAAACCCCGTGCGCGCTTACGGGATCCGACATGTCTTGCTGGCCGGTCAGGCCCACCATTCACCGGGGCTTCCTGTGCCACGCCTCTACTTCCCCTCTTTGAGCGGGAATTTGAACAGTTTCAAACTTGGTGATACCAGCCTCCGACATAGTGCGGCAAGCCGGCAGGAACAACCAACCTGCGTACCGCGTGCCGCAATGATAGAAAAAGCTGAACGCCCGATCGAAAAATCTGATCGATCCGCATCGGGACGGCGTTGCAAATGACTGACCTTATCGACGCATTTCGAAGGGCCGTCGGCCTCATCGTCACGCTTGATCCCAAGTTGGTCGAGATTTTGATCCTGTCCCTCAAGGTCAGCCTCTCGGCCGTGGCCATTGCAAGCCTGCTCGGCTTTGTCATCGGCGGCGCCTTAGCCGTCTACCGCTTCCCCGGACGGGGCGCGGTAGCCGCCATTCTCAGCGCTCTGATGGGCCTGCCACCGGTGGTCGCAGGTCTCGTGGTCTACCTCCTACTGTCGAATGTGGGCCCATTCGGCGTGCTTCAGCTCCTTTACACGCCAACGGCCATGATCATTGCCCAGGTCGTTCTGGTGACACCGATCATCGGCGCCTTGACCCGGCAAGCCTGTCAGGATCTTCTCGAAGAGTATGACGAACAGCTTCGCTCGCTGGGCGCCTCATCCAGTGCTATCGTCGTGACGCTTCTTTGGGATGGCCGCTATCGCCTGATCACCGCGGTGCTTGCGGGCTTTGGCCGGGCCATTGCCGAGGTGGGCGCCGTCATGATCGTTGGCGGCAATATCGACCACGTCACCCGTACGATGACGACGGCTATTGCGCTCGAGACCTCCAAAGGGAATATCGCACTTGCGCTCGCACTTGGCATCGTCCTCCTCGCCCTTGCCTTCGCCGTCAACGCGGCGCTGATCGGGGTCCAGCGTCTTGCCACCCGTTTCGCCTATGCTTGATCCCGCTTCACCCCTCCAAGCGCTAGACGGTGACCTCGCCAGTCCGCCTCTCCCCGTGGAACTCAAGGGACTTACTTACGCGGCGGGCAGCAAACGCGTCATCGATGGGATCGACCTCGCGATCGACAGCCGTCGCATCACCGCCATCATGGGACCGAACGGCGCCGGGAAGAGCGTGCTCCTCAGATTGATGCATGGGCTCATCGTGCCCACGAAAGGGGAGATCCTGTGGGCGGGGCGTCGCATGGATCGCCTGACGACCCGTCGGCAAGCCATGGTCTTCCAGCGGCCCGTTCTGCTGCGCCGCTCGGTGGCGGCCAATGTCTCTCATGCGCTGGGCCTGCGCGGGGTGGAGCGCCGCGACCGCGCCATCAGAGTGGGCGAAGCTCTCAAGCTCGCTGGGCTTGAAGGCCATGCATCGACGCCGGCGCGCGTGTTGTCGGGTGGCGAGCAGCAGCGGCTCTGCCTTGCGCGGGCCCTTAGTCTCGAGCCCGACGTCTTGTTTCTCGACGAGCCGACCTCGAGCCTCGATCCCGCGTCGACGCTGGCCATTGAACGTCTGCTCCTCGACGCACAGCGGCGCGGCATCAAGGTCATCCTCGTGACCCACGACGTCGGTCAAGCGCGGCGGCTCGCGCACGATGTCATCTTTCTGCACCGCGGTCGCGCCATCGAGCACCAAGACGCCGAGAGCTTCTTTGCGGAGCCGCGCAGCGAAGGCGCGCGGGTATTCTTGAGCGGCGGGTTCGTGCTTTGAGTAGTGGGAGGTGTACCGTGATCGCTTCTCTGCACAGGCGAACTGTTCTTGGCCTCATCCTCGGTGCGCTCCTGCTTGTTCCGCCAGCGTTCGTCGCTCTGGGGGACGACAACTTCATCATCGTGCAGTCGACGACATCCACCCAGAATTCAGGTCTGTTCGATTACATCTTGCCGCAGTTCACGAAGAAGACCGGCATCGAGGTGCGCGTCGTTGCCGTGGGCACGGGCCAGGCCCTTAAGAACGCCAGGAATGGCGACGGCGACGTCGTGCTCGTTCATTCCAAGCCCGACGAGGAGGAGTTCGTCGCCGAAGGCTGGGGCGTGAAGCGATACGACCTCATGTACAATGATTTCGTCATCGTCGGTCCGGCCTCCGATCCCGCTGGTATCGCCGGTGTCAAAGACGCGGACGAGGCTTTCAAGAAAATTGCCGAAGCCAAGGCGCCTTTCGCCTCCCGAGGC
>Ga0307428_1001729_pt1 | contig 10637 bp, 9 predicted proteins | sample SalMarWE160240MG_FD_202161 | JGI IMG/M metagenome (GOLD analysis project Ga0307428, IMG submission 202161) | Salt marsh sediment microbial communities from the Plum Island Ecosystem LTER, Massachusetts, United States - WE1603-240 | ecosystem: Environmental > Aquatic > Marine > Intertidal zone >...
AGTGACACCGAGTATGCTAAGCTGGTGCAGGAGAAGAAGTCTGAGCTCTTTCGCTCCTTCTCCAAACCGGGTATATTGGCTTAACGACTTGCACGCTCATGCTCATCTTCCAATGAGAAAAGACTGACTAGGATCAGATCGCGATAAATTCCCTTGGGAAGGCCGATAGTGTCTCGCACCCGTCTTCCGTGTCGTATTATTTGACCGGTTTTAGTTTGGTGAGGCGCCCTGCGGCGAGGAGATCCTTCGTCATCTCCTGCAGGTGGAACTTCTGGATCTTCCCGGACTGAGTCATCGGAAACTCGTCGACTATCGCCACGTAGCGGGGAACCTTGAAGTTCGCGATCTCCCCAACACAGTAATCGACGATCTCCTGTGGGTCGATCGTCATCCCTTCGCGGAGAATGATGTAGGCGACGGCGACCTCTCCCATCACCTTATCCGGAATGCCGACGACGGAGACGTTCTGCACCTTGGGGTAGGTGAACAGGTACTCCTCGATCTCGGCGGGGTAGACGTTGAACCCACCGGTGATCAACATATCCTTCTTCCGACCGACAATCTTGACGTATCCTTCCTCATCCATCGTCGCCAGGTCCCCAGAGTAGAGCCAACCGTCTTTGTCGATAGCGGCTGCGGTCTTATCGGGCATCTTGTAGTAGCCGAGCATGACGTTGTACCCGCGACAGGAGAGTTCGCCCGTCTCGTTCGCTGCAACAGACTGGCGATCGTCATCCGAGATCTTCACCTCGATCCCTGGAAGGGCCCTTCCGACCGTCTCCACCCGTCGCTCGATCGAGTCGTTGAACCGGGTCATCGTGATCACGGGCGAGGCCTCAGTAAGACCGTAGGCGATGGAGACGTTGCAGTGAAGCTCCTCCAGCACTCCTTTCATCACCTCGACCGGGCAGGGGGCGCCGGCCATGATCCCGGTGCGGAGCGAGGACACGTCGTAGGTAGAGCCGTCTTCCTTCCCCTTTCGGTATTCTTCGAGCTCCAGCACGAACATCGTGGGGACGCCGTAGAGGATCGAGACGTGCTCCTTTTCGACGAGCTCAAGGGCCTCTTTTGCCTTGAAGATGGTCATCGGGACGATGCTCGCTCCCCAGGTGATCGATCCCATGATCCCCATCACGCAGCCGAAACAATGAAAGAACGGGACCGCAAGAAGGAAGACGTCCTTTTCGGTTGTGTGTAAGACCCCGGTCACTTGTTTCGCGTTCTCGGCGATGTTGTGGTGGGAGAGCATCGCTCCCTTTGGATTCCCCGTCGTTCCCGAAGTGTAGAGGATGAACACATTGTCCTGCGGATCGCAGAGTGCTTCGCGCTCGGCGAGCTTCTTATCACCGAGGTGAGCTGCACCAATATCCTCGACCTCGTTGAAGGAATGAGTATCGCGCCCTTTCTCCCCGGTAACGACGACATGCTTGAGGTTGGGAAGTTTATTGCGCACCTCGCTGATCATCGCACGGTAATCGATTCCGACGAACGTATCGACCATGAACAGTGTTGTCGCCTCGGAATTCTCAAGGATGTACTGTACCTCATGGGATTTGTAGCGGGTGTTCATCGGGACGACGACCGCACCGATACGGGCGACAGCGAAGTAGGCGACGATCCACTCAGGGACATTCGGCATCCACAGGCCGACCTTGTCTCCCTTGGCCACTCCCAGTTCGATCAGCCCGCGGGCAACGCGGTCGACACGTTCATCAAGGTTACGGTAGGTGAGCCTCTGTGCGCCGTCGGCAATGACCAAACGTTCGGGGAAGCGGGCTGCAGTTTGCGAAAGAACCTGGGACAGTGTTCTCATCGATGCACCTCTGGTTGTGGGATGTAGGCTGGAACTGAGATTACCCCAAAGCGCCACTCACAAGCAACATCCGGAACACATCACGACACATCCTGATGCAGCATTCCTCTCCTCAAGATAACCTCGATCATTATCGGGGTGAGATTGCTTTTTCGTTGAACATCGGGAGTTGGCAGGATAGACTGAGCCGCACTGAGTTGATAGTGCAAGGAGGAGTCTTGAGTAAGCTGACAATCGACAACGTGAGAGACCAGGTAATCGGAATCGACAAGAAGGTTCCGCTCCTTGACGGACGCTTCGTCCAGTATGTCAATCTCGATAACGCCGCCACTACGCCTACACTGCGCCCCGTCTTTGATAAGGTGAACGAGTTTCTTCCTTGGTACTCCAGCGTCGAGCGTGGCGCAGGGTTCAAGAGCAGGCTCTGCACGGAGATGTACCGGCGCGCTCGCGAGGTCGTCCGTCAGTTCGTTGGCGCCGATTCGGAAGCGTATACAGTGATCTTCACGAAGAACGCAACGGAATCGATCAACAAGCTGGCCCACAGGATCGACTTTGCTCCCGATGACATTGTTCTGCGCTCAATCATGGAACACCACTCAAACGACCTGCCCTGGCGGCTGAACGCGAATGTCGAATACATCAACATCAACCCACATGGTGGCCTCGACCTGGACCACCTAGATCGGCTCCTTGTGAAGTTCTCCAGGCGGATAAGGCTGATCGCAATCAGCGGTGCATCGAACGTAACTGGATACCTCAATCCCGTCCACGAGATCGCTAAGAAGGCGCACGCGATTGGAGCAGAGATCTTCGTTGACGCAGCTCAGCTTGCCCCTCACCGGAAGATCGAGATGCGACCACTCGATGATCCTTCGCACATTGATTACCTTGCCTTCTCCGGTCACAAGATGTACGCCCCCTATGGCACAGGAGTCCTTGTTGGGAGGAAGGACACGTTCCTCAAAGGCAATCCCGATTCCGTCGGCGGAGGGACGATCGAGTTAGTGACGGCAGACGAAGTCCGCTGGGCCGATCTGCCGGAGAAGGAAGAGGCCGGAACACCGAATGCTGTCGGGGCGGTAGCGTTGGCCGAGGCGATCCTGAGCATAGAACAGATGAACATGGAGAGGATCGCCGATCACGAGGCTCACTTGAGCGCCTACCTGCTGCGTAAGCTGGAGGCACTAGACGGAATTAGCATCTATGGCGACACAGATCCGGATAATACTGCCCAGCGGCTGGGCGTGATCCCCTTCGAGGTTGACGGGATGCCACATCAGCTTCTCGCCGCGATCTTGGCATATGAAGGCGGGATTGGGGTACGTAATGGGTGTTTCTGTGCTCATCCGTACGTACTCAAGCTGCTGAACGTCTCTTCGCAGAGGATCGAAACGTACAAAGAAGAGGTCTCGCACGGCTCGCACGAAGGGCTACCCGGGCTGATCAGAGTCAGCTTTGGCTGCTACAACGAGGAGTCGGAGGTGAATGCGTTGATTGAGCAGCTTGAGCGCGCAGTGCGCGGTGAGTATCGTGGAGAATACTTCCAGGATAGGAAAACCGGAGAGTTTTATCCGAAGGGGCTCGCAGAGGATCTTGGTCAGTACTTCTCTCTCTCTTGTGATCAGTCTTAGAATAACTCGGCGCTAATGCTCTCCCGCCGGTCTTTCGTTAAGCAGGAAGAAGGCAATGAACATCACCGCGGCGACCAAAAGGAAGATCGGGATGTAGCCGGCGAAATGGATGATGGTTCCCCCGAGAACTGGAAGGAGAACAATAAGGACGTTGAGCGTGCCGCGGATCCCAAGGAAAATGGGCCTGTTGTCCGCAGGGATGATGTCCAGGAGATACGCTCCAAACCCGACCCGCCTGCCACTGTATACGAAACCGACCAGGAGAAAGACAATGGCGAACATGTTTGCACCCCAGTGAGCGATTCCAAGAGCGACAAGGGGGATTAGCCCTCCCAACAGGATACAGAAACGAACGACTCTCCTGCTATCGAACCGCCCCGCCATCCATCCCCACAGGAGGTTGGAGACTATTGTTCCCCCAATCTGAAACATAAGGTAGCGTCCAATGTAGACATCGCTGATGTGGAACGTATCCTTGGCAAAGATCATGTAGAACGGCATTATCATCAAACTGAAGCTGGATAGGTTCTCTACGACGATGAACCGAAGAAACTCGCGATTCTCCCTCAAGATAGCTGGCACACGGTGCAGCAAGGAGCGAAGCGAAGGGCGAACATCACCGCTCACCGGCGACGGCGGCTCCTTGATGAACCAGAAAGCGATCGATGCCACGACAAGCCCAACAAACCCGATGAACAGGACCAACGCGTAATTCTTCGGGAACGGAAGTGAATTTACACTGAATATACGGGTGATGATCCACCCGCCGCCAAATGCAGCGAGGCTGCTCGCGAACTGCTTGACTGCGTAGAGCTTTCCCCTCTCACCTTTGGGCACGAGCTTACCGAAGATGTCATCATATGAGATCCCGGCAAGTCCCCCACTCAAGGAAAACAAGAGGATCCATATGAAGAAACTTCCCACCACCAGCCATGGGGATGTCGCACCAAAGAAGAACATGAATCCCCCCATCCCCAGGAATGCGAGACCGCGCAGGTATATCCCCATGATGAGAAACCGCCTGCGGTAACGGTAGGAAGAGAGAAAATGGCCGAATAACAGACTGAACAGGTAAGGGATGCCGAGCATCAGAGAATAGAGGATTCCAAATAGGATCTTCGAGCCACCGAGATCGGTGATCATCGCGGGAAAGACCGTGTTGAAGTCGATCATCGACATCGTGATGGCAAGAAATATCCCGTGCCAGATGAAAATTGCGTAGACCATCGTACCCCCTGTTTAGAGAAGCGCGTACAAAAAGCGCTGCTATTCTACCCGAGGACACGGCGACTATCCCGCAGAGACGCGCTGTAACCAACCTCGCAATCAACCCCTTGCTCAAGAGGTGGTTTCTTGTTGCTTCGAGTGGGTAGTGCCCTCTAATTGCGGTTCGCACGGGACAGATGCCAGTTGCGAAGCAAGACCGGAGGTCGAAGAGAATTCACCGCCGAGTAGAGAGGAGGCGCGTGATTGTTTAGGACAGTGACTTCCGATGTATCCGCCGTTTCCAGCTTCGTGGCAAATAGCCGCCAGTCCCTGCAACACGTTTCCTCCTCCCTCTCTAAAATTCCGTACGTCGGGTTTTCCCCAGTACGGCTTCAAACTGGAATTCAACCACGACCTTCACCGGTAAGAACAGGCTTAAGCGCAAGGTCCGCATTCACCCATTCATTACCAAACTTATACGTGGCCTAAGCTCCTGGTTCAGAGAGGAGTGTCTCCCCAGCATTGCTGGTTCTTCCGTAATCGAGATCTAAGCTCAAGCGGTACTCCCTTCAATATTGCCAACAGCACTCCAGTCCAGAGGCCCTTGGCTCGCCAATGGGTTATGCTGTCCCATCGGGTCATCGCTTACTACGACCTCATCCGAAACTCTCGACCCTCCCATCGATTTATCTATTACTACGATGGGTCTTTGCCCTACGACCTTGTATGGGCTGGTATCGAGAGGCTCCCCAATTTGCTCCGCGTGTCTTTCCCCTCCGTGCCGCCTTCCGTACCCCGGTGGACCGAACGGTTGCATATGGCTGTTCCTTCACCGTTCGTACTAGTCTTCGCCTTCTTCGTACAGGCTCGGCATCCACAACCCACACACGCCGGTTCTCGCGTGGGACGTGTAACGAGGCTGCAAAGTTCGCTTTATGCTACGGCCCGGAAGGTTCGCTAGCCCTGCACCGGCAAGGACGTTTACCTCCAAGCTTTCATCTCCCAAAGTCACCTCCAAGAGACGTCGGATATACTATGCGGGCATACAGTCAATTCCCGCAACCGGACTTACACCGGTTAGACACGCGGCCCTATGGGCTGCGAACGAAGAACACGAAGGACACGAAGAATGGAATTCGATAAACAGCCAAATCGGATAAAGAAAGTGAAGACGGGACTCCAGATGAACTTCAATGTCACCTCGGGGCGTTTAGTAAACAGGGCCGGCTACTACACCGCTCCAGCTTAAGCGCGAGATCAAGCGCCTTGTCCTCTGCCCCCTGACCCCTTCGTGCTCTTCGTGTCCTTCGTGGTGAGGCAGTTCTGTGTCTCTGGGACAGTCTCGGCGTTTAATCCCACGAGATTGCCTTACGTGCACGAAACCTTCTCCAGAAGTCCGCAAGAGCACAACGAGAATTCGTGCATGTGTTGCACGCCCTCACCTTGCGGCTACAATAGAATCGTGGTGATAAGGAGGAAGAATTCATGCAGGGAAGCTTCGGCAGATACTTAGATGTAGATCTGACAACGAGGACAATCGTTGATTACGTCATTCCAGAAGAGTGGAGCCGGTTGTATATCGGCGGAAGGGGAATCGCTGCGCGTATTCTTCTAAAGGAGCTTTCTGGCAAGGAGGATCCCCTCTCTGCGGACAATATCCTTGTCTTAGGCACCGGGCCGTTCCAGGGGACAGGACTCCTCGGGGCAGGGCGACACGTGGTGATGGGCCTCTCCCCGAAGACGGGCTCTGCCGCCGACTCGTACGTGGGCGGGTTCTTCGGCCACGAGCTGGGTAGGAGTGGTTACGATGGGATTATTCTGCGTGGCGCCGCCACAGAGCCAGTATATCTGACGCTTCTGAATGCTAGAGGAGAGATTCGTCCCGCCAAAGACCTGTGGGGGAAGGGGACCGGGGAGACGGAGAGGATCCTCTTGGAGCGTCACCCGCGAGGGCGCATCGCTTCGGTCGGGATCGCCGGGGAGAACAAGGTGCAGATGGCGTGCATCATCCACGACCGCTCCCGTTCCGCTGGTCGTCCCGGCCTCGGCGCGGTGATGGGAGCAAAGAGGCTCAAGGCGATCGTCGTTCATGGGGATAGGGAGAAGCCTCTCTATGATCGCGAGCGGTTCAATAAGGAACGGGCCGCGTATGCAAAATCCGTCTACGACGAAGGGATGAAGCGCTTCGGCGAGTACGGGACCGCGGGCGGGGTGACATGGCTCTCCGAGATGGGGATCCTCCCTACGAAGAATTTCCAAGAAGGGACCTTCGATCAGGCGGAGGCGATCGGTGGAGAGCGGCTGCACGACACGATCCTCGTCGATCGGGAGAGCTGCGCCGGTTGCCCGATCCGTTGCAAGCGCGCGGTGAAGACATCATTTGCCGGGCGCGATGTCACGCCAGAGTTTGGCGGGCCGGAGTACGAGACGATCGGAGCCTTCGGTTCGCTCTGCTTGAACGACAATCTCGACGCGATCGCCCTGGCGAACCAACTGTGCAACGACTACGGGATCGATACCATTTCCGCTGGCGTGGCCGCTGCGTTCCTGATGGAGGCATCGGAGAAGGGGCTGATCGATGAGAAGATAGGTTGGGGCGACGGGGAGAGGATCGTCAGGTTGATCGACCAGATCGCACATCGTGAAGGGATCGGTGAGCAAATCGCCGATGGTCTGGAGCTCTACGCGCGTGAACTCGGCGCCGACTTCGCGATGACGATCAAGGGTGTTGAGATCCCGATGCACGAGCCGCGCGGGAAGCAGGGGTTGGGGATCTCCTATGCCACCAGCCCACGCGGGGCGACGCACCTTGAAGGGGTGCACGATACGATGCTCTCAAGCGATGCTCCCACCCCGGAGCTTGGTGTCGATCACGCCTACGATCGGTTCACCCTGGCCGATAAGGCCGCCGTCGCGAAGACCTACGAGGATGTTCGCTCCTTCGTCAACTCGCTCATCCTGTGCGCGTTCACCGTGCGGGCAACGGGAGAGAAGTACAACCTGCCACGGATACGTGCTCTGCTGGAGGCGGAGACGGGGCTTGAAGTGAGCGTAGAGGAGATGCTGTTGATCGGTGAGCGAGACTACGTTCTTCTTCGTATGCATGCGGCGCGTGCGGGATACACCATCGAGGATGATGGGTTGCCGACTCGCTTCACCCAGCCCCTCCCGCGCGGAGCGAGTGCCGATCACCCGATCGATCCCAAAGTGATGAAACAGACAATAGAGAAGTACTACGCGGCGCGTGGCTACGATCGCTACGGGCCGACCGATGATACGCTGCGTCGACTGGGGATGGATGACCTCATCGGTGTGATCGACAGGAGCAAGTGATGACACAGGTTGTCTCCTTCATTGGACACCACAACAGCGGGAAGACGACCCTCCTCGCGCAGGTGATCACCATCCTCCTCGAACGGGGCTACCGCGTGGGGGCGGTGAAACACGCACCACACCTCGAAGAGATGGATTCTCCAGATGCTGACAGCACACGATTGCATGATGCTGGAGCGGAACAGACGCTCCTCGTTTCAGAGAACACATGTGCTTTGTTCTGGGATACCGACCCGGACGAGGCGATCGAGAGGCTAATCGAACGTCTCTTTGCTGGCTACGATCTCGTCCTCGTTGAAGGGTACAAACACGGTCCATTCCCCAAGATCGAGATCTATCGGCGTCTCGACACACGCGCCGACCCTCTCGCCGGCGAGGTAGAGGTGATGGCGGTAGTCACCAAGGAGAAGGTCGCCGTTCCCGACGGGGTAAAGGTCCTCTCCCCACGACGGCCGGATGAGGTTGCTGACTTCATCGAAGAGACGTTCCTTTAGCAGCACAGCGAATGCAAGTCTCTTTCTATACCCTGAAGAGGGCATTCATACTCACTTATTCGAGGTTTTGCTTGCTTCCCCACAGCGCCATGTGCGGTCCCGCAACACTAACTCCCGCTCGCGCAAGAAGGTAGCATAACCTTCCAGCACCGTTTTCAGTTTCTGTTCAATCCCGCTCATATTTGAACTCCAGATTATGTACAATCTCCATAACTACCGTAATCATGACATTATGTTAACCTGTGACCAGAGTCCTGTCCAAGCATTCTTGGGTTTTCCGTTGACATCGACGGGTCTGATGACTACAATGAGAAAATAGCGTGGGAGCTTTCTTGCTGGCAAACAGAGATTTTGGGTAGAATAAGAAGTTATGTGAAGTAATATATATTGACAGGATGAGATATGACTATTTTGTCACGGGCAACGATTTTTGAGGCAGTTTCCTTGCTGGACAACAAACCACACTCAAATATCGACAGACTCATTATTAGATTTGGGCTTAAGGAAAGTATTGCCAGTCATAGACAGACCTATGTGAAAGAAAAAGTGAATGCTGTCTCCTCATATTTGATTGAACGTCAAGACATTCAAGGGGCAAACAACTCGATTGCGTATCAAGTCATAGAATTCTTAGTGCAGGACATCCCCGATATAGATGAAATTTATTCATATGAGCACTCACAAGACCGTTACTTCAAGCTTCGTAATTCGCTTGCGCGTGATGGGTATAAAATCAAAGGTGGAAAGCTACGGAGGATTCTACCTGAGACTATAGACCTTGCTAACAAAGAAAGTGAGTTGGAGTTGTTACTGAAGAGCTCTAATTTCCCGATCGCCAGAGGACATTTTGAGCAAGCGATAGATGCTCACACTCGTGGTGCTTGGGCTGCCGCAAATAGCCAACTTAGAACCTTTGTTGAAAGTTTGTTTGATGATATTGCAAAGGATCTTATTGATGAAACTTCATTACCTTCCAGCACTCATAATCGCCGCGAGGCACTTGCAAAGATAGAACCCCCATTTTTCATGAAATCGCTAAATGAATGGGAGCTTGGTTCCAAAGGAGGATTTGTACAAGGATTCTGGCGCAGGTTATGCCCTGAAGGGCCGCATCCGGGATTATCAGATGAGGAAGACAGTACGTTCAGACTGCATTTAGTTGTTTTGGTAGCACATCATTTTCTTAAACGTTATCAGGACGTGTTTAAATAGATTCTTTATCGAAATCACATAACATCTTTTTTTTGCGCAGGACGCCAAACAGCGGGCGCCTGTGAAAATGGCGTTACACAATCTTGCTCCCCACTTTCTTAGCGGTCTCGATCGCCTCTTGCTCTTTCGGCTTCTCATCCATCTGTAGACCTCTTTCGTCTTGGGTTGCCGAGACTCTTTCCTCCGCAGCCTGCTGGATCTGCCATGACTTGATGTCGAGTCGCTCTCCAAGCGGCAATAAGAACAGGTCCAGCGTCTGCTTGAACGTGTAGCCGCCATAATCCTTCGCAAAGAGCAGGAACTCCGGACCCATCGAATCAAGTGCGGCTGATGCTTGGGCGGAGCCAACTTCCTTTCACTAAGGAACTTGACGTAACCCTTGTCCACTTTCTGTCAAGGCTTTTCCCGCCATTTCTCTTGACAAACTCTCGTCGAAGTATCATGATAAGGCTCGTTCGCTAGTCAACGCTCGCCAGGAAGAATGGAGATCTTGTGTAGAATAAGGAGTTGGCACTGAAATGAGACACCGTGAATAGTCACCTTCCCGTCAAGAAGCGATTGAACGTGCGTCGCGAGGTTGCCCGTATTCGCCGGGACCCTCTTCAGCCCATTCTGGATACCTTGCTTCCTGAACGCCAAACTGGCGGGACGAGGGAGAGATACGAGGAAGCCTACTACCTATATTCCCGGGCAATGGAGCGGATGCTTGAGCAAGTGTCCACCGTTGTGCGTTACAGCAAGGGACCTTACTATGTTCGCAAATACGGCGGACGTTACGGGCCAGGACAGAAAAAACTGGCCGAGAAAAGAAGGCGTCTTTCACCATTCCTTGAACTCGATGTGAGTATGGACGCAACGGTCGGAAATTGACCCACCCAACGGTTAGAAATTGACCCACCCCGTGGCATCAAACTCGGTAGATTGGAGTTAAGACTAATCTACCGG
>Ga0307428_1001734_pt1 | contig 10615 bp, 19 predicted proteins | sample SalMarWE160240MG_FD_202161 | JGI IMG/M metagenome (GOLD analysis project Ga0307428, IMG submission 202161) | Salt marsh sediment microbial communities from the Plum Island Ecosystem LTER, Massachusetts, United States - WE1603-240 | ecosystem: Environmental > Aquatic > Marine > Intertidal zone >...
GTTACTCTGCCTTAAATGTGGTTATGATTGGACCTCTAATAATAATCACCCCACTAGATGCGCTAACCCTAAGTGTAGATCACCTTATTGGGATAAAGGAAAAGGGGAATGAAGAAGAAACCGCCAGTGTTGAGTGATGAGCAATTAGAACAAATTTATGAAGGGGAACGCCAAAGGGCTTATGAGTTTTCTGAAAAATATGGCACAACGCTATCTCCCTCGAATTGGAACCCCAATAGACCTGCTGATAGGCAAAGATGCTTTAATACAACACATAGGGATACAGTTCAAAGGGCAACAGCCCAAGCCCAACGAGATACTGATTACATCCACGAACAGAATACTATAAGGGAGATATTCGAGGAAGCTGATAAATCTTGTCCTCACGAACATCCTCTAGTTCCTGAACTTCCATGGGTAAGAAGATGTAGTATTTGTTGGCAATCCCTAAAATCTAAATACTTGAAGGAGGAGTGAAGAATAAAATGAACGATATATCACCTAGAAGAAAGCACATAACAAATTCTCTTTCGCATCTAGGGTTAATGGCTATGGGTGCTTGGGCAGGACTATTTAGTGCTGGCGTTCTTAAAACTATGCCCGAATTAGCAGTAGATTCTATATATGCCTTTTTAATAGCTGCTCTGTTACTCATATTCCTACTGATTTACAACAAGAAATACCTCAAGGAGATATTCCATATTAAACGTAGTAAGGAGGAGTGAAGAATAAAATGAACGAAGAATTAACTGCGCTCAAGGCTAATGATGGCACACTAATTAACGTATGGTGTCATAGAAAAGATGGTTGGAAGTGGTCAAAGGATGCTGAGTGCTACATCTATGCTGATTTCGACCAACCGCCCACCAGTTATTGCCGGGGGGAAAGGATGATACACTGTACCTATGGGCTTGACTCCTATGGCGTCTTGTGGATGGGGAGTACCAATAACGGCTGGCATGATTTCCAATTTGGTTCTGATTTAACAAAGGCATTGCAGTGGGTAACAGGATGTCAACACCCTGAACTTGGTTGCCAAGTATGGGGGAAAGGAGAGTAAATAAATGGAGATTCTAAGCTACGAAGAACAGAACAAGATAATAGATAAAGCGTTGCGAGAACACTACCGAGAAACAATGGAACGTAAGCGTGTGCCTTCTGATTATCTTTTAATGTTTACAGAAGGCGGTGAAAGTAATGCCGTGGCTGATGCAATAGCCAAAGCACAACTTGCTAAAGACATGAAGGTTAAGGAGGAGTGAAGAATAAAATGATACGTTATATCTTACTGAAAAATAGACAGCTTTTAAGAACACTTTACTACTTCTTCTTCCCAATCGGATGTGCTTTTATCTGCGTCTTTGGGGCAATGATTTTATCAAGCAGGAGTACCATTGAACTGCCCACTAGACAATACCTATTATGGCTGGGGCATCTACTCCTCTACGGTGTTACTATCGTGATCCTTATGCTCTGCCTGGATACTATCTACCGTATAGTATTCCTGATTAATAGGCATCTTAAACGACAATGAAACAACTAAGTAAGCATGATGTTAACAAAGGGGAAGAATGATACTTACCTTTACCATCGCCTCTGGCCTAGTGGGTGGCTTCACTGGTTGGATACTTGCTAGCCTATATAATCAGCCTATTTGGGCTTGTATCCTGCTCGGCTTCGTGATACTACGAATTGGGATTTGGCTCACTAGAGATATGGATTACTGAAATGAAACAGTTTTCTAAGCACGATGTTAACAAGCTAACGGCAAAAGAGCTTCAGGATAATTTGCCTTTCCAGATTTTAAATGACGGGGAAGTAATCGCCGTTGTACTCCCCATGACCGATGTTAACATACTGAAAAAGAAAACGAAGCCTGATAAAGAATTGCCTCTTTCTAAGTCTAGACAGGCCCGGTGTGAATTGCCTAAACGGTTCTAGGCTTACTTGTAAAGTGCTTGACTTCCTGTAAAAACTTTACCCTATCAAGCATATCGTACTTACCCAATTCAAAGTCAAAATACAAGGGCTTCATAAACTGTTTTTGAGCCAGCCAGCACAGATATATAGAACACAAGTCCATGCCGCTACCCTTAGTTGAACTGACTATCACAATATCCATATCATACCCCCCTTGGCTTACTTGTAAAGTGCTTACTCAACTAAGAGGACTACTCAATTTCTAATCATTATCTCTATACTATCCTTTTTGCGCCCGTCGCCAATAAATAGTTTATAGCATCCCTCCTGGGTTTTGACGGGTTCCTTCTTCACGGTTATGCGTTTATAAATCTGGTCAAGGTACTCCTCCGCATAATCTTTGAACTCATCAAATAGTATCGCCTTTACTGCCTTACTTTCTCCCTCCCCAATTTGCTCCGCAATAGTATCTACGAGTTTTCGTGCCTTTTCTATAAGCCCCGTTCTATCCTTCTCGCGCAAGACAATCGTTCGCACTCCTTCCTTCGTTTTATCCTCCACTAACTCGTACTCTTGGTCTATATGTGTGGAATGCCCCTTCCCACAGAACACCTTGCCCCTTGAATAAAAAGATATACTTTCCCTTAACCCTTGTGTGTTTGCCATTTATACCTCCTTATAACTTTACTGGTCTCGACCGATATTTATTACTCAATAACTGCCCACCGGATCGAGGCGTTTTAGAAAAGTCTCGATCATGTTCCTGGTCTATTAAGTTTATACTAACTGAAAACGCCATTTCTTTGCCTAAATCTCCCATACGGTGTTGCGCTAAAGCATCCCCCAGGGTTAAGCGCCGTTCTACCGTGGTTTCGTAGTATTCTAACCGGGGATGAGCTTTAATCATCTTCAAAACGTCTTTTAAGTGTAACCCTTTAGGCTTTGTGGTTTCCGTATAGACAAGCCCTGAGGATATTATAAGAGCTTTGCCTTGATACGCCAGCCGCCAGTTATCCTCGGTTATTTCAAGTTCCTTATCAAGCATAACACCATCAACGCCTATTGCGATTAAACTTCGATACCCCTCGTTATCCCCGGGACCTATACCATGAGCATAAAGAAACTCCGCTACCTGTAACCTGGTCTGTGTTGAAATCTCCGCAAAATAGACTGAGTTAAAATAGTCTCCAAACTCGTCAGCCCATTCTTCACCGAACTTCCCATAAATCCCGGTACTCATTCTTTTTGCCAAAAGTTTCTGAAGTTCCGAACCCTGCTTATACTCCAAAAGTCGCTCCATTGCCACTTTTAAGGGCTTTCTCAGGGCTTTTCTGCTGGTTAATGCCCAATTACCCTCAAGTATCTTATAATCCCCTATTTTCCATTTCGTTATGAAATCTAATTCAGCTTTAGTAAGATATTCTTCCCATGTTCCCGTCGGGGAAATCAAACCGGCTTCTGTTTCCTGGATAATCGGAGATACCATTACCCAATCATAAATCGTTACTTCACATCTTACGAAGCCGTAAATCGCTTTCTCTTGATATTCGGCGCTTTCTATCCAGTTGCAATCACGGGTATCTATAAGTTCTTTTGCTACGGAAGGAAAGGCGCTTGATAAATCGTAGTCGAATACGCTCATACGCTTAACTCCATCGGTAAAGGAATCCCCTGTAATCTCTTAACCGCCAGATTACAGTAGTCAGGGCTAATATCAATCCCTATTCCTTTACGGCCTAACCTTTTGGCTACTGCTAGGGTTGTTCCGCTACCCATAAATGGGTCTAATACTACGCCACTTTCAAAACTTGCATTACAGCCACAATCGGTATAGCCCACTACTTTACTTGAAACACATTGGCATCCTTGCTGCGGTTGCCCAATGGCACGAAAATCCGACACGCTTTTACCCCTAGCATCACCGACAGGCCGGCTCTTGGGGCGCAGACTATATTGTTCATTCTCGTAAATCTTTTCCCTAGCCTTCCCGCACTTCTTACAGATTTGGCCAGGACACCCCGCCAATATCGGTGTCTCGCATAACTTCTCAGGAAAAGTTGCGAAATGAGCTTCGGGATAAGGTTGCGTTGTTATCTCCCATACATCATGCTTGTTGCGGCCTAGCTCGTTCATAATCCCCGCATCTGTGCTTCGGTTTTGTCTGGTATTGTTGTAACCATCATATTTGTGCCCCCAAGTTCGTTTAGTTATCAAGGGGCTTTCGTGTGCCTCAAACTGCTGCTCAAACCAATATCTCTTACTCTTAACAAAGAAGAATAAATGTTCCCAAGAGCCTGTGAATCTGTCTTTTACACTTTCAGGCATAGGATTTGGCTTGTTCCAGACAATATCGTTTCTTAATATCCAGCCACTTTCTACCATAGCGATAGCAAAACGCTGTGGGATTAGACAGAGGGATTTGGCAGGGTAGTCTATCTTGATATTGATATGTGCCGACTCAAAGTTAGTCGCCTGTTTCTCTGTAACCTGCTCTCTTGATTGCCCCGATGCTCTACCACCCCCAGCATAGCTATCATCTATATTCACCCAGCAAGTGCCTGTCTTTTTCAGGACTCGTTTAACCTCATTGAAGATTAAAATTAGATGTTCTATGTAGAGTTCTATTGTGGGTTCTAAGCCTAGTTCGCCCCGCCATGCGTTGCATTTGAGGCAAAAATCACCCTGAGGCACCATTGCCAAAGTTCCACCTTCAGTTGCCTGTTTACAATCCGTTGCCAATGCCTTCGCCCATCGTGAAATCTTCTGAGGCACCTCATTCCACTCATGCTCACCACGCCTAGCGCAGACCTGCGACAAGGAATTGCCTTCCCAAATCATAGGCTCTGTTTTATAAGACCTTAACCCCCAATACGGGGGTGAGGTCATACACATATCCACGCTCTCATCCGGTAAGAGTTTTAATTCCGTCAAGGCGTGGTCGCAATATAAGGTTGAGTTCGGCTCCTGATAAAATATCATTCCCAATATCCCATCTGATGCGCTTCAATCCAAAGTCTCCCCGAGGCTCTATAAGCGTATTCCAGGACTTTAACCGGAATATCCTTAACCCCCGGTAAGTCTAATTTCGATAAAACACATTCATCATAAATCGCTACCGGGCTTGTTAACTTCGTGGGTTTCATCCCCATTTTCTCAAGCTCTTTGAGTAACTTCACCCCCACCATCTGAACCTCCTCCACGTTGTTAACATCGAGGTCGGGATAGTATTGCCTTAAACCATAAAGCGACATTTTCCGCCTGGTCGGGGTGTGCCTTATGCTTAGAATCTTATCGGGAATGTAGAACAGGTGAAACGGGGGATAGAATAACCTCTTAGTAGAACGGAGTATCCGGCATTTCGCTTCACCCAATAACCTCAGAATAATAGACACCGTTGAATCAAGATCCCAACATACTTTTATCGTGTCCTCGTAAGGCTCTAAAAGAAACGCGAATAATTCGTCTATATCATTCGACACGACAAATTCGCCACCCGATTCTTCTATAAGAACCTTGCCGTTAATGGTGGTCTGGTATGCTACTATCCTCATGTCGTTTCTTTATCTCCGCTATTCTTTCGGCTGCTCCTGTTCTCATTCTAGCCTGTTCTTCTGCAAGCCTAGCCTCCTCTATCACTATCAGCTTTTTCCGTTCTCTACAAGTTGCGCAAGAACAAGTAGCTGGGTGTACCCCCTGCTCAGCCTCATACCAATTACGTTCTCTGTTATCCATTATGTCCTCATTTCTGCCTAGCAAGCGTCCTTTCAATCCGTGCTTGGAAATCCTTCCATGCCCTGCCGCGCTTCTCCCAGGGTGAATCATACTCAGGGTTTTTCTGCTTCCACCTGTCCCTCATGTCCCTCAACATTCTCCACGGATCGGCGACGATCTTCCCTACCCGGTTTGTTTTAAGCCATTTATTTATTCGATAAAGCTCTTTAATCTGTGCCTCAAACTGTCTTTGGGTAGTCCCTAGAGTTCGGGCTTTCTTTATCATGTCGCGGCGTTCCCTCTTTATCGCCTTTAAGTAAGGCACATACGACGGGACCCGGGACAAAGGCCGCGCTTCAAATGGCAAAAACCCGTCCTTTCGTAGTTTGTCATACCTTGCGTGGCGTCTTATTTTCAAAGCCATGTTAAACCTCCTTCAAAAGCTCTTTTAATTCTATCTCTTTAAGTTTCAAATCTACCGGACTCTGTTTCGTGGTCATGTGAGCCAGTACCCATATTCGTTCATAATCCTCGTCTCCTATTAAACGATGAAACAATGCCTCTTTCTCAGTCGGTTGTGCGTCAATTAGCATATGGCAAGCTCCGCATAATCCCGCCGAATTACGCTCGTCCCATCTAAGGGTATGTCTCCCCCGGCCATGACAGTGAGCCGTTTGTAATTCCTTGTAGGTGCGTTTTGGGGTATGACACCTTTCACAGCCACCGGCTCGCTTCATGGCTCGGTGTCTGATATATTCCCGGTAAAGCTCATCTAATAAAGCCTCCTGCTTCTGTCGGTCTGTTTTCTTTCGGCGGGTTTTTATCATCATTTCACCCCCTACTTCATAATATCTTGATGTGTTTATGTTTATATATATATAATGTGTTTTTTAAACACATCACATTATATTATAGGTTAAACACATAAATAAACACATGATTTATAGCTAAATACCCCCCATGTGTTTTTGCTAAACACGTTTTTAAACAGTTCCCGATGTGTTTATTAGCTATAAAATATTTTACTCGTAAAATCAAGAACGTGTTTAAATCAAATTGTGGTTTCTTTAACCCCATAGTAAACATACTTGCCGTCCTTCCTTGTCTGCATGAATTGACCGGAGTTTCTCAAGGCATTGGCAACATTACCTCTGTTGAAACCTAGTGCTTCGGCAATCTCGCTGGCTGTAGCGTCTGCCTTGTCCTGATCTAACAAGTAGTCGATCATCGCTTGTATCATAGGCTTCTTAACCTGTCCTTCTATTTCGGGGAACTCATAAGGTCGTGCGTCGCGGAAGTTATATAGGCCATTTTCGTTGAACTCCATAGCATACATCTTGATTTTGCCGTAACTGATGTCATTCGCCTTTGTTATTTCGTAACCTAATCCGAGCGTCCCATTTGTAGAAATGGCCGAGCTTAACTTGATAACGATGTCGGCCCCAGCTTCAAACATAACACCGCCATAAATATGAGTTTCGTCTGCCCTTGGAGTGTGGGCTAACGCTACCCATGTTTCGCACAATGCGGATAGTGCGTCGATGATGGCGTTTACTGGGCGGTTTTCGGTCAAGTCCCCAAATCCAGACCTGCTTATGGAGTCGAGTATGACAATCTTTATATCAAATTGCTTAATCGCCTTTTTACAGGTGGCAATGATGTCGCTTAATGATTGCCCCCGGGCGTTTAATATACGGAGTGGAGTTACAGCCGGTAAGCCGAGTATCTTATTGACACAGGATAAGCGACGTTCTAATGTTCGCTTAGACCTTTCCAAGTTTATGACTAAGACAGGGGATTGTTGAACTGACCAGAACTTATCTACTCCTGTATTGATTGATTGCGCCCACAATAAGGCTGTGTTTGATTTCCCCCTGCCTGGCGGTGCAAATATTATCGTGCCTCCCCCTTGCATTATGTAAGGTTTAAGATAGAAAGTAAGGGGGGTTACTTCCTCATCACCGTAAACTAATTCCGGTGTAAAGTGCGATAAATAGAACGACCACAAATCGGAACAGAATAGGTCGAGGTCTTGCTTTAGAATTGCCTCAGGATATTGAGTCTTAATTTCGGGTTTCAATCTTTGAAATGCTGCTTTGGCTAGTTTAGTTCGCTCCTCACTACGCTCTAAGTTAAAGACACTCCAAGATAGAGGTTCATATTTGTATAGGATTGTAGCCTTCCCATGTAGCCCGGTTCTTTCCTTACGTAAATTTTCAGCCTTGAATTGAACAGGGTCATGTTGCCAAACGATAGCATCATCTATAAGCTCGTAAGAGGCGCGCTTGCCACTTAGTAGGATCGATATATCCTGCCTTAATTCATCCAGCTCATCTATGTGGTGTTTTTTGCCAAGCCATTCGGAAACGTCTTTGTTGGGTAACATAATGCAGGACAGTTGGGCTTTACCCATTAAAGAGTATGCCACTTCCCTCATGTAACTTAATCCGGCATCGTCATTATCAGGGATTAGGATAACTTTCTTCCCAATTAACGGCTCGGTATATTGGTCTTTCCATGCTTTTGCACCACCTGGGGAGGTCGTTGCAACCAATCCGCAATCCCAAAGGTTATCACAGTCCTTTTCCCCCTCGACAAAATAGACCTCGGGGGCTTTTATGATCTCATTCAAATGATACAGAACGCGCCTAATACCTTTCATGGACCATACCCATTCCCCATTACCATCTTGATGGCGTTGCCGGAAAGATTTAGGCTCTAATCTACATACTTGAAATAAGCACTTTCCCGTTTCGTCTTTATAATCATAGGTTTTAACTACCTTCGGTTTCCTGTGTGTGTTAAAGAATAAATCGGCTGGCTCTATCCCGATGGCTTTAAGTACTGATGCAGTTGGGCAACCAGTGAAACAGTGAAGGAGAATCTTTTCTTTGTCTATTGCAATAGATAAACTAGGGTCCTTATCGTCGTGTGCAGGGCAACGTGCCTTCCACTTACCTTGTCCGGCTGGCTTGACACCTTCTAGCTTACTTAATAATTCGGTTATTTCCATGTTTCTAATGGTGGTGGCGGAGGCGACGCACCCCCCGCCACCTATCTAAAAAAAGGAGGGAAAGAATGAAAAATGGGTTGTATTCATTATAAATCGACAAAACCGACAACCCCGTACCGACAGGGCGCTGCGATTATGTCCTCGACCTTATCCTTGTCCTCATCGTTTAACCCGAGTTTTAGGAGAATAGTATCTACGGTCAACCCTTCAACCCATAACTTTATTACAGCTTCTTCTAATCCATTCATTGTTTAACCTCCTATTTCTCAATATGGCTCTTTTGAGCAATCTACGTTAATAATTTCGGAAATACCTCCGCTAATTCGGGCTTTGCTAGCTCACTGCTTACCCTGCCATCTGGAAGCATCATATATGAGAAGAAAGCTGCCTCAACCCCCAATACACTTGCAGTCATAGCCTTTGCCTTCACATCATGGTATAGCATCGTTGCTGCTTGCCTCTTAGCTGCCCCTTCCTTGCCTGAATATGTTGGTAGCACAGGCCAGACTACTTTGTATTTTTGTTCTTTGAATTTGAAAGCGAGCATAAATGCGGCTTGCCCACCAGCAGAACCAAACCCATCAGCAATTACTTCTCCGCCCATATCCTCTATAACTTTTTTTGCTCGCTCTACCCAAATGTCGGGGGAACTCTGGCTTGTTTGCCAATAGTGGCCAACGTCCTCTGCATATGGTAAATTCATTTTACCTTCCATCGTTTCACCCCCTATTTCTCATTTTGTCTGTTCTGGGCAGTTGGGAAAAAGGCTCCCATTATCTCGCCCAATCTATCGTATCTTTGTGCTGCCTCTTCTTCACCATCTTTTAATAACTCGGCAAACGCCTCTGGATACAATCTTGCCAAATGATTCAATGCTCTCATTCTGCCCGATTGCTTTATAAAAGTTGTCCTAATCTTATTTTCTCTAATTTCGTTCATTCTCCACTTCCCACTTCAAGCATTTTGGGCAAGCATACGGCTACCCATTTATGTTTCTCATAACTCCAATAGAACCACTGGCGACATTTGACACAACGTGCCCAGTGTGGGTATCTCTCTAAGTCTGTCTGCTCCAATTTGTGATTACACTTATCCATATCATGCCTTTAACTTAAAGCTATAAACCCACACCCAGGGGTTATCTTCCCATTTCAGTTTGTTGATGGAGTTCCATAGGGTAGCAAAATGCCCTACCAAGTAGTCATTGTTTTTATAGGATTCCGTGTAGCCTTTATATTTACAAGGCTCAACACCTTCGGCAAGGCAATCTACCCCTTTTATCTCCTGCAATCTCTCAGCCCTGACATCTGTTATCACAATAAAGTATCGAGCAAAATCAGCCCACGTGAACATTGGAGACTTCCAAACTGGTCGCCATTGGATAAGATATGGATAACGAATATCGAGACAGATAGATTCAGGGTCGCCAGTTTCATCCTCAGCCCATAACCATCTTTCCCATTCGTTTTTAATTGGAATATCACTAGGCAAATCGGGCTCGTTATATCTTCTCAAATAAACTATTTGTGGCAAATCTCCCTTAGCCCATATAACCTGATAGTAACCATCTCTAGGCGGTGTTTTATCGGCAAATCTAATAAAAGATACCCAATCACCCCACGCCTCTTTGATATAGACAGTCTCGCCTATGTGGTAAGGGGCATATTGAGGAAGAATGTTGTGTATATCAAAAAATTCATGGCTTCGCCAATAGTAGCTTATACCACCCGAAAAACTATCATGCGAAGCCTTTTCACATATAGGTTGTGGCTTAATCACCCTTCTAGTCATTAACTCCATATCGGGGTGTTCTGCTATAAACTTTATCTTCCAAGGCTTAAACAAAATTCCTTTCATTTCGGTAGCTCCTGTCTTAATTCAAATTCTTTGGAAGCCCATAAGTTATGAGCCTCTATTACATCGTGCCCATTGAAGTTGGAGCATAATAGGGGCTTCAAATTATCCTTCAGT
>Ga0307428_1001735_pt1 | contig 10608 bp, 16 predicted proteins | sample SalMarWE160240MG_FD_202161 | JGI IMG/M metagenome (GOLD analysis project Ga0307428, IMG submission 202161) | Salt marsh sediment microbial communities from the Plum Island Ecosystem LTER, Massachusetts, United States - WE1603-240 | ecosystem: Environmental > Aquatic > Marine > Intertidal zone >...
TTCCATCAAGGCCAGCGGTCATGTCGAACCGCACCAACAGGCCGGACACATGTGCGCAAGCGATCCGACCCTCGACGTTCAACAGGTTCGAAGAAAGTCCTTGCGCCTCGGGGGCCATCCACACATGACCCATCAGCGACATTGTAGAGCCAAATAACAGCGCACTGTTCTTGCTGCCGGTAGGCCCTATGCAGCGCCGGGCGCGCAGTGCGTCTTGCGCGTCATGGACGAATAGCGCAGTTTTTAGGATGATATAACCTGGGAGGACGACATGACAGCGTTCAATATTGTGCGGTTCCGCGTCAAACCGGGGCGCGAGCAGCATTTTATCGAGGCTCATCGCGGCTTCCATCGCAGCTTCAAGGGTTTTCGCGGCGGAAATTTGGTCAAGACCGGCGAGCGAACGTTTTGCATCATCGGCGAATGGGCCAACATGCAGAAACTCGCGCAGGCGCGGCTGCAGATGATTAGCGTTCTCGACAGCTTCCGCGACGATCTCGAGGACCTCGGCGGCGGGCTCGGGGTCACCGATCCGGTCTCCGGCGACGTGGTGGTCAAGCTGGTTGCGTCGAAGCCGTCGGCGAAAAAGCCGCGCGCCAAGAGCAAAGCATCGGCGAAAGTTGCCAAGCGCAAAAAGCGTCGGTAATCGTCGGCGCCGATCCGTCGGCGAGCGCTTCAGCCAACCGGCATTTCCGAAATGATCCGCCAATCGGGCCTATGGCGGACATCGCAGATTCGACGCGAATGGCACTAAGCAGACATCGAAAGTCTGCTCCGAGACAGCCAAGGCGCGACAAATATCTGGTAGCGTCTCGCCCTGTCCCAGGCGGATTTCCGCCTCTCTTAGCTTGCTGATGATCTGTTCTGAGGTGAACCGCTTCCGAGGCATTTTGCTTGATCTCCCGTTGTCAAAACGGGCCTCGGACTAACATTCAACCTGGACCACTTTTGCGGGGGCGGATCAAATTATCGTTTCTTTTTCTTTGCGTAAATCGCGTTCCAGTTATCCTTATAAGCTTTAGAAACCGGTTTCTGGCCTTCACCCCTGCTATAGCCTGAGAGTGAGTCGGCAGCTATCTCGCCGCCTTCAGTCTTGGATGGGTCTGCACCTGAAGTGCACATGTTCTTCGGAGCGGCCTCATCTTTTTTCTTTGGAGGGACCTCATTGTTTCGAACGGGATTAGTTTTGGTTTTCTTATCGTTGCTGGCCATCGTCTTTTCTAACGCTGATTGGTCTGAAGTGTTGCAGAGCAGGCTCTTTAGACCGGGATCAGTGACCGTGATTGATCACGCCGCCCACCTCACGTAATCAACCTTAGCTTCGGCACAAGAAAGAAGACCCGGAAGAAATCCCGGGCCTTCGTCATTTCGATTGAGGGTGGACTTAATAGTCCATGCCGCCCATACCACCGCCAGGCATAGCCGGGGCCCCACTGTCCTTCTTCGGCCTTTCGGCGACCATGGCTTCCGTGGTGATCAGAAGTCCGCCGATCGACGCTGCATTCTGCAGAGCTGCCCGAACAACTTTGGTCGGGTCAATGATGCCCTTGGTGACGAGATTGACGTATTCGCCGTTTTGGGCGTCGAAGCCGAAGCTGTATTGATCCTTTTCCAGGATCTTGCCGACGATGACGGAGCCATCCTCGCCCGCATTGATTACGATCTGGCGAGCCGGCCAGGAGAGTGCCTTGCGCACGATATCGATGCCGTGCTTCTGATCTTCGTTCTCGGTCTTGACGCGCTTGAGCGCCTCGACCGCGCGGAGCAGGGCGACACCGCCTCCCGGCAGGATGCCTTCCTCGACCGCGGCGCGGGTTGCATGCATCGCATCATCGACGCGATCCTTGCGCTCTTTGACCTCGGTCTCGGTCGCACCGCCCACGCGGATCACCGCCACGCCACCGGCAAGCTTTGCCAGCCGCTCTTGCAGCTTCTCCTTGTCGTAGTCGGATGTTGTCTCCTCGATTTGCATTTTGATCTGAGAGATACGCGCTTCGATGTCAGCCTTCTTGCCAGCGCCACTGACAATCGTGGTGTTCTCCTTCTCGATCGTCACCTTCTTGGCGCGCCCAAGCATGTTCAGAGTAACCTTGTCGAGTTTGATGCCGAGATCCTCGCTGATCGCCTGAGCCCCGGTGAGGATCGCAATGTCTTCGAGCATAGCCTTGCGGCGATCACCGAAGCCTGGTGCTTTCACCGCGGCAACCTTGAGACCACCGCGCAGTTTGTTGACGACGAGCGTTGCCAAAGTTTCGCCCTCAACATCCTCGGCGATGATGACGAGCGGCTTCGAGGTCTGCACAACTGCCTCAAGCAGCGGTAAGAATTCCTGCAGGCCCGAAAGCTTCTTCTCATAGATTAAGATGTAGGGATCTTCCATCTCAACGCGCATCTTGTTGGCGTTGGTGATGAAATAGGGAGAGATGTATCCGCGATCGAATTGCATGCCTTCGACAACTTCGAGTTCAGTTTCCAAGGATTTTGCTTCTTCGACCGTAATCACGCCCTCATTGCCAACCTTCTTCATCGCGTCGGCAAGGAACTTGCCAATTTCGGAATCGCCGTTGGCGGAGATTGTGCCGACCTGGGCGATTTCTTCGTTCGAGGTGACCTTCTTTGATTTCTTCTCCAGGTCCTCGACCACAGCTTCGACTGCAAGATCAATGCCGCGCTTGAGATCCATTGGGTTCATGCCGGCGGCTACCGCCTTGGCGCCTTCCCGTACGATGGCGTGCGCAAGAACCGTGGCGGTCGTGGTGCCGTCGCCGGCGAAGTCAGATGACTTCGAAGCGACTTCGCGCACCATCTGCGCGCCCATATTCTCGAACTTGTCTTCGAGTTCGATCTCTTTAGCGACAGTGACGCCGTCCTTGGTGATGCGCGGCGCACCATATGACTTGTCGAGCACGACGTTGCGCCCCTTGGGGCCGAGCGTCACGCGCACCGCGTTGGTGAGAATGTCGATGCCGTGCAACATCCTGTCGCGCGCATCCACTGAAAATCTTACGTCTTTCGCAGTCATTTTTGTTCTCCGTTATGTTTGACGCGACAGTCCTTAGGCAGCCTTCTTGCGGGCGATGGTCTGTTCGATCACGCCCATGATGTCGCTCTCTTTCATGATCAGATATTCGACGCCGTCGATCTTGACCTCAGTGCCCGACCATTTGCCGAACAGCACGCGGTCGCCCGTCTTCAGATCGATCGGGATGAGCTTGCCGGCCTCGTCGCGGCCACCTGGACCGACGGCGATTACCTCTCCCTCGGAAGGCTTCTCTTTGGCGGTATCCGGAATGATAATTCCACCCGCGGACTTGCCCTCGGCTTCGATGCGCGTAACCACGACGCGGTCGTGAAGCGGTCGAAACTTCATATATCCTCCTAAGTGCCTGTTGCTGTTGAATTTTCTGTCGATAAAGCAGAGGTGCATTACGGATCGTAGGATGAACGCAGCCTCTCGCTGTTCAATTGGTGTGTTTTTGGCACTCTTCAAGTGAGACTGCTAATTCGCTATCAGACAGCCGTCGTAATTGCTGCTAATGCGTTGAATCTAGTGAAAGAATTTATTTTTTAGGCTTGAAATATCCGAGATTGCACCGAAAAGTTTTCAATTCCGAAGGGAAACTCCAGGCTTTCAAAACGAATTACGGTCTGCAACGCGCTGATCGCAAACCAAGCAGCGTAGGCACGGAGCGAGCAAAAAAAGAGAAAGAGAGAGGGAAATGTGCACTCCGCAAGGGCGAACGCAAAGTAGAGATTAATCACCTCGTCGGCGCGGGTAGTCGAAAGGCGTTTCTAAGCGCGTCCCCACTTGAGAAGCTATGGTCGCACCGCCACTTTTGCCTAGCGAGCAATGGAGAACGATATCATGTCTGAAAAGCTGCAAAAATCGCGCGCGTTTATCGAGGCCGAATGCGTGAAAACCGCAAGCGCTCAAAATCTATGTCGGGAACTCAAACACGTCAGAATTAGGAGATTATTTCCCAGCGGCACCGCGGCAAATTGGGAACCTGCCGAATTCGAACCCCCTCTATCGCCGGTTGGCGAATGTATGGCGCAAAAGGCGATTAGCTCCCTCCCTGACAGGTATGCGTTGGCTGCCGGGGAATAGCGACCGCATGTTGCGATTTGAGTTTTTGAATTGAGCCGCGCTAACCCGAAGTTTTCTTTTTGCTCGATTTCGCCGCCACCCATCGCGCGCGGATTAATTCGACCCTACTCCCAGGGGAAACATAGCGAAATGTCTCAGCCTTTGCAGTGGGCTAGGTGCATCAGGATATAAATTCTCAATCCCTTATTGTGCTTTACGCTGGGCACCCCATGTAAGTAGACAGGGGCGAGCCACGGCTCGCCCGAGAGCTGCCCAATAAACGGCGACGTACCGAAATCTCCGTTCCCTATTAGTGGCAGTGATGGTGCCATCGGCCGGCACAATAACAGTCTGAAAAATTGACTTACGTGCGTGTACGCCGATGCGATCAGCATCCACGTTTTACACGTCCGCGCGTCGCTTGCGGCGCGCGTCCCTCTTACAAAAGGCTTTTGGTCATGATGAAACTTCCTCCTATCCTGCAGGGTGAATCGCTCACTCGTCTCCTGCAAGGAATGGCCATCGGCGCCGTTGCTACGATCGCCGTCGGCTTCTATTGGGGCGGTTGGACGCTCGGTAGCACCGCCGACCAGATGGCGAACGAGCGTTCGGCGACTGCGGTCGTCGCGGCCCTGGCGCCTGGATGCGCGGCGAAGTTCGCAGCGCTTCCCGATGCCGCTGCCAAGAAGATTGCACTCGCGAAGGTCGACTCGTGGAAGCGCGCCGATGAATTCCCCAAAGAGCTCGTCACGCTCCAGGGCGAGTCGTCTCCGAATTCTGCTCTGGTCGATGCCTGCTCCAAGCTGGTGCTTGCGCAGAAAGCCGCCGCGCTTCAGTGATGCGATTCGACGGAACCGGACTGCTTCACTCTAGGCGGAACGATCTTTCTAACGTGCGCTTGAATGAACATGCGTCCGGGCGGCTCGGGCAATCAGCCTACCGCCCGCACAATGGAGTGCCACAATGACCATTCCCCATTACATCAATGAGGATAGAGCCGACATGCGTGCCATCAAGCCCGGTTGGTACGCAATGGACGACGATGGCAGCCTTTCTTCCGGGCCGTGTTCCAGCCGCGAGGCATGCCTCAGGAGAATCGATCAGCCTGGGAACGGTTCGACGCCGTCTATGTAGCGTCGACGGCCGAACCGAAACACTTTTCTACTTGACATCCGACCCGCGCTGAGGGCGCCGGGTCGGAAAATCCACCCGAGAACCGCCCTTTAAAAGGATGAGTGTCATGACGGAAGCCACCACTGCTACCACCAAAGCCAAGACGGCGAAGCCCGACGCCTCCCCGTTTGGCGTGCTAAACTACGAGATTCCGAATTTTGACCTGCCGAAGATGGAAGTGCCGGAGGCATTTCGTGAGATGGCCGAGAAGGGCGTCGCTCAGGCCAAGGATACCTACGAGAAAGCCAAGGCGGGCGTCGAGAAAGCAACGGACCAGCTCAAAGATACCTATACGACCGCCGCCAAGGGCGCCACAGACTACAACCTCAAGGTCATTGAGATCGCCCGCATCAATACTAACACCGCCTTTGACAACGCCCATGAGCTGTTGGGGACGAAATCGCCCTCGGAATTTGTCGCGCTATCGAGCACACATGCGCGCAAGCAGCTCGAGGCGATGACCGCGCAGACCAAGGAGCTCGCAGAAATCGCCCAGAAGGCCGCGACCAAAATTGCTGCTAATGACTGGCGCCTCGGAAATAGCAAGGCATCCAACACGGTTGCCTGAACTTAAGGTAGAAGCGGTCGCAGTTGAGCGGCTCGGATACGGAGGTCTCGCCATGTGGATTTCAATTTTTGCGTTCACCATCGCCATTGCAATTTTCTTAGGCGTGGCAGCGGTCATGATGAACCTCAGATCGACAAAGATTAAGTCAATCCTCGCCAAATCACCCTCCTCGTTAAATCGCAGGAAGCGAGCATGGGCAAACTAACGCTGGCAGAGACGGTGCGGCGAGCACAGTCAAGGGAAAAAGCCACCTGTGTGTGTCGAAAACTCCCTCCGCAGTTGCGTGATAAAGGAATGGGCCTGGTCCTGGTCGCGATCAGGCCAGTCCCGTCAAACGCAGGCTTAGCACCCGAAGCCGCTCACGCGCAAAATTGTCGTAGGCTTGCGGGTGTGCCGTTGATGGCCTCAGCCCGTTGTAGAACTCACCGGAATGGCCACTGAGTGCTTCCGACAGGGCGAGGTTGAGGATTGCTTCTGCTCCTTCCTCGACGGTGGTAATCGGTGTGACCCGGCTCTGCTGCACCATCGTGGTCGCCATAAAAGTAGCCGGATGCAAGCAATTCGCAGTGATCGTCGTTGGATCGAACTCGCGCGCGAGATCGAAGCTGAACATGACCTGCGCGAGTTTGCTTTGGGCATAAGCCCGCCCGCCGGTATAGCCGCGGGTGAGCATAACATCGTCAAAATCGATCGGGTGCTGGCCGAGAGAGGAGACGTTCACAATGCGAGCGGGCTTGCTGATCATGATGAGAGGCAGCAACAATTTTGTGAGCAAAAATCCGGCGACATAATTAACGGCGAAGCGCAGTTCGTAGCCATCTTGGCTTGTTTCTCGCTTTGAGTTTGTGCCCCCCGAGCCGATGCCGGCATTGTTGATGAGTATCACCAGTCGATCGCAGTTCTGGCGGACCGCGTCGGCCAGGCGGCGCACCTCGGCGAGCGAGGAAAGATCCGCGGGCAGGAATACTGCCGAGCCGCGGCCGCCATTGCGGATCTGCTCGACGATTTGTTCGCCTCTGTGGATGTTGCGACCGTGAATCAAGACACGAGCGCCCTGATCAGCCAATCGGCGAGCCACTAGCCGACCCACCCCGTCGGTCGAGCCGGTGACCAGGGCGGTTTTGCCTTCTAGGTTCCCTTCTTGCGGCATGCCTGAACAGAATAGCCCTATTGCTTACCAAGTTAATTTGGGAGGCAACAGTCGTTAAGCGTTCGCTCGCAAGAGCTTACCGTTGGGCAGCTTCGAGGACGGCCGCTTACTGCGCCACGGTCATGAGTTCGAGTATGTGGCCGTTCGGGTCTTTGAAATAAAGGCCGCGACCACCGTTCCAGTCATTGAGCTTGCCGTCATCGAGGCTCCAGGGGGCGCTGCCATATGCGAGCCCCGCCTGCTTGATGCGCGCAAAGATGGAGTCGAACTCGGCATCGCTGACGTGGAAGGCGTAGTGGTGACTGCCGAACAAGGCATCGTCGTCAAACAGAAATGTCAGGCCGCCGTTCACCCGAACCGGTGCGAAATGACCGCTTTCTGCATCGAATGGCAAGCCGAATATATTGGCGAAAAACCGGGCTGCAGCGATTTTGTCATGCGCTGGCACGATGGTGTGGTTCAGAACGATGGTCATGGCGCGTCTCTATCTCGGGCATTACGGCACTGACTCTAACCACCTCTTTCGCACGACGGCTAGCGTCCCTGGAATAGTTCAAAATATTCGTTGGTGAGCTCGCCGTTTAACACCGAGCGAACCCGCACTTGAACGTCGCGGACCATCACGGCGAACGTCCACAGAAACATCGCCAGCATTGCCGGCATCGCCATTTCGTCGATCGCTGTGGGTTTCTCTACTGCCGGCCTCGTCGACAATTGATGCATTTCGATGCTCGCTACCGCCTTATCGCAGGGAAATGCCTCCGTGAACTGGCGTACAATCCGATCGCGATACGATTGTTTTTTCGGGCACCTTTTCCGGCGCTTTGGTGGGCTCCCGCTCCGGCGCTGGCTCGGGCGCGGGTCGAGGAAAATAGGCAGGATTTGGAACCGTTTCGGGGATATCGATTGGTGTCGAACCGGGCTGATGTGCTCTCATTTGGCTCTCTCCTGCGATAATCCAATTGACCGCGCGAGGAGCTCGGCGCGGTAGTGCCGCAGCAATGCTTGCATTTCCGCCAGTATGCCAGGGCGATCGGAAGTGCTTTGCCCCGCTTGGTTGCGCCTTTCTTTCTCGAGCCGTGCATACTCGTCGAATGCATATGTCATGAGCTCTTGAAGAGCGGAGAAGAACTGCGTGTCGTCAGCCCTCTTTCCAGTCGCTGGGTGGATCCAGGGAACGTCGAGGATCCCCCCTAGAATATGGCGCTGGAGCAAAGCCTCCACGTCCGCCATACAGCGGCGCCCCAAGTGTTTCCAATAGGCGAGCATCTGATCGTGTGAAAGCAAAGTCGTCATCAGATTGACATTCTCGATATCGGTTTTGCTCTGGCACGTCAGCACGTCGGTCCGCTCCGTGGCGAACGGAAGTCGCAGTTTTATCGACAAACGACTTTTCTCAAGATCCCACCACTCGAAATTCCGATCGAGATCGCCCTCGCCATCATAGAGCACAATGCGGCGTCCTCGATGCTTACGGCCGAAAAGAAGAGCGTCCTGCGAAAAAGTCGTCGTCAGGTCGTCGAGTCTGTAGCGTCTGAGAACGTCTGATCCAAGGTAAAACGCAATCGCGAGTATCGCCGCACGCGGCCCAGAGAGCCGACAGGGCGAGCATACCTGGACCTGATACCTCGGATTATGGAAGATGCTGTGCCCGAAGTACTTCTCGATGCACTCGAGCAGCCATATCGCCGAGCGTGCGCTACCCACGGGCGGCAGCACCACGGTCACCGACGCGCGGGCGTGCGCATAGTGCCTATTGGCGATTACCTCAAACTCACCGCCCAAGGCGTCAATGAGCCTCAATAGCTCTTGGTTGTCGCCAAGACAGTGGATCTTGAGCCCCACAGTCGTGAGCCCGTGTTCGACGCGTCTGCGATCCTTGCGGAGCGCATCAACCTTGGCCGGGCAGTGCGGGCGCAAGACACTGAGCAGAGTTTCCACAGTATAGGCCACGCCCCATCTCCTTTAAGAGTATGGCGGGGTCTCGGGCGGGATCTGGTGGCAGCGGTTTATCTATCCGGCACTCCAGAACGATGGTCGCATTGCCGTATCGTTCACGCGGAATGCGGCAAAATCGCGTGACAGTGAGTTGTCGAAAACGGGTCCGGCGTTGCGAAAAACCGGCCTCACAGGCGTCGGCGTGGCCGGCTCGATTTACGACGGTTTATATTAGCTTGTTCCTGGCGCTGACTGCTTCAAAAATCCGGTCGCGCTGATGATTTGACGAGATAATTGGGAGCTATGCATGAGGACATTGGCTCGGCGGGACCCATGCGCAAGCGGAATTACTTTGAAGCTCCGCCGTTCGGCGCCGGCGCGTTTTATTGCCGATTTGAGCCGGTGCCCCGCGAACTTGCGCTGGACCTTACGCCGATTGATCGATTTCAAAGCTTGCGCGACCATTTCTGGCAAGCGCTGCGGGAGCAATTTGGAAATCGCGTGCCGTTCAACGGCCATCCCACGCATCGTCTGCCGAACACACTCAACGTCTCCTTCGTGGGACGGATCGGAGCCGAGATATTGGCGCGGCTGGATGGCGTCGCAGCGTCAACCGGGTCGGCGTGTCACGCTGGCAGCATAGAATTGTCGCCGGTTCTGGAAGCCATGAGTGTCGCACCGGAGATGGGTATGGGTGCCGTCCGCTTCAGTCTCGGGCGCGGGACGACGCGCGACGAAATCAACGCAGTGGTCGAACGTCTAACCGAAACACTTGGCACTACCGGGTGACGAGCGGCGCAATCAAAAACCGGCACGCACGTTTATTCGGACAGCCTCATGGGCTCTGCGCAACCGACAGAGAAGCTGACCGAGTCCTACACTCAGTGGCGATCGAGCTGTCTTGGACAGATCACCGACGCCCTGGAGCAGCAACTCCAGCGCCAACATTGTGCGCCAACGCTAGGCGATTCTCTCAGCTAATCAACGCGGATGAGGTTCTCAGTACACACAGCAGTCTCTCAGCGGGCGCGGCAGATCGGCATTGTCTTTATCGCTTCTTCATATTCTTCATCATCATCGGGTACGAAACCACAGCCGCCGCATGTTGGGCACTGACGTTCATCGTCTGTGCCTTTTTCAACGACACCATCGCCATTGCAGTCTGGACAAGTTTTCATGTGTTTGCGTCCAAAATGAGCATCGTTAGATGAAGCACACGTCATTAATCCAATGCTATATAAGCTTGATGCCACCAAAGAAAAACTCCTGTCCCTGTCGGAAGCTAAATCCGGATATAATGGTGGTGCAATGCGCCCAAGATTGGTAGCGGCAGGACGTGGCCGACCGTCTGGATGGTGATGGCATTGATCTGATCGTTGGATTGCAACGCGCATTTGATAAAATTTTCGTTGACTATATAGGTCATGACCTACTCCGGGTCGCCGGTATCCGCAGACATTTGAAATCAATGGTTTGTATAAAAGCTGATTATCGATTAGCACCCCGCGGGGCTCGACAATCAAATTCCAGCAAGCCGTGGTGAGTTTTTGCGGTCTCCGCTATCCTGTGTGTACCAAAAACCTAATCCCGCACATAATGGTGATGAAGGCCGCCGAGGATGGTGTGTGACGCGACATTCCCGATCCGCTGAACGGCGCGAAACGCCGGAGCATCTTTGTCCAGCGAGCGGTG
>Ga0307428_1001737_pt1 | contig 10603 bp, 10 predicted proteins | sample SalMarWE160240MG_FD_202161 | JGI IMG/M metagenome (GOLD analysis project Ga0307428, IMG submission 202161) | Salt marsh sediment microbial communities from the Plum Island Ecosystem LTER, Massachusetts, United States - WE1603-240 | ecosystem: Environmental > Aquatic > Marine > Intertidal zone >...
CTCATGGGCCTTGCCCTCGAGCGCGATCGCGCCGGTCTCCAGCACGTAGGCGTAGGTGGCCAGCTGCAAGGCCATCTCGGCGTTCTGCTCCACCAGGACCACGGGCACCCCCCGCGCGTTGATCTCGAGAATGATGCCGGAGATCTCCTGCACCAGCAGGGGGGACAGTCCCATGGACGGCTCGTCGAGCAGCAGGACCTTGGGGCGCGACATCAGCGCCCGCCCGATCGCCAGCATCTGCTGCTCGCCGCCCGAGAGCGTCTTGGCCCGTTGCCGGCGGCGCTCCTTCAGCCGGGGAAAATGCTCGTACACCACGGTTTCGAGATCCTGCTCGATCCCCTGCCTGTCCTTGCGCAGAAAGGCGCCGGTCCGCAGGTTTTCCTCGACGGTCAGTTCGGGGAAGATGCGTCGGCCCTCGGGGACGTGGGCGATTCCCGAGGCGACGATGTTCTCCGGCGGCATGCCGTCGATGCGCTGGTCGCCGTAATGGATCTCCCCGGAAGTGAGCTTTACCAGGCCGGAGATGGCGCGCAGGGTGGTGGTCTTGCCGGCCCCGTTGCCGCCGATGATGGTGACGATGGCGCCATCTGGCACGGTCATGCTGACGTCCCTGAGGCTCGCCACCTTCTTGTAGTGGACGGTGGCGTTCTCAATGCGCAGCAGCATGTCCGGCCGTGCCCAGGTATGCCTCGATGACCGCGGGGTGCCGGCGGATCTCGTCCGGCCGGCCCTCGGCCAGCGTCTTGCCGAAATTGAGCACCGTGATCGTCTCGCAGATCCCCATCACCGCCTGCATGTCGTGCTCGACCAGGAGGATCGTCACGCCGCGCTCCCGGACCCTTTCCACCAGCCCCATCATCCGTTGGGTCTCTTCCGGGTTCATGCCCGTGAAGGGCTCGTCCAACAGCAGCATGCGGGGATCGGCCGCCACCGCCACGGCCACGCCCAGAATCCGCTGCAGGCCGTGGGGAAGGTTCATGGACAACTCGTCCCGGCGGGTCTCGAGCCCGAAGAACTCGAGGATCTCGGAGGCCATGTCCTCGGCCGCGCGCCGCTTTTGCCGATCGCGGCCGAGGACGCCGCTGACAAAGCCGCTCCGGGCGTGCAAGTGGCAACCGACGAGGACGTTCTGCCAGACGCTGAATTCCTGGAACAGGGTGGTGAGCTGGAAGGTCCGGATCAGCCCCCGTTCTGCGATGGCGCTGGACGTCCAGCCCGAGATGTCCTTGCCGTCGTAGATGACCTTGCCGGCGCTGGGCGCATAGAAGCCGCTGATGACGTTGAACGTGGTGGTCTTGCCGGCGCCGTTCGGCCCGATCAGGCCGCGGATCTCGCCTCTTTCGACCTGAAAGCTCAGATTGTCGACCGCGGCCAAGCCGCCGAAGTTCTTGGTGAGGCCCTGAACCTCGAGTATCGGCATCCCGCCTCGCCGTATCGCGTGACAAACTCGGGCCGCGGACTTGCGCAGCCCGGCAGCGTATCAAATCCGCCCGCGCCCTGCCGGTCAACCCGCGCGCGCGGAGTATGGCTCAGGTCTTACGCGGATACGCCGAGTCCGACAACGTCCCGGGCCGATCCCGGTTGCGAGGATCGGGACCATCTGCCAGGCCCGTTTTGCCATCTCAGGTCCGCCGGAGTCGGACGCCCGGCATGTCGAGGCCGTCCCCGCCGCCTTCGCTCTTAATCTCTCAAAAGCAATATTTCTTGTCTGATTTTTCATATCTGAGGTGTTAAGACTAAGCTCAAATCCTCAAGCGCAGGACCGCCCGTCTTGCTCAGCCCTCAACAGCTCCGCGCCGCCCGGGCCCTCTTGGGAATCGATCAGAAGACGCTGGCGTCCCGGGCCTCGGTTTCGGTGCAGACGATCCAACGCATGGAAGCCAGCCAGGGGCTGGTCCGCGGCAACGTGGACAGCCTGACGAAAGTCGTCGCGGCGCTCGAGGAGGCTGGCGTCGAATTGATCCCCGAGGGCGCGGAAAGCGCGGGCCTCGGGCGCGGTGTCCGTCTGAAGGACCCTCGACCCTGATGCCGGGACAGGAAAACCAACGGCGCGCAGCCGTCCTTTTGAAGGCAGGCCTCGAACATGGACACCCAAACCCCAAGCGCAAAGAGCGAGCAGGACGGATGGTCACGACTTTTCGCGCCCAACATCGTCGGCACGCTGAAATCGGGGTACGGCGCCGAAAAACTGCGGCATGACGTCTTCGGCGGGCTGACGGCGGCCGTCGTCGCCCTGCCGCTGGCCCTGGCCTTCGGCGTCGCCTCGGGCGCCGGCCCGATCGCCGGACTCTACGGCGCCATCGCGGTGGGATTCTTCGCCGCCGTCTTCGGCGGCACGCCGGCGCAGGTCTCGGGGCCGACCGGACCGATGACGGTGGTCATGGCCGCGGTCATCGCCAGCCACGCCCAGAACCTTCCCGAGGCCTTCACCATCGTCATGCTGGGCGGGCTGCTGCAGATCGCCTTCGGCGTGCTGCGCGTCGGCAAATACATCGTCTACACGCCCTATTCGGTGGTCTCCGGATTCATGACCGGCATCGGCGTCATCATCATGATCATCCAGACCTTGCCGTTCCTGGGCCTGCCCACCTCGGAGGGGGCGTGCTGGGCACCCTGGGAACGCTGACGCAGCTCGACCTGTCCGCCATCGACCTGCGGGCGTTTCTCTTCGCCGCCGCAGCGCTGGCGCTCATCGTTGCGTGGCCGAAACGATGGCAGCGCCTGTTGCCGGCGCCGCTTGCCGCGCTGGTCGTCGGCACGCTTATCGCCGCCTTCGCGGTCAAGGGCCTGCCCGAGCTCGGCGAGGTGCCGGGGGGACTGCCGTCGCTAGTCGCCCCCGCGCTCTCCCTGCAGGCCTTTCCGCAAATCTTTCAGGCCGCCTTCGTGCTGGCCCTCTTGGGCTCGATCGACAGCCTGCTGACCTCGCTGGTGGCCGATTCGGTGACCCGGACGCGCCACGATTCGGACAAGGAGCTGGTGGGCCAGGGCCTCGGAAACCTGCTCGCCGGCCTGATTGGCGCGCTGCCCGGGGCCGGCGCCACCATGCGGACGGTGGTCAACGTGCGCGCCGGCGGCCGCACGCCGATCTCCGGCGCCCTGCATGCCCTGGTGCTGCTCGCCCTGGCGCTGGGGCTGGGGCCGGTGGTCGCGCACGTGCCCCACGCCATTCTGGCGGCGATCCTCATGAAGGTCGGCTGGGACATCATCGATTGGGGCTATCTCAAGCGCATGCGGCGGGCGCCGCGCGAGAAGTTCATCATCATGCTGATCACCTTCGGGCTGACGGTGTTCGTCGACCTCATCACCGCCGTGGCCGTCGGCATCATCCTCGCCAGCTTCGTCAATTCACGCTGGCTGGCGGAGGAGCAGCTCAAGGGGCTGAAGCAGACCGCCGACGCGGAGGAGCTCGATCAGCTGAGCGACGAGGAACGGGCGCTCCTGCGCTCGGCCAACGGCAAGGTGCTCGTCACCCTGCTGCACGGGTCCTTTTCCTATGCCTCGGCGCGGGAGCTGGCCCGGCGCGCCTCGCCGGCCGTGACCGGCCATCAGGTGGTGATCTACGACTTCACCCACGCCGGCTACATGGACACCAGCGCTGCGCTGGCGATCGACGAGCTCATCGCGCTGTCGCTCGCCAACAACCAGCAGGTCATCGTCTGCGGCTTGCAGGGCCATTCCCAGCGCGCGCTCGACGGTCTCGGCGTCTTGAGCCGCATACCGCGCGCGCATCGGTTTGCCGAGCGCAAGCAGGCCATCGAGGCGGCGGTCGCCGTCGTCGCCAACGGCGAAGAGGACACGGCCGCTACCGCTTGACGGCCGGCCGGCCGGTGGGCTCATAGCCCTGCTGATAGGAGGGCCAGGTCGACCAGTCGTGCCAGACCACGCCGGGATTGCGCGGGCTGGCGCAGGCGGCCAGCAACAGGACCGCGAACAGCGAGGCTATCCAAAGTGATTTGGAGCTAAGGCACCGGGGCCCGGACCCATGGTCGTCGGAACCGTGGCCCGCGATTGACAGTCTCATTATCGGCCACCCTGCGAAATCATCGGATATCGCCTTGGTGTAACCGAGGGTCTCCCTTGTCGCCGTTATTTCCCGGGCCATATAAGCACGGCCGGCCGAGTTTCAAGTGCGCCGGCGCGGCATTTCGCGTCGCGCCTGTGCCCGGCATCGCGACAAACAACGCACCGACAGCCTTCATTCCTGGCGCAGACACGACCCGGAGACCGCGGGCTCGCTCGGCAATCGGTCTTGGGATGGTGGGAAGTCTTTGAGACGATGAACAAGGACAGCAACGGCGGCGCAGATCGCACGCGCCGGATCACCGTCGAAGGGCGCAACTGCTGGCGCGCGGTTCGCAGCAACCGCGTGGCGTTTCTGGTGGACGCCGCCGCCTATTTTCGCGCCTTCAAGGCGGCGGCCAGGCGGGCGCGGCGCTCGATCCTCATCATCGGCTGGGAGGTGAACAGCCAGACCCAGCTCGAATATCCCGACGAGGCCGATGCCGGCGTTCCCAACGAGCTCGGACCGTTTCTCGACCATTTGGCCTGCGGGCGCGAGGGGCCGGAGATCAAGGTGCTGAACTGGGACTCGCCGCTCTTCTACGGGCTCAACCGCGAATGGGTGCCGCAAGCGCGGTTCGACTGGTTCACCCATCCGAGACTGTGTTTCGCGCTGGACGCCCAACATCCGCTCGGCGCCAGCCACCACCAGAAGATCGTGGTGATCGACGACAACGTCGCGTTTCTCGGCGGACTCGACCTGACGATCGGCCGCCTGGACGGGACCGAGCATCGGCCCGAAGATCCGCGCCGGCGCACGCCCAACGGCGCGGCCTACGCGCCGTTCCACGACATTCAGGTGGCGGTGGACGGGCCCGCCGCGCAGGCCTTGGCGGCCGTGGCGCGGGAACGCTGGAAACTGGCGACGGACCAGCGGCTGAAACCCGTGGACTCCGGGGAGGACTGCTGGCCCCCGGATCTCGCCCCCGATCTGGCGGACGTGGAGGTTGCGATCTCGCGCAGCCATCCGGCCTGGAAGGGCCGCGCCGAGGTCCGCGAGATAGAGACGCTATTCGTCGATTCCGTCGCTCGGGCCAGGGAAACCGTCTACATCGAGAACCAGTACTTCACCGCCGGGCGGGTTGCCCAAGCCGTGCTAGACCGGCTCGAGCACGCGGATTGCCCAGAGATCGCGCTCGTCGTGCCGCGCGAGTCGACCGATCTCTTGGAACAGACCGCGATGGGCTCGCGGCAGCGCCGCCTGTTTGCCCGGCTTCGCGACGCGGACCGGCACGGCCGCTTTCGCATCTATACGCCCGTCGTGGGCGAGAGGGGAGAGGTGGCCGTCAAGGTCCACGCCAAGGTCATGGTGATCGACGGCCGTTTCCTCCAAATCGGATCTGCCAACCTGAACAACCGGTCCATGGGCCTCGACACCGAATGCAATCTCGCGCTCGAAGGCGCGCCGGGCTCGGCCACGGCAAAGTCGATCACGCAGTTTCGCGACCGCCTGCTGGCGGAGCACCTCGATGCGCCGCCCGATCGCGTCGCCAGCGAGATCGAGTCGCGCAGCTCCTTGATCGACGCCATCGAGGCGCTTCGCGGGTCCGGCCGGAGCCTTGTCCCGTTTCCGGAGGTCTCGCCCGACAGGATCGACACGCTGGTAGCCGACTCCGAGCTCTTCGACCCCGCGGCCCCCGCGGAGCCGGAACGCATCGCCCATGACCTTGCCGGCGAGGAAATCGGGCAATCGACGCTGCGCAAGAGCATCGGCCGGCTCGCCGCGGTGATCGTTACGCTCCTGGGTCTCGCCGCGCTGTGGCACTGGGGCCCGTTATCTGAACTTGCGGACGCCTCCAGACTCGAGGCGTGGGCTCAGGCGCTCCGCAGCGGCTGGACCGCCACCGCCGCCGTGATTGCGGCTTACGTGGTCGGCGGACTGCTGATGTTCCCGGTCATGGTGCTGATCATGGCGACGGGCTTGCTCTACGGGCCCGTGGCCGGGCTGCTGGTGGCCGGGACGGGATCCCTTCTCAGTGCGGTCGCCGGATATGGGGCCGGGGTGCTCCTCGGCCGCAAGACGCTGCGGCGGATGTCGGGCGGACGGCTGGATCGGGTCAGCCAGCAGCTCGCGCGGCGCGGCCTCCTGTCGATGACGATCATTCGCCTCATTCCCTTGGCGCCGTTCACGCTGATCAACCTTGCCGCCGGCGCGTCGCACATCAGCTTTCGAGACTTCGTCTTCGGTTCGGTGTTGGGGATGGCGCCGGGGATTGTCGCCACGGTCCTGCTGTCCAGTCAGCTTGGCGAGGTCGTGCGCGCGCCCGACGCGCTTAACGTCGGAATCCTGCTCGGATTGCTGCTGGTCGTCGCCGCGGCCGGAACCTGGACCTGGCGGCACTTCGCCCGCCGCGACGTCAGGCCCCAAGAGACCCAGTAAATTCGGACGGCCGATGGGAGCGCCAAACCGGGCTCACGCGGCAATTGATTTGACAAGCCAGATTGCCCGGCCGCATGATTCTTTCGCGGGGAGAATCAAGAAACTGGAAAGACTTATGCCACGATATCGTCAATTTGGGCTGTCGCTCGTTCTGGCCGCGCTCGTTGTCGTTCCGGCTGCGACCGGGGCCGCCGCCGCCGAGAAGTTCCCCAGCAAGCCCATCGAAGTGGTCATCCACACGAAATACGGCGGCGGCACCGACACCACCGCGCGCATGATGATGGTCGGCGCCCAGCGCGTCCTCGGCGTGCCGATGAACGTCACCGCCAAGCGCGGCGGCTCCGGCGCCAAGGCGCATGCCTACGTCAACGGCAAGCCGCACGACGGCTACACGCTGATCGCCCTGACCCAGACCCACCTCTACACCATCGCGCGCGGCAAATCGGAGCTCAAGATCGACGACCTTATCGGGGTCGCCCGGGCCATGAACGACCCCACCTTCATCGTCGTCCCGGCCAACAGCCCTTACAAGACGTTCGAGGATCTGTTGGCGGCGTCGAAGGAGAAGGAGCTGATCTGGGGCGTCTCGCAGATCGGCGGGACGGAGCATATCGGCCTCGCGCGCTTCGCCACGGCGGCCGGGATGAAATACCGGGTAGTGCCCTTCGGCAGCGGCGGCGAGATGGTGCAGGCGCTGATGTCCGGCGCGGTCGCCGCCACGGTGCCCAACGTCAGCGAGGCGATCACCCAGATCCAGAACGGCGACATGCGGGCACTCCTGGTGCTCTCGGACAAGCGCCTCGCGGATTTCCCCGACGTGCGGACCTCCTATGAGCTCGGCTACAAGGTCAAGGTCTCGACCACCCGGGGCTACGCCGTGCTCAAGGGGACGCCGCCGGAGCGGGTCGCCCAGCTTTCGGACGCGCTGGTGGAGGGCATGAAGGGCAAGGAGTTCGTCGAGTACCTCAAGCGAAACGGCCTCACCCCCGAGGACAGCGTCGCCGGGCACGAGGCGTGGACCGCGCAGCTCAGGGAAGAATACGACGTGGCCGCCACCGCGCTCAGGGACCTCGGGTTGCTGGATTAGCTGGCGACCGAAGGCGAGACAGGTGCCGCCCGAACGCGACGCGGGCTTCGGCAGCCGCGCGCCGCTCGTCCACAAGCCCGACGCCGCGCTCGCCGCCGTCATCATCGTGATCGCGGCCGGCCTGTTCTACCTCACCACCGGCTTCGAGCAGGTGCCCGACCTCTTGTCCCAGAACGTCGGTCCCGAGAAGTTCCCGCGGCTCGTGCTCACAGCCTTCGTCCTGCTGGCGCTTGGCCTGCCCATCGAGCACCGCTTCGTCCGCGGCGGCCGCGAGCGGCTCGACAGCGACCGGCGCCGGCCCATCGGCACGCGGACTTGGCTTACCGCGGGGCTCCTGGTCCTGATCGGCGCCCTGATGCCTTACGCTGGCACGCTGCTCTCCCTGGTCCTGGTCTGCCTGCTGCTGCCGCCCCTGTGGGGGGACTTCCGGCCCCGCGTCGTCGTGCCCTTCGCCATCGTCTTCCCGCTCATCGTCAAGCTGGTGTTCGAGGACCTCCTGAAGGTCAGCTTCGAGCCCGGCCTCCTGGCGTTCCTCGTGGATTAGGAAAAGAGACTTGGACGCCTTGCTGCAAGGGTTCGGCATGCTGGCCGACCCTTTCAACATCCTGCTGATCTTCGCCGGCGTGCTCATCGGCGTCGTGGTGGGCGCGCTGCCGGGGTTGAGCTCGCCCATGGCTGTGGCGCTCCTGCTCCCGATCACCATCGCGCTGGAGCCCGTGCCGGCGATCGCCATGCTGGCGGCGCTCTATTGCGCCGGCACCTTCGGCGGCTCGATCACGGCGATCCTGATCAACGCGCCAGGGACGCCGCCCTCGGCCGCCACGGCGCTCGACGGATATCCCATGGCCAGGCGCGGCGAGGCCGGGCGGGCGCTGGGACTGGCCACCTTCAGCAGCGTCATCGGCGGCATCCTCAGCCTCTTCGTGTTCCTCTTCGCCGCGCCCGCCTTCGCCCGCGTGGCCCTGGAGTTCCGGCCGCCGGAATACTTCGCCCTGGCGCTCTTCGCGCTTTCCATGCTGGCCTCGATCAGCGGCAAATCGAGCCTGAGGAACCTGATCGCCGGCGCGGCCGGTATCCTCATCGGCACCGCGGGCGTCCACCTGACCACCGGGGTCGAGCGCTTCACCTTCGGCGTGCCGGAGCTCACCGACGGCGTCCACTTCGTGCCGGTGCTGATCGGCCTGTTCGCCATCGGCGAGCTGCTGGCCCAGTCGGGCACCGCCTCCGTCCACTACGAGCGGATCGTCGCCTCGGTCGTCAAGCTGCCCAGCCGGGCCGATCTCAAGCGGGTCTGGCCCACCATCCTGCGCTCCACCGGCATCGGCACCTTCATCGGCGTGCTGCCGGCCGAGGGCGCCACGGTGGCGGCGATCATCGGCTACAACGAGGCGCGGCGCTGGTCGAAGAACAAGGACGAGTTCGGCAACGGCGCCCCCGAGGGCATCGCCGGGCCCGAGGCCGCCAACAACGCCGCCACCGGGGGCGCCATGGTGCCGACCCTGGCGCTGGGCATCCCCGGCAGCGCCACCACCGCCATCATCCTCGCCGCGCTGATTGCGCACGGGATCCGGCCGGGGCCCCATCTGCTCGAGCAGACCCCCGAGTTCCTCTACGCCATCTTCGGCGCCATGCTGCTGGCAAATCTGATGTTCCTGGGCATCGGCCTGATCGGCGCCAAGACCTTCTCGCGCGTGACCTTGATCCCCAAGACGCTGCTCTGGCCCGGCGTCCTGGTCTTTTCGGTGGTCGGCTCCTATGCCTTCGCCAGCTCGGTCTTCGACGTCTGGGTCATGCTGGCCTCGGGCATCCTCGGCTTCCTGATGATCCGGCACGGCTTCGGCCAGGCGCCGCTGGTGATGGGGCTGATCCTGGGCCGGCTGGTCGAGGAGGCGTTCTCGCAGTCGATGATCATCTATGACAACGAGTGGTGGCGCATGCTCGAGCGGCCGATCGTCGACCTCTTCCTGGTTCTCACCTTCCTGGGCCTGTTCTGGCCGCTGCTGCGCGGCCTGGCGATGCGCCCGACGAAAAAGGAGTCCGCTCCATGATCGAGACCATGCCCTTGGCCGGCCGGGCGGCGATCGTCACCGGCGGCGCGCGCAACGTGGGCCGGGCCATCTGCCTGGCGCTGGCCGAGGCCGGCACCGCCGTCGCGGTCAACACCAACCAGGACACCGACGGCATGAACGAGACAGTCGCCGCCATCGAGGCCGCGGGCGGCCGCGCCATCGGCGCCCGGGGCGACGTCTCGAACGAAGCCGATGTCGAGAAAATCGTGCAAACGACGCTCAAAGCCTTCGGGCGCCTCGATATCGTGGTCAACAACGCCGCGCTCAGGAACGTCTGCCCGCTCCCCGAAATGACGCTCGAGCGCTGGCGGGAGGTGATGGCGGTCAACCTCGAGGCCACCTTCCTGTTCGCCCGCGCCTGCGCGGGCCCCCTGAGCGAGGCCGGCGGCGGCCGCATCATCTCGATCGGCGGGAAATCGGCCCATACCGGCGCCGCCAACCGCGCCCATGTCGTCGCCTCCAAGGCGGGGCTGGTGGGCCTGATCAAGGCCATCGCCGTCGAATACGCGGAGAAGGGCATCACCGCGAACCTGGTCGTGCCCGGCAACGTCGACACGGTGCGGCGGGCGTCCGCCGGGGAATACGTCCCGCAGCCGGGCGGCGAGACCAACCTGGTCGGCCGCAAGGGCAGGCCGGAGGAGATCGCCGCCCTGGTCCGCTTCCTCTGCCTGCCCGAGGCGGCCTACATCACCGGCCAGACCATCCACGTGAGCGGCGGCGCCTACCTGCCGTGACCCCATGAGCGCAGCGAGCGGAGCCCGGCCATGACGACGGAGGCCCTGGCGGAAAGGCTGGCCCAATGGATCGCGGGCGTCCGCCCGGGGGAGCTGCCCTATGCCGTCCGCGCCACGGCGCGGCGCTCGCTGCTCGACGTCGCCGGCCTCTGCGTCGCGGCGCGGCGGACGGACTATGTCCGGGCCGTGGTGGCGGCATCGGACGGGCGCGGCGACTGCACCGCCTTCGGCCAGGCCACGGCGTTCGACGCGGCGGGCGCGGCACTGGTCAACG